>JAEEGJ010006518.1_pt1 | contig 34842 bp, 29 predicted proteins | sample 8958761 | NCBI WGS metagenome assembly JAEEGJ01 (sample SAMN16246546, study PRJNA631951) | gut metagenome | biome: gut microbiome; feature: rumen; material: RS-attached | host: Bos | place: Iran: Karaj | collected 2018-10
AAGTAGCTATGCAGCACAACGATGCATACAATGAGAACTGCTACAGCTTCGTAAACAACATCACCACTCCCGAAGGCGGTACACATTATACAGGCTTTAAGAACGCGCTTACCAAGACCTTTAACGACTATGCCAGAAATATGAAACTCCTTAAAGAAAATGAGGACAACCTTTCCGGCGAGGACTTAAGAGAAGGTCTGGCAGCCATCATCAGCATCAAGCTTCCCGACCCTCAGTTTGAAGGCCAGACAAAGCAGAAGCTCGGTAATTCCGAGGCACGTGGAGCTGTGGATGCGGTAGTGAGCGAGAAGCTTACTTACTTCTTAGAGCAGAATCCCGCAGTAGCCAAGATCATCATCGAAAAAGCAGTACTTGCTCAAAGAGCAAGGGATGCAGCAAGAAAAGCAAGAGACCTTACCAGAAGAAAGACCGCACTTGAAGGCATGAGCCTTCCCGGAAAGCTTGCAGACTGCTCGGATAAGAATCCCGAGAACTGCGAGATCTTCATAGTCGAGGGAGATTCCGCGGGCGGCTCCGCAAAAACCGCAAGAGACAGGGCTACTCAGGCCATCCTTCCTCTCCGTGGTAAGATCCTTAACGTAGAAAAAGCAAGACTTGACAAGATTCTCGGTAACGAGGAGATCAGATCTATGATCACCGCATTCGGTACCGGTATCTCGGAAGACTTTGATCTAAGCAAGCTCAGATACAACAAGATCATCATCATGACCGATGCCGACGTGGACGGTGCACATATCAGTACCCTGATGCTCACATTCCTTTACAGGTTTATGCCCGAGCTTATAAAGCAGGGACATGTGTACCTCGCTCAGCCGCCTCTTTATAAGATCGAGAAAAACAAGAATGTATGGTACGCATACAGCGATGAGCAGCTGAACAACATCATGGTCCAGATCGGCCGTGACAGCAGCAACAAGGTTCAGCGATACAAAGGTCTTGGTGAGATGGACGCAGACCAGCTCTGGGAGACCACCATGGATCCTTCCACCAGAGTGCTCAAGAAGGTAGATATGGACGAGGACAATATCGCCGAACTCAACATCACCTTCAACACCCTTATGGGCGACAACGTAGAGCCCAGACGTGAGTTCATCGAGGCAAACGCTAAGTTCGTAACAAATCTTGATATTACATAACACCTCATCCGGCACTCCGTGCCACCTTCCCCTCGAGGGGAAGGCTAAAGAATACCAATACTAAGGCTTCCCCTTGAGGGGAAGCTGTCTGCGAAGCAGACTGATGAGGTGGAAAACCATAAATACATACGGAGACAAAAAATGGACGAAATCAATTACGACCAGGTCAAAAACGTGGATCTTAAAGATACCATGGAGACCTCCTACATAGACTATGCGATGTCGGTTATCGCAGCGCGTGCACTGCCCGATGTCCGCGACGGATTAAAGCCCGTTCAGAGGCGTATCCTTTTCGCGATGGCAGAGCTTGCCAACTGGCCCGATAAGCCACACAGAAAATGTGCGCGTATCGTCGGCGATACCATGGGTAAGTACCATCCTCACGGAGACAGCTCCATCTATGGTGCTTTGGTAAACCTTGCCCAGGACTGGTCCACCAGATATCCGCTCGTTGACGGACACGGCAACTTCGGTTCCGTAGACGGCGACGGCGCAGCTGCCATGCGATACACCGAGGCCAGACTCAGCAAAATAGCGGTAGAAATGCTGTCCGATATCAACAAGGACACCGTAGACATGATCCCGAACTTTGACGAGACGGAAAAAGAGCCTACGGTTCTGCCTTCACGTGTCCCCAACCTGCTGATAAACGGTACCACGGGTATTGCAGTAGGTATGGCTACCAATATCCCTCCCCATAATGCAGGTGAGGTCATCGATGCAGTAGCAGCCATCATCAACAACAGGATCAACGAAGACCGTGAGACCTCCATCGAGGAGATCATGAAAATCATAAAAGGACCTGATTTCCCTACAGGAGCTCAGATTTTAGGTACCAGAGGCATCGAGGAAGCATACCGTACAGGAAGAGGCAAGGTCAGAGTCCGTGCCGTCACCGATATAGAGCCCATGGCAAACGGCAAGAACCGTATCGTTGTCACAGAGCTTCCATACCTGGTAAACAAGGCACGTCTTATCCAGAAGATAGCAGAGCTTGTTAAGGATAAAAAGGTAGACGGAATCACAGAAATCCGTGACGAATCCAACCGTGACGGTATGAGAGTCTGCATAGAGCTCCGCCGTGACGCAAATCCCACAGTCATCTTAAATCTTTTATATAAACATACACAGCTTCAGGACAGCTTCGGTATCAACATGCTGGCACTTGTAGACGGCGAGCCTAAGGTGCTTTCGATGATCGATATATTAAAGCTGTATATCAAGCATCAGGAAGAAGTTGTATCGAGGCGTACCAGATACGACCTTGCAAAAGCGGAAGAATCAGCCCACATCAAAGAGGGCTTACTTAAGGCACTTGACGTGATCGACGAGATCATCGCCATTATAAGGGCATCTAAGAGTGCGGTAGACGCTAAGGAAAAACTCATGTCTACCTTCGGATTTGACGATCCCCAGGCACAGGCCATCGTAGATATGAGACTTAGACAGCTGACCGGCTTGGAAAGAGAAAAGCTCGAAGCAGAATATGCCGACCTTATGGAAAAAATCAAGGAATATAAGGCAATCTTAGGCGACGAGAAGATCCTGCTCGGTGTAGTAAGGGACGAGGTTGAGGCCATCGGATCCAAGTACAGGGATCCTAGACGTACTTCGATCGGCTTTGACGAGTACGATATTTCCATGGAGGATATCATCCCCGATGAGGATACCGTTATCGCTATGACCAAGAAGGGCTACATCAAGCGTATGACTCTTGATAATTTCAAGAATCAGCACCGTGGCGGCAAGGGTATCAAGGGCATGCAGACCTTAGAGGACGATTACATCGAGGATCTGTTCATGACCACGAACCATCATTATATCATGTTCTTTACCAACAAGGGACGTGTATTCAGACTTAAAGCTTACGAGATTCCCGAGAGTTCAAGGACCTCGAGAGGTACCGCGATCGTCAACCTTCTCCAGATCACCGGCGAAGAAAAGATCACAGCTACCATCACAGTCAGGGGCTACGACTTCGACAGCTTCTTACTCATGGCTACAAAGAACGGTATCATCAAGAAGACCAGACTTTCAGAGTATGCAAATATCCGCAAGGGCGGCCTGATCGCCATCTCGCTGCGTGACGATGACGAGCTTATCGGTGTTAAATGTACCGATGACAAGAGCAACGTATTCCTTATCTCGAAATACGGTCAGTGTATCAGATTCTATGAGCATGATGTACGTATCACCGGACGTCAGTCCATCGGTGTTATCGGCATGAACTTAGAGGATACCGACGAGGTTGTGGCTATGCAGCTTGACAACCAGGGCGAGTACCTGCTCACCGTTTCCGAATTCGGATACGGCAAGCTTACTCCTATCTCCGAATTCAGTGCTCAGCACCGTGGCGGCAAGGGTGTAAGATGTTACAAGATCGTTGAGAAGAGCGGCAACTTAGTAGGTGCCAAGGTTCTTAACCGTGAAAGCGGTGAGATCATCATGATGACCAATACAGGTACCACTATCCGCTTAAGTGTGGCTGATATCAGTGTGATCGGCAGAAATACCACAGGTGTCAAACTGATCAGTGTTGATGCCAACAAGGATGTCTTCGTGGCAAGCTTTGCTCGTGTCAAAGAGACCGAGAGTGATGCGGATATCGATATGGAGCCTATCTCTCCCGACGAGATCTTAAAGTCGGAGCAGATCGAGATAGAGGACGCCGAGGATGATCCCGACAAGGATGTACTTGAAACCGATGCTCCCGAGGAGCCGGAAGAGTAAATAAAATAGTTGTAATTTGCGGAGAGTCAGGACTCTGACATGGTATAAAACCCGTTTTCGCTTCGCAGGATATGCTGAACGGATACATTCGCAAATTTGCTTCGGACACTTGCAATCGTGCGTCTAGCTGATGCTAGGCGCACTTGTGCTACGTTCAGAAAACGATTTGGATAATCGTTTTCTGCCTCACAAATTTACGCCTGTCTCCGAAGCATATCAACTGCTCGCTTTATGGTTTTATCCCCTGCCAGAGTCCTGACTCTCCTCACAATAACTTTTTGTATTTTATAAGAATTAGGAAGGGAAATAAAAAAGTTGTCATCCTGAGCGAAGCGAAGGATCTTTAAAAAGGAAAAATATGGGTTATATTTCAGAATTAAGAAAATTCGTCGGCCACAGACCGCTTATGGTCACGGCTGCGATGTGCATCATCTATAACGAGGCGGAAAAGAAGATGCTTCTGGAAAAACGTACCGATAACGGTATGTGGTGCGTTCCGGGAGGAGCTATAGAGCTGGGTGAGACCTTGGAGGAGGCATTAAGAAGAGAGGTTAAGGAAGAGACTTCTCTTGATATTTTTAACCCGAGATTATTTGATGTCAGAGCAAACGTACACATGGTTTACCCCAATCAGGATGAAGTGTATTACACGGATGTGGTGTATGTGATAACCGAATATGAAGGAGAACTGAAGCCTGATGCGGAGAGCAGGGAATTACGGTGGGTTCCGATCGATGAACTCCCCGAGATCATGCCCACGCAGGTTTATTATGTTGAGAAGTTTTTAAAAGAAAGAGGTTCAAAGTGAGAACAGTCAGAACGGAAGATATCACACAGGCAGTAAAGAAGATGTGCATCGATGCCAACTTATACCTGGCAGATGATATGAAGAAGGCACTTTACAATGCCTGTGACAACGAAGAAAATGTACTCGGAAAAAAGATACTCGGTCAATTAAAGGAAAATCTGGATATAGCCGGGAACGAGCAGATCCCGATATGTCAGGATACCGGTATGGCAGTAGTGTTCGTAAAAATCGGACAGGATGTGCATATCGAGGGCTGCAGCTTTGCTGCAGCCATAAATGAGGGTGTCCGTCAGGGATATACTGAAGGATATCTTAGGAAATCCGTAGTAAATGATCCTATCATAAGAAAAAATACCGGGGATAATACTCCTGCCATCATCCATACAGAGATAGTGGATGGAGAGAAGTTAGAGATAACGCTTGCACCTAAGGGCTTCGGAAGCGAAAATATGAGCAGGGTATTCATGCTTAAGCCCGCTGACGGTATAGACGGGATAAAGAATGCAGTTCTCACAGCAGTTAAGGATGCAGGTCCTAACGCCTGCCCGCCTGTAGTTGTGGGTGTAGGTATCGGAGGCGACTTTGAAAAGAGTGCACTCTTAGCCAAAAAAGCACTTACCAATGAGTTAAATTCGGTACATTCTTATTTTGATGAGGTATCGAATGAATATGCCGTTAAGTTACAAAAGGATTTATATGATGAGATCAACAACCTTGACATCGGACCCGGCGGCATGGGTGGCAAGTTCACATGCTTAGGCGTAAATCTTGAGATTTTCCCGACTCATATTGCGGGTATGCCTCTTGCAGTCAACATGTGCTGTCATGTAAACCGCCATGTTAAATGTGTGCTTTGATCGTCAATTATAAGTGATTTACGAAGCAGATGGATGAGGTGAAAAAAATGGATTATAGCATAACACTTCCCTTTAGTGCGGAAGACATAGAGAAGATCAAGAATCAGGACGTTTTATACCTTAACGGTACCATATATTCTGCCAGAGACGCAGCTCACAAGAGAATGTATGACGCCATCAACGAGTATCTTGAAAAAACCGGTAAGACTTTAGGCCAGGTTACTTCTGCCGAATTATATGAAAACGGTGTAACCCCCATAGACTTAACAGGAAAGGTTCTGTATTACTTAGGGCCCACACCCGCTAAGCCCGGACAGGTGATAGGTTCGGCAGGACCTACCACATCCTCACGTATGGATAAGTATACACCTCTCCTTTTGGACCTGGGACTTGCCGGTATGGTAGGAAAGGGAAGAAGAAGCGATGATGTAAAGGCGGCCATCAAGAGAAATAAGGCTATCTACATGGGTGCTACAGGTGGAGCCGGCGCACTTCTTTCAAAATGTATAAAGCGCAGCGAGGTCATAGCATATGACGACCTCGGTACTGAGGCCATCCGTAAAATGGAAGTTGAAAACTTCCCTGTAACAGTACTTATTGACAGTGAAGGCGGAGCTTTCCGCGTATAACAGTGGTGAAGGTTTAAATTTTCCTTGACAAGCGTCTATTTCTTTGATAGAATAACATTTGCGTTGAAAAACGAAAAGAGAATACTGAACTAATGAGTTCGGAACCTGGAGAAGTACTCAAGAGGCCGAAGAGGCGCCCCTGCTAAGGGTGTAGGTCGTTTGCGCGGCGCGAGGGTTCAAATCCCTCCTTCTCCGTTTTAAAAGAAAAAGCTGATACCACAAAGGTTTTCAGCTTTTTTAATTTGCCATCTGAATATATTTTTGTTAAAATGTGTATTGAGGGGGGCAACCATCATGACAAGGATAATATATGATTAAGATACTTGTATTATGGATAACCGGTATAATATTCGGTTATATAAGTTTGGCAGTGAAAACAATATACAGTCCGTCTAAAAAGGCGGCAGATTTTTTTCTGACGTTGTTTTTAATGCTTACCTTGGGTATACATTTGGCGGCTGTTTATTTTACCGCATTAAGATCGTCGTTTTTTTCTATGATCGCCATAATGGTTTTTGATTACTATTGGTTTTATTTTACACCATACTATCCCCACAGTGACCCGGCCGGAAATGGTATGGCCCGTGCGTTTCATTCAATATTTATAACTATAGGCTCCGTTCTTTTGGGGATAGTGTCCGTATTGCTTATCAAATTTATAGCATTTGGAGGCAAGCAGCAGGGTTTATATTTTGTTTTATTTGTAGCGGCTTGTATCGGTCTTTTAAATATTTTTTCGAGTCGGAGGTCATTCATATCCGGTGATATATTTGAGGAGGATGCAAGATGGGCCCGTATGTCGGTGGATGATTACAGAAAGACCATGTTTAGGATTGGAATGGTTGAGAAAAATGACTCATGGCAGGCAAAAGAGCTGGATGCAAGCCCTAAAGAATTGGAACATTTTGATGTTTACGGGTGTAAATGTATCAATATTAAGACTGACGAACGGTTTGAATGCATATTGGTGGAAGGAATCTTTGATTTTCCGGCCGGAACCGAGAAAGCAAGACGGACAGGGTTGCTGAGTGGCTGTCTCGGATATACCGACGCAGGAGATGCTAATGACAGAACAACGTTTGTTCCTAAGTCCATGAAATTGGTGTGGTACGATATTTCTGAGGGCAAAACCTATAAAATAGAGACAGGATTACCAAAGGAACTTGATCGTTATTTTGAAGATACGGACCGTTTTTGGCTTGATGATATAGAATTTCGCATTATGCCAAGGGGTAAAGTCTTAATGTTTCATAACAGAGTGAATCAGATACATAATATCATGATCGATCACCCGTTAGAGAGCGAAGAAACATGTGAGTATGATAGTGCCGTAGCTGATCTTATTCAGAAGATGGGTATCGATGTGAATAAATACTCTGGAGTAAAAACTCCCACTCTTGAAATCATTAACAATTATCTGAAACGTTTCAGGTACAGTATTTCATTTCATTCTGAAAATAACCGTTATATAATTACAAAGACTATCTGCAACTTCTTCAACGGGGAAAAGATATTGTCCGATGGCAAGTGGAAAGAAGATATGGATCCCGCCAGGATAAAAGATGTTTTCCTGAGATTTGAGGATGAACAAAGCAGGTACGCGGGATTTATCTATTTTAATGAAGAGGAGATATTAGATACTTTTAAGGATGCATTTGAAAACAGCACTGACATGGTACAAGGAGAGTTTTCCATAATATGCGGAGATACGCTAAATGCATTTTCGTTTGCTCTAAAAGCCGGTGATGAAAGTTATATGCTAACGAAAACGCAGATACGGCTTTATGAGGTCAATGCAGATGAAAGGGGAAAACCGGTGTTTAAAAACTATAAAGGAAACATTAATAAACTGGAGATTATTGCATGAATACTCTTTGGGGATTTATTTTTTCATTTGCTGCGATAGCGGGAATAGTCGGAGCCATATATATCACCTGGAGCATATACAGGTTTCCCGGGATCAGAAAGATCGCGAATAATAAAAGAATACCGGGACTGTTACTGTCCTTTGGTATTTTTGCGGCATTCTTTGCTTTGTTTTATTTTACCATGTCATTGGTAAACTGCGTGATCATACTGATACATTTGCTGCTTTTCAGGCTTATATTTGACATAGTAGGATTGTTCGTTAAAAAAGCAAGGAAGAAAAAGAATCCCAAAAGCACCGGAAGCCGCTTTTACTGGCAGGGATGGGGCGCGTTCGGATTGTGCTTTATATACCTTGCGATCGGATATTTCCTGTGCAATCATGTGTTTGTGACTACGTATGATATAGAGACCGATAAGGCAGTGGGTGACCTTAAGATCGTCATGTTCGCGGATTCACATATAGGAGCCACCTTCGACGGGGACGGGTTAAAGGAGCAGATAGACAGGATCAATGCGGAAAATCCCGATCTCGTATTGCTTGTGGGAGATTTTGTGGATGACGGCACCGATAAGGAAAATATGCTAAAAGCATGTGAGGCATTGAGTACCGTTAAAGCCACATACGGACTCTGGTACGTATACGGAAATCATGATAAAGGATACTACGGGGCAAGCAAGAGAGGGTATTCTCCGTCCACTCTGGAGTATAATATGTTATTAAGCAAAGTGCATGTGCTGGAGGATAAGGTCCGGGAGGTGGGCGATAATATCGTGATAGTCGGAAGGGCGGATGCTTCAAACCGCGGCAGGATGAGTATAGAAACACTTACCAAAGACATCGATCCGGATAAATACGTGATAGTCCTGGATCACCAGCCGACCGATTACGAAAACGAAGCAAACAGTGTTGCTGATCTGGTACTTTCGGGACATACCCACGGCGGACAGATGCTGCCGTTTACGTTTTTCCAGCAGTCCTTTGGCGGAAATAACAGGGCTTACGGATACGAAAGAAGAAACAATACAGATTTTATCGTCACCAGCGGTATCGCAGACTGGGAGCTTAAGTTCAAGACCGGTACCAAGTCAGAATATGTAGTGATCAACATTAAGGGGAAATGATATGGGATTTGAAGATTTCATCAGCAGCGGAATGGAGCGGCTCGACCAACAGCTCAAATTTACGGCCGAGATCGACAAAATGACTTCGATACTGCGCCGTACTATGCTGATCGATAAGAGCCGCAGGGAAAATGATGCCGAGCATTCTTGGCATATCGCTGTTATGGCGCTTTTATTTGAGGAATATGCGAGTGAGCCCGTGGATATCGGACATGCCATAAAGATGTGCGTGGTACATGACCTGATAGAGATATATGCAGGAGATACTTTTGCATATGACGTGGAAGGAAATAAGAGCAAAGCCGAACGCGAGGAAAAGGCAGCAGACAGGCTGTTTGCATTACTGCCCGAAGAACAGGGAGCATACATAAGAGCCTTGTGGGAAGAGTTTGACGGGATGGAGACAGCGGACTCAAAATACGCAGCATGTCTTGACAGGATACAGCCGTTTTTCCACAATACATTAACCGAAGGACATACCTGGGTGGAAAGCGGGACGACGGACCGGGCAGCAGTAGAAAAAAGAATGTCGATAGTAAAAGAATTCATGCCTAAAGTCTATCCGTGGGTTGAGAAAAATATAGATAATGCGGTAGTGAAGGGATGGCTGAAACCGTAAGATTCTTTGCTGCGCTCAGAATGACAGAAGGTGCGCAGGATTAAAAACCGGGAAAAGGAAGAAGGTATATATAAATGGGGTACGTTGACATTAACGACAAGATCAGGCTGTTTTACGAGGAATACGGCGAAGGAGAGAATTATATCCTGTCCGCACAGGTAGGATTTTATCCTAAGGGGATGCAGCAGAAGCTGGCTGAGATGGGATATCATGTATACTGCATAACACTCCGCGGATTTGCTCCGTCATCTTATGTGGAGGAAGACTACGGGGAGGACTGGTACAATGTATTTGCCGATGATGTGGTAAGAGTGGCAGATGCCTTATGCATCGGGAAGTTCACATACATGGGAGCATCCCACGGTGCCGGTGTCGGCTGGCATCTGATGTTAAGACATCAGGAGAGGGTGGAGTCATTTATAGCTGTAGTGGCAGGACCTCACAGCCTTAAGGAAGGCACCATGTCCTACCGTCAGATGCTTGAGCAGGGCATCATTAAAACCCCGCCGCCCTTTGATCCCGAGATCGATAACGATCCCGCGAGAGCCTTAAGGCGTAAGATCAGGGCCGATCACATCAGTAAAAACAACACGCCTCCCGACCCGAGAGAGAAAGCTATAGATTACGGAAGACCTCTCATGGGACTCAAAACCGAGGAGAGACTCTGCGAGGAACTGAAGAAGATCACGGTGCCCACTCTTCTTATCGGAGGTACGGAGGACCCCATCAGCAAGATGGAGCTCATGATGCGAACCGCTGAGAGCCTACCTCACTGCAAGCTGGTGGTATATTCAAACTGCGGTCACAATATCGATACCGACATCATCGAGGAGGTCACCGATGAGGCCGACCGCTTCATCAGGAACTCTAGAGCCAACGAAGGCCGCTGGTACATGAAAGTGGAAGAAAAATAAAGAAATATTCTTTTTGTGATTTTGGTATAATAATACTATTATATATAGTTGTAAACGGAGGGTAACGGATGAAATGTTTTATGTGCGGTACCGAAATACAGGACGGTATAAGAACATGTCCCGAATGTGGAGCAAAGATAATTGCGGATGGAACACAGGAAAAAGAAAGACCATGGCAGGATTTTGTGGAAACCAGCAGGATGCATGACAGAAATTGTCCTTACTGCAACAGGGAAATGGACCGTGGATATATAAATTGCAGGGGAGAACGCGGAGCAGCAAAAGTATGCTGGTGCACCGGAGATCCCGGTTTTTTATCGGATATAATGGGAGAACTGGGGGTTATTACGGCAGCAAGAGCTCAAAATGCAGTTGGCAGTGCCATCGAAATCCCTGCATATTATTGTAATGCATGTAAAAAAATTATCATCGAAACAGATTTAACCCAAAAACTCTAATAATACTATTATAAATATTCCTTGCATTTTCAACAACTCTATGATATAGTAATGCTTACATGAATCTAGACTATTCATGCATTATTGCCCACCATTTTGGTTAAGCCCATACGGACAGGCGGGGCGTTTGCCGCGGGTGGCGAAAGGCCACATTAGGTAACATCGCTTCTGAATAGGTCAATACGTGCAGCCGGAGGTTTGTCGCGGGATGTCTTTGGACAGTAAAGTTGCGGACCGAGGTTCTGTGGATAGTTTATTGAATTAAGCGTGTAGTTTCAGGACAGATGTTACAATCTGTCCTTTTTTGTTGAACTAAAACGGTGAATAGTTAAAGATATATAGAAAGGCCTGGAACCTGCTATGAACATAGAAGCACAAAAGCATGCTCCGGTGTATGAAGCACTTGAGAGATTCAGAAAACAGAGAATAGTCCCCTTTGATGTACCGGGACATAAGCGCGGACGCGGTAACCCCGAGCTGAAAGAGCTCCTTGGGGAAAAATGCGTAAGCCTGGATGTTAATTCCATGAAGCCGCTTGACAACCTGTGTCATCCAATGTCCGTCATAAAGGAAGCGGAGGAGCTGGCAGCAGAGGCATTCGGTGCAGATCATTCCTTCTTTATGGTAGGAGGTACTACATCGGCTGTACAGGCCATGGTACTTACTGCATGCCGTGCGGGCGACAAGATCATACTTCCGAGAAATGTTCATAAGAGCGTCATCAATGCATTGGTGCTCTGCGGTGCAGTGCCGGTATATGTTAATCCCGAGGTGGATAAAAAGCTGGGCATCGCGCTCGGCATGGAGTTATCCGAGCTGGAAAAAGCCATTAAGGAAAACCCGGATGCGGTATGTGTATTTGTAAACAATCCCACGTACTACGGCATCTGCTCGGACTTAAGAGGTATAGTTAAGCTGGCTCATGAAAACAAGATGCTCTGCCTGGTAGATGAGGCGCACGGAACGCATCTCTACTTTGAAAAGAGCCTGCCGGTATCGGCTATGGAGGCCGGAGCCGATATGGCATCCGTATCCATGCATAAGTCCGGCGGAAGCCTTACACAGAGTTCGCTTTTGTTGGTAAATAAGACAGTTAACTGGGAATATGTAGCCCAGATCATTAACCTGACCCAGACTACGAGTGCTTCGTATCTTCTGCTTTCAAGCCTTGATATCTCGAGAAGAAATCTGGCATTAAGAGGACAGGAGTCTTTCAGTAAGGTTAAGGATATGGCAGAGTACGCACGTGCCGAGATCAATTCCATCGGCGGCTACTATGCTTATGGTGCCGAGATAGTAAACGGTACCAGCATTTATGATTTTGATGTAACGAAGCTTTCGGTATATACAAGGGATATCGGACTTGCGGGCATCGAGGTATATGACCTTCTCCGCGACGAATACGATATCCAGATAGAATTCGGTGATATAGCCAATATCCTGGCTTACATTTCGATAGGTGACAGGATACAGGATATAGAGAGACTGGTGGGAGCACTTGCCGACATCAAGCGTCTGTATTCCAAGGATCCCGCAAGCCTTATGGCTGCAGAGTATATAGCACCTAAGGTATGTGTATCACCTCAAAAGGCATTTTATTCGGACAAAACTGCTCTTCCGATAGCTGAGACCGCCGGAAGGATCTGTTCCGAATTTGTTATGTGTTATCCTCCCGGAATCCCGATCCTGGCACCCGGAGAGCTTATCACGGATGATATCATCCAGTACATCATGTACGCCAAGGAAAAGGGCTGCTCGATGCAGGGTACCCAGGACCCGTACATGGAGTACCTGCAGGTTCTTGAGAAATGAATAAGTTTTAGTAAGGATGGAGAAGTATTATGGAGCTCTGGTTTTCTGAATTCCATACGGAGAAAGTAAAGTTTTCGGTTAAGATTGAAAAGCATCTGTTCGGCGAGCAGACCGATTTTCAGAGGATAGATGTGTTTGAGTCCGAGGAGTTCGGCAAGTTCATAAGCTCGGACGGAAGCATAGTTTTCTCGGAAAAGGACGAGTTCACCTACGACGAGATGATAGTGCACGTGCCCATGGCGGTACATCCCAATGTGGAAAAAGTGCTTGTCATCGGTGGTGGTGACGGCGGAGTAGCCAGAGAGCTTTCATATTATGATGAGATAAAACAGATAGACGTAGTAGAGCCGGATGACGTGTTCATCTCGGTATGTAAGGAATACTTCCCGGACAATGCGAGAGGCTTGGAGGACCCGAGAGTAAAAGTATATAACCGTGACGGCTTAAGGTTCTTAAGAGACAAGCTCGGAGTATACGACCTTATCATCAATGACGCGATCGATCCGTTAGGACATACCGCCGGACTTTTCACCAAGGAGTTCTACGGCAACTGCTATAGAGCGCTTAGAGATGACGGTATCATGGTATACCAGCACGGCAGCCCCTTCTATGATGAGGACGAGGATACCTGCAGGGCCATGCATCGTAAGGCAAGCCACAGCTTCCCCATAAGCCGTGTATACCAGGCACATATACCTACATGTGCATCAGGTTACTGGCTGTTCGGTTTCCTGTCAAAGAAGTACCATCCCTTAACAGATCTTGACGCCAAGAGATGGAACGACAGAAAAATAAAGACATGGTATTACACCACCAATCTTCATCAGGGAGCGTTCATGCTTCCGAAGTATGTTGAAGATATGTTAGAGGAAGAAGAAGATTAAAGTCAGGAGGGTATAAATATGAGCAGATTATTAGTTATCGGTTGCGGCGGTGTGGCACAGGTTGCCATTTCAAAGTGCTGTCAGAATTCGAAAACATTTACGGAGCTCTGCATTGCCAGCCGTACAAAGTCAAAGTGTGACGCATTAAAGGAAAAACTTCAGCCTAAGACTGACACAGTCATCACTACTGCTAAGGTAAACGCTGATTCCAAGGACGAGCTTGTAGCACTTATAAAAGAGTACAAGCCCGATGCAGTGCTTAACGTAGCTCTTCCTTATCAGGACCTTACTATCATGGATGCTTGCTTAGAGTGCAAGGTCGACTACATAGATACAGCAAATTACGAGCCCGAGGATACAGACGATCCCGAGTGGCGTGCAATATATGAGAAGAGATGTAAGGAGAAAGGCTTTACCGCATACTTTGATTACTCATGGCAGTGGGCATATCAGGATAAATTTAAGGCAGCAGGCATCACAGGACTGCTCGGCAGCGGCTTTGATCCCGGTGTAACCAGCGTATTTACCGCTTATGCTTTAAAGCATTATTTTGATGAGATAGATACTATCGATATCCTCGACTGCAACGGCGGTGACCACGGTTATCCCTTTGCTACCAATTTTAACCCCGAGATCAACCTCCGTGAGGTATCGGCCAACGGCTCATACTGGGAGAACGGACACTGGGTAGAGACCAAGCCCATGGAGATCAAGAGAGAGTACAATTTTGAAGGCGTAGGCATGAAGGACATGTACCTTCTCCATCACGAAGAGATAGAGTCACTCGCAAAGAACATCCCCGGTGTTAAGAGGATCCGTTTCTTCATGACCTTCGGACAGAGCTATCTCACACATATGAAGTGTCTGGAGAATGTCGGCATGCTTTCGACATCACCCATCAATTTTGAAGGAAAAGAAATAGTTCCCATCCAGTTCTTAAAGGCCCTGCTGCCCGATCCCGCTTCTTTAGGACCGAGGACAGTCGGCAAGACCAACATCGGCTGTATCTTTACCGGACGCAAGGACGGAAAAGAGAAGAAGGTATACATCTACAATGTATGTGATCATCAGGAATGCTACAAGGAAGTCGGCTCTCAGGCTATTTCCTATACCACAGGCGTACCTGCCATGATCGGTACAGCGCTTGTTATCTCGAAGAAATGGAACAAGGATGGCGTATTTACAGTAGAAGAGTTCGATCCCGATCCCTTCATGGATATGCTTAATGAGTACGGACTTCCCTGGAAAGTGGATGAGGATCCGGTACTTGTTGATTAAGTCATTAATTAGCGGAGGGTTATACCTCCGCTTTTTTTAGAGGTATAAAAGATGTTTGAAAACGTTCAGACCCCGTGTTATATCGTGGATGAGGCAAAAATAAAAAAGAATCTTGAGATTCTCCGGAAAGTAGAAAAAGAAAGCGGTGCGCACATACTTCTGGCACAGAAGGCTTTTTCCATGTTTTCGATCTATCCCCTTATAGGAAAATATATCAGCGGCACCACGGCGAGCGGTCTCTTTGAGGCGCGTCTCGGGTATGAAGAGATGGGAAAAGAGAACCATGTCTACGCACCCGCATATAAACCGGAGCACATGGAAGAGCTCGTAAAGATCTGCGATCACATCATCTTCAACAGCTTTGCCCAATACGACAAGCATATAGATACTATAAGGAAGGCAAATAAAAAAGGCGGCCTTCACGTGAGTGCCGGTATCCGCATCAATCCCATGTGCTCCACCCAGGAGGGACATGAGATATACGATCCCTGTGCGTTTGGATCAAGGCTCGGAGTTACAAAGGAAAACTTTAAGTTCGATGCCGATTTCGGTGAGGGCGGTATTGAAGGCATGCATTCCCATACATTATGCGAGCAGAATTCGGATGCGCTCATCACCACATTTAAGGCTATCGAGGAGCAGTTCGGGGACATATTATATAAGGTAAAATGGCTGAACTTAGGCGGCGGCCACCACATCACAAGAGATGATTATGATGTGGAAAGTCTCATAAATCTTGTAAAATACATACGTGAAAAATATGATGTTGAAGTATACTTAGAGCCGGGAGAGGCCATAGCTTTAAATGCCGGATATCTGGTTACCGAGGTCATGGACAAGGTGAAAAACGGCATGGAGATCCTGATACTTGACGCATCGGCTGCATGCCATATGCCCGACGTGCTTGAGATGCCTTACCGTCCGCCGTTAAGAGACGGCTACGAGGCAGGAGAAAAGGCTTACACCTACCGCCTTTCCTCACTTACCTGTCTTGCAGGCGATGTGATAGGAGATTACAGCTTCGAGAAAGAAATGAATATCGGCGACAGGCTGATATTTGAGGACATGGCCATCTATTCCATGGTAAAAAACAACACCTTTAACGGTATCCCGCTTCCGGACATCCTGTTCTTAAAAGAGGACGGAAGCATAGAGACGGTAAAGACCTTCGGATATGAGGATTTCAAGGGGAGATTATCTTAGTTAAGAAAGACTATCCTGATAAGAGAGACTATCGAAGTAAGATGTAATTCACATATTTTCTTATAAAATAATATAGGAGGACAGGGTTACAATGAAAAAAAGAGTAGGCTTCGTTTTTTTGATTATGATCTGTATCGTTGTTTTAAGCGCCTGCAGCGGGGGAACCGTCAACTTTTCGGATCCGCTCGTAGAACGATGTGTAAGGGAAGCATTGGGAAAGAGTGAGGAAGAAAAGATCACGGCTAAGGAATGTGCTTCACTCAAGGAGCTTAAGATTGACTGTGAAAAAGGCCACGTACCTGTATGGTATGCTACAAAGATGCAGTATGAACTGGGTAACTATGTCGATCTTTCGGACTTAAAGCTGTTCCCCGGGCTTACATCCTTAGAGATATGCAACCATCCCGGCTTTGACTTAGTGGGAAACATGGACGCCATCACCAACTGCAGTAAACTTGAGACGTTAAGGTTAAATGATTCTACCTATTATACTAATTATTTTTGGGACTGGCAATACAGCTATAAGGACTATGCCGGTATCGTACAGCAGTTACCGGAACTGAAAGAGCTCATTCTGGACGGAGCTATTAAAGATAAATTCAAAGACTGGATCAGAGGAGAAAATAAGGATCTTGTAATCTCAAGCAATCCCGATTCCAATATTGATATACTAAGAGCACCCGTACCCTACCCTGACGGGGGGATATACCGCTTAAGAAATTTGGATGAGATTCCGAAGGATATCGAGGATCTGGTACTTTTATGTCAGGGAACCATTGGTGAGGTAGATTTTAAGTATTTTAATGAGTTCACGAATTTAAAGACACTGATGTTATACAGTGACGATTTTGTATTGAGTTCCGACAGTGCCCTTCCCGAGGACATTCTGTATAAGGTTACCAATATAGAAGCTTTAAAGGAAAACAAAAAGCTGTACTCCTTAAGCATCTGCGGAGCCAGTGGCAACTTTGAAGGTATCGGGGAACTGACCGGGTTAAAGGAACTGGCGATCGTTGCATGCCGTGTTAACGATACATCATTTATAACAAAACTTAATGATCTAAGAGAGCTCACCTTCCAGATGAACATTTCGAATGATTTTTCCGAAAACCTTAAAAAGGCCGCTATGAAAAATCTGAAATTCCTAGGTACCGCCACTTACTATTTTAATGACGGAGAAACTTTTACCGGGATGGACGGACTTGAAGTCTTAAAGCTCACATATACGAGTCCCGTAGCCTTTTTCGAAGAATGCTACACTCCCGAAAAGCTTATCGAGGGAGTAAAGGAATGCAAAAATCTTAAATACTTCAGTTATCGTTCAGCGCTTGTTGAAACGGATCTCGATGTATCACCGCTTGCATCTATGGATAAGCTGCAATATGTTTACCTCGAGCACCACAGTGCGAACCTCGTTGGAGCAAAGGACCTGATAGCTAAAAAAGGTCTAAAGGAGCTGACAATAGATGATGCTTCAGAGTATACCAATGATGATGTGACCGAGTGGTTACAGACAGGAGTTGAAAATGAGAGCCTGTGCAAGCTTATGATCGGAAATTATCAGAAATATCCTGAAGCATATGAAGCCTATCGCTTAAGAAAAGGGGATGAATGGCTGCGCGGCATTCTTACACCGAACCGTTCTGTATTCCAAAAGGCATTCGAAAACCACATGACCTGTGGCGCCTACGATGCACTCGTTTATACATTTGACTCTGTCGAAAGCATAGAGGCATATATAGACGAATGATCATTTGGTTAAGAATTCCGTTTAAAAAATTATCTCAGGTAAGAAATAATTAAGAAATTAAAAAGAAACAGGTTAAGACTTCCGTGTCTCATTGTTGTATATTAAGATCAACAAATGAGGCACGGATTTTTTCAATCAGAAAGGAAAACATACATGAATAAAGAAATAGTACTTACAGCAAAGGACTTATCCAAGACATTTTCTAACGAATCGGTACAGCAGCATGTACTTAAAAACCTGAATCTTAACATATATAAAGGCGATTTCACCGTAGTCATGGGCAACTCCGGATCCGGAAAGAGCACATTGCTCTATTCACTCTCCGGTATGGACAGACCTTCACTCGGAACTGTTACATATTACGTAAGTAGTGCTGAGAATAATAAAACGAAGGAAACCAAAGATAAAAACCATAATAACGCAGCAGGCAAAAGCGGCATCGAGATCTCAAAGTTCTCCAACGACAAGTTAGCCCTTTTCCGCAGGGATCACGCAGGCTTCGTATTCCAGCAGAATTACTTAAACGATTCCCTCTCGGCGTTAGACAACGTAATGATAAGCGGTCTTCTTAAAAACAAAGACCGAAGAGCATTGGCAGCCAAGGCCAAGGAGCTCTTAAACAGAGTAGAGATAGGTGAAGGAGATTACAGAAAGTTTCCCACACAGCTCTCCGGAGGACAGCAGCAGAGAGTGGCAGTCGTAAGAGGCGTCATCAACGACCCCGAGGTGCTTTTTGCGGACGAGCCCACAGGAGCCCTCAACTCACAGAATACGACAAACGTACTTGATATCTTGACCGACTTAAATGCCAAGGGCCAGAGCATCGTCATGGTTACACATACCATCAAGGCAGCAGAGCGCGGCAACCGCATCATCTACTTGGCAGACGGCGTGATATCCGATGAATGCGACCTCGGCCCCTATATGGGCGACTACAAGGATGACAAGAATCCTGACCTGGAGAAAGCGATCGCCAGACACAGAAAACTTAAGGACTTCTTACAGGAGATGGGATGGTAATTAAAGGGGAAGGCTATAGCGAGAATAAAGGAGTTCAACTATGTACAAGATATTTTTCATAGCGAAAAACAACATAAAGCGTCAGAAGGGCGACATGATCACTTTCCTTATACTTACATGTCTCTCGGCAATCCTGATCTTTGACTGCCTCTCGGCACTTTTGGGACTGGGAAAAGTTCTTGATGATAAATTCAGTGAAGTTAACGGAGCGGATGTATACATGCAGGTCCGCGATAATGACAAAGCGGTATTCTCTGCGGATAAAGCATTTGCGGAAAGCCCCCATATCATAAAATATGAAAAGAACCCGGCAGCAGAATGGACCGCGGATTACAGGAATACCAAGGATGACGAGTACGAAACCTTTGATTATATAGTCCAGGATTTCAGTATCAAACACGAGATAATGGATATAAAACTGCCCGAGGGTCCGTTAGGCGAAAACGATATCGTTATCCCCTTCAATCTTAAAAACGATTTTGAGATCGGTGATACCTTCGAGTTTAAATTTGAGGATAAAACTTTCAGGTTCAACGTAGCAGGATTTTCTGAGGATCCCATTTTCTGTTCGACCATGAACATATCAACCCATGTCATGTACATATCCGGCTCAAAAATGAAGGAGCTGGCAGACGCAGAAGTCGGGTTTGAAATGGGCTTTGTATATAAGGGCGTTGCCGACAGTGAAGTACTTAAGCAGGAAAACCTTGACTTAACTGATGTAGAAAAAGAAGTGGCTGACAATTTCAAGCTGGGACTTATCGAGTGGGAAGAGAAAAATCCGGAATTAGCAAACAGCCCCGAGGCAACCAGCCTGTACAGTGCACGTTATATGCTGATCAACTGGGATACTATGAAAGGCGGAGATCAGATCGTTCCCAAGATCATTATGGCAGTAGTCCTCCTCTTCGCACTTATGGTACTTGCCATCGCATTGATCATCATTTCCTTCAGCATCAGGAACTTCATCAGAAGAAATATGAAAAATACGGGCATACTTGAAGCCGGCGGATACACCGTAGGACAGCTTAAAGCAGCTCTCGTGATCCAGATCACCCTGATAGCCTGCCTGGGCTCGGTGGCCGGTCTTGCGATCGCAATCGGAACATTTAATTACTTCGGAGATATATTGAGCTTCGTCATCGGACTTAGCTGGAACCAGCCGATCAACTGGCCGGTAGCCATCGCTACATTCATCGGTTTAAGCCTGCTTGTCTGCTTTGTCACACTTCTCATCAGCAGGCAGTATAACAGGATAACCGTACTTGACGCATTAAGAGGCGGCATCACCTCACATAATTACAAGAAAAACCTGTTTTCATTTGAAAACACCCCCGCTCCCGTACCGGTAGTTCTTTCCTTAAAGGACACCTTAGGGAGCCTTGGAAAAAACATCATACTCTGCTTTATCATTTTTATGTTATCGATATTCACGATAGTAGGCTTCGGATTAAACGAGAATTTCGGAAGAAATCCCGATGGCATGATCGACATGATGGGCTTTGAAGTAGGTAATATTATCGTATACGGGGACAACGGGATACTTGACGATATAAGGGAACTTTCTGAGGTTAAAAGTGCGTTTGGTCTTTCAAGATACGATATGAACGTGATATTTAACGGTAAGACAAAGCAGTACAATATTTACGTACACGACGACCCTGCGCAGACCACCAACACCAATATCATAGAAGGCAGGCTGCCCGAAAATACTAATGAGATAATGGTGACCGCAGCTATAGCAGAGGACCTTTCGCTTAAGGTCGGAGATGTCGTAGAGGTAGAAAATGCCGGCAAAAAGGGTGACTACTTAGTGGTCGGTATCAACCAGAGAATGGAGCAGTTCGGACGTACCGGCATCATGACACTCGCCGCTGCCGAAAAGCTTCTGACTGCAGAACCTCATTTTTCAATATATGTAACAGGCAATGACGGTGTGACTTTCGAAACCTTAAAGGCAAAAATAGAGGAGATCGCGAAAACCAAAGGTCTCACACTTCAGTATACGGATTCTCAGAAAACCATGGAAACCACGATAAATTCGCTGGTAGCTACCATGAAGGCTTTATGTCTCGTAATCTGTGTGGTGACATTACTGGTAGTTGTATTCGTAGAGTCTCTGGTGATCCGTGCCAAGATCTCCAGGGAATGGCGCGGTATGGGCATCAGCAAGGCTTTAGGCCAGACCTCCGGCGGCCTTATCTCACAGATCATGCTCTCAAATATGCCGGCTATCCTTGTCGGAGGTATCATCGGAGCAGTGTTCTCGAGTTTAGTAGGAGCCTTCGGAGTAGAAACGGTATTCTCCGGATTCGGCATCAAGAAAGTTTGTTTTGATATCCCGTTCGTGTACATGCTGGCAACCGTAGCCGGTATCGTGCTCGTAGCAGTCGTAACTTCGGGGCTTGCAGGGCTCAAAGTCAGGAAGCTGAATCCCGTGGAGATGATAACTGAGGAGTAATATATGACGGGGAGAGGGGATGGAGTATATCTCCGCACGCAGATAGGCGGATTTCGCGTGGACAAAGGCTGTTATAGTCTGTCACACAAATAGAAGGCCATGGGAATTACGCGAAATCCTTCCAGACATTTTCGCATCGGGCAAAAGCGGCCCGATAAGATCGCGAAAAGTCTGCGCGGAGCGGACAGCGTGCGGAAATACACTCCATCCCCTCTCCCCTGTGCATGTATTAATTGAGAAAGAATAAAGAAGGAATAGAGGAACGGGATTACTGATAAAAAAGAAAGAAAAGTTTTGCGTTTAAATATGATATAGGGTATAATTTAGGTATGAAAGCAGCTTTAGCTGACTGATGAGGTGTTTTATGCATTACAACTGCCTGATAGTCGACGATGAGGTCGAGCTTGCAAAGATGACAGCAGAATATTTTGAGATGTTTGATATTAAGACACAGTACGTGGATTCGGCTGTGTCTTGCTTTGATTTCTTAAAAGAGAATGAGACTGACATGATACTGCTCGATATTAATCTACAGGACGGTTCGGGATTTGAGGTGTGCAGGAAGATAAGGGAAGATTACCAGCTGCCGATCCTGTTCATCAGTGCGAGACAGAGCGATGACGATGTGCTTGTGGCATTGAGCATCGGCGGGGACGATTATGTGAAAAAGCCGTACAGCCTGTCCGTGCTTTTGGCTAAAGTAAAGGTCAATCTTAAACGAGTAGAACAGATAAAGAAACTGTCAGGAGAGGGAAACGCTGCAAGTGCAAAGGCAGACGTATCCGTTGAAAAAACATCTGCAACAGATGCAGGTGTGGCCGATTTGTCAGTAGCAACCGTGCAAAACACCGATCAACCGGCATCCGACGAGATACTTCACCTCGATGCTCCCACCATGTCCGTTATCTTAAACGGAAAACGTATCTCCTTAAAAGCCAAGGAGTTTGCACTTCTTAAGGCTCTCTATGACCATAAAAATACCATAGTGACCAAGGATCAGCTTTTTGAAGAGGTATGGGGCGACAGCTTTTACGGTGACGGAACGCTCAACGTCCACGTCAGGAAGCTCAGGGAAAAAATGGAACAGGATCCTAACAATCCCGAGTATATCAAGACCGTATGGGGGACGGGATATATTTTAGAAGTAAAATAAATTGTCATTCTGAGCGTAGCGAAGAATCTTATATATACAGGTAAAAATATGAAAGCTATCAGGAAGATCATCATTATATATAGTGCTTTTATGCTGGCGGCATTGGGCGTAATGATCCTTTTGTGGAAAAACATGAAGGAAGTTACGAACAGTGTTGCTTCTTATAATGAGGAAGAACTGGCTCTCTATAAAAAAATCTGGAACAATCTGAACTCCAACTTAGAGCAGGGCCGGGACATGATGCTGAAATACGTCATCATATTCTGGGCGGTGCTTCTCGTGATAGGGATAATATTTATCCTGGTCATCCATCATTTTATGATAAAGCCCGTAAAAGAGATGGAAAACTTCGCATCCGAGATAGCAAAGGGCAATCTGGACGTCCCGCTTCCTATCCACCGCAACAACATGTTCGGCTCATTCACAGAGAGCTTTGACATCATGAGGGAGGAGCTGAAAGTTTCCAAGGAGCGTGAGTTTGAGGCGGAAAAAGCGAAACGCGAGATGGTAGCGGAGCTATCCCATGACTTAAAAACTCCCGTAGCCACCATCAGGGCTACCTGTGAGGTACTGGACCTCAAATACAGGAAAGAAATCGAGAAGACGGAAGAACTTCTGAAAGAACACGGTAATTCGAGCAAAGACGTACAGAACGGAACCGGAGCAGCACCGGCAACCGGCTTGCAACCGACAGGAGAAGAAAAACAAGAAATCGAAACCCGTCTCACCAACTTAATAGGCAACCTCGAAAAGATAGGCTACATATACAAAAAAGCCGACACGATTAACGAGCTGGTCGGAAGCGTATTCCGTGCCACACTCGATGACATGCAGGAGATAAAGATCGAGCCGAAGGAAAACGACTCCCTGATTATCGAAAGCTATTTCGCATCCTTAAAAGAATACGGCAACATCATCCTGGACAACCACATCCCGGAGTGCCTGCTCATATTTGACAAGCTCCGCATGGAGCAGGTAATAGACAACATTGTCGGCAACTCCTATAAGTACGCGGGGACGGACATCCACGTTTCATTTGCCGAGACGGAGATGCTTTCCACAGCTAAAGGATCTAAGAATATTTTCATTAAGATCACCATACGTGATTCAGGTCCCGGAGTACCCGAGGAAGACCTGCCGCTCCTCACGGAGAAATTCCACAGGGGAGGAAACGCCGGCGACAAGCAGGGTTACGGCCTCGGCATGTACCTCGCCAACCACTATATGGAAAAGCAGGGCGGCGGCATGGAATATTACAACGATCACGGCTTTGTAGTCGAGATTTTAGTCCGAAAAGTTTAAATCATAACCAAAAAAATGCAATCCGTGACGAAAGGGTTGCATTTTCTTTTTGTTTCAATATAATCAAATTATCAACGTTGAAACAACGGATTAAAAGTCCGGAGTCGAAAGGAAGTGAAACATTGAAGGTCAGACTTTCAGTAAGTGAAAAAAGATACGAAGAAATAAAATCAGAACTCACCGGTCACGGTATAGACATAGATGATGACGCGGACCTCGAGCTCATAGAGAGAGCGGGAGGAGACGAGTACCTGAATGTAAAAAACGAAGTGGGAGACAGGCTCCGCATACCGGTAGCGGAGATCATATTTATAGAAAGCTTTGGCAGGAACATGGACGTGCATACGGAAAAGGAAGTATATAGAGCCACGGAGCGCATGTACGTCTTAGAACAGGAGCTCGCGGGCCGCGGATTTATAAGAGTCAGCAACTCATGCCTTGTAGCCCAAAAGAAGATAAAAAGGATAAAACCCGCCCTCTCAATGAAATATGTATTGAAAATGGAGGACGGCTCCCTGGTGGACGTAACGAGAGGATATTATTACTCCTTCCGGGAGAGACTCGGGATTTAAAGAGCTAACTTCTTAAATTATAGCCTTCCCCTTGAGGGGAAGGTGGCACGAAGTGCCGGATGAGGTGGAAAACTCCAACAGGCATGACAAATAAGAAAATGAAAGGAAAAACATATGAATACAGCAAGAATAAGTGTATTGGTATTATTACTCGGACTGGCCATATTAGTCGCAGTGGGAGTAGTTATCGTTATAATATACAAAAGAAAAGTTAACAACGCATTAAAAGAGGAAAAAAGCAACGCACACATGAGGATACCGGCACCTGCCGATACCATGAACATCGTAGTAAAAGTGATAGTGATCGCACTTCTTATCTGGATCGCATTTTCGCTCCGTACCATCAGTGACTTAAGGCAGGATATCGCGAATATGCAGTCAAGTACCGCAAGCGAGATAATGTCTCTTTCAAACGAGATAAACATCTTAAGGACGGAGCTTGCCCAGGTAAACAACAAGGTAATGCAGTATAACAGCGAAGTAATATCGGTCGATGCAACTCATGACACATGTACGGTAAGGCACACTTTACAGCTTAAGAGCTATGCGGATGACACAACAGTGATCTTACGCACAGGCAACGGAGAAGAGATACCACTTACCCATAAAGGTGCAGGTATATTTGAAGCAGATGCAAAGACAGACATGTTTGCACAGATGATGGAGCCCACAACAGTAGCCATCAAAGAGGACGGAAAGAACTACGTGGAAGAAGTCTCACGTTACTTTGGTGATGTTGTAAGCTATTACCAGCTGGTAATACCGCTCCTTAATGCAGGCTACAATAACGTAATGTATGATGACGGTACCGTAAGCATAGCTGATATCGTACTTTATCCCGAGTATAAGCAGACATATACCATCACTTCCGCTAAGGTGGTAGTGGAGCTGAACGAAAAAGAGATCGACAGCATTGACGTAACCAAGGATGTAAAGGACTGCCTTGAAACATTCTACGGAGATGTGAGAATCCCGTTAAATAAGCTTTATAACGTAGCAGCAAAGGATACATTTAAGGTAACACTCTGCATCACTACTCCCGACGGTTATACATTAAAGCAGGTTATCACCGAGAAAAACGCCGAAAACAGACATACCTCCTTCGGCAACACATTCCAGATATTCGATCAGAACGGCTACCTTAAAGTTAACGCCTACCCTATGTACTAATAGTGATAGGGGTCAGGTACCATTAAAAATCTATAAACTTTAGCAATGAAAAACCCTCAGGAGATGTGACCTTCACACTACCTGAGGGTATTTTTTTTTTCAATCAGAGAACCAGCCTTACGCTCGTTTTCACTCCTTCTCCGGCGGTAAGATCCACTTGCGCTGCAGGAGTGTGAGTCCGAGTCCTATGGGGAAGGCGACTGCCATCGATACGAGGAACAGTACAAATCCGTTGCCAGCGTACGCTATGCAGGTCACAAAGCTCGGGAATGCAAATGCCATGCACTGCGAACCCGCAAATCCTGCTATACCGCCGCCTACAGCTCCCGCGATACATGCGGACAGCATCGCCCTGGGATTCCTCATGGTAACACCGAACAATGCGGGCTCCGTAACTCCCAGTGCGGATGATAAAGCCGCCTGATATGATATGTTTTTCTTCTCTTTATCCTTATAAATGATCGCCATGGCGAGTGCCGCTCCGCACTGCCCGTATACAGCGCCGCCGAGCAGAGGCAGCAGCAGGTCGTAACCGTTTGCCGCGATGCTTGCTATGCTTATGGGTACTATGCTCCAGTGTGCCCCGACAAATACCATCGGCTGTATGATAAAGCCCATGAATATGCCCGCTGCGACATGATTCCAATCATAGAGTATGTTGAACAGGTCCGTCAGCGCATTGCCTATCCAGGTCCCTATCGGTCCGAATATAAGGAAGGTGAACGGAAGTACTATGAGACAGCAGATTATCGGCTTTACAAAGCCTCTCACCGCCTCCGGTATCACCTTGTCACAGGGCTTTTCCACAAAATGAAGAAGTCCCACCCCCAATATGACCGGGATGACGCTTGAATGGTATATCGCCGGCTGGATCTTAAAAGCCAGAAACGGCAGCGTCCCGCCGTTTTCAAGGACCGCCATAAGGTCAGGATAGAGCATCGCCACAGGGATGAGCAGTGCTATGTACAGGTCTGTTTTCCACTGCTTCGATGCCGTGATAGCTAAGAATACGGGCAGGAAATAGAAGAATCCGTCCGATACGGCGTAAAAGACCATGTACAGTCCGTTATCTTTTGAGAGCACGCCTGCTCCGGCCAGCAGTATGAGCACGCTCTTGATGATGCTCGCAGCCGTCAGATAGTTTATGATCGGGACGAATATCCCCGATATCTGCTCGACCACGGTTTTATATATGCCGGGTTTCTTAGTGTTTTCCATTTTAGTCACCGGGACGGTTCTCTGATTGATTTTTGAGAACCGTCAGTGTTCAAATTTTTACCCTAAATACTTCGAAAATGCATCAAAGTTCTTGCTTCCTCCGGGAGGGCAGTATACCGCGAATTCTATCTTGTCAAATACCTTGGGGAACTCGGACAGGGCGGTCTTAAAAGCTCTTGCCACCACCTCGGGATCGTTCTGGAATGCACCGCATCCGAATGCTCCGAGCACCAGTATGTCAGCCTTCTCGGCAGCTGCACAGGTAAGCATGTGGATGGCACGTTTTACATGATATCCGAACAGCTCGGCGTTGTGCATGTATGTTCCGTTATTAACCAGAGGAATCTTGGAGTTGGATTTCTGTCTTAAGTCAGGAGCTGCGATGGTTATGACATCCACGGTTATCCAGTCTTCCTTGGGCATCCTCTTAGGTAAGTCCTCATCCGTCTTGCAGACGATGACGCCCTTCGTATAGATGAGGGAATCCGATGACTTCGGAGTGTTCAGATCATAATGATGTTTATAATATGAATTCCTTAAAGTCATGCGGTCAAGCAGCGGGTAGAGCGTAGATGTACGGCAGAGGCACTCCTCCTGGGCACTCATACCGCTTGCCACACCTCCGCCGGGATGGAATGCATTCGCAAAATTCATTACCGCTATCCTGGCTTCGGGATTTTCCTTCTGCAGGCGCATAGCGGCCTGGAAGCTTCTGTCCCCCGTGACGGTCACGGTCATAGCCTTCTCTTTCGATATGTCAAAATCGGGATAATCATCCTCAAAGTAAACCCTTGTTTCTTTTTTAGCTTTAGGTATGGAGCATGCCAGATCGTCGTCTTCGTTGATCCAGTTCAAGGTGTCCTGAAATACCCATTTTCTCTCTTCATGTGTTGACATTTATGTCACCCCCTTATACGGTAATTGTATCATAATAACCATAATTTGTCACCCAGAAAACGGCCTGCCAAAATCAATCAGAGAACCGTCCCTATGATTGAAAAATAACCCTCAGGAAGTGTGACAGTCACACCGCCTGAGGGTTTTTCGTCACTAAAGTTTATGGTACCTGACCCCTATGACTATCAGTATACATTATTGATCAGGGCTCCGTCCAAGGTCATCTTGTGTAAATCGCCGTCGGTATCGGTATAATCCCTGTCGATGAGCTCGCCGAGTTCGTCATAGTAGAATCCGTATACCTTCTTTGTGTTGGCGGTGGAGATCCATGACTCCTTTAAGAGGTCGCCGCGCTTGTTATACTCGTACTCGTAGGTGGTATCTTTTCTGCCGTCGGTGAAGGATTCCATCTTGGTCTTTAAGTTGTTTTTGTCGTAGGTGAATACATATTTGTAGGTATGGTTGCCGTTTTCGCTTATCTTAGACAGCAGCTTTCCCTTGCTGTCATAAGTACATGTCGTTTTTGTCTTGTCTCCTTCGGAAGACTCGGTTACCAGTTCTGTCAAGTGACCCTTGGAGTCGTAGGTGTAGGTCATCTTGTTGACAAGTTTATCGTCCTCGGTTGATACCGATGTAAGAGCTCTGCCCTTTGAGTCATAGGTGAAGGCCTCAACGACGAGTCCCCTGGCATCTTCGCAGGTGGTTGTAAGCAGGTTGCCGTTCTTGTCATACTTAAATGTAGCATAGCTGTCAAACTCAAGATGGGGCTTCTCTGCGATTATGACACGGCCGGCCTTATCAAGCGTGTAGATAAAGGTATCGTCGATCTCATATCTGTTTTTATAAGAATGAGTTACGGTCCGGGTCTTAGCGTCGTACTCGCTCCACTGGGGCATCTCGTACTGGGTGTAGAGAAGCTTTAAAGATTTGATCTTGGCACCTTTTCTCAAGGTATATTCAAGGTTGCCTTCGGGAAGTGCGGGGTCGCAGATGGTAAGCTCTGCCACGGTTTTCTTCTTGGCAACGGTAAGAGCGATAAAATGTCCGGTAAGTGTGATCTGGTTGCCCGATACAGCTTCGGTGTAGGAAGCAGCCTTAAGTATATTGATGTTTAAGAACTTTGCTTTGTTGGTGATCTCGCAGTTCGGAGCGTCGATGATGAGCTCCTTGCCGGAAGCTTTCTTTATGTTCGGGATCTTAACGGTCAGGTTAGCCTGGGTCCTGAATATGATGGTGCCCACGCCTGACTTTTTCATGGCGGACTTAAGCTCTTTGACGGTGGATACACGGACGGTCTTGCCTGTATCTGCTTTTGCGGGGACGGTGCTTACCATAAGTACTGTAAAAAGTACCAGGACAAGTGCACATACGGTCATCCCCAGTGACTTAAAATACTTTTTCTTCATTTCCAATTCCTCCTGTAAATCACGGTTCTATCATTATTCTTTAGTTCAAGCATAAAACCGGAACACCTGTATTTTAGCATTTACTCCCCTACAAGTCAATAAAGGCGGATTTCCTGATGCAGAAACATGTAAAAAGTTCAAATATTAGTGACAAGAGGGGGGATATTATGGTAAAATTATTTCAATTGGGGAAACATAACGGGATGCGGATAGCATTTATGCATACCGGAGCTGGATTAACAGATATAGAATGACAGCTCATACGGAGGGGGACAAAATGAAACACGCGAAACTGAAGTTGATCATGCTGCTATACCTGATAGTGGTCACAGTATGTGCATTTATCCTGGCATTGCTCCAAAGGTCGATATCCATGAACATAGGAGTGTTGTTGCTCATCATATTCATCGCTGCTATACCCGTAGCGGTGGGCATCTTTAAAATTATGATTGCTTTGGAGATGAAAAAGCCGTATGCGAAGCTCCATAAGGAGTTCATGGACGAGATCTGGACCAATGGATACACCGACAAGGTACGAGAGCTTGGAGAACAGGCCTTAGCGGCAGATGATGCGGGGGAGAAGATAGAGTTTACATACCTTAAGGAATTCTGCTTTTATCTGTCCGATTATTATAACTTAATGAAGCAACATGACAGAGTTTTTTCCGTAATGAGACATGTGGACGGAAAGGAGCTGGTCAGCAGAAGCGTTAAGTTTATGGACGGCGGTATGTCGGTGCTCACATATTTCGGAGTCCTGATGGAGGCTGCCAGAGGGCTTAACAGTAAAGAGTCGGCAGCCAATATCATGTCGGATGCCGCACCGTTCCTCGAAAAGAAGTACAATATGGACATATTGTCGATGATGGCGGACGTGACATATTATAATTATTATGTGACCATGGGCGGATATGATGAGGCAAAAAAATATGCCGATAAGCTCATGTCGTATAAGTCACTCGGTGTGGATAAGTTTTCCTCAAAGTACTACGCTGCAGCAGAAATCGTAATGCTCACCGAGGGTGACAAGGAAAAGGCCCGTGCGATACTCGATCAGGGCTGGAGCGTGGGTGACAAAGACAAGGCAGTGGTACGGCAGGCATTTGAGGAATTTTACAGAAGACTGGGGCTCAATTAAATAAAAAAGAAAACATAGATTTATAAAATCCTCCGCAAAACATAAAAATTTGCGGAGGATTTTTGACATTATCTGTTGACTTTTATAAAAAAGGGTGCTACTATTTAGAAAAAGATCCGCAAAATTATTCAAAAAGCGGACAATTATCAAAAAGAGGTGCATATAATGAAAACACGAGCAGAGTGCCTTAAAAAATACGGATCGGACTATTTTATCGAAAAGAATATAGAAAAAGGGAAATTGTTTAAAGTAAGTAAAGGAGTATATTCTGAAAAAGAATATGTGCCGGAGATAGCTATATTTATGTATAAATATCCTAATTCTGTTCTTACGATGAAAAGTGCTTTTTATTTTCACGGTCTTACGGATGTGGTTCCGGATGAGTGTGACTTGGCTACGGACCGTGATGCGGCAAAAATCCACGATCACAGAGTAAAACAGTATTTTGTACAGGTGGATTTTTTTAGCAAGGGAATAGAAAAACAGAATTACAAGGGTTATACGATAAATATATATAACAAAGAACGTATGCTGATTGAACTTGCAAGATATAAGAGCAAGCTTCCATATGATTATTATAAAGAGATTCTCCTTAATTATCGCAGGCTTTTACCCACATTAAATATCCAGAAGATACAGGATTATGCATTGGCCGCTCCGAAGAGCAATAAGATAATGGAAATATTGCAGGCGGAGGTATTATAATGGCTAACATAGAAGAAATGGCAGAAAAATATAGAAATATCGGTTATTCAGAAAGAAATGCAGATGCCAGAGTATGTCAGGATATAGTTTTGAAAGCGATTTCCAAAAGTAATCTTGGCAGAAATGTCACTATTAAGGGTGGCGTTGTAATGCGAGGTATTACCGGTAGTGTTAGAAGGGCAACAGAAGATCTAGATCTGGATTTTATCAGATATTCATTAGAGGATGAATCGATCAGACGCTTTATAGCGAGACTTAACTGTTTGGACGGAATATCTATAAGAATTAAGGACGATCGGATAGAACAGCTTTCCCAACAGGAATATAACGGGAAAAGAGTATACATTATTATCAATGATGATACAGGTCATTCTTTAGAAAGTAAAATCGATCTGGGTGTGCAGGCAGATTCAGATATAGAGCAGGACGAGTATTGCTTTGATGTCTGTATGGATGATGAAGGCGCAAGCCTGCTGATCAATTCCTGTGAGCAGATATTTGCTGAAAAACTAAGATCCCTTTTGCGATTTGGCCCGTTTTCTACCAGATATAAAGATATTTTTGATTTTTGTTATCTTAAGGATTATGTAAAGCCGGAAAGATTGGAGAAATGTTTAAGAAAGTACATTATAGATGAATCCTCTTTAAGAGAAAAAAATATGGAAGATATCAGAAAAAGGGTTGCAATGACTTTTGAGAATAAGCGGTTTAAAACAAATGTAGAACGCTCAGGAGACAGAAACTGGCTTCAGATGGATGTCGGGCTGGCATTTAAAACAATAATGGATTTCTTATTAACCATAAACATATAGGCAGAACTAGGGAATAATAGTGACAAGTTAACGGGGTTATGTTACAATCTGAAATAGAAAAACCAATCAGAGAACCTTCCCTGTGACCAAAAAACAACTTTCTGGAAGGGTGACATATATGAAGAAAAAATACTGCAAGATAATAGCTATAATATTGACCTGTGTTTTGGTATTTAATGCGTGCGGCAGTTCGGAAAACGCAGAGGAGAACAGTAACGGAAGAAGGAGAGCGGCAAACTCTTCCGAAGAAAACGGTGATAAGATAACCGGCGAACCGGGCGAAGAGGGACAGGTGGGAACTGCAGCACCTACCGAACCTGTCGTGATACCTGACATTACTTCGGAACCGGAGCCGTCCGTTACTACATATCCTTCTTTAACGGAGATGCTTACTTCCACACCGGAGCCCACTTTAGAACCGGCAGAAGAGGATGAAGATGCATTGTATAATTCCTCCCCGGTCACCGAGGTTCAAGATATGGAGTATACATATTACGGACAGACAGGGCTCTACACCGGAGAGTGGAAGGGTGACAGACCTCAGGGATACGGCTGTTTATATATTGATGATGACAATTTTTATGATGGTGAATGGGATTACGGTTATATAAACGGATATGCCGAGATCGCATATATCGATGACGATGGAGCACAGAGATATTATAAAGGGGACTGCGCATGTAATTCCATTGTAGGCCCGGGAGAGTTTTGGTATTATCCCGATGCAGAGGTAAAAGATTATATCGTAATAGAAGGCGACTTCAGTGCCGAGCCGACTTTAGTATATCATTCGGTGGAAAATGACGAGATCCTTGTAGATATGGGCTCCATAAGTGAAGGCAGACTGTGGAGCGAGGTGGATTTTACCTGTGATAACCCGGAATGTCCGCTTTTTACGCACGATACCGAGGCAATAATATACAACGACATGTATAACGGTTCCGGTGCAAGGTCATATGTCGGATACTACTACGGAGACCTGAATACTGATCACACACCGGAAGGATACGGGATTTTCCAGCTTGTCGGGGAAATACTCCCTGACAAAAAGATATATTTAGGTGACAGATACGTAGAGACCGATTACTTACATTCAAAAATCGTGATCGGCTGCTGGGAAAACGGCAGACTTACCGGCAATTATGTATTATATGATGTAGTTAAGCCTTTAGACGAAAGCTATTATGACTACGGTCACGAATGTAAAAAAGAATACTACTATCGTATCGACGGTGTCTTGGACAGAAGAGTAACGTACGTCGATAAAATGTGGTATTATGACAATGATTCCGCGGCCGATGATTTCTATATCACTACCTGCCATTATGCCGATTATACACAGGGCGACGACGGGATATACCGTTGCGGACTGGATGAATCCGATGTTTATTACTATCAGGACTATCTGGATGGTAAGACCCTTCTTCCGGCCGGAACATATTGCCGCGAAGAATCATACCCCTGTTACGTGATCGAGAAAGGTGAACAGAAGCATTTCAAGGAAGGCTTCAGGGCTTACTACGATTCCGATGGTAAGATGTTCAGGTATATAGAATATGACAAAAAGCATCCTTACGGAAATGTGGTAGTCGGAGATGAATGGAATAAGATAAAAAATGCCGTTATCATAGCCGGAACGATATTCTTCGGGGCATTCGTAACATATAAGATAATAGCTTCCACAGCCAGCGGAAATGTAACGGCGAAAGCAACCGAAAAAGGTCAAAAGAAGGAATATGATTTTTCCGAAGAAAAACGCTACATGGAACAAAAACAGGAGGCTGAAGATCTGAGGGCACAGGCTCGAGCTCTTGAAAATCAGCTAAAATACGGGACTCTGTGGGAATATGAGGTAAATGATCTGAAAAAGCAGATCCAATACTTATATGACGAAGCAGACAGAAAAGAACCATCTATCTTTTAAGTAACAAAGCAGGGGAAGTAAAAAGATAACTGATGAGGTGTAAAACTATAACAACCTTGGAGAATAATCATGACTGAGATAGAACGATTAAAAGAAATAGTACAGACCCTACGCAGTGATCACGGCTGCCCGTGGGACAGGGAACAGACGCATGCGAGCCTGAAGCCCGAGTGCATAGAGGAAGCAGCAGAGGTAGTATGCGGCATCAATATCTTAGAAAAGACGGGGAATGCGGAGAACCTCAAGGAAGAGCTCGGGGACCTGCTGCTGCAGGTCATGTTCCATGCGGTCATGGCAGAAGAGGAAGGACTCTTCACATTCGAGGATGTGGCAGGGACCGTGGCCGATAAGATGGTGCGCAGGCATCCGCATGTATTCAGCGGTGTGACATTCGCCTCTGAAGAGGAGCGCAAGGCCTCCTGGGAGAAGATAAAGCAGGAAGAAAAAAAGGGGAAGGAAGACTCTAACAGGTATCTTCCCGAAGCCTTCGAAGAAGCAAGGACACTCATAGACAAAGCGGAAGAGCGTAAAGGATATAAGAAGTAACCGACCGGTAAAGTGAAAACCGGAATAAATATTGAATGGATATCGGAGCGAATAATATGAGATTGATAATAGTACGGCACGGGGACCCGGATTATGAGAATGACTGCCTGACAGAGCTCGGACACTATCAGGCAGAGCTGGTGGCAAAGCGCCTCATGGATGAGGGCATACAGGAGATATACTCCTCACCGCAGGGGAGAGCGAAGGAGACCGCGGAGCATTTCGCGGCACTTTCAGGGCTGGGGCCCATCAAGATACTCGACTTCATGCATGAGATCAGATACGGCTGGGAAGGTGCACTGTACCAGGCGGGGAACCCCTGGCTGGAAGCGAAGAACCTTATAAGTAAGGGCGCGGACCTGCAGACACCTGACTGGAGAAAATACCCCTGTTATGACGGGAACACAGCCACCATAGATGCGGACAAG
>JAEEGJ010006519.1_pt1 | contig 34841 bp, 35 predicted proteins | sample 8958761 | NCBI WGS metagenome assembly JAEEGJ01 (sample SAMN16246546, study PRJNA631951) | gut metagenome | biome: gut microbiome; feature: rumen; material: RS-attached | host: Bos | place: Iran: Karaj | collected 2018-10
ACTTGAGCGCTGAACGAAGTCTTGAGCTGAGTCTTGTTCATAAGGTAAGCCAAGACAGCATCAGGCTTGCAATCGTTCTTAAGGTCAACGCAGATACGGAGACCTTCTTTGTCGCTTTCATCGCGGACTTCTAATATGCCTGGGATGGTTTTATCGTGGCAAATCTTATCGATGGACTTAACGAGCATCGATTTATTAACGTGGAACGGAATCTCAGAGATGATGATCTGGCTGGCGCCTTTTCCGTCAGTGACGATTTCGGCTTTGCCGCTGACGATAACTTTTCCACGGCCTTTCCTATAGATGTCCTCTAACCCAGCGGATTTGAAAATGATACCGCCAGTTGGGAAATCTGGGCCTGGAACGTATTTCAGAAGATCATCGACAAGACAATCTGGGTGTTTGATTCTGTGAACGATCGCTGACGTGATTTCGCGAAGGTTATGAGGTGGAATTGAGGTTGAGATACCGACAGCAATACCTTCAGAGCCATTGGCGAGAAGGTTTGGGAATTGCGCTGGAAGGACTGTTGGTTCGAATAAGGTATCGTCGAACGTGAGTTCCATATCCACCGTATCTTTGTCGATATCGGCGATCAATTCATTGGAAATGGCGCTTAATCTGGCTTCGGTATAACGATAGGCAGCTGCACTGTCTCCGTCCATGGAACCGTTGTTTCCTTGGAAATCGATCAAAGGATAACGGACGTTCCAGTCTTGGGACATATGAACCAAGGCATCGTATACGGAGGAGTCGCCATGTGGGTGATACTTACCTAAAACGTCACCAACGATACGAGCGCACTTCTTGGTTGGCTTATCGATGGTGTTTCCGGTGTTCCACATATCATAAACAATCCTGCGCTGAACCGGCTTCAAGCCGTCTCTAGCATCAGGGATTGCACGATCCTGGATTACGTCTTTGGCGTAAATAGCGAATTTATCGCCCATCAATTGGTCAAGAGGACCAAAAATGATGTTTTCCTGGATTATAGGTTGTTCAGTCTTCTTCTTGGCCATGATCAATTCTTCACTTCTTTAATAAATTCGTCTTTCTCGTTGAATGTGACATTCTCTTGGATCCAAGCCCAACGAGGAGCGCTATCTTTGCCCATAAGCGTCTCAACGCGTTTCTCAGTGACGAGAGAATCATCAATCATCACTCGGCAAAGCATACGGGTCTCTTTGTTCATTGTGGTAACGGCGAGTTCGTCTTCGTTCATTTCGCCAAGACCTTTATAACGATTGATGCCATAGCCGGCGCCAATCTTCTGTTTGGCTTTCTCGAGTTCTTCGTCGTTCCAGCAGAATATGTGTTTCTTTGTATCGCTCTTCTTATAAACGCGATAAAGAGGCGGCTGGGCGATATAAACCATGCCACGATCGATAAGAGGCTTCATGTAGTTATAGAAGAACGTAAGCAAAAGAATCTGGATGTGTGCACCGTCGGTATCGGCATCGGTCATGATGATAATCTTGCCATAATGGCTGGCATCCGGATTAAACTCATCGCCAAAACCAGCACCAATAGTCTGGATTAAGGTCGAGAACTCAAGGTTATCGATGATTTCCTGATTGGAAACATTATGCGTGTTCAAAGGTTTACCACGAAGTGGAAGGATGGCCTGATGGCTTCTGTCGCGGCCTTTCTTGGCGGTTCCGCCTGCGGAATCACCCTCAACGATGAAGAGTTCGTTGTTCTTATAATCCTTGCTCTGAGCGCTGGCGAGTTTGTCGCTGATGATCATCTCAGCGACTTTCTTCTTGGTTCCCCTAGCGGCTTCACGGGCTTTGCGAGCTGCCTCACGGGCTTCCTTAGCTTGATTGCACTTCTTAATAAGCGCCACTGCAAAATCTTTATTCTCCGTAAGGAAGTAAGGCATGAAGTTCGACAAAGCGTTGCTGACAACAGCTGTTGCTTCTGGCGTGCCTAACTTGCCTTTGGTCTGGCCTTCATATTCGAGTTTATTCTCTGGGACTTTAACGGAGATGATCGCAGTTAAGCCTTCACGGATATCACTGCCATCGATTGACTGGTTGCCTCTGATAAGTTCATTATCTCTGGCCCAATCGTTAAGAATTTTGGTTAAAGCGCCTTTGAAACCGATTTCGTGGGTGCCGCCATCGGCAGTCTTAACGTTGTTAGCGTAGCTGATGATATTCTCACCATAGTCGCCGACACACCATCTCATGGCGATCTCGACTTGGATTGGGTTCGAAGTATCGACCAAATCAATAACGTCCGCCATAGGCGTTTTATCGATAGTTAAGGTTTGGACATATTCGCGTAAACCATGCTCTGTGCAGTAGTCATGGGTATTTCCGCTAGCTTGATCTTTGATGATGAAATGAACACCGTTCAAAAGATAGCTCTTTTCCTCTAACCTAGAGGCGATCGTCTCATAGTTGAATTTGGTATTAGGGAAAATGGATGGATCCGGTTTGAAATGAACGGTTGTTCCATGCTTGTTCGTAGAACCGATCACATGGAGAGGCGTGATTAAATGTCCGCCATTCGCAAAAGCGATGTGATTGATCTCGCCATCACGGTATACGGTAACCTCGAGGAATTCGCATAATGCGTTCGTAACGGTAGCGCCTACGCCGTGGAGACCGGCGCTGGTCTTATAGTTCTTGCTGTTGAACTTGCCACCGCTGTGGAGGGTCGTATAAAGAAGCTGAACGGCTGGGAGGCCGGATTCCTTATGGATATCGCATGGAACGCCACGACCTTCGTCTTCGACGGTTAAAGATCCGTCTCTCATAAGGGTGACGGTAATCTTCTTGCCAAAGCCGTTGACTGCTTCGTCAACTGCGTTATCTATGATTTCCCATGCAATATGGTGTAGTCCGTTTAAGTTGGTGGAACCGATGTACATGCCAGGACGTTTTCTGACACCTTCTAGTTCCGATAATAGTTCAATGTCGTTAGCTGTGTATTTCTCGTCGGCCATAAGTCAAATAATGCTGGAGTTATAACTACGTCTGTTGTAGTGTATTATAGCAAACTTGCTTTGAAAAAAGTAGGGCTATTATCAAAATAATAGGACCATTTTAAGAGAGATTGTATCGTGAACATTTTATTGAACATCGGCATTGCCCTTGCCTGCATAATTTGGGGCTTCCTAATCGGTAGCATTCCTACTGGCGTCATCGTCGGTAAAGTCTTTTTCGGAATCGATCCACGCGACTATGGTTCACACAACTCCGGTGGAACAAACTCCGGCCGTGTTTTAGGCAAGAAAGTTGGTATTCTCGTCATGGTCCTCGATATCGCCAAGACCGTTATTGCTTTCTGGACCATGTGGTTATTCCTCCACTTCGGCCCTATCAATCTTGCAGAGCTCTGGGACTACGGCACCTTCTATAATTATCTTGTTTTCGCTGCCGCGGCCTTTGGTCACTGCTTCTCACCATTCCTCAAATTCAAAGGCGGCAAAGCCGTTGCCTGCTTTATGGCTATCTTTGGTGGATCAAGCTGGCTTGGCTTCATTATCAGCTTAGCTGTCTTCTTCATTATTTTCCTTGTTGTGTTCAAGAAGGTTATGTCCAAAGCGTCTCTCCTATCAGGAGCAGTTCTCATCCTTATCAGCGGAATCTTCTGCTTGCTTAGGTTGATTCCAGGCGCTGATTCAGTCCTCAATATCTTCCTTTGGGACTTCGGCCTAGTCGGCGGTGTCTGCTTCGGATGGCAGATGATCGTTGTTGAAGTCGTTGTCTATACGCTTCTTGTTATCCGTCATGCTTCCAATATCCAGCGTATCAGGAAAGGCGAAGAAAAGCCTCTTGAATGGAAGTAATTAATTAGTAGATATTTAGTTTTATATGAAATTAGTGTGTGGATTCCACTGCCACACACTTTTTTTCGATGTTTGCTTATTTGTGAAGATTTACTTTAGCGTCGCGGTTACTAATTCTCTCGATTATTGAGTCTAGCAACACTTGTTCTTTTTTTGAGAGTACCTGAGCCTCGAATGAGAACTCGTTCCTTCCGTGTTTCTTATAGACAAAATGGATCTTCCCTTTCTTCTCATATTTGAATTCGAGAAGACTGTCGACAGAAATCGTTATTTTCTCTTTCTTAATGTCGTCGTAGAACGTTAATGACTCTTCCGTTATCTCAAGGCCTTGCCCTTTCCAGTAATGCAGGCAATCGGCGAAGAAGACAATTAAAAAATACAGCTCCCCTAACGTAGCTATTACTACGTAACCCCAAAGGATTGGGGTGCTGCTAAGAAGGTTCAGCAAAAAAATAACTATCATGCTGGCGGTATATAGAACGCTAGCAATGTAGAAGCTGTATGACTGAGTTGTTCTCCAAGGATTGTATTTCACGGGGAAATTATACCAAGAAGACAGAAACCACGCACCCCTTCTCTCTTGTTTCGACATCTCAGGGCACATCCCTTTAAAGAGTACGCACGATAACAAGAGCAGAAGAGGCTAAGTGGGAATCAGAGCCTAGGAACTAGGAGGTTTCTTTTGGCTCTAGCCCGCTTGCAAGCGGATACTGACAATAGTGATTGGCTATTGCAGGGAATATTCATCATGCTGCTTCTTCACCGCATAAGCGGCGAAACCCGGCCGGGAAAAGTCAGCTTGAATCCCCCTCCAATATCTATATAGTGTCGAAACGCAGTTTTTTCACAAAAAAAAGAGCCACATTTTTATGGCTCTCAGTTTTTTAAGAAATTTATTTCTTGTTGGCGGAACGCATGATGGCGCGAATTTGCTTTTCGCTTGGTTTGCGACCCATTTGTTCGTACATCGCCCGAATCTGCTTTTCGGTGACCGTCGGGTTCTTCTCAATCTGTTTCATGATGAGATGACGGGCAAGGAAGAAGCCGATTACACCACCGACGATGAGAACGCCAATCAAGGAAAGGACAAAAACCCAAACCTCAACCTGCAGCATGATTAAGCTCTCTTATCGTATTTGCCGGTGACGGTGTCGACCATGACCTTTTCGCCCTTCTCAATGAAGAGAGGAACTCTGATCTTAAGGCCGGTTTCAAGGATAGCATCCTTGGAGCCACCATTGGTGACGGTATCGCCTCTGACGCCTGGCTCACACTCGGTGATCTCAAGGGCGACTTTGGCTGGAAGCTCGATGCCAAGGATTTCTTCTTCGTAGGCGTTGATGGTGACAAAGCCGTTTGGAGCAAGGAATCCCATCTCGCGCTCGAGGCCGGTCTTTGGAAGCTCGACCTGTTCATAGGTTTCTGGATCCATGAAGACTAAGGTGGTTCCGCCGTCGTAGAGGTACTGCATCTGTTTCTTGTCGACGCTGACAAGGGTAACGTCGTAACCGGAGTTACGGGCAAGTTCGGTGATGGCACCGGTGCGAACATTTCTAACTTTGACTTTAGCAACCATCTTTCTCATAGCGGTTTTGTTGAGAAGGATGTCGATAACTTGATAAAGGGTGTTTTCATCTTCGAAGTAGTTGCCAGGGCGTAATTCTGTAACGTTCATTCTAAAATCTCCTTAAATTTGACGATGGTATTCTATACCAAGATTTGTAAACTATCTACCTTTTTAGGCTCTTTAGATACGGATTTAGACGCAATTCGTCCCCAATCGTGGTTGCTGGACCGTGCCCAGGATAGACTTTTGTCTCTGGCGGCAGGACGATCAGTTTCTTCAAGCTGCTCTCGAGGGTTCTTGGGCTTCCGGTGAGCAAATCAGTACGACCAACGCTTAGATGGAAGAGGGTGTCTCCAGAGATGAGAACGTGCTCATCTTCGAAATAGAAACAAGAACTTCCCCTTGTGTGGAATGGGGTGTGAATGACTTTGATCCTGTATTTGCCGATGTTGAGGATATCCCCATCGATAAACAATACGGTTTTAAGTCCACGAATATAGAGGTTGTCGAGGAAATCGAGAGATAGATTGTAGGCAGGCTCAACCAAGAATTCCTCTTCGAGGAGGTGGACGTAGACAGGTGCCTTCATGGTGCAAAGCCTTAAACCTTCGATGTGGTCATAATGGCCGTGCGTCAAAAGGAATCCGGCGATCTCTCCGCCGTGGTGTTTGTTAACGTATTTCTCGAGGAATTGGTTTGGGTCCGCCCCTGGATCGACGATTATGCAAGGTTCGCCTTCTTCACCGATGACGTAGATGTTGCAAACGTAATCGTCGCCAATGTTGAATTTCTCAATTTTCATAAAAAAAATAAGGCTTAAGCCTTATTTATTTGCATTCCTTATGGAGTGTCATTTTATTGCAGCGTCTGCAAAACTTCATTTTTTCCATCTTGTTAGGATGAAGCTTCTTATTGCGGTCGGTAATATAGTTGTGCTCTCCGCATTCGGTGCAGGCAAGAATCACTTGATCACGTTTGCTGATGGCCATAAATTGTTCCCCTCACTTTCTCGTGCGGTGCTAAGAATAGCATAGACCAGCCAATTTATCTACAATAAAACCACAAAAATGATTAAAATGTTTCATATATGAAAAGGAATGAGACGAGAAAAATCCAAATAGGCCAAATATCAATTGGCGGAAGCGAACATGTTGTCATTCAGTCGATGTGTTCTATTAAGACCTCCAAGATTGAGGAAGTCTCCGCGCAGATAAACAGATGCGCTTCTTTGGGCGCTGAGCTTATGCGTTGCTCCGTCCTTGATTTCGAAGACGCCGACGCTTTTAAAGAGATTAAGAAGAGAGTCTCCATTCCTCTCGTAGCCGATATTCACATCGACTATCGCTTAGCCTTAGCCGCTTTGGATGCAGGCGTTGACGCTATCAGGATCAACCCAGGCAATATCGGGAGCGAAGAACGCGTCCAAGCTGTCGTTGAGAAAGCAAAAGAAAAACACGCCGCAATCAGAGTTGGTGTCAATGGCGGGTCGCTTGATAAATCCATCTATTTCGGCAAAGAGAAAATCAAAGGCGAATGGCTTTTCGAAAGCGCGAAAAAGCACGTCGCCATGTTGGAAAAATATGATTTTCACGATATCGTTATTTCCCTTAAGGGAAGCGATGTTCAGGAAACCATTGAAGCCTATAAATTAGCCGCTGCTTATTTCCCATATCCTTTGCATCTAGGTATCACTGAAGCCGGCCCAAAAGACATTTCGTTAATCAGGTCTGCTGCCTGCCTAGCTCCACTTCTCCTCGATGGAATCGGAGACACGATAAGAATCTCTTTGAGCGAAGATCCAGAGGAAGAGGTTTTGGCCGCTTCCCGTTTGCTCCACGACCTCGGCCTTAAGAAAGACTGGCCGACATTCATTTCCTGCCCTACCTGCGGTAGAACCGCTGTTGATCTGATTCCTTTGGCCAAAAAGGTGATGAAGTATCTTGAAGAAAACCGCATCTACAAAACGGTTGCCGTCATGGGTTGCATAGTTAACGGCCCAGGCGAGGCAAGACATGCTGATATCGGAATTGCCGGAGGAAGAGGAAAATGGGTCATCTTCCGTAAAGGAGAGACCATCCGCGAAGTTAAAGACGAAGACGCTTATGAAGCGTTGATTGAAGAAATCAACCGTTAATCTTCGTCGTCATTCATCCTGAAAGATTTATCTAATTGTTTGCGAACGCTGTTTCTAATGGCCATTCGACGGTACTTACGTTTGACCTTGTCGATGGCCTCTTTCTTTTTCTTCTTGTAACCAGGCTCAACGCCTTTGGTTCTTGAAAGAGCTTTGGCAATCTTGATGTCCTTCATCTCAGCTTCAGGGAGCTCTTTCTTCTTGGTCATCTTGCGTTTCTCACTTGGGCCAAGAGTCTCTTTCTTGAGTTCGTCTCCTCTTAAGGAGAAATAGTCGAATTTGACGCCTTCTTTCTGAAGGGCTATTGGTCCGCTAACCGTATCAGCGTTGAAGAAAACCCAGGAATCCCCTGCTTTTCCAAAACGTCCCGTACGACCTGCGCGGTGATGGTAGAACTCCAAATCGTTTGGAAGGTCGATGGAGATGACATCGCTGACATCTGGGATATCAAGGCCACGTGAAAGGATATCGCTGGCCACGATGATGCTGCATGTGTTGCTCTTAATCTGACGAAGAGCTTTCTTTCTTGAACGATCATCAAGAGAACCTGTGAAATAGATGGTTTCAAAACCATTCTCCTTAAGAGATTTGTTAATGGTATTAACCTTTTCAACCGTCGAAGCAAAGATAATAGCAAGATATGGCTTCCTTATCTTAAGGAAGGAAAGCAAGGCGGCGCTTTCACCGATATGTTTGATGTCTATGAGGTGATGTTTAACGCTTGAAGCCGTCTGGATGTTGTCATTTTCGAACTCAAAGTCGCTTCTCACGAACTTGAGTAATTCATCCTTGAGATTCTGCTTAAGAGTTGCTGAGAAAACCATGGTCTGCGGTTCATCTAAATTAGCAAAGATTTCTTCGATATCGCCGAAGAATCCCATGTCTAAAAGCATATCCGCTTCATCAAGCACGGCACGCTTAAGATTTCCTAAGAAGAATATATGTTTGGTGATTAAAAGGTCTTTTAATCTGCCTGGGGTTCCGATGATCAGCTGAGGAGGAACGCTCTTTCCTTCGACGTTGTCGCTAACGTCGCTTTCCGATGTGTAGAGACGAACTTTGAATTTAGGGAAGAAACGGGTGAATTCAAAAGCAAATTCATAGGTCTGCCTAGCAAGTTCCCTTGTTGGGGAAATAACGATGGCCTGTGGCCTATTAAGATTGAGATCAATCTTTTCGATAAGAGGGATAAGGAAAGCGTGGGTCTTTCCACTGCCGGTCTCGCTCTGGGCAAGCAAAGATGTTCCGCGAAGGGCCTTAGGGATAACGGCCTTCTGAACAGGAGATGGATCTATATAGCCTAATTTGTTTAGGGCGTTTGTCAGTTGTGATGAGAGGTTGAAAGATTTGAAACTCATAATGAGTTTATTATAGAGGAAGTTCCTTTTATTCGCATCATCTACGAGTAATAATTAAGACCATGAAGGTTTCAGTTATAAATCCCCATGGGTTCTGTGCGGGAGTCCAAATGGCTCTCGACTGCGCTTATAAAGCTAAAAAAGAACACCAAGAGGAGAGAATATACATACTCGGAAACTTGGTTCACAACGAAAGAGTCATCGGCGACCTCGAGAATGATGGTTTTATCATCCTTGATGAACGCAAAAAGTCCCTTTCAGAATGGATAAAAACCCTTGAAAAGGGCGATGTTGTCGTGTTTTCAGCACATGGACACGATCCTCATCTAGATATAGAGGCCAAAGAAAAAGGCTTAGTCGTTTATGATGCGACTTGCCCATTCGTCAAAGCCAATTCAATCCTTATCAAAAAGAGAATCTCTGAGAATGGCGAGGTCATCTTCATCGGACAAGCTGGTCATGCAGAAACTGTTGGCACGCTCAAGATCAACGAGGCCAAAATTCACCTCTATGAACCCGGAAAACCATTCGATTTTAATGCGATTCAGGTCAAAAATCCGCTTTTAGTCTCTCAAACGACAATGGGAACAGATGAAATGAAAGAATCAGTTTCCTTACTAAAAGACCATTTTTCTGAAATCGATGTCGCCGCCAGGGTTTGTGATGCCACAGATAAGAGGCAAAGCGCTATTTGCACTGCCCCAAGCGATGTTGATCTCTATGTAGTTATGGGTTCATCAACCAGCAACAACACCATGAAGCTTCTTGGACTCGCAAAAGCCAAATATCCAACCGCTAAAGTCATCAGATGCCTTGATTTAGAGGAAATCCGTAATATGGAATTAAAGGGTTTCAAAAAAGCCGCTTTGATTAGCGGAGCATCAACAGGATTAAGGGAATTCGAAGAAGTTAAGGCCTATCTCGAAAGCTTATAAAGAACCCGGATATATCAAGGGTTTATAAGAAAATATCATTAGTTTGATACTAGTTTTAAATTAGTACTTTGAAACAATTTTCATTAGCGACAACAACTAACTCGTTTAGTTAAATGTAATGAAAGTCTGTTTATAGATACAATGCGAAGTTTTACTATTATTTCAATAGGGTTTTGATCTCGCTAATTTCAGCCCCTAACTCCCCTACTTTCGGGGAATCTGGTGATAATGAGTTTCTTATCTTCTCAAGAATCTGCAATTGTTTCTCGTAATATTGTTTCCAAGCCTCGTTCGGGTGCTTTACGTTGAAATACCCATACTTCTTCTCAAGCGGAGAATAATTGGGTTCCTTTTCGGACTTCTTCCAACGCATTATGTCGTATGGTTTGCCTTTGTCGATGAGAAAGTACCCCTTTTCAATCTCATAACCCAATGAAATCAGGGTTTCATAGACGATATCTAGATCAGTATGCGCATCGATAACGATATATTGTATATTCTCTAATCTTTCTTTATGGCTAGTCAAAATTTCGGAAATTAGCCTTCCACCCATACCAGCTAGTACAACCGTATCGCAACGTGGATCAAGCTTTTCGATGCCACTGCTCAAAGAATAAGAGATCTTATCCTCTAGCCCTGCATCCTTAATCGCCTTAACCATTCGGCTATAAGGCCCTTCTTTGTTGTCGACTGCGAACGCACCTTCTATGAGGTTTTGCTCACAAAGGAAAATCGGAAGCAAACAATGGTCGCTTCCGATATCCGCGATGAAAGAGCCAGGAACGATGAATTCCGCTAACTTTAATAGTCTGTTAGATAGTCTTTTCATCTAATTGTGAGATATTTGCTTATTTATTGCCCTTTGAATGGGTATCTGGTCCTTCTGGGTAATAGGCGTCCTGATAATCGCCAAGTCTCTTGGCTCTCGTTGGATGGCGGAGCTTTCTGATGGCTTTGGCTTCGATCTGACGGATACGCTCACGGGTAACGCCGAATTCTTTGCCGACTTCCTCAAGGGTCCTTGGACGGTTGTCGTCAAGACCATAACGAAGTCTGAGAACTCTTTCCTCACGATCGGTCAAATCGTGCATGATTTCGTATAATTCGTCCTTCAAAAGGGACTTTGTGGTGAATTCTTCTGGGGATTGAACCTCTTTATCTTCGATAAAATCGCCAAGGTGGGAATCGTCTTCCTCACCGATTGGAGTTTCAAGGGAAACAGGTTCTAAGGCGATGCGCTGAATCTCACGGATTCTCTCTGGGGTGAGAGCGCCTTCCATCTTCTTGCTGATTTCTTCTGGTGTTGGATCCCTGCCAAGCTCTTGGACAAGCTGACGCTGAACCCTGGTCATCTTGTTGATGGTTTCGACCATGTGTACTGGGATACGGATGGTTCTAGCCTGGTCAGCGATGGCACGGGTGATGGCCTGACGGATCCACCAAGTTGCATAGGTTGAGAACTTGAAACCTTTGGTGTAGTCGAATTTTTCGACGGCTTTGATAAGACCCATGTTGCCTTCCTGGATCAAATCAAGGAAGTGCATTCCACGGCCGACATAGTGCTTTGCGATAGCAATAACAAGACGGAGGTTGGCGGTAATCAAACGGTTCTTGGCGGTGATGCCTTCGTCGGCTTCAAACTTAAGGCCTCTCAAATCAGCCTCAAGCTTGCGAGATTCGATGTCATAGTTAAGACCTTCAGCCTCGCATTTTTCCTTAAGAGCGGCGAGTTCTTCGTCTTTGTGACCGATGCGCTTATCGTATTGTTCTTTAGCGGCCTCGCCACGCTTGATGGTCTCAGCAAGCTCGGTTTCTTCTTTTGCCGTAAGCAAGCGGACTTTACCGATCTCTTTGAGGTACATCTTGACGGAGTCGTTGACTTTGACGTCGCCGGATTGGACTCTGGCGAACTCATCAATCGCGCTGTCATCGATGTTTGCGATCTCTTGGTCGGCTTCATCGATATCTTCATCGATGATTTCTTCTTCAGCTTCACGGTTGGCCTTCTCGAGGTCATCCAATGATGGGCCGATATCATCAGATCCGGCTTCTTCTTCGTCAGTAATGACTTTGATTTTGTTTTCGTTGAAGAAAGAGATAAGGGTTTCGAGGTCGTTCTCGCTGATATCTTGTTTGGCGGCGACGTCCATAAGTTCCTCTTGGCTGATGGAACCGCTGGATTTGGCCTTCTTCATGAACTGCTTTTTGATGGCCTCTAAAGCTTTTTCAACGCCAGAATCTTCATTGTCGTCGATATCGACATCGTTGAAGCCGGTGTCAAAAGACTCGAAAAGGTCATCTTCGGCTTTCTTTTTGCTGGCTTTCTTGGCTGGCTTTTCTTCTTTCTTAGCCTTCTTCGCCTTCTTGGTTTCTTCGGCGACTTCTTTGTTTTCTTTCTTTGGCATGGGTCTTTCTTCCTTTCTCTTAGTTCTTTTTATTACGGTTGAGGCGTTCTCTTTGTCTGGCAGCGAAGTCTTTTAGCGCCGCTCCGGCTTTACGAGGATCCGTCGAAGGGTTCTTGATGGCCTTCATGGTTTGCTCACAATCGTAGAGCCTGTCTTTCTCATCGTTGATGACCTTTATTACTTCTTGCATCCCTTGGTCGGAGTAAGGAGGGTAATAACGTTCGGACGATATTTCCGTGATACGGCCGATGAGAGTGTCTGCCTCTTCGTCAGAGGCGTTCTCAATGTCGTTGATAAGCAATGGCAAGGTAACGCTTTCTTTTCGTGACTCTTGGTAATCGACGATGTAGTTAGCGATCGAGTTATAGACCGATGTGTAGAAATTACCGACCTCATCCTCGAAATACTTAACGGCTTTCATCTCGTTAAGCATGTAATAGAGAGCCTGCCTTTCTGCCCTTAGAAGCCTCTTTTCGATGAGTTTCTCAGGGTGGAGTCTCGAGAAGTCGAGTTCGTCAACGGCGATGCTCGTTTCCTCCTCGTCCTCTTTGCTTATGACTTTCTTGTTGATCTGGATTCTGATCGCTTCTGCCTCATAGCCTGTGGCTTTTGAGAGCTTGGCGATGTAATTGTCTCGGTCTATTCCAGCTGGGACGTTACGGAGGAACTTAATGAAGTAAAGCATGACTTTACGGCGTTCTTCCGGCGTCTCAAGCTTTTTGACGTTGAGGTAATAGTTGATTTGGAAGTCCATCGCATCGACGAGATGTGACATGGCTTCCTTAAGGGCTTCTGGCCCGCTTTCCTGAAGGATATCATCAGGATCGCGAAGATCTTTAGGATTGCTGACAAGACGATAAGGCAAACCGGCCGAATTGAGCTGGGTGATGATCTTCATCATGCCGATTTGGCCGGCGTTATCGCCATCAAGGCAAAGCCTGATTTCGCAGTTGAGCTTCCTCAAAAGCGCGATTTGGTCGGCAGATAACGCGGTTCCCATTAAGGCAACGGCACTAGAGATGCCAGCCTTATCGAGGGCCATGACATCCATGAATCCTTCAAGGACATAGACGTAACCGTCATGGCGCGCGATACCTTTGACGTTGTGATAGTTATAGAGAATCTTTCCTTTATGGAAGATCGGAGTCTCTGGCGAATTGACGTATTTCGGATTCTGCTCTTCGCTGAGCTTTCTGGCGCTGAAACCGACGACTTGCCCGTTAGGATCGCATAATGGGAAGATAAGTCTTCCGGCGTTGGCGTCCTTGGCGTTCGCACTGGCTAAAGCAATTCCGATATCCTCAATCGATTTGAGGGAGTGTCCATGGGCAAGAAGGAACTCAATCGTCTTTCTTCCATCTGATAAGGAATAACCAATCTTATACTTCTTAACCTGGGCATCATCTATGTTCCTTTTGGCGAGATAGTCTTTGGCGATCTTGCCTTCAGGGATATTTAGGTCGTATTCGTAGAACTTCTGAAGATCGTTGATGCAGTTATACAAAGGCTCAATGGTCGGGTCTTTCTTTGGAACAAAGGCCTCTTTTGTGAGTCTTTCGTCATGGAAGCCGACAATGTCGGCTACTTTGCGAACTGCCTCAGCGTAGGAAATCTTCTCGTATTTCGAGACAAATGTGATGGCGTTTCCAGCCGTTCCGCAGACAAAGCATTTGAAGATCTGCCTTTCTGGGGAGATGGACAAGCTTGGGTGTTTGTCATCATGAAAAGGACAAAGGGCCATGTAGTTACGACCCTTTTTGGTAACCGGGATGTAAGCCTTGATGACATCGACGATATCGGTTTGAGCCAATAATGCGGCGATGAGTTCAGGTGAATAAGCCATCGATTGCCTCCTTTAGGCGGTCTTAGAATACGAATTTCTCTTCAAAGTATTTGACGAGTTCATCGATAGGCATGCGGATTTGCTGCATGGTATCGCGATCACGGATGGTGACGGTGTTGTTCTCGAGAGTATCGAAGTCAACGGTGACGCAGAATGGGGTTCCGATTTCGTCCTGGCGGCGATAGCGCTTGCCGATTGAACCGGTGACGTCATAGGCGACTTGGAAGTGTTTGTTGAGGACAGAGAGAACCTCTTTCGATTTCTCTTCGAGCTTCTTGGATAAAGGAAGAACGGCGACTTTGTATGGGGCAAGAGCTGGGTTGATGTGCATGACAGTACGGACATCTCCGCCTTCTAAAGCCTCTTCGTCGTAGCTATCCATAAGGACCATGAGGATGAGTCGGTCAAGACCCATGGATGGTTCGATGACGTAAGGGATGTATTTCTCATTGGTCTCAGGATCGAAATAGCTCATATCCTCTTTGCTATATTCCTGGTGGCGCTTCAAATCATAGTCGGTTCTGTCGGCGACACCGAGGATTTCTCCCCAACCGAGATCTGGGAAATCATACTCAACATCGGTGGTTGCTTTGGAGTAGAAAGCAAGCTCAGCTGGCTCATGATCGCGGAAACGGAGGTTCTCGGCTTTCGGTCCGAGGCTCTCAACGAATTTGAGGCAGTAGTCTTTCCAGTAAGCGAACCATTCAAGGTCGGTTCCTGGCTTGCAGAAGAATTCCATTTCCATCTGATCGAATTCACGGATACGGAAAGTGAAGTTCCCTGGGGTGATTTCGTTACGGAAGCTCTTACCTGTCTGGCAAATGCCGAATGGGAGTTTCTTTCTCTGGGTACGCTGAACGTTCTTAAAGTTGACGAAGACGCCTTGAGCGGTCTCTGGACGGAGATAGACGACGCTGCTGCTGTCTTCGGTGACGCCAATGTGGGTCTTGAACATCATGTTGAACTTACGGATCGGGGTAAAATCGGCCTTTCCGCAAACTGGGCACTTAACTTCGTGTTCCTTGATGAACTGATCCATCTGCTCGAAGGTCATGTTGTCGACATCGGCATCTGGGAACTCGGATTTGATGAGTTCATCGGCGCGGTGACGGGCTTTGCAAGCCTTGCAGTCGACCATTGGATCGTTGAAGGTGGTAACGTGTCCGGTAGCTTCCCAAACGCGTGGATTCATAAGGATGCCAGCATCGATGCCGACGTTGGTCGGTGATTCCTGAACGAATCTCTTCCACCAGGCCTCACGAATGTTCTTCTTGATCTCGGCGCCTAAAGGACCGTAATCCCAGCTGTTCGATAAGCCTCCATATATCTGTGAACCTTGAAAAACATAACCCGTCTGTTGGAGATGGGTAGTAATTTTCTCAAATGAATACTTATTTGCCATATTTTCCCTTTCGAATAAAAAATCTCTCTACGAGAGCCACGCTATAATATGGGGCTTGACAAAATGTAAAGTCAACCCTTTATAAGTGAACAAAAGTAATTTTAGTTAAGAATTAAAGCAATTCAAGGCTTCTGAGTTTAACGCCGGTGAAATCTTCTACGTAATGAATGAGCTTCTTTAATAAAGAAAGGCTCTCTTTGGCCTCAAAGCTGACACGCAAAGCATCCTCAAGTCCGCATTTGAAGCAGAATCTCAGGATCTTAAGGTCTCTAGCGGACATTTTCGAACTAGGCGAGGCGCAGTCTCCGCAGACAAAGCCGCCTTCATTAAAGGAAACGCCAACGATATTGGTCTTTTTGCCGCAAACGACGCACTCATTAACCTCTAATCCATAGCCAATTACGGAGAGCAAATGGCAGAAATAGATAAGTGCGGTCGAGATTTCTTTCCTTTGCTCCTTAAGGCTTTCGATTGTTTGATCGAGCCACGGATATAGGGCGCTCGCTTCTTCCTCGGAGATAAGTTTTACGCTGATTTCGCTAACGAAACTGAAGATGGCTAATCTCGTCAAATCGCCTTTGCCATCCGGAAGAGAAATTACCTCGCTTTCGGAAAGGGCAAAGCCACCGTTTTTCTGTTCGGCTAGGGAGAACTTGGCTTTAGAAAGAAGCTGACATGAGGCGAAGTTCTTGCTGGTGTTCTTCTGAACGCCTCTACCTAAAAAAGAAAAGAGACCGTCAGACGACAAAACGCTGACCATGGCGTCACTTTCCTTATATGGGGATGAACGAAGGACGAAGCCTTCGATATTCTTAATTGTCTTCTCTGCCATATCCTAGTTTTTGGAGTTTGCGAGGATCGTTTCTCCATCCAGGGACACATTCGACACGGCAGATAAGGGTGACATGGGATTGCCACATCTTCTCAAGGTTATGACGGGTGCTCATGGAGATCTTCTTGATCATGTCTCCACCTTTGCCAATGATGATGGCCTTATGGCCTTCCTTCTCGGCTACGATTGTAGCTTTGATGAAGATGCCACCGTCTTTCTCCTCATAAGAAGTAATCTCAACGGCGCATTCGTGAGGAATCTCATCTTTGAGGAAACGGAGAAGTTCCTCTCTGATTGCCTCTTTGGCCATGAATGGTTTGTCTTTGTCGGTGATAACGTCTTCCGGGTAGTATGGCAAACCTTCAGAAAGGTGCGCCACCACTGCGTTTTTGATATCCTTCAAGCCAAAGTTGGTTTTAGCGGAGATCTGAATCTTTTCGTAATTTGGATATTTCTCGTTGTAATGGGCCAAGAGGGCTTCCATCTGCTCTACTCTAACGTCATCGATCTTATTGAAAAGAAGGATGATTGGGGCGTCGCTCTTGATCGAGGCAAGCGTCTCATCGTCTTTCGAGTAGTTCTTGGAAGTCGAATCGATGACATAAAGGATGACATCAACGCCCGACATCGATCTACGGGCGCTCTTCTCCATCATCTGGTAGAGGGCTTCGTCGCCAGGGAAAAGCCCTGGGGTGTCAATGTAGACGATCTGGAGGTCTTTCTCGTTATAGACACCCATGATTGCATCACGAGTAGTCTGCGATTTAGAGGTAACGATCGAAACTTTCTTTGAAAGAATAGCGTTGATTAAAGTGCTCTTCCCAACGTTTGGAAGGCCAAGGATGGATACAAATCCGACTTTCATTTTTTATCTCCTACGAGGCTGAGTATCTTCTCTTGAAGAGGGAACATTATGGCCTCGTCTTCTGGTGTCATGTGGTCATAGCCAAGCAAATGGAGAAGTCCGTGTGTGAAAAGGAAGGACAACTCACGTTCTAAAGAATTGCCAATCTCAGCGGCCTGACGCTTGGCTTGTGGCAGACAAATGAGGATTTCTCCGAGCATTTTCTGCACGTCTAAGGAATTGATTTGATCTTTCGGGTCCTTATCGTCATTGAAGGCGAAGGAAATGACATCGGTTACGCGATCGACGTTCCTATAGTCCCTGTTAACCTGATGAATAGTCTCATCGTCGACGAGGGAAACGTCGACTTCATAATTCTCTTTGATGTTGAGGTAAGAGAAAGCGACCTTTGCGATTTCGGTGTATCTTCCCTCTAACCAGTCAAAGTCTTTTCCGTAAGGATTATCAAAAACAACTTCCATATCGGCAATACTTTAGCACATGAGGAGGCAAGATAAAATTATCTTGAATCTTCTTTTTTGACAAAATTCTCACAGAAATAGACGTACGCCCTTTGTCGGTCGCATCTGTTCTCGAAGAAATTGAGGAGAGACCTTATTCCTTGACCAAGGCCTAAGAGGCCAAAGAAATGGAAAAGGAAGTAATTAATCGTTAGGTTATCGCTCATCAAAGCAGGAATGAAAGCTAAACCAATCGCCACCGCCATATAGATGATCTGGATGTATGTTACCCCTTCACCAATTTGGAATGCTTCATTGTTAATACTGGTCATTTTCTTGAGCTGTTCATGAATGGAATCCCTTCCTTTTAGAAGGCTTTCCTCGGCAATCACGAGTTCTTCCTTCTTCTTAACCGCCTTCTTCCTGAATATCTGGCTTTCGAGGGCAAGATAGACGGTCAAGCCGATTGCAGAAACATAGAAATACGGATCGTTCAAACCGAAGAGGAAAGACAGGCCAAAGACCACGCTTATGCCTTCGATAACGGCCATAACAGCAGGAAATGTTGAACTCTTGAAAGCGTAGTAACGCTCGTAATTCTTAGCCAGTTTCTTCTTAGATGTTGAGGGGACGCACTTAAGCCACTTCTTATCAAATTTCTTACTGAAATATCCAGTAATGATTCTCGAACCTACGCTTAAGAGTCCATAAAGTGCTAAGAGTGCCGCTGTTAGGATATAAGAATCCTCTTTTCCTAATAGATATAGAGCAAAGTAGAGTGCTGTTATTCCTAGGAGCGATGAAATCGCGCTCAAAAAGAAACCCGTCTTAGGAAATATCTTCGGTTTCGAATAAGGACAATTCTCCTCGCTGAAGAGAACAGCTTCGCCGTAGATGCAGGAGAACCTCTTCACCAATTCCTCTTTCTTAATCCATTTCTTGCCAATAGCCGGATCATAAACGAGAAAGCGATCCCTCTTAGCTTTCCTTAGATAAACTAGATGTCCTTTCCCGTCTCCTTTTAGGAGAATCAGCAAAGGAAACGTCGTTGCGGACAGCAAATCTTCCTCCTTTAAGCAGCGCTTCCACTGAATATCGACGCCTTCTTTGAAAGCCATCTGACGGATGTCTTCTAGCGAAAGATCCTCCTCCTTTTCGGAAGTCAGATAACGATAGCCTTTTTTCTTGGTCAAATCCAAGAGGAGCATTTTGAGGGTGGCAAGGCCGCAGCCTTCCTCATCTCCCTGATAAACAAAAATTCCCATCACTTTCTATATAGAGAGGAAGGGAATGATTTTTCGGAAATTGGCAATAAAAAATCCCTCATTTTGCTGAGGGATGGTTTTTACCACTTTTTACGGCGGGCCATTTCGGACTTCATTTTTCTACGAAGGCCGGTTTTGAGATAGAACTCTCTTTTTCTGGATTCGAGGAGAATGCCGCTCTTATTGACGCTTCTCTTGAAACGACGTAAGGCCTCATCGAGATTTTCGCCTTCGCGAAGAACTGTTTTGACTGGCATGGATGCATTCACCTCCTTTTTCGTGCTTCATTATTCTATCGAAGTGTAGGTGTTTTGCAACCTTTTTCAATTATTTAGTCACTTAAGTGACTGGTTTATATGCTATGATTACTGCATGAATAAACCTGTCGTATCCATCATAATGCCTGTCTTTCGCAACAAAAACACATTGGCCAGAGCCCTAGACTCTTTCCTCGAACAAGATTTCGAAGAACCATCCGAACTCATCATGGGTATCGATGACGCGAATGACGGCACTTTCGCCCTTGCCAAAGAGTATTCGGAGAAACACCCCGACAAGATCAAGATGCACACCGAGGATTATCGCATGGGTCAGGCTCTTTCCCGTTGGAAAGCCATCATGGATAGCCAAGGTGAATACATCTACTTCATGGATGCCGACGACAGGCTTAGAAAAGACTGCTTGTCCACGCTTGTCAAAACCATGAGAAACACAGGCGCTGACTGCGTTAATTGCTCGTTCTATCAGGTTGATGAAAAGGAGAAAGAGAAGGCTTTCTTCTCCTCTTCAAGCGCTACATATAACAAGAAAGAAGCCATCACCGCTTTCCTTTGGGACATCTCTTTCCGCGGATTCCTTTGGACCAAAATGTGGAAGAGAGAAATCATTGAGAAACGTCCGTTGCTTCTCCTCTCCGATCACAAAGATATGTTTGAGGATGTCGCCTTCTGCCTTTCGATGCTCTCATATTGCGAGAAAGTCGTCTGCATCAAGGATCCTCTCTACTATTACTACAAGAATGTTCCTACCAGCGCGATGAGCGTCCACCGCACCGACCGCGCCGAGAGACATCTTTGGGTTTTCGCTCTTATCAGAAACTTCCTAGAGAAGAACCAAGACAAGAGTTTGATCGAGGCGTTCAAGAAAACCACATTCCGCTCCTACCTCTCGCTTCTCTTTGATTTATCGCTCGACAAAAAGTACGGCGCTACCAAAATCTATTTGAAGAATGTAAAGACCGAGTGGAAAGAGCTCAAAAATCTAAAAAAGCCTCTTCCGCAATCTGGAAGAAGCTATACACCTCTGTTAGAAAGAGCGTGGCTCAATTAATCACTTAAGGAGGCTCTCGTAAGCCTCTTTTAATTTGCCGCCGACAATCTTAAGGGTTCTTTCCTCAACGACTTTGTAACCGGCATCAAGTATGGTTTTGTCTTCGCCATTCTTTAATAAGTAATCAATGGTTTTGATGAAGCCTTCGTTATCTTTTTCGATGTGAGCGTTCACTTTGTCTTTGAGCCATGGGACGTAGACGCCGATATCACGAACAACAAGCGGGCAATGGCTGGCTAAAGCCTCTAAGACCACTATTCCTTCCGTCTCTTCTAAAGAAGGGAAGAATAAGCAAGCTGCCTGTTGATATGCCCCATGGATCAAATCGCCTTTGCAGTATCCGGCCATGATGGCGTTCTCTGGACGGTTCTTCACCCAGACTTTGACCTTATGGTTGGTAAGAATTTTCTGAAGGGCGCCGAACCAAATAAATTTGACATCAGGGAAAGCCCTGGCGACTTCAAAGAAGTCCTTGATGCCTTTTCTCTCAAATGGAAAACCAACCCCCATGACGAATTTCTCGCCTTCTTTGATGCCAAACTTCTCTCTGAAAGCCTTCTGAGCATCGAGGTTTTCGGCATATTCCTCTAAATCGATGCCGTTAGAGATATCGATGACTTTTTTGACGAATCCATAGCCTTCTATAAGACCTTTGGAATATGGTGTCGGGGTTATAACAAGGTCAGCGCGTGAGTACATGCGCTTGATGCGGGAATTATAGAACGGCGCGACAAGTTGCCAGGCCTTGAATGAGTTTCTGAAATCCTCGAAGGTAGAGTGACCATGAACAATCACAGGGATTCCCTTCTTCTTGCATTTTCTTAAGACGGCACCACTCTTAGCCCAGAGGGTATTGATATGGGCAATATCAAAAGTGTCTTTAGGATTAAGGGTGTATTCGATGCCTTGGCTTTCAAGAGCGCGGATCTGATGGCTTAAAGCACGGCCTATGCCGCTAGTCTTGATTGCCTCTTGGCCTTCGAAATAGAGCAGGACTTTCATATCTATAACTATAAGCGTTTTTTATTTAATAAAAAAGGCGCTCAACGAGGAGCGCCATTCAAATCGAAGATAGATTATTCGCCTTTTTTGAGGTGAAGGATGTCCTTACCATCGTAATAGCCACATTCTGGGCAAACGTGGTGAGGTCTAACCATTGAGCCACAGTGGCTGCACTGAACGAGCGCCGGGGCTGCGAGGTTGAAATGAGTTCTTCTTTTTCTTTTAGCTGTTTTACCAGTTCTTCTCTGCGGGACTGCCATTATTCGATCCTCCTTTATTGGACTTGCATAATTATAAAGAAGGGCCCTCTATAGTCAAATTATTTTTGGTCAATGTCATATTTTTTCCGTAAAGTGTCGTTAACGTCTTATGTGGTTTTTGTTACACTTCATTCAAAAAGTATGACAATCATCGAGCAAAAGGCTAGTCTGCCTTGCTGCTCTCATCATATAGAACCGTGTCGAAGGTTTTTTGGAGAGAATGATCGCTCTTTTTCTTCACGAGAAGATAGTTTTTTGTGTGGCCATAAGCATAACCGCTCTTAGCATCGTAGTCCTCGAAAAGGACTTCCATCTCCTGGCCATAGAACTTGGCTTCATATGTATCTCTTAGTTCTCTCGAGATAGCTAAGAGTTCATGGGATCTCTTGTTTTTGGTCGCGCTATCGACTTGTTTCATCTTTGCGGCAACCGTTCCTTTTCTCGAGGAGTATGCGAAGCAATGGATCTCAGCAAATTCGCATTTTCTCACAAAATTGACGGTCTCCTGCCACTCCTCATCCGTTTCTTCAGGGAAACCGGCGATAACATCGGTTGTAATGGCAATATCAGGACACATGCTACGCAGCATCTGGACTTTCTCAAAATATTCAGCCGTCGTATAGTTGCGCTTCATCCTCTTTAATACACTGTCTGAGCCAGACTGAAGGGATAAATGAAGGTGCGGCATCAAAGATGGGTATTGTCTGAAGTCCTCAAAAAGCTTGTCTGAAATCTCGCTGATATCAATCGAGGATAGACGGAGTCTCTTAAGAGTTGGGTTTTCTTTGATTATGTCTTCGACGAGTTCTCCTAAGCCGTATTCTTTGCCATAAAGATCAAGCCCATAGAACCCGACTTCGATTCCGGTAAGGATCAATTCTTGATAGCCTTTCTCGACTAAAGCTTTAGCTTCTCTCAAGGCATCTTCCTTGGTTCTTGAACGGGAATTTCCCCTAACAAAAGGAATTAGGCAATAAGAACAGAACTTGTCGCAGCCATCCTGGATTTTTAGATAGGCTCTAGCGTTATCGGTGAAGGCATGAGACTGGAGTTCCTCATAGATTTTCTTTCTAGAAAGATAGGTAACATCGACGATTTTCTTATGGTCTTTAGCGAATTGATCGATATAGGAAAGAAGCTTGTCTCTCTTTGAGGTGCCGATGATGATGTCTGCGCCAAGAGTCTCGGCTTCGCTTAAATGTCCTTCTGAATAACAACCCATGACGGCGATGATCGCATCAGGAGAAAGCCTTCTGAATTTGCGAATGTGCTGACGGGATTTCTGATCGCTCGTCGCCGTGACTGAGCAGGTATTGACCACGATTAAAGAAGCCTCTTCAGGCTTAGACGTCTCAACATCGCCTCTTTCAATCAAGGCCTCTTTGATGGCGTCTTTCTCATAGGAATTTACTTTGCAGCCAAGGGAGAAAACGAAGAATTTCATTTCTTTTTCTCGTCCGCCTTTTTGCGTAATGTGTCCGAGATTAATTTCTCTTTGAGAAGGACATTGAGCATCTTGTCTCTATCGCCTTCGTAATAAGCGTCGACGACCTTCTGAATGCGTGGAATCATGTGATTCTTTAAAGGTCTCGTTAAGCCTTTGTCAAAGAGGGCGATTTTCGCGTCTAACCTTCCTTGCTCGTTAATGAAATAAATGCACTCAGCGTCGTAATCATAAGCCGCCATCGATGTTTCCGTCTTGCGAAGGATGACTAGCTTAGTAAAGTATGAATCATATAAAGCCATGCCATAGTAATCAAACGGATCAATTAAAGCGGCTTCATAATCCTTGAGCAATCTCTTATATGGCGGAACCGATAGCTTTTCGTACGAATCCGTGTAGATGGACGCTAAAGACGATGGGAAGATCGGAACATAAATCTTCTCTCCGCCGATCTCGATATAAGGCAATGTGCTAGTGACGTCCTCCATGAACTCATTCATCGGAGTTGCGTTAGGATTCTTCTCAAGCACCTTTGAGTGGGCGAAGAAAGCTTTCTCAATCTCTTCTTTGTTGATGATGGCTCTAAGGACGATGTTGGCGCGGATAACGCCGAATGAATCGACGACCTTGGAAAGATAAGCGAAAGGCTCGTTATCCGACAGTTTATAGGAATAACGGTTATAGAACGCTCTTTCGTCGCCGTGATCGAACGATGTTGGGGCCTGGTTGTCGCTTAGGAGTTGATAAAGGCTCATTCTTTGCTCTCCCCTAAGAACGAAAACACGCTGGCCATGTAGATGGACGCTGTCTCAGCACGGAGAATTCTCTGTCCGAGCGAGACTGGGGTAAGACCCTTTTTGGTCGCTAAAGTAACCTCTTTCTCGTCGAACCCGCCTTCAGGACCAATGACAAGCAAGACTCTCTCGCCCTGCTTTACCTTGGCTGCCTCAGCAGCGAGGTTGAAGGATTCGTGAGAAAGGCCTTCATAAGCGAAGAAAGCATGATCGAATTGCATATCGGTCATTTTATCGAAAGATAAGATGCTGTCGACTTTTGGGATATCGATTCTCTTGCATTGTTCGCAAGAGGACTGAACGATTTTCTCGAAACGGACCTGGCGCTTTTCCTTGTCTTTCTGGTCGAGTCTGACGATTGTGCGGCTCGAGATATACGGGGCAAATTCGTTAACGCCCAACTCTGTTCCTTTTTGAAGAACGAGTTCGTCATGTCCTCCTTTAAGGAGAGCGAATGCCAAAACGACGGTGAAAGGAAGAGGTTTTGGTTTGTATAAAGATTCAAGAACCGCCAGTTCAAGAGGCTCGAGGCTTTTGATCTCACATAGATAAAGCTCACCGGTGTCGGCGATTTCCACCTTGTCGCCTTTTTTGGCACGCAAAACACGCACAAGATGGTGTGCTTTATCGGGGCTAATATAGGCCTTCTCCCCTTCGACGCGGCCGAAGAAGCGTTCCATATTTAGCGAAGGAACACTCCATTCCCGTCTTTAAGGGAGTCTTTCAAAACATAATGGAAGGCGTATCCGGCATGGACGAAGAAATCCACGGCGAATGGCAAAAGGTATCCGCCAGGAATCGACCATTCAATCACGTTGGTGAGGTTGAGAATGAGGATGATTGTTCCGATGATTCCGACGAAACAGGTAGTGAAGATGATATTGGCGATGCCGTTTTTCTTGAAACCGAGATAGAAATCATGGATACCGGCAAAGCCAAGGAAAAAGCAAAGCCAGAAAGCGACTTTGCGCCTCTTGCTCTTATATAACCCGCCTTTTGGTCTTTGTGGGTCGATGAAAGAGGTCATGTCTTTGGTCTGGTATTGGGAATCGATTGGATCGGTTGTTCCGCAATATGGGCAGACGTCGGCGTCGAATTTTCCGATTGTACGATGGCAATTTCTACAAGTTGGCATAATTAGTTCTTTTAATACAACTCATAGCATAACCCCTTCACACGCATACGAGCAATAAAAAAGGCCTCACAATGTGAGACCTTAATCTTATTTTTTGCCTTTGTTCCACCACTTACCGAGCTTAGCTTGCTCTTCTTTCTGGAACTGTCTAAGCAAGTCTTTCTCAGTAGACGATAGATTCGTCGGCGTCGTGACTTTCACGTGAAGGAACTGATCGCCTGGACGACCGGTTCTTAGGTCTTTCACGCCTTGGCCTTTGAGTTTGAGAATCTGATTTGGCTGGGTTCCGGCTGGGATAGAGACCTCAACAGAACCATAGACCGTATTCACTTCGAGGCTTGCGCCGAGAGCGCAGTCGACGAAGGATAGCTCAAGTTCCATGTGGATGTCGTTTCCATCACGGGTGAATGTCGGATCTTTCTTGATGCGGACCTCGATATAAAGGTCGCCGTTCTCTCCGCCATTGATGCCTCTTTCGCCCTTGCCTTTGACGCGGACCTGCTGGCCGTTGTTGATGCCGGCTGGAATATTGACGTCAAGGTCTTTATGAACGCGGTTATATCCGCTGCCACCGCATGTTTTGCATGGGTTTTTGACGACTTTGCCAGTGCCATGGCAGTGATCGCATGGGCCTTCGGTCTGCATGGTTCCAAAGAGGGTTCTTTGGGTATGCAGGGTGTATCCGCGGCCACCGCAATACGGACAGGTTGTGATGTCGCTTGCGCTTTCGGCACCGGTTCCGTGGCAGTGAGAGCAAGGCTCATCATAGGTTATTGGGACGGTGAGATGGGTTCCTTTGATGGAATCCATGAAGGAAATGGTCTTCTGAATGAGGACATCGTTTCCTTTCTGCGGTCCTCCGGAGCTTCTCGAAGAGCGTCTTCCGCCTCAGAAGAAACTCGAGAAAATGTCATTGAGATCGACATCGCCAAAACCAGCGCCTTGGAAGCCTGCTCCTCCGAATGGGTTGCCTGCTCCTCCCGTTGAGCCTCCTTGCTGGAATGCAGCGTGACCGAACTGGTCGTACTGCTTTCTCTTGGAGTCATCATAGAGGATGTCATAGGCCTCCTGAATCTCCTCGAATTTCTTTGGGGCGTCAGGAGAATGGTTGATATCCGGATGGTATTGCTTGGCTAGTTTGCGGTAGGCGCTTTTGATTTCGTCTTTGGACGCGCTTTTGCTCACGCCAAGGACGTCATAATAATCGCGTTTTGCCTCTGCCATTTTTTACTCCTTGTTTTAACAAAAGGTCGGTGGCGCCTAATTTCTAGACACCACCACCTCTTAGATGATGATTAGTTTTTCTTATCGGTGAAGTCGGCATCGACGACATCGTCGGCACCGGTCTGCTGGGACTCAGCACCAGCGCCTGGATTTGGGTTGGCGCCAGTCTGCTGGGCATACTGAGCAGCTTTGGCGGCAGTGTCTTCGAGTCTTCCGACGATCTCGCGGAGTTTCTCGATGTCGTTGGCACCCATGGCACCCTGAGCTTCGTCACGGATCTTGATGAGTTCGTCTTTCTGCTCTTGGGTGATCTTGTCGCCTTGCTCGACTAAGGTCTGGTTGATCTGGTCGATATAGGTCTGGGCCTTGTTCTTGACTTCGATGTCGCCTTTACGCTTGGCATCGGCCTCTTTGTTCTCCTCGGCTTCTCTGATCATACGGTCGATGTCCTCTTTGGAAAGGCCGTTGGAACCGCTGATGGTGATGTCCTGGGATTGCTGGGTATCGAGGTCTTTGGCGCTGACTTTGACGATACCGTTGACGTCAATGCTGAAGGTGACTTCGATTCTTGGCTGGCCGCGTCTGGCTGGTTTGATGCCAGAAAGCTGGAAGTGGCCGAGTAATTTGTTATCGTGGGCCATCTGTCTTTCACCTTGATAAACCATGATGTCAACGGCTGGCTGATTGTCTTCAGCGGTCGAGAAGACCTGGCTCTTGGTGGTTGGGATGGTCGTGTTCCTTGGGATGAGTGGGGTCATGACACCGCCAAGGGTCTCAATGCCAAGGGTAAGAGGAGTGACGTCGAGAAGGACGACATCCTTAACGTCGCCGGCGATGACGGCGCCCTGAAGGGCGGCACCACGGCTGACGGCTTCGTCTGGGTTGACGGAAAGGTTGATTTCGTGGCCGGTGACCTGACGGACCATATCCTGGACGGCTGGCATACGGATGGAGCCGCCGATCATAAGGATCTGGCCGAGGTCGCTGTATTTGAGTTTGGCATCAGCCATGGCTTTCTCCATTGGGGCCTTGCATCTCTCGAGGAGGTTGCGGGTCATGTTCTGGAATTCAGCGCGGCTGAGGGTTTTTTCGAAGTTGATAGGACCATTGGCACCCATACCGATGAATGGAAGGGAGATGGTCGTGGTTAAGGAGCTAGAGAGCTCGATCTTGGCTTTCTCAGCGGCATCTAAGAAGCGCTGTTCAGCCATCTTGTCATTGATGTCGACGCCGGTCTCAATCTTGATCTGAGCACGGATCCAATCGGCAAGGGCCTTATCCCAGTCATCGCCACCGAGTCTGGTATCACCGCTGGTAGCGAGAACCTGGAAGGTGCCATCACCGATATCAAGGATGGAGACATCAAAGGTGCCACCGCCAAGGTCGAAGACGAGGACTTTCTCGCTCTTATCGGTATCAAGACCGTAAGCTAAGCAGCTGGCGGTTGGCTCATTGATGATACGGACGACATCAAGACCGGCGATGGTGCCTGCGTCTTTGGTGGCCTGACGCTGGGCGTCATTGAAGTATGCAGGAACGGTGATGACGGCCTTTTTGACTGGCTGTCCGATGTTCTTCTCAGCATAGCTCTTCATGTAGGAAAGGACCTTAGAGGAGATCTCCTGTGGGGTGAAATCCTTGTTTAAGCAATTGATGTGGAACTTCTCGGAAGTGCCGATGGCGCGCTTGGCGCTTCTGACGGTGTCAGGATTGGTGATGGCCTGACGCTTGGCGGCATTGCCGACGATTTCCTCGCCGCTGCCCTTGAAGGCAACGACCGATGGGGTGGTCATGGTTCCTTCTGGGTTTGGGATGACTTTGATCTGGCCATCAGCCTGCATGTAGCTGATGACGGAGTTGGTGGTACCAAGATCGATACCGACAATAATTTCTTTTGCCATAATGATTAATCTCCTTTAAGCCTTGTTGGCTTCGTTTGTGTTCTCTGCTGAGGCAGCTTCTTTGGCTTCTTCAGCTGGTTTGTCTTCTTTTTTCTTGCTCACCTTGACCATTGCAGGTTTGATGAGTTTCTCGTGGAGGCGGTAGCCTTTGGAATAGACCTGAAGGACTTTGTTTGCATCTTCTTCCGTCTCTTCGACTTCCATGGCGTGCATGAAGGCCGGATCGAAGGAATCGCCGACTTTTGGAAGGATTTCCGTGACGCCTTCATTGGAGAGGGCGGTTTGGAGTTGGTTATAGATGAAACCGAATCCTTGCTGGTAGTTCTTGGCTTCTTGGCTGTTTGGCTCAACGCTTAAGGCCATATAGAAGCTATCGAGGGCCGGGAGAAGATTCTCAACGAATCCTTCCGCCCTGTATCTGATGGCATCGCGATGGTCGGCTTCGAGGGATTTGCGGAGGTTTGCCATATCGGCATAGGCCATATAGCATTTGTTCTTCCAGTCCTCTTTCTCTTTCTTCTCGACCTCGGCGGCGTCTTTCAGTTTGAGGAAATCGCTATAGAGGATCTCGACCGTCTTCGGTTCTTTGTCCTCTTCCTTTATTTCTTCGCTTTTTTCTTCGGGCTGTTCGGGCTCTTTGCGTTCTTCTTCTTTTCTTTTGTTGAACATTCCTGTCCTCCTTTCGTGGTAGCGCTGAAGTAATTGTCTAAGGCTTCAGCGAAGTACTGCAGAGTGGCAACGACTTTGTCATAGTCCATACGGGCTGGGCCAAGGACGGAGAGGGTACCTTTCTCGCCAGGGACGTTGATGTTCGTGCTGACGAGGGCGAGGTTCTCGTAACCGTATTCCTTGTTTCCGATGGAAATGGTGATGTTGCCGCTTGTTTTACCTGATTTGAGAATCCTTTTGAATTCTTCTGGATCGTCGATGAAGGAGAGAAGTTCTCTTAATTTGCCGGCGTCGTTAGCGAACTCTGGCTGCTTGTATAGCTCTTCTTGGCCATAAAGCTCCATACGTTCGGTAGCGAGTTTGGCGAAGACTCCCATGATGGCTTCGTAGATGAGCTCCTGACCGACCATATAATCGGTAAGGGCTGGACGAAGCGCCTCCATCTTCGAGACGACTTGGCTGAGCGGGGTTCCGGTAAGGCGGTCGTTGAGGAGTTTGACGGTCTTGACGACCTGGTCCACTCTCGTGCCCTCTTCCATGAGGAAGGTCTTGTTCTCAACATAGCCTTTATCGGTAACGAACACCGCGGTAGCCGTGTTATTGCTAAGAGGGATGACTTGGACGCTCACAAGCCTCTCATCATCGATGCTTTGGCCGATGACGACGGAAGCGAGATTTGTCATCTGCGAGAGGATCTCACAGGATTCTTTCATGACTTCCTCGACGCTCTTGGTCTTTTCGCTGAGGATGTTCTGAAGAGCATGCTTGGCTTTGTCTTCGACGCCACCGGTACGGAGGTTGTCGACATAGTACTGATAGCCTTTCTCGGTTGGCACGCGTCCGCCGGAAGTATGAGGCTTCTCGATGAAGCCCATTTTCTCGAGGGCGTTCATCTCGTTGCGGATGGTCGCACTACTGATGTCGAGTTTGTATTTCGTCATCAGGGTCTTGCTGCCAATCGGCTCAGCGTATCTGATGAAATACTCGACTATAAGCTTGAGGATTTCGTCACGCCTGGTCATCTGTTTAGTCTCCTTTTTAGCAGTCACACCTTTCTGGTGCTAACGATATTATAGGGCGCTCATTAGCACTGTCAATATACAAGTGCTAGAAAAATGAAAATCCCCTTTTAAGGGGACCTCTAATGCGTATGTTCACCTTATTAAAATAAGGATACAAGCACGCGGTCGAGAAGGAGCATTCCTTTGTCCGTGCAATGGATTCTTCCTTGTTCAGAAGTTAAGAGCCCATCGGACTTTAGCGACTCATATTGCTTTTCGAATTCTTCGAAAAAGGAATGACCAAAACGGTTGGTGTAGTCAGCATCAAGGAAGCCTTCCTCGAGGCGGAGATGAGTGAGAAAGAATTCCTCTTTTTTGTCTTTACTTGAGAGGGTTTCTCTTTCGCCTTCAAAGGACCCTTTCAAGTATGAAAGAAGATTCTTCGTGAAGGTGAATCTCTCACCGTCGAGGTAGCCACTGGCACCTAGTCCGGCAGCGTAATATTCCTCGTCTCTCCAATAGACAAGGTTGTGGCGAGATTCATGACCAGGTTTTGAGAAGTTGGAGACTTCATATCTCTTGTAGCCCGCTTTTCTGAATTCGTTGAGGATCAATTCGTATTGGTCCGCGGCCTCTCCATCATCCATCTCTTTGTAGCCCTTGTTATGCCAAACGGTTCCAGGGTTAACGCTTAAACAATAAGTCGAAAGATGAGGGACATCTAAGGATAAAAGCCCCACCACATCTTGCTTTACGTCTTCTAAGGTTTCGGTTGGAAGACCATAGATCAGATCGCAGGAGATATTGGTGAAGCCATGCTTTTTGGCGAGTTCAACTTTCGCTTTCGCCTCTTCGAAGGTGTGTGGTCTTCCCATCAGTTTAAGGAACTTAAGATGCGTGCTTTCGACACCGATCGAAAGACGATTAACGCCACATTCGCGCATGATTGAGAGTTTCTCGTCATCTAGATTCTCAGGGTTGGCTTCGACGGTGAATTCATAGTCACTCTTGTTGAGATAACTCGAGAGTTTACTGAGGATCTCTTTTAGGAGCGAGGATGGCAATGCGGTTGGTGTTCCACCGCCCACATAGACGGTCTTCAAAGGCTTATCGATATTGAGCGAATCGAGTTGCTCCTTTAAGCGTTCGATATAAGAAAAAGCCCACTCTTCTTGGTAGAGGACTTTCGTGAAGTCACAATACCCGCAGATATGGGCACAAAATGGAATGTGAACGTATAAAGATTCGGCCACAGCTATTATTTGTCTTCTTTTTCTTCGAAGGCGGCAGCTTCTTCCGGATGCTCTTCGGCGTAACGACGCATAGCCTCAGCTGTAGCTTCATCAGCGACTTCTTCGGTAGCACGGGAAACTTCTTCTTCAGCGACTTCTTCCTCGGTTGGCTTATCGCTGTCTTTCTCAAGCTCACGAGCGGCTTCGTTCATCTGTTCAAGAGTGGCTTCGTCGGTGATGTCGGTGACAAGGCGATTGACCTCTTCTTCCGCAATCTCTTTGTCGCTCTTTGGCTTTTCCTGGTTCTGGAATGGTTTCACGTATTTCTTAACGAGAATAACTCCCAAAACGATGATGCCGAAAAACACGACAAGAGCAATTGTTATAAACAATGGGCTTTCAAAAAAGCTGGCGTAGAATCTCATTTCTTTTCTCCTTTAGTGGCTGGACGATAAACGAATTTGTTCTTCACTTGGAGTTTTTCGTAATAGCCTTCGCTGGCCAAGTGGTCCATCGAAGTACGGGCTGTTTCGTATGCGCAACGGCAGAACGACTTGTACTGCTGGATCGTGTAGTAACGACCTGGGGTGCAATGGTTCGCCAAGAAGTTGGCCTGCTTTCTGTTGAGGCTTGGGTTGGTCTCAAGGAGATAGCGGACGTATTCTTTGACTTCCTTGTCGCTCAAAGTGTTGGAAGGAACGCCGAAACGGTAGCCAGGGACGGAAGGTTGTTCCATCATCATCTCCTCAGGAGTGATGAATCCGCTTGGCTTTAGGGCGTTCTTCGGTTCTTTTTTCTCTATGACCTGTGGTTTTGGTTCTACTGGAGTAGGCTCCTCGAACACCGCTGGTGCAGGTTCTTCGGCCTTTTCTTCCATGATTGGCTCTTCGATTGGCTTTTCCTCAGGCTCTGGTGCCGGGGCTACTGGAGCTGGGGCGATTTCCTCTGCCCTCTTCTCCTCTTCAGGAGAAAGGGTCTGGTATTCACCTTTGTAATGGGTGATGCGAGCCTGTTGGATCTGATCTTTCAAGTTATCGAGCAAACGATTCATGAAATTTAGTGATCCGAGGATGAAATAAGTCAAATCGCCGTCTTTCTTGCACTCCTTGATTGCTTCCATGATGGCGTGGTCGCTAAGGATTCCTTCCAAAGGAAGCATGAAGGCGCTGATACCAGAGCTGCTACCGGCATAGACATCCTTGGCTAAAAGGATGGCAAGCGGATAGTTGAGGTTATCAAACGGCTGGATGTATGACACATAGAAAAGAGCGGTCAACGAGTTGATGAGAAGCTTATCGGTGCCTTTGAGCATTCCAAAGAGGTTCTCCATCATTGGCTCGATATCTCTGGCTGGGGCTTTATCGTAGTCGTAGCCATTGATAAGCGAGATAGGACGATAGGAACTTGGACCTTCTTCGCGGTAGAACTTGGTAAGCTCAGGAACGCCAAGAAGATAAGTAAAGGCGTCAGCTAAGAAATTGTCATCTGGCTGAAGAAGTCTCTGATCCTCGGCAAGGTAATGGTCGAGGGTGTGGAGATAATGGATAACCGGCATGTGCTCAGGAGCGTCCTCACGGTAGGTTCCGTTAAGCAAAGCCCTGATAGAGATGTCGCTGATCTGCACTCCTTCATACATGGCGATAGAACGGAGCCATGGATAGAACGCATTCTTCCTGACCTCGTATTTCGCAGCTTCATCGAGTCCACGGTAAAGTCTGAGGGTATTGTCGATCTTATTCTCGAACATCGCGATTCTGTCATTGATCGATTGGGTCAAAGTGACATAAAGCGGGGTTCTGTTGATAAGACAGATCGGAAGCTCATAGCGGAACTGCTTCCTGTACTCCTCTTGCTCTTTCCAGAAGGAATCGACAAAAGTCGTGTTCAAAGCACGAGACAATTCTTTGCGGTTAAGATACTTCTCATTGGTATAGAGATCGGTATATTTGGACATACGGCTACATTATAGACAAGTGCGCGATTTCGCACAACACGATAACTAAAAAACTACTAAAAATTTTAGCGATTAATAGGAATTATAAAGACGCTGGGCTATTTTTCGTTGCCTTCGTCAATTGATAGCAATGCCATGAAAGCCTCCTGCGGAACCTCGACAGAACCGATGGCTTTCATTCTCTTCTTGCCCTCTTTTTGTTTTTCTAAAAGCTTCTTCTTACGGGAGATGTCTCCACCATAGCACTTGGCGAGGACGTCCTTACGGACGCTCTTGATGTCGCTTCTGGCGATGACTTTTCCATTAATGGCAGCCTGGAGAGGGACTTCGAACTGTTGCTTAGGGATGATTTCTTTGAGTTTGGAGACGATGGCAAGACCCCTGCCATAGGCGCTTTTCCTATAGACGACCGTGCTTAAAGCATCGATTGGGTCACCATTAAGGTAGATATCCATCTTGGCTAAATCACTTGGTCTGAAACCGTCGAGGGTGTAATCAAGCGAGGCGTAGCCGCGAGAGACGCTCTTAAGGCGGTCGAAGAAATTGAAGATGATCTCGCTAAGAGGGATGAGGTACTTAAGGGTCTCTCTCGTATCGTCGAAATAGATAAGGTCTTGATAGATGCCGCGTTTGTCTTGGCAAAGCTGCATAATCGCGCCGACATAATCTTTTGGCGTCATAATAGAGGCCATAACGTAAGGTTCCTCAATAGAGGAAATCTTCGATGGCTCTGGCATTTCGCTTGGGTTATCGATGGTCAAGACCTCGCCGTTAGTGAGGTTGACCCTATATTTGACGGATGGCGCGGTGAGAATGAGGTTAAGGTTATATTCCCTTTCGAGTCTTTCCTGAATGACGTCCATATGGAGAAGGCCAAGGAAGCCGGCACGGAAGCCGAAGCCCAAAGCTTTTGAACTCTCTGGTTCATAGACTAAAGAAGCATCATTCAAAGTGAGCTTTTCTAAAGCGTCCTTAAGGTCGCCATATTTCTGGGAATCGACAGGATAAAGACCGCAGTAAACCATAGGCATGATCTTGCGATAACCAGGTAATGGTTCTTTGGCAGGTTTATTCTCTAAAGTGACGGTCTCACCTGGGAAAACATCTTTGATGTCTTTGATTGTTGCGGTCAAATAACCGACTTCACCGCACTCGAGAACACCGGTTGAGAGTTCTTTAGGAGTACGGATACCGACCTCAGTGACCGTGTAGGTCTTTCCGCTTTGCATGAGGCGGATCTTATCGCCGACTTTGACGCGGCCGTTTTTGACTCTGATCAAAACGACGACCCCGCGGTAAGAATCATAATAGGAATCAAAGATTAAGGCTTCGAGAGGGCCTTCGCTATCACCGCTTGGAGGTGGAACGAGTTCCACTACTTTCTCCAGCATTTCATCGATGCCGGCCCCAGTTTTGCCACTGACGCAAACAACATCATTCGTCGAAAGACCAATCTTTGTTTCAATCTCTTGTTTAGCTAATGCGATATCGGCACTTGGCAAATCGATCTTGTTGATGACCGGAATAATCATGAGGTCGTTATCGACGGCGAGATAAACGTTCGCAAGCGTCTGGGCCTGCACGCCCTGCGTTGCGTCGACTACCAATATGGCGCCTTCACAAGCCGCTAAACTTCTGGAGACTTCATAAGTGAAATCCACGTGCCCAGGAGTGTCGATAAGATTGAAAACGTATTCATTTCCGTCCTTTGACTTAAAAGTCACGGTGACGGCATTGAGTTTGATTGTGATGCCGCGTTCCTGCTCAAGTTCCATATCATCGAGCATCTGTGAGGAAAGATTGCGCTTCTCAACCGCTCCGGTGCTTTCGAGGATGCGGTCACAGATAGTGCTCTTACCATGGTCGATATGGGCGATGACGCAGAAGTTTCTGATGTACTTTTTGTTGAACGGCATAATTGACTCGAAGAATTATAATTTATTTCTTTCCTTTAGGGAAGAAACTATCTAACGACTCTTTCACTTCTTCCGGCGAGAAGGCTACCTCATATCCGCTATAGGAACGCTCTAAGACCATTCGATACTCGTTTT
>JAEEGJ010006522.1_pt1 | contig 34828 bp, 33 predicted proteins | sample 8958761 | NCBI WGS metagenome assembly JAEEGJ01 (sample SAMN16246546, study PRJNA631951) | gut metagenome | biome: gut microbiome; feature: rumen; material: RS-attached | host: Bos | place: Iran: Karaj | collected 2018-10
TATGATGCTGGCCATCCTGCTCATGAACTGCTTCGCTCCGCTCATTGACTACTGCGTAGTACAGCGTAACGTGAACAAACGTCTTAACAGAATAAACAAATAAGGATTATGGCTACGAAAAAATTCAAATGTAAGGTTTGTGGCTATGTCCACGAAGGAGATAAGGCTCCTGAGCAGTGCCCCATGTGTCAGGCACCTCAGAGTGAGTTTGAAGAGATTGTAGAGGAGGGTGCTGCTCCAGCCAAGAAGGGTCTCAATACCAACAGCAACGTTTATACCATCGTTTATGCAGCCGTAATGGTTGTTATCGTGGCATTCCTGCTGGTGTTCGTATCACAGACACTCAAGGAGCGTCAGACAGCCAACGTAATCAACGATACCAAGCAGCAGATACTCTCTGCCCTGAATCTGCGTGACCTGCCCGATGTAGCCGGCACATATGATGAGGTTATCAAGGCCGATGCACTGATGCAGCCCAACGGCAAGATGGCTGAGTATGACGGTGATTTCAATACCTCTTATAAGAGTGAGTTCGACAAGGGTAACCTCCACATCTTTGTGGCCGAGGTTAACGGCGAGCGCAAGTTTGTCATTCCCATGAACGGACTTGGTCTGTGGGGTACCATCTGGGGCTACATTGCCCTCAATGAGGACCGCAACACCGTTTACGGCGTTTACTTCTCACACTCATCCGAGACTCCGGGTCTGGGCGGTGAGATTGCCGGAACCAAGTTCCAGGACCGTTTCCCCGGCAAGCTGGTGGTTAACGGTGAGGAGGTTGGCCTCACGGTAGTCAAGTACGGCAAGGCCGATAAGGGCTCTCAGTATGAGATTGACGGTGTGACCGGTGCTACCATCACATCAACCGGTGTGAACACTATGATTAATAAGGTACTCTCAGCATACATTCCTTTCCTGACCAAGCAGTGCTGCAAAGAAGGCGGCTGCGAGGAGGGCGGCGAAGAGTGCTGCGAGGATAATGTTGAATCTAACGACTGATTTGGATTATGGCAAACAAGAACAGTGAGGCTTTCAAACAGCCGTTGTGGGTCAACAACCCTGTATTGGTTCAGATTCTGGGTATCTGCTCGGCTCTGGCCGTAACGGCTCAACTCAAACCTGCCATCGTGATGGGTCTTTCAGTAACCGTCATCGTGGCTATGTCAAACGTGATCATTTCACTTCTCCGCAATACTATTCCTAACCGTATCCGTATCATCATCCAGTTGGTGGTGGTAGCTGCTCTGGTTACTATAGTAAGTGAGATCCTCAAGGCCTTTGCATATGATGTAAGCGTTCAGCTCTCAGTTTATGTGGGTCTTATCATTACCAACTGTATCCTTATGGGTCGTCTGGAGGCATTTGCCATGCAGAACGGTCCCTGGGCATCATTCCTGGACGGTATAGGTAACGGTCTGGGTTATGCAGTCATTCTGGTAGTGGTTGCTTTTGTACGTGAACTCTTCGGTAGCGGAACATTGTTCGGTTTCCAGGTTATACCGCAGTGCTTCTATGAGGCAGGTTACCTGAACAACGGACTTATGATCATGCCGCCTATGGCTCTTATCCTGGCCGGCTGCATCATATGGTACCATCGCGCCAAGAACAAGGATTTACAGGAAAACTAATCTCAAAGCGTAAAGAACTATGGAACATTTCTTCAGTTTATTCGTAAGGTCGATATTCGTCGACAACATGATATTCGCTTTCTTCCTGGGTATGTGCTCATTCCTGGCCGTATCCAAGAACGTAAAGACGTCTTTGGGACTTGGTGTTGCCGTTATCTTTGTTGAGCTCATCACACTTCCCGTAAACTATCTGCTTCAGACCAAGGTTCTGGAGCCGATGGGTCTGGAATTCCTCAGTTTCATCCTTTTCATCGCTGTTATAGCCGGTATAGTTCAGCTGGTTGAGATGGTGGTAGAGAAATTCTCACCGTCACTCTACAACTCACTGGGTATATTCCTTCCGCTTATCGCTGTGAACTGCGCCATCATGGGTGCATCTCTGTTCATGCAGCAGCGTATCGGCATGGATCCGGACAACACTCAGGCCATCACCTCATTCGGTGACTCAATCGCTTATGCACTGGGTTCCGGTATTGGTTGGGCTCTGGCTATCGTCTGCCTGGCTGCCATCCGTGAGAAGATGGAATACTGCGATATTCCCAAGCCTCTGAAGGGTGTGGGCATTACATTCATTACCGTAGGTCTGATGGCTATGGCTTTCATGTGCTTCTCAGGTCTGGCAATTTAAAGGAGGTAATATTATGAACAACATCTATATTTCAAGTATTATAGTTTTCCTGGCCGTTATCCTGCTGCTGGTAGTTATCCTGCTGGTGGCCAAGAGCTACCTGGTTGCCTCAGGCAAGGTAAAGGTAACAATCAACGGCGATAAGGAACTTGAGGTGAATTCAGGCGCAAGCCTTCTGAGCACCCTGGCCGAGAACGGCGTTTATCTGCCCTCAGCCTGCGGTGGTAAGGGTTCTTGCGGTCAGTGCAAATGCCAGGTCGTTGAGGGCGGCGGTGAGATTCTGGACTCTGAGAAGGGCCACTTCACACGCAAGCAGATCAAGGACAACTGGCGTCTGGGTTGCCAGTGCAAGGTTAAGGGTGACCTCTCCATCAAGGTACCTGAGAGCGTTCTCGGTGTCAAGGAGTGGGAGTGCGAGGTTATCTCCAACAAGAACGTCGCTACATTCATCAAGGAGTTCATCGTACAGCTTCCCGCTGGCGAGCATATGGACTTCCTGCCCGGTAGCTACGCTCAGATCAAGATCCCCGCATACACTATGGATTATGATAAGGATATTGACAAGGACCTTATCGGTCCCGAGTATCTGCCCGCATGGGAGAAGTTCGGTCTCTTCGGCCTCAAGTCAGTGGTTACCGAGCCTACCATCCGTGCTTACTCAATGGCCAACTATCCTGCCGAGGGTGACCGCATCATGCTGACCGTCCGTATCGCTACACCTCCTTTCAAACCGAAACCCGAGGTTGGCTTCCAGGATGTTCCCACTGGTGTGGCTTCATCTTATATCTTCAGCCTCAAACCCGGTGACAAGGTAATCATGTCAGGTCCTTACGGTGAGTTCCATCCTATCTTTGACTCAAAGAAGGAAATGATTTGGGTTGGTGGCGGTGCCGGTATGGCTCCTCTGCGTGCACAGATCATGCACATGACCAAGACTCTTAAGACCACTGACCGTGAGATGCATTACTTCTACGGCGCACGTGCTCTTAACGAGGTATTCTACCTCCAGGATTTCCTCCAGATTGAGAAGGAGTTCCCCAACTTCCACTTCCATCTGGCTCTGGACCGTCCGGATCCCGCTGCCGATGCAGCAGGTGTTAAGTACACTCCGGGCTTTGTACACAATGTAATGTATGAGACATACCTCAAGGACCACGAGGCTCCTGAGGATATCGAGTACTACATGTGCGGTCCCGGCCCCATGTCAAAGGCCGTTACCGGTATGCTGGACAGCCTGGGTGTGGATCCTGCCTCAATCATGTACGATAACTTTGGCGGATAATAATCTGCTGAAAGCGATAGGAAAAGCGGCTCTCTTTGCGGGGGCCGCTTTTTTTGTATATTTGTGCTGATAATCCTAGAACCGATAATAATTATGAGAAAAACTATGTATTTGTTGGCCGCGGTTTTGTATTGCGGCGTTTTGAGTGCTCAGCCTACCTATACTGATATAGGGTTTAATGATATAGCCGATGTGTTTGCCGAGGTTAAGGCCAATGAGACCGTGGTGTTCCTGGTAAGGCACGGTGAACGCGGCAGGGATTACTCCAAGAACGGACTGCTGACCGAGAACGGTAAGGCTCAGGCCCGGACGGTGGGTGAGAAGATAAAAAGCGGTGAGCAGGCTTTCTACGCTCACTCTGATTATGGCCGAACCATACAGACCTGTGAGAACATTGCCATCGGCCGCGGCGATGAGTTCATTCATGAGGAGTGGGGCATATTGAACGGCGATTGGTACCGCAAGGATATTCCGGCTCTTAAGCGTAACGGTTGGGACAACTGGGAATCGCTTTCACAGTGGGCCTATGAAGGCGGCATGGAAGAGGGCTTCTATAATCTGGAGGAGCGCAGCAAGGAGTGGCTGGATTCACTCAAGGCTCATCTGCCCTCAATGAAGCGCATCAATGTGCTGGTGTCACATGATTATATGGTAACCCCTATGGCGATATATGCATCGGACAAACAGGTTGACCTGCATTACTGGGTAAACCGCAAATGGATCAATTACCTGGCCGGCGTAGCCATCATAATCGATCCGCAAGGCCAGATGCGGTTCAAGACTATCCGCGGTCTGGACTCCGGCGTGCTGGCCAGATAACCCGTATATTTTCTATTTTTAGTAACTTTGGGGCATTATGCTTGAAAACATTGTCTCTAAGGTTAATGATATTGTCTGGAATCCCGGGCTGGTGGGGCTTCTGATTCTGGCAGGTCTCTATTTCTCTTTCAGGACCAGGTTTGTGCAGATTCGCAAGTTCGGGTCTATGCTGAGGTCGCTTTTCAGCAGGAAGGCGGGTAATAACGGAATCTCATCGTTTGAGGCTTTCTGCCTGGCTCTTTCGGGCCGGGTGGGGACCGGTAATATAGTAGGTGTGGCTACGGCTATCGCTTTTGGTGGACCGGGCGCGGTGTTCTGGATGTGGGTGGTGGCTTTCTTCGGGGCATCGACCGCGTTTGTTGAATCCACTCTGGCGCAGATTTACAAGTTCTCGCACAGTACCGGATTCAGGGGTGGCCCGGCATCATTCATTGAGAATGGACTTAAGATGCCTTGGCTGGGTAAGACCTTTGCGGTCATTACGCTGGTGGCTTGCGGCGTGTTCCTGCCTACTGTTCAGTCAAACGGCGCTTCTACGGCGCTCAGCAACGCCTTCTCGGTCTCAACACTTGCCAGCGGCATAGGAATGGCTGCATTGTTGGGTCTGGTTGTCTTTGGAGGAGTCAGGAGGATTGCCCGTGTGGCTGCTATTGTCACTCCGTTTATGGCATTGGGATATATGATTATGGCCATTGTGGTTATATGTATAAATATCCAGGCTGTTCCGGGTATATTCGCTTCTATCTTTACCAATGCTTTCGGAATAAATCCTGTATGCGGCGGTATCATCGGCTCCACTATCGCCATGGGTGTCAAGCGCGGCATTTTCTCGAATGAGGCGGGACAGGGAACGGGTGCAATCGTGTCGGCATCGGCCGATGTGGCTCATCCCGCTCAGCAGGGCCTGGCGCAGGCTTTCTCGGTCTATGTGGATACGCTGCTGGTTTGTACGGCTACGGCTCTGATGATTCTGTCATCGGGTATGTACAATATCTTTGACTCCACGGGCAATATGATATATGCAGGTGCTCCGGAGCTGGCCAACAATTATGTGAGTTACACACAGACCGCAGTGGATTCGGTGTTTAAGGGATTCGGCGGGCGGTTTGTCTCCATTGCCATGGTGTTCTTTGTGTTCAGCACGGTTATGGCTTACTATTTCTACTCGGAGTCAAGCATTATCTATCTGTTCAGGAAAGGTAAGCCCAAATGGGAGAGCATTGCCGTCAATATACTGAGGGTTATCACTATGGCGGCTGTGATATTCGGTGCGGTACGTGAGACCGATGTGGTTTGGCAGCTTGGTGATATTGGTGTGGGCCTGATGGCTTGGGTGACTGTCATATCAGTGCTGATACTCTGTCCCGCGGCCATCCGCTCCCTCAAGGATTACGAAGCGACGCATTAAAAATGACGCAAAGGGAAACGACCCCTTTGCGTCACCCCTTTGCGTAGTTCTCAGGAGAGTCTGACGGCGGTACCTGAAGCGGTTACCATGAGCATTCCGTTATCCGTACCCAGGACCTCATAGTCAATGTCAATGCCTACTACTGCATCGGCACCAAGTTTATGGGCACGATCCTCCATCTCTCTCATGGCCTGGGCGCGGGCGTTGATAAGTTCGTCCTCGTAAGAGCCGCTGCGTCCGCCTACGAAATTGCGGATGCTTGCTGCAAAATCGCGAAGGAAATTCACTCCGGCTACTACTTCACCGAAAACTACTCCCTTATACTCAATTATTGTACGACCCTCGATGGTCGGTGTGGTTGTGAGAATCATATGCAGGTCTATTAATATGTTTTGTGCAAATGTACGCAATAGGGAAAAACGGTACAATAGGGACCTTTCCCCAATTGCACGGCTCCTTTATCACAATAATCAGTATGAGCCGTGTTATAGTATGTTAAAGAATCTTTTTTCTGAGAATTTGAATTATCTTTGCAAATAATGTAACTAAACGCATTAGTCCTTTGCTTTTTTGTCCTTTTTAGGGTATTTAACAGTTTATTACTGGCATATTGTTGGGATGAGCGGTTGCTTACATTCGTAAAAAGGAACTCAATAGGGGAGAGTTAATGGAATCAGTAGACAGGGGTAGTAATCCCCCGACAGACAATTGTGTCCAACATTGGTATGTTGCCCGAACCCGATATTTCCGTCAGGAACTGAAAATCAGGGATTGGTTGACTGAGCATTCCATTGATAGTTTTGTCCCTACTGAACAATTGCGTATTCCAGGCAGATCCGGTAAAACGTCCGAAAGGGTTCTTGCTCCGAATCTGGTTTTTCTGAAAGCTTCAAAAGAAGATGCCTGCTCATATGTATCGGACTATGGGCTTAAGATGCAGTATATCATAGATTGTGCCACACACCGTATGATGGTTATTCCGGACAAGGAGATGGATGACTTTGTACGTGTTTTCAATTATTCCGTTACTGAAGGCGGTCTGGTTGACTTCGAGTTGAAACTTGGCGATCGTGTCAGGGTGACTCAGGGGCCTTTGTGCGGTGTTGAAGGCAATGTGGTAAAACTTGACGGCCGATATTATGTGGTAGTAGGACTGCATGGTTTTATGTGGGCCAAGGCTCATGTACCGCGTGCCTGGTTGGAGATAATCCGTTAGTATTTTTTTGGATATCATATATTTATTTTATATTTGCCAAGTCATTGTGCAAAAAATATGGGATTGTTTGCCCAGTTTTTAGTCCTTTTCCACAGTTATGTAACGGTACACGACTGTGAGCGCAGCTATTTTCAAATTCCAGATTTTTGTTTCTGATGGAGGACGTTTTTGTCCATGAGAGCAGTTATGTTGATGATGGTGCAGTTATAGGTACAGGCACCAGGATCTGGCATTTCTGTCATGTTCAGAGCGGGGCCGTGATAGGCCGTGACTGCTCGTTGGGTCAGAATGTGAATATCGGTAAGGGAGTAAGGATCGGGAACTGCGTACGCATACAGAACAATGTCTCGGTATATGAAGGCGTGGAACTTGAAGATTATGTTTTCTGCGGTCCTTCATGTGTATTTACCAATGTCACTATACCTCGTTCCAAATATCCGGTACATGGTGCCTATAAAAGTACTTTGGTGCGTGAAGGAGCATCACTGGGAGCCAATTGCACTGTGATATGCGGTCATACGATAGGACGCAATGCTATGATTGCAGCGGGAGCGGTTGTCACAACCGATGTACCCGATTATGGCCTGATGGCCGGAGTGCCAGCCCGCAGAATCGGCTGGGTTTGCGAATGCGGACGTAAACTTGATAAGAGTCTTTGTTGCAGTTGCGGCCGCAAATACCGGGAAAACGCAGATGATAGTCTGAATCCGATAATTCAAGAGAGTGGAGTTCCGAGACCTTAAGGGTCAATACATTGCATTACAACCGGATCTGGATGCGGCAATAAAGGCTGTTCTGGAGTCGGGTGCCTTTATCATGGGCCAGCCCGTCCGTGATTTGGAGGCAAAACTTGCACGGTATGTGGGAGTAAAGCATTGTCTTACCTGTGCGAGCGGGACCGATGCACTCACGCTTTCCCTGATGGCGCTTGGCATAAAGGCGGGTGATGCGGTGTTCGTGCCGGACTTTACTTTCTTTGCCACCGCCGAGGCTGTAGCACTTGTGGGCGCTGTTCCCGTCTTTGTTGATGTAAGGGCTGACAGTTTCAATATTGACCCTGTTGATCTGGAGCGCAAGGTAAAAGCTACTGCTCAGAAAGGGGATATCTGTCCTAAAGCTGTCATCGCTGTAGACCTTTACGGACTTCCTGCTGACTATCCGTCAATAAGAAAGATTGCCGACAAGTACAATCTGACCGTAATAGAGGACGGAGCGCAGGGATTCGGCGGACAGATAGAGGACAGACGCTCCTGCAGTTTCGGTGATATCTCAACCACTTCGTTCTTTCCCGCCAAACCGCTTGGATGTTATGGAGACGGCGGTGCCGTATTCACCGATGACGACCATCTGGCCGAGATGGTATCTTCACTCAGGGTACACGGCAAGGGGGCTGGTAAGTATGATAATGTCCGTATAGGTTTGAACTCACGTCTGGATACATTGCAGGCTGCAATTCTGGGCGTGAAATTTGATGCATTCACAGCCACGGAGCTTGATGCTGTCAGAAAGGCTGCTTCAATTTATACCGAGCAGTTGCATGACACCGTTACCGTTCCTGTAATACCGCAGGGGTACGCATCGGCCTGGGCACAATATACGATACGACTTTCCGGAAGGGCTCAAAGGGATGCCGTGAAGGTAGCGCTTCAGGCCGCCGGGATACCGTCAATGGTCTATTATCCAAAACCGCTTCACCTGCAGGAAGCCTTCTCGGGGCTGACAGAAACCGATGATTGCCCGGTGGCTTCACGTCTGTGTGAAGAAGTCCTTTCCATACCCATTCATCCATATCTGACACGGGACGACATTTCCCGCATCTGTATGGTTATAAAGTCCGTTTTCAATAATGAACCTGAAAAGATTCTGGGCACCTCTGCATGATGAGGCCGTATTTGACTCATCGACCTATACAGAAAAAGATGTTCAATTTGGAGCGAGACTGGATGCAGACAGTATCTCGTATTCTGACATGTTAAGCATCCGCAACAGTTTGCAGGGATGCTATACTAATGATTTCCTTACGTGGATCAGAAATGCCGAGTTTGATTCACATACGGCAGTTGTGGACACTGATGACGGTTATTCGCTTGAAAGCCTCAAGAAGAACAAGCCTGAACTGATTTTCAATTGCAAGGGTCTTACCCGCATCCGTCATCTGAACACGTTCCTGAACAAGGCCAACGAGGTGCTGCCAAAAGGCGGATACCTTTGGTGTCATTCACGTACAGCGGGACTGAAGCGCATGGTTATACTTAGCGCCCATCCCGGAATAGTCGGCAAGACTATATACTTCCTGCATTACATGTGGCATAATGTGATGTCCAGAATCAGCCTAACCCGTTGGTTCTATATGTTCGTCACAAAAGGACAGAACCGCTCATATTGCAGGGTCGAAATCCTGGGACGTATGTTCAGGGCAGGATTTGAGGTGATTGACGAGCGTTTTGAGAAGGGCGAGTTCTATGTGCTGGGCCGAAAGATAAAAGAGCCGATATGGGATGACAAACCCACAAACGGACTGCTTGTAAAACTGAACAGGGTAGGACGCTGGGGTAAGATGATAGGCGTTTATAAGTTCCGTACCATGTACCCTTACTCTGAATATCTGCAACCGTATCTGTATGCACATGAGGGTCTGGCCCCCGGCGGAAAGTTCGCACATGACTACCGTGTCAACTGGCTGGGCGAGAAACTACGCGGCAGCTGGCTGGATGAGTTCCCGATGCTGCTGAATGTCATCAAGGGTCAGATGAAACTGGTGGGAGTACGTCCGATAAGCCGTCAATACCTTTCTCTCTATACGCCTCAGATGCAGCAACTTCATGAGAGTGTAAAACCGGGTTTGCTGCCTCCGTTCTATTATGAAAACGTCACTCCTCAGACAATTGAGGATGTGCAGGAGTCCGAAAGACGTTATATAGAGTCTTATAAGCAGCACCCGTTTGTTACAGATTGGCGTTATTTCTGGGGCATATTGTATAACATATTATTCAAGGGGAGACGTTCAAAATAGTATGGCTGTTCAGGAAGATAAATGGGATCTTGTGATTAAGCCGCATGATCGTCTGCTCTCGGTTGATCTTGGTGAATTATGGCACTACCGGGACCTGTGCATGCTGCTGGTGAAGCGCAACATAATAACCCAGTACAAACAGACCATCCTGGGACCGGTTTGGTTCGTAGTTCAGCCGGTGTTAACCGTACTCATGTATATGGTCGTGTTTGGCGGAATTGCCGGTATCCCCACTGATGGAGTGCCTCAGCCCCTTTTCTATCTGGCCGGAACATGCTTCTGGCAATATTTCGCAGATTGCCTGACCAAGACATCAAACACATTTGTCAGCAACTCGGGCATTTTCGGCAAGGTATATTTCCCTCGTCTGGTTGTTCCCATATCGAATGTCATAAGTAATCTGATGCGGTTCGGCATACAGTTCGGCCTGTTTACGGTGGTGTTTGCAATATACGCTCTGACTGATCCCTCATGTGGGGCTAACGTTAATGCTTATGCCTTGCTGTTCCCGTTTCTGGTCATAATGATGGCTGGTCTGGCATTAGGGTTCGGCACCGTGATTTCATCATGGACCACCAAGTACCGTGATTTGCAGGTGCTGTTCACATTCGTGATTCAGCTCTGGATGTACGGTACTCCCATTGTCTATCCGCTCAGCCAGACTGCCGGTAAATATGTGGCCGGCATGTCTCTGCATACACTGATGTGTCTGAATCCCGTTACCCCCATTCTGGAGGCGTTCAAGTACGGATTCCTGGGCGCCGGCGTTTTTATAGGATGGGGCTGGCTCATGTATAGCCTGGGCTTTATGATAATGCTCCTGGCCTTTGGAATAATTATCTTCAACAAGGTACAGAAGAACTTTATGGATACAGTATGACTGACCATTATAAAAAAGCATTGGTTAGTGTAGTAGTACCGGTTTATAACATCGGTACATATTTGCCGCGGTGTCTGGCCAGTATTGGTGCGCAGACATATGCAGAATTGGAGATAATCCTGGTGGATGACGGTTCTACCGATAATTCCGTACAGATATGTGATGAATTTGTCGCATCCGACAAACGTGCCAGAGTAATACATCAGGTCAACCAGGGTGATTTTGCGGCCAGGGATAAGGGATTACATGAAGCTCATGGCGAGTACGTTTATTTTATTGACGGTGATGATCAGATACGAGAAAAGGCCATTGAAATAATGGTCCGGGTAATGGAAGATTATAAATCAAATCTGGTTATCTGTGATTTTAAATACACAAATTCAATGGAGAATGACCTTTCAGGTCCTGATAAGGTTGGAGAAGTTGAATGGATTCCGATAGAGAAGATTGTTTTTGATATGTTGTCCAATTCATTCGGGAGTTGTGTGGTATGGAACAAGCTATACAAACACAGTATTCTGGAGGGAATCTCTTTCAGCAGATACCATAATGTTAATGATCAGGATTTCAATCTTCAGGTGTATCAGAGAATTGAAAAAGCAGCATTTGTACACAATCCCCTTCACTATTATGTGCAGAGTGCCAATTCAATCACGCGTTCACAAAAGAACCAAGCCAGGAGGAATTACAATATCATACAGAACCGTTTTAAAATGCTGGACCATGTACAACCCGGAAAGTGGTATGATACATATCGTGCATGGATACTGGATTACGGTTACCGACAGATCCTTTCCCGTATGAAAGTAACTACGGGCACAGAATATGAGATTCCTTACAAACAGTTGTCAAGAAGTATTCTTAGAACGACAGGGAAAGAGTATCGTTCAAGTAAACTGATACTCCCACTCAAAAAAATAAGATTTTACTTATGGTGGTATTTTCCTCATTTGGGCGCAGCCTATTTGAGAATTGCAACTTGTATCAGGAAAAAAGATAACGATTAAAATGGATACGAAAGAGTGTATTTATTCACGCAGGTCAATCCGCAGATTTACTGATGATACGGTATCGGATGAGTGTATTCATGACATAATTGAGGCTGGGATACATGCACCAAGTGCATGCAACTTTGCAGCCTGGAAGTTCATCCTTATATCAAAAGACACTCCTGAGTATATACGAAAGGCTATGTGTAACCAGATAGCGTTGACGGCTCCATACGGATTGCTTGTGGTTTACAGGAATGATCTTTACGTATCCGGACGTGTGCTGGGCGATTATATACAGAGTGCATCGGCTGCCATTCAAAATATGTTGCTGTACATTACATCCATCGGGCTTGGCGCATGTTGGCTTTGTGGAATACCCCAAGAGAAGAATTTGCGTAAGGCATTCAGTATTCCCAGGAACTTCAGCGTGATAGGATATATCGCTTTTGGACATCCGGATCCGGAGGGGATTGCAACACAGAATCAAATGGTCTATCACTATGGTGATGAGGAGAGATTCCGTGCACATCAGCCACGATATTCCGTAGATCAGGTGTTGTGCAAGGATAAGTTCAGGAGTGTGACAGATGATTGTACCAGTGCCAAGTATCCTGATGCGTGGAGTTGGTACAAAAAGAAAATCAAAACTGCGTTGTCTGTCCTAAAACTTCTCAAGAAAAAATGATGATAGAGGAATCATTGAATAACATTGAGAAGGAGTCCATCCTGTCAAGGGCAGATGAGATGCTCCGTGGCATGTTCCGTTTTGAGGGCGTTTGGGACATGGAACCGTGCTCAGTTCCGGTTTTAAACAGAAAACTCAGATGGGATGTGACATACAACGGTGATCCCGAATGGACTTACATGTTCACAAGGATGGACTATCTGTATGTTCTGGCTTTGGCATCGGCTATTACCGGCAAGAGAGACTATTACTGTTTAGGCCTTAAGATTATTGGCAAGTGGGAGCGTGACAACAGGATGTACCTGAAGGGAGGTGCACTCAATGTTTTGCGTCGCAGACTGCACAAAAGAAACAGTTTGGCTTACAGGTCCCTTGATGTAGCAATAATGGCGTCCAATATTGTGGATTACGTTTCATACGGTGTGGCGCACGGCTTATTGGAGCCAAGAAAAACAAAGGGTTACTACCATCTCGTAAGGGATGTTACGGATTATGTCCTCCGCAATTCGGACTATGACCGCAAGGCATTCATGAACTGGGGCATTCTGGAAAACGGCAACGTCGTTTATTGTCTTCTTAAAACCGGTTATGATAAAAAACTCAGTGAAGCAGGCTCCAGACTGATCCGACAGGTCTACAACCAGATTCTTTCTGATGGATCGCAAATAGAGAGCTCACCTATGTATTTGGTTGAGATACTGCTTATACTGCTCAAGGTTATGAACATTCCAGGATGCGCTTTCCGTGAGGAACTGAGCAGACCGGTCCGGAAAGGATGCGAGTATATTAGGGATATCCGTACTCTTGATAACTGTATTCCCGCTTTTGGCGATTCTGACCGGACCAATATAAGTGATTTGATGTTGATAGCAGCTCATATCTTAAGATGTGAGGACTTTAAATATTATGCAGACCGCCTGCTTGATCCGGAGTACTGTTACAAGTATCATATGGAGCGCGAAACGTTGCCTGAGAACATCGTTGATGAAAAATCGGAGCATATAAACTTCAGGGATCAGGTAGTGTTTAGGTCATTAAAAGACGGTTCATATCTGTTATGCTCAAACACACCCAGATGTCATGATGCCCATAAACACTATGACTATATGAGTGTCATATACTCTGAATTCGGCAAGGATGTCCTTATTGATGCCGGGCGCTATTCATACAAGAATTTTGAGTACAGGCGTATTTTAAAAGGGCCGTCAAGGCACAATACAATAGCTATATCGAATGATTCTTTCTACAAATACATAAGCAGTTTTGTAACGAAAGAGAAGATTGAATGTCTTGAAAACAGGGTATTGCAAGGTGACGGCTGGCTCAGTGTAAGGATGCAATGTGTATTGGGGTATTCAGAGGTAATGATATCAAGGTATGTTACTTACGTGTATTCGGCTGGCTTGCTGGTGACGGATGTCATAAAAAACAACACTTCTGCTTCATATCAATATGAGACCTTCTTTAACATCGGCCAGAACTTTACTGCCCAAAAAGGAGAGGATAATATATGTCTGATGGATAAAACAGGCAACAGTCTTACATACAGAAATGACATGTTATTGCCGGTTGATATAGAGCCCATACAATATTCTCCAAAATACAATGAACTCTTGCCTGCTGTGCAGTTGTATATAAGATCAGTAGGAGAAAAGATTACTCATTCGTTTCTTAGGAAAGGAATGAACGCTGAAATTAATTATTCGGACACCGCAGTGGAGTACGCAATACCAGAGTGCAGGTTGAGTATTACTGTGAAGCTAGATTGATTATAAACCTCATTGTAATAATACTTTAAAATGAAAGAAAAGACTATTGACATTAACGGTGAGTCGTTTACTTATATGGATGAAGTCGGGGATCCATACAAGTTCAATCCTATGACGCAGGAAGATGCACAAGATATTCTGAAAAAAGCCTCGGAACTGCTTGATGAATGTGGAATAGAATACTTCTTGGCGTATGGAACTCTACTTGGTGCCGTGAGGGAAGGTAATTTCATTAAAGGTGACGAAGATGCAGATATTGTTGTTACTGACGAGAAAACACTTTATGAGAGCCTGCCTTTTTTATGGGGAAAAGGATTGTTTATAAATCGAATTTTTAAAGGGGAGTTATATACATTCCATGTTGAAGGTCGTAGAGGCCATCTGGATATGTATATCTTGAAACCGATAGATAAATGGCCATATAAAAACTGGTGCATGAGTTTTTGTGGACATTATGTTCCAAAAAGATTTTTTGAAAAAATCGGTAAAGGCAAATACTTTATTGGTGATATAAGTTATTCGTATCCTGAAAATCCGGAAAAATTATTGGAATGGTGGTACGGAAAGACATGGAGGATACCCCAAAACAAGAAAGCAAAAACTTCTGTGTGGATTAGAAGAGCATGGCTGTTTCCCTCAAAAATGTACCACAAGGTAATCAGAAAAATAAAAAGAACGCTTGCCCAAAAGTCATAGTATTAGCAGGGGCTCGTCCGTATTAATGGGAGAATGATTATATGAAGAAAGCATTGATAACAGGTATCACCGGACAGGACGGTAGTTTCCTGGCCGAATTCCTGATAGACAAAGGATATGAGGTTCACGGTGTGATGAGACGAAGCAGCTCGTTCAACACAGGACGTATCGAGCATCTGTACCTGGATGAATGGGTCCGCGACATGAAGAAGAAACGTCTGGTGAATCTTTACTACGGGGATATGACCGACAGTAGTAGTCTGATACGCCTTATCAGTGAAATAAAGCCGGATGAAATATACAATCTTGCAGCACAAAGTCATGTAAAGATAAGTTTTGAAGTTCCGGAGTTTACTGCCGAAACTGACGCCATGGGCGTGTTACGTCTGTTGGAGGCAGTAAGAATAGCAGGTCTGGCCGATAAATGCAGGATTTACCAGGCCAGCACGAGTGAGCTGTTCGGCCTTGTTCGGGAGGTTCCTCAAAATGAAAATACACCTTTTTATCCCAGAAGTCCTTACGGAGTGGCCAAGCTCTACGGCTATTGGATAATGAAGAACTATCGCGAGAGTTATGGAATGTACTGTTGCAATGGTATTCTTTTCAATCATGAGAGTGAACGCCGCGGAGAAAACTTTGTTACCCGTAAGATAACGCTGGCCGCAGCCCGTATAGCACAGGGATTTCAGGATAAGCTTTACCTGGGAAACCTGAATGCCAGGCGTGACTGGGGTTACGCCAAAGACTATGTGGAGTGCATGTGGCTCATGATGCAGCAGGAAACTCCCGACGATTATGTGATAGCAACAGGTAGTAACCATACGGTTCGTGAGTTCTGCACCCTGGCTTTCAAGGAGGCCGGTATAGACCTGATCTGGAAGGGTGAGGGTATTGATGAAAAAGGAATCAATGCCCAAACAGGTGCTGTACTTGTAGAGGTTGATCCCAAATACTACCGTCCGGCCGAGGTGGATCAGCTTCTGGGTGATCCGGGTAAGGCCAAGAGCAAGTTGGGCTGGAATCCGCAACAGACTTCGTTTGAGGAACTGGTCAGAATGATGGTTGAGCATGATATGAGGAAGGTACGCAAGTTACACCTCAACGATATGATGGATTGATTATGGAATCAGGCTCAAAGATATATGTGGCCGGTCATACCGGAATGGTTGGCTCTGCAATTGTCAGGGAACTGAAGCGTCAAGGTTACACAAACATAGTAACTCGTTCCCATAAAGAACTTGACCTTACCCGTCAGGATGCAGTTGAATCGTTCTTCGCAGCAGTGAAACCGGAATATGTTTTTCTTGCAGCCGCAAAAGTGGGTGGTATCGTGGCCAATCAGTCTGCCTTGGCTGATTTCATGTATGATAATATGATTCTGGAGATGAATGTTATCAACTCTGCATGGAAGAACGGATGTCGTAAACTTGAGTTCCTTGGCAGCAGTTGCATATACCCCCGTTTGGCACCTCAGCCTATGAAGGAGGATTGCCTCCTGACTGGTGAACTGGAGAAAACCAATGAGGCGTATGCATTGGCAAAGATCAGCGGACTTAAATATTGCGAGTTCCTTAACAGACAATACGGAACGGATTTCATAAGCGTGATGCCTACCAATCTTTATGGCCCTAATGACAATTATCATCCGGAGCACAGTCATGTGCTTCCCGCTCTTATACGGCGTTTCCACGAGGCTAAGGTTGCAGGTATGAATGAGGTTACCTGCTGGGGTGACGGCAGTCCGTTGCGTGAGTTCCTGTATGTGGATGACTTGGCTGATCTTTGCGTGTTCCTTATGAACAACTATTCCGGTAATGAGACAGTGAATGCCGGTACAGGTAAGGAACTTAGCATTAAAGCACTGACAGAACTGGTGGCAAAGGTGGTCGGATATGAGGGATCAATCAAATGGGATACTTCCAGACCCAACGGTACACCAAGAAAGTTGTTGGATGTCAGTAAGGCAACAGCATTGGGCTGGAGGTATAAGACCGAACTGGAAGACGGAATACGTCTTGCTTATCAGGATTTCCTGAATAACCCGGTACGCGTGGAGAGATAATATGGCTACAGCGATAGAATTCAATCACGTAAGCAAACAGTACCGTTTGGGTGTTGTCTCAACGCGAACTCTCAGTCATGACCTGAACCGTTGGTGGCAGGTGAACGTGCTGCACAGGGAAGATCCTTATCTGAAGATAGGGTCTGTGAATGATCGTTCAGTTGCAGCTGACAGTGAGTATGTGTGGGCGCTGAGGGATATAGATTTCAAAGTAGAGCAGGGGGATGTTGTAGGCATTATCGGCAATAACGGTGCAGGTAAGAGTACTATGCTTAAACTCTTGTCTAGGGTAACAGGCCCGACTGCCGGAACAATCCGAGTTCGCGGACGAATAGGCTCGCTGTTAGAGGTGGGTACAGGATTCCATCCTGAAATGACAGGACGTGAGAATATTTTCATGAACGGAGCCATACTTGGTATGACCAAGTCTGAAATTACCCGTAAACTAGATGAAATCATTGACTTCAGTGGTTGCGAACGCTATATTGATACTCCGGTCAAACGTTATTCCAGCGGAATGATGGTACGTTTGGGATTTGCTGTGGCTGCACATCTCGACCCTGAAATACTTGTAGTTGACGAGGTGCTGGCAGTTGGTGATGCGGAGTTCCAAAGAAAAGCCATAGGTAAAATGCAGGAAGTGTCGCAAGGTGAAGGACGGACGGTGTTGTTTGTGAGTCATAATATGGCGAGTGTAAGGCAACTTTGCAAAAAGGGAGTCCTGTTAGACATGGGACGTATCCAGGCACAAGGTGGAGTAGATGACATCGTTAATCTATATTTGGGGAAAGAGATTCAGAAGGGAGAGGAGAATCATTTATGGTCATTGGAAACAGGTCCGAAATATGGTAGCATCATTGTTTTGAAATCATTGGTGGAATACCAAGGTGCCAGTCTGGATTCTTCTATGCCATTTGATTTGGTATATGAATTCTATAATGCAGAAGAAGGGCTTACTCTATCTGTCAACCCCCACGTATATAATGAGAGCGGGATATGTCTGTTCAATGTTTCCACCACTATGGAGAAGTTGAATAAAGGTGTTCATCGTGCTGTTTTTCATGTTCCGGGAGGACTCTTTTGTGCTGGAAATTACCGAGTTGACAATATGTATTGCTCTCGAAACACTTGTTACTTCAATCATCGTAATTCCAATTCCTTTGAAATCCAGAATGGAAGGAATGATTTTTGGGGGCATTATTTGGGGGTTTATTATCCTACAATGATAAAGAGCAGTTTCTTTAAAGTGTCTGATGATGAAACTGACAAAGAAAGACATTAAGACCGGTATTGGTGCCTTAAGGAAAAAATCTGAAAAATTATTTCGGAATGGGGCTTATTCGGAAGCGGTGCATTGTCTGAATGCCTGTTCTACTATTTCAGGTCAGTTTAATCTGGACTATGCTGACTACAGTGTTGAATCCTTGTATAAACAAATTGCAGAAAAGACTGTAAGGCAAGTGTCTGATTTTGATCCACTTCCTGACCATTGGGTCCTGTATGACGACTTCTGCACCACTTATGTCCTTGGTTTGCAATGGCTTGAGGCCATGGCTCTTTCGGGCCGTAAACTGCTGTATATAACAACCCGGAATATTGATGCCGAGTCACGTCATAAAAACATTCTGGACCGTGTATCCGAATATGAAAACGTCTCTGTTGAAATCATACCGCAGGGGGATGCCTTTGAAAGAGCACAGGCATTATATGATGTCCTGGTTGGCTTCAGGACTTCAAAGGTGGTGCTTCACAAGCGCCCAATGAAGTCGGTGATGGATCTGGTTCTACCGATTCTGCCAAAAGAGATGGTAAGTTATATTATCAACCTTTCGGATCAGACATTCTGGCTTGGAGCGGGTTTTGTTGATTATTGTCTTGAGTTTCGACAGTTTGGCGCGTCGGTATCATTGCAGCGTCGCGGTCTGAGACGTGAGCAACTGCTGATGGTGCCTTTCTATCCTGCCGATGACAGGAATGAATTCAACGGTTTCCCGCCGGAATGTACCGAGGACAAAACCATCATTTTTTCCGGCGGTGATTTCTATAAGACATTGGATAACAAAAGGGTGTATTGGAGACTAATCAGGAACATCCTGAATAAGTATCCGAAGGTGGTGTTCCTGTTTGCTACGAAGAACATTCCCGAAGGCGATAGCGAAATACACCGTTTCATCAAAGAAAATCATTTTGAAAGCAGGTTTATATACATCAGTTTCAGGCCAGACATATATCAGGTTTTTGCGCATTGCGATATTTATATGGGCACCTCTCCAACCAGCGGTTCTTTGATGTCGCAATTGGCCGCAATCAATTCAAAGCCGATTTTGCAGTATTATGAGCCAGGCACTCCTGATGATGAGACTGAACAGGCTATATGTATCAACGAAGCGTTTGATATTTCTTTCCAAGATGAATACGGTTTTATGGTGGAAGCAGACCGTTTGATCACGGATTTGAGATATCGTCGCTTGCAAGGTGAACGTTTGCGGAAAGCGATGATGCAGCACGAACAATTCAACAAACTGGTATCGGATACCCTTGAAGCCAATATAACCCAGCTTCCAATAAAAGAGTATACAATAGATTATCAGGGACTTGACGATCGGTGGTATTATCTGGAAAAAGCCGGGTATATCAATTCTCTCTCTTATTTCTACAATAAACTTGGTAAGAAAGATTGTTGGAAATATGCTCCTTGTTTGTATATAAAGGGAAACTTGTTGCGGATTAAAAACAGAATGAAGAGGCTTAGATGAAGACGAAACTGGTTTATGTCCTTACTTGCGAACCTGATAAGTACTACATCGAGCAAGCTCTGATGTCGGTTTGGACGGCTCGTCATTGGCATCCTGACGCCCACATCGTGCTGATTGTGGATGATTTGACAGATACACTCCTTGTGGGGAAAAGGGCAAAATTGTTGGACTTTGTTTCGGAAAAGACCGTTGTGCCCTTCGAGGATGCGGATACTACCATGAAGTATCGTTCACGCTGGATCAAGACCTCTGTAAGGAAACTGGTTGAAGGCGATTTCCTGTTTATAGACTGTGATACTGTCATATGCCGCAGTCTTGAGGGCGTGGATGCCTTTGACTGCGATTTGGGAGCAGTCTGGGAATCACATCTTAAAGTGGATGATTATTGCGTGAGGCTGAGGAATGAGGCTGTCAAGTCAAATCAAAGAATCGGTGTGGATTTAATTGCCGAAGGGGAATACTTCTCCAGCGGTGTGTTATTCGTAAAGGATAATCCCGTTACCCATAGGTTTTATGACCTGTGGCATAAGTATTGGGAGGAAGGGGCAGGCATGGGCTTGTCCATAGACCAGCCTTCGATGGCAAAGGCAAACCGTGATATGGGTCACATCATCAGACGGATACCTGACACTTACAACTGCATTGTCTTTACGCGTAATACTTTCATCGGTCAGGCACACATACTTCATATAGCGTCCTATCAGAATCCCAGTTTCCTCTTTACGGACAAAGTCCTTGGTCTGATAAGAAGAGACGGGTTGACAGACTGGATCAGGGATTTCCTGCTCCGTCCGTGTGACAGCATGCTTCCTTTTGACTATACGGTGAGACATTCCTCTGTCAGGGAGAGAATGGTCTGGATAAGACATATTTCCCGCACAGTCCGTATTATTGGAATTGAATTCCCGAAACTGCAGTCGGATTTTCCGATGCAGTCTTCATTGAGAGGTTGGGTGATGTTCCTTTTCAAACTGCATCTGTACGGCTCAGGTGCCGCCTGTTGGATGATCTGGAAAAGATTACAGGTGCTTAGGAAAGGTGCATTGAAGGACAATGTCTGCAGAAAGTAAGACCTTAGATGTTTGCTACTCCGATACTGCTTATAACATTCAACAGGCCCGAGCATACACGCAGGGTGCTGGAAGCAATCCTGAGGGTCAGCCCTAAGGTGCTGTATGTATTTCAGGATGGGGCTCGTGCAGGTAATGATACCGACGCTAAGCAATGTGCAGGGGTGCGCGAGGTGATAGATGAAATGACAGGTCAGGTGGCCGGACTTGAAATCCACACCTGCTGTCCGGACACGAATCTGGGATGCGGCCCTGGACCGGCTGCTGCAATCAGCTGGTTTTTCAGTATAGTCAATGAGGGTATCATCATAGAGGACGATGCTGTCCCGCATCCGGATTTCTTCTTTTTTGCCCAGGAAATGCTGGAAAGGTACAGGGATGATTCATCTGTCCGTGCCATCGGCAGCATGAATGTCGATACACAAAAATGGGGTGACGGCTCATATTATTTCAGCATGATGAACCGTAATCTCTGTGCGTGGGCTACATGGCGCAGGGCCTGGAAAGACTTTGACCTGGAACTTAAGGATGTGAGTCGCAGATGCCTTGCAAAGTCGCTCAGACACTATGGATGCGGTGCCCTGGAACGTTCATATTGGTGTGACAGGTTGGATGAGGTGCACCGGGACGCTTGTGGCGGAAAAAGCTGGGACCAGCAGTTCTTTATGTCTATTTGGATCAGGAAAGGTAAAGGTATAATTCCGAATGTGAATCTATCCGGCAATATCGGGACAATGGGCGATGATGCAACCCATCCTATGAGTGCAGGCAACTTGATAGATAATATCCCGTGTTCTCCCATATTACCTGTCATTCATCCTTTGTCTGAAACGATAAGTTCGGAGGCTGACAGATCCTTCCATTTCAGATATTTTGAACCCTCACGTGCCGATTGGTCAATATGGCATACCGTTTATTACTGCATCAGCCATTCACTAAAACGTATGGTGGGACATAAAGGACCATGGATTAAAAGAAATAAAAGATGAGAATGAGTCGATTTATCCAGATTCTGTTGGGACGGTGGCTGAACAAGCCCGTCATTCCGCAAGGAAAAACAGTAGGTTATTCATTGGTGCGTTCCGAGAAGAAAAATGTCTCTTTGGGAACGGACACTAAGGTTTATGCACCGTTTTTTCTCCATGACGTTACAATAGGGGATTACTCATATGTATCCAAAAACAGCTGTGCCAAAAACGTTTCAATCGGTAAGTTCTGTTCCATCGGCCCAAACTTTTGCTGCGGATTGGGGATACATCCGGTCAATGGAATATCGACGGCTCCGATGTTTTATTCAGGATTGAAGCAGAATGGGGTGACGTTATCCGAGAGTGACAAAATTGAGGAATCCAAGCATACAACCATTGGAAATGATGTGTTTATCGGTGCGAATGTAACCATTCTGGACGGGGTGAGTATTGCTGACGGTGCAGTGATCGGTGCTGGTGCCGTAGTGACAAAGGATATACCTCCTTATGCAATTGCAGTGGGTGTTCCGGCCAAAGTTATAAGATACCGTTTTGATAAAGATACGATAAACGGATTGCTTGAGAAACAGTGGTGGAACGGAACAGAGGAGGAACTGAAAGAGGTTGAAAGGCATTTTTTGGACGTAGAGGGTTTCCTTGGAAAGAAACCGTAATTGCAGAATCATGACCAAGTTGACAATCATTACCATCAACCGCAATAATGCCGCAGGCCTGGAAAGGACCTTACGGAGTGTTGCCGGACAGTCCTGCAGGGATTTTGAATACATAGTCATTGACGGCGCTTCGACTGACAGTAGCGTAGAGGTGATAAAACGGTTCGCTCCGGTTTTCGGTGACCGTTTGAAATGGGTATCTGAACCCGATACAGGTATTTACAATGCCCAGAATAAAGGCATCCGGATGGCTTCAGGGCAATATCTGGAATTCCTTAACAGCGGCGATTGTCTGGCAAGTGACGATGTTGTTGAAAGGATGCTTGCCGCACTTGATAAAGAAGACAGCCCGTCTATCCTGTACGGAAACATGCTCAAGGAGATGACGGACGGCAAACTGCGCCGGGATAAGAGCTTTGCCGGAAGGGAAATCACGATGCTGGGTATGTACACGGGTACATTAAACCATTCTCCTGCATATATCAGGCATGACTTGTTTGACAGGTTCGGTCTCTATGATGAAACACTGAAGATTGTTTCAGATTGGAAGTGGTATACGGAAGCAATAATCATTGGAGGCCAGATCCCGGTTTACACGGATATTGATGTGACCCGTTTTGATATGACCGGTATCAGTGAGACAAACAAGGATCTGGATAAGGCTGAACGCAAGAAAGTGTTGGAAGATCTCTTTCCCAAAGCCGTACTGTCAGATTATGAGCGGTATGCTTTTGTTATGAAACAGTTTGACCGTCTGAAGCGTTATCCCTGGGCGTACAAAATTGTCTGGTTCTTAGAGCGTTGCCTGTTCAAGAAGGAGAAGCGTGAGATCAATCGCCGAACTTTAATACGTTGAGTTAATTGTTCCTATGAATAGTCCTAAAGAAATTTGTGTCATCGGCTTGGGTTATGTCGGCCTGCCGTTGGCGCGCCTGTTTTCAACAAAGTATCACACTGTCGGATATGACGTCAACAAAACAAGGGTAAACGAAATCATGTCAGGTCATGACTCTACTCAAGAGGTTTCTGACGACCTGCTCCAAGAGGCGATTGGACATGGGTTCAGGTGTACATCGGACCCGAAAGAAGTGAAGGATGCCGATTTCTATGTTGTGGCAGTTCCCACGCCTGTAGATGAAAACAACCGTCCGAATCTGAATCCGCTCATAAGTGCATCGGAAACAGTGGGCAGTGTTATCTCCAAGGGGAATATTGTGGTATATGAATCAACAGTATATCCGGGTGTTACAGAAGAGGAATGCATTCCGGTGATTGAACGGGTGTCGGGCCTTAAGTTCAATGTGGATTTCTATGCCGGTTATTCACCGGAGAGGATAAACCCTGGCGATAAGGTACATACCGTTGAGATGATTAAGAAGGTTACCTCAGGTTCAACACCGGAGATAGCGGATATAGTTGATGGAATCTATTCCTCTGTGCTTAAGAACGGAACCCACAAGGCACCGTCAATCAAGGTTGCCGAGGCATCCAAGATTATTGAGAATGCCCAGCGTGATGTGAACATAGCCTTTATGAACGAGTTGTCCAAGATATTCAACGCAATGGGCATTGATACCCATGACGTGCTGGATGCTGCGGCTTCAAAATGGAATTTCATACGTCTAAATCCCGGTCTTGTAGGAGGCCATTGCATAGGAGTTGATCCATATTATCTGATTCAGAAAGCGCAGGCATACGGCGTGCTGCCCCGGGTAATGACAAATGCACGTAGGCTCAATGACGGAATGGGCGAATATGTGGCCAATCAGGTAATCCGCTGTATGAACCGTAAAGGTGTGATGGTCAAGGATGCAAAGGTCCTTATCCTGGGATTTACCTTCAAGGAAAACTGTCCGGATATACGCAATACCAAGGTGGTTGATATCTATACGACCCTTTCTGAATATACCGGCAACATCACTGTATGCGACCCTTGGGCCGATGCCGACAGGGTAAAAAGCGTATACGGAATTGAAATACTTCCTGAGATTCCGTCCGAACGGTTTGATGCGGTAATCCTGGCCGTGACCCATGATCAGTTCCGGGAACTGGATGTGTCATCTCTGGTAAGGGAAGGGGGAGTAGTTTATGATGTAAAAGGTTTCCTGCTTCGCGAAAAGGTTGACGGAAGGCTATGAGATTTTCTGTTATAATGTCGCTGTACAACAAGGCTCCATACGTGGATAAAGCAATAAGGAGCGTATTGTCACAGACATTCACTGATTATGAACTGATAATCGTGGATGACGGCAGTACTGACTGTTCGGCGGATTTGGCGGAAAAAGCAATATCAGGTAAGGAAGGCTGCAGACTGATCCGACAACCGAATTCCGGAGTATCGGTGGCACGCAACAACGGCGTAAAGGCATCAAACGGAGATTATCTGTGCTTTCTGGATGCTGATGACTGGTGGGAACAGACATATCTGGAATCCATGAATCAGCTGATAGAGGATTATCAGGATGCCGGTGCTTATGCTACAGGTTACACCATTGTAAACGAATCAAAACACAAAACACGTGTAGCGGAAATAGGTGTAGATGCCGGTTTCATCAAAGGATATATCAACTATTGCCGTGCTTATTCCAGGACTATGGCAATGCCACTGTGGACAGGTGCCGTATGCGTTCCGCGAAGCATTTTTCTTGAGTTCGGAGGATTCCCGGAAGGCATAAGACTTGGCGAGGACTTTATGCTCTGGATACGCATAGTCCTTAAATACAAGACGGTTTTTCTGAACAAACCGCTGGCCTTTTATAATCAGGATGTAGCAGCTGAGAACAGGGGCGTAGGACACTTGTATAATCCCGGTGAACACATGTTGTGGAATCTGTCTTTCCTGGAGGATGAAGAAAAAACCAATCCTGATTTAAAGCAACTGACAGACAATCTGCGCACCTACTGTCTTCTGCCATACTATCTGGATAAACGATATAGGAAGGAGGCTGACAACGAACTGAATAAAGTGGATTGGAGCAGACAGTCTGCTAAAACAAGGCGGATGTATCAATGCCCGATATGGTTTCTGCAAGTAAGACAGATGATTCTGAGGGCCGGCTCAAGAATAAAAAGCCATATAAGATGATTCCCAAGGTTATACATTACTGTTGGCTGGGTCGCGGAGAAATGCCGCAACTGGCTAAGGATTGCATTGCTTCATGGCATGAACTCATGCCGGATTGGGAGTATAAGCTGTGGAATGAGGATAACTTTGATGTAAACATAAATCGCTATGTGAAAGAGGCATATGAAACTGGAAAGTATGCTTTTGTAAGTGATTATGTGCGTCTTTGGGCACTGGAGCGATTTGGCGGGTTATATCTTGATACCGATGTGAAAGTGTTCAAGAGGTTTGATGATCTGATGAGTTATCCCGCTTTTGCAGGATTTGAGGGAAGCAAACACCTTCCTGTGGGAACATGTGTGTTGGCCAGTAAAGCTCATGGGGAATGGGTGAGCGAGATGTTGGGGTATTATGATAACAGGACTTTCCTGAAAGAGGACGGAATGCCTGACATGACTACCAATGTGCAGTTCCTGACTGCGAGAATGCATGAATGCGGATTTGTACAGGACGGGGCGGAGCAGGACTTTATGGATCTGCATGTTTTCCCTGTGGAGTATTTCTGTCCGCGACAGACCACCGGCGAATACCTGTGCACGGGAAATACCTATTGCGATCATTTGGGATTGGGTTCCTGGAGTGATTCATCCGCCGGATGGAAATGCAGGGTGAGGCGTCTGGTAGGGAATAAGTTGATGACACACCTGATTAAACTGAAACGTAAACTGTTGGGATAGTATACAAATGATTCCGTTCTTTCCAAAACAGATTTCACGCCTGTTGACCGTAACGTATCTGATAGCCCTTATCCTTGTGTCGGTCATCTTCATTACTTACTCTATGAGGATTATTTATATGGTGATGGGCATATGTTTTGTGAGCGGCTTTGCATTCCTGACCCAGATATGGAGCAATGATTGGAAAGACTCTGATTCCAGCCGATATATGAGGTCACTTTTTGTCGCTGCCGTAGTATTGAGGCTGATATGGGTGGTGGGCTCATACTTTTACTATATTTCAGCTACCGGAATACCGTTTGAGTTTGATGTCGCTGACGCTATCGGTTATCACAGAGAGGCGGAATGGTTGGCAGGCGAGCCCTGGTCCACAGCCTGGCATTACTATTTCAATGAGAATACCGAGACCGTTTCGGATGTGGGCTACCCGTTATATCTGATAACACTGTATAAGCTGTTTGGCCCCGAAATAATCATTCCACGAATAATCAAGGCTTTTCTGAGCGCCTGGACATGCTTGCTGGTCTATCGTGTATCGGCAAGGACATTCGGCGAGCAGGTGGGCAGGATTGCAGGAATCATGTGTGCATTGATGCCAAATCTGATAATATATTGCGGATATCATCTTAAGGAGACGGAAATGATGTTCATTACCGTCGCAGCCATTGAACGGGCCGATTGTCTGATCCGAAGTCCTAAACTGGATATAGGAAATCTGCTGCTTACTACATTGCTGGCCGGGTGCCTGTTCTTTATGAGGAATTTCCTGGGTATAGCAGTCCTGCTGTCCATCTTTTGTGCGGTGATTCTTACTGTGGCACATACTTTGGAACAGGGGTCCCGGAGGGTTGTGATAATCATTTGGGCATCGCTTTGCCTGTTGGCCTCAAGCGGTGGAGCTGTCATGAATGAGATACAGGAGAACTGGGAAAAACGTCAATCGAATGTGGTAAATAAACGCAAGGAACAGGAGAATGCCGGTATCCGTTGGGCCAGATATGCCACAGGAACGGTGATGGCTCCCATGGCGGTGGCACTTCCTTTCTCCACAATGGTTGATGTAGATAATCAGGTTGCCCAGCAGACCAAGCATGGAGGTAATTATATCCGTAATTTCATGGCTTTCTTTGCGCTACTGGGCATATTTGAAGCCTTCCGTAGCAGGAAATGGCGTGACTATTCGTTGATAGGTGCTTATGTCGTTTCTTATCTGGCGGCTGTATCCATGAGCGGTTTCAGTAATTCTGAACGTTTCCTTTTGCCGGCTCTTCCCGGACTTATAATGATGTGGGCCTACGGGGTATCACAACTGCGTGAGAAAACATATCGTCTGCTTATCCCATGGTGCGTCATCGTGGTGTTGATGGAGGTGAGCTGGGCATTCTTCAAACTTGGAAGCCGTGGCCTGTTGTGATATGAAGATATTAGTGGTGGCACGATACAAGGAACGGGGATTTGTCCCGTTCGTGAATGAGCAGGTCCAGGCTCTTGAAACAGCCGGAGTGGAGTGCCGCCTTTTCCCGGTCAAAAACAACGGGCCGATGGGTTATTTGCGACACCTGTCCGCTTTGAAAGATGCCATCAGGGATTTTAAGCCGGATGTGATTCATGCCCATTATGGTATGTGCGGTCTATTGGCCAATCTTCAGCGTACGGTACCGGTTGTTACGACGTATCACGGCAGTGACATAAACAAGAGATGGGTTTTACAGTTGTCAAGGATTGCCATGCGCCTGTCCGCATATAATATCTTCGTGTCAAGGGAGAATATTGAATTGGCACGTCCCAAGAGGAATTATGTGCTGATACCCTGCGGAATCACTCTTGATGACTTTCCGATAGTTGAAAAAACTGATGCCCGTAACCGGATGTGCCTGATACAGGATCAGATATACGTACTGTTTGCAGGAGCGTTTGACAATCCTGTAAAGGATGCCGGTTTGGCAAAAGAATCAGTCGCATTACTGCCACAGGCCAGACTGCTTGAATTGAAAGGTTATTCCAGGATGCAGGTTGCTATGCTTATGCAGGCTGTTGATGTCCTTGTTATGACATCATATACGGAAGGCTCTCCTCAGGTAATCAAGGAGGCGATGGCATGCGGCTGCCCGATAGTAAGTGTTGATGTGGGCGATGTCCGTGAACGTGTGAATGGAGTTGAAGGCTGTTTTGTGTCCCATACGCGGGAACCGCAGGAAATTGCCCGGCTTATAGGCAAGGCATTGGCTTTCTCCGGGCGTACCAAGGGTAGGGAGAGGATTGTTGTCGCAGGATTGGATAACAGTAGTGTGGCCGGTGAACTGAAGAAGATTTACGATATAAGTCAGAATAGATGAAAGTACTGTTTATAATATCACATCCGGCACATTTCCATCTGTTTCGCAGGACAATTGACAATTTGAAACGGGACGGGCATCAGACGGTCATTGTAATACGGCCCAAGGATGTCCTTGAACAGTTGTGCGTCAATTCAGGCTGGTCATTCATAAAAGTCAAGGGACGTTCCAGAACTGCAGGGCGGATAGGTCAGGCGCTTTCATTGGTGCGCAGGATTATTGAAGTGGCCCGCATAGTCAGAAAGGAAAGGCCGGACTTCATGATAGGATCTGACGGCGTCCAGACATATGTAGGAAAACTGTTCGGAATTCCAGCCTTCTGTTGTAATGAGGATGATGCCGAAGCCACTCCGATGTATGCAAGAATGTTCTATCCCTGGGCTACAGGCATTATCGCCCCCGATTGCTGCAGCGTAGGAAAATGGGCGTACAAGAAGATTCCCGTGGCGTCATATCATGAATTGGCATATCTGTATCCCGGCCAGTTCAAACCTGACCGTTCAAAAGTCGAACAGTATGGAATCAATACGGAAAAGCCGTACACCATTATCCGTTTCGCTCAATTGACTGCGTTCCATGATGTGGGGATACATGGTATCAATTTCAATATAGCCAAGAGGCTGATTGATATGCTTCAGCCCTACGGACCGGTTTATATAACATCGGAACGGCCTCTTGAACCCGAATTGGAGCCTTACAGAATAAATATCGATCCGCTGGACATCCATGATGTCATGGCATATGCATCGTTATTCGTCGGTGACAGCCAGACCATGGCGGCCGAAGCAGGTACACTGGGCATTCCCTTTGTGCGGTTGAATGACTTTGTGGGGCGTCTGTCTTATCTGAATGAGATAGAGAATAAATATAAGTTGGGTTTCGGACATCGGGCCGATGATGTGGAGGGATTCCTTGCATCGGTCCGACGTTGGCTGGAGACCCCGGACCGTAAGGCGGTATGTGCGGAAAGAAGACTCAGTATGCTGACCGATAAGATTGATTATTCCGCATTCCTGACGTGGTTCATCGAGAACTATCCTGCCAGTGAAAAACAGATTAATGAAGACCCTGATTACCAGTGGCGATTTGAATAATTACAGACCTTAATGATATGAAATTCAGTAGTTGTTTTCAATGGACGGTTGTCATTGCTTTGACAACTCTCTCTCTCTCATCCTGCATCAATACCAAGAAGGTGGCTTATCTGCAGGATATGTCTCATGAAACCCAGATTGAACTGGAGGACAAGTTTGAGGCGGTAATAAGCCCTTCCGATGAGTTGGATATCATGATTACGTGCTATGACCAGGAACTTGCCTATCCGTTCAATATAAGACATAGCATGCAGTGGGAACTTATGCGTGATATGTACTATCTGGTGGATAAGGACGGTTACATAGAAATGCCAATACTCGGCAGAGTCAAGGCCGGGGGAATGACCCGTCTCCAACTTCAGGACCACATTCAGAAAATGCTGGTGGACGGCTCATATCTCAACGAGCCGTACGTTCTGGTACGTTTCAGGAATTATAAGATTTTCTTTCTTGGCTCAAACGGAGGACAGGCTATCACCATCACTAATGAGAGATGTACATTCCTGGAGGCTCTGGCATTGGCGGGCGATATGAATATATTCACTGACCGGGGAAAAATTGCGGTATTGCGTGAGGTGGACGGAAAGATGGTGACCCGATATCTTGATCCCCGTTCGTCGGATGTTTTCAAGGATCCGTTCTTTATGCTTCAGCAGAACGATATCATCATAACCCGTAACAGACCGTTCAGGAACTTCCAGGAGTCTGCAAACCAGATATCACCGATTTTGTCATTCATTACATCGGTTGTCAGTTTCACGTCTTTGATCATATCCATTATCCTTATTAACCAAAACATCTAAGAGCCGTTATGACATCAGAAAAAAATACAACAGATTCTTTTATGGAGAATAAGGATCCATACAGGGTCACCGTGAAGGATGTCCTGGTAACCGTTTTACTGAAATTACACTGGTTTGTGCTCTGTGCTGCCATAGGCGGAGCTTTGGCATGGTGGAAGTGTGACTGTACCGAACGGTTTTTTGAAAGCCACGCCAGGATAAAGATACACTCTGTTACCAGGAATGTGGCCGATGACGGACTGTCACATGAAAACGTATCGGTAAGAAGGTCAACAGGCAATTGGAATACACTCAATGACGAGATATTGATCCTGGAATCCGAAACGGCAATGCTGGAGGTTGCCAGACGTCTGAATCTGGGTACGACCTATCAGTACAGGACAAAAGTGGCAAAACGTCCCAGGGACCTGTATGGTGATGTGCCTATAGAGGTCTCTTTCCTGGATCTGGATGAGGATGACAATGCCAAGCTGAACGTCAGGATTGTTTCTACATCCCAGGTTGAGTTGTCTTTCGGAGATGAGGTCATATCCGGTTCTTTGGGAGAAACATTATATACCCCGGTGGGTCGTGTGATCGTCAAGCCGACATGGGCTATGAGAGATTCCTATATCGATTACAACATCCTTGTCAACCATCGGAACATCGTTGATGTGGCGGATTACTACAGGAAGAGGGTAGATGTAACCAAGAACTCATCATCAGATTGGATCATTGACCTTTCTCTGGAGGATGGATCGCCGATGCGTGCGGCCGATGTCATCAACGAGATGATAGCAGTCTATAATGAGACAAGTATCAACAATATAAGACAGACATCGGAATATATCAATGAACGCATAGCGAAACTGGAAACCGAGCTGGGCTCGCAGGAGGCGCAGATAGCTGAGTTCAAAAGGGACAATCAGCTGCTGGATGAAGACTTCGGTCAGGTATATGTTGCCGCCAGCATCGCTTCGACCGAAGAGATGGAACGTCTTCGCGGACAGATATCCCATGCCGAATATCTCAAATCGCTTCTTGACGTCAATGGTGAGAGCCGTCTGATTCCTATGTCTGTCAATATCGACGACGAGATAATACGTGGTACTATAAGCAGGTACAATGAAACCGTACTCAACCTGGATAAATACAATGTGTCAGGTACTTCGAACAACCCTGTTGTCCACGATATGCTGCTTGAGCTCAGTGCCATGAAAATAAACCTTGCCAAACTGCTTGACTCATATGTGGTGGCATTGAAACAGAAAGAGTTACAGGCGGAGGCGACAGTCCAGCGTACGAACAGTATGATCAAGGATATGCCCGAAGAGCAGTTGTATCTGGATAATCTGACCCGTGTGGAGAGCATCAAGGAAAAACTGTTCGTTGATCTGTTGAGCAAACGTGAGGAAATGCTGGTCAGTCAGCCTTCAATTGAGGGCAATGCCAGGATTGTGGACCGCGCCAGAGTCAATAGGGATCCGGTGTCGCCTGATGTGAAAAAATGTACCATGAAGGGTGCACTTCTGGGAATGCTGGTTCCCATAGTGCTGTTCCTCCTGTGGAGAATACTTGATACACGCGTCCGCTACCGCAAGGATGTGGAAAATAATACTGAGGTTCCGGTTATCGGAGTTATACCATCCAGAAAGAGGCAGGATAAACGCTTCCTTGTGGTGTCAGATGATGACCATAATGCCATGTCAGAGTCATTCAGGATATTGCGGAGCAGGTTCTATGCCGCGCAAAAGCCCAAGACAGGCGCCACTGCGTTGCTTTTCCTGTCGTTGCAGGAGAAATCCGGAAAATCTTTTGTCGCAGCAAACATGGCTCTGTCATTTGCACAGATAGGCAAACGTGTCGTTTTGATTGACATGAATCTGAGGAAAGGCACTCTCACGGAACTGTTGTGTCTGGACGAGGGGGATTCGCTTTCTGATTATCTGGCCGGTAACTCGTCAAATCTGCCTTCGTTGATTCATCAGACTGAAGATATGCCGGGGGTGGATGTCATCCCATGCGGAGAGTTGCCGTCAAATCCGGCCGAACTGCTGAGTTCAAAACGTCTGGACCTGCTGATTGCATGGCTGCGTGAACGCTACGATTACATATTGATAGATTCGGTACCCTATGGTGTCGTGGCCGACGGCTCTTTGACGGGACGTCTTGCGGATATTACCTTGTTCGTTCTCCGTTCCGGCCAGATTGACAAGAGACAGGTTCCGGCATTGGAAGAGATCAGGGATAGCGGAGAGTTTCAGGACATCTCGGTTATCCTTAATGATGTGAAATATAAAAGACGTATCCGAAACTACGGGTACGGCTATGACCATGGCTGCGGTTCTTCATACAGGTATGACAGTCAGTATGGGTGTTAAGGTCTGAACTAATAATTGAAATATATGGCTGACTTTGGATTGGTAGGTGTAGCCGGATATATCGCACCCCGGCATTTGCGTGCCATTAAGGATACCGGCAACAGGCTGGTGGCCGCATACGACAAGTTTGACAGCGTGGGAATACTTGACAGTTATTTCCCTAATTGCTCGTTCTTTACGGAACACGAGATCTTTGACCGTTTCTGCTACAAGCTGAAGCAGAATAAACAGCCGCTGGAGTGGCTGACGGTCTGTACTCCTAATTACACACACGATGCGTTTATAAGATACGGATTGAGGTTGGGCTGCAACGTCATATGTGAGAAGCCGCTGGTCCTTAATCCCCATAACGTGGATGCCCTTGAGCAGTTTGAGGCGGAATCGGGACATAAGGTTTACAATATCCTTCAGATGCGTCTTCATCAGTCTGTTATAGCGCTGAAAAAGAAGATTGCCGAAGGTCCTGCCGACAAGATATATGATGTGGATCTGACATATATCACATCGCGCGGCAACTGGTATTACTCATCATGGAAAGGTGATATACACAAGAGCGGTGGAGTGGCAACCAATATCGGCGTTCATTTTTATGATATGCTGCAGTGGGTGTTCGGTCCCGTACAGGAGAATATTGTCCATGTCATGAGTTTTGACCGTGTGGCCGGATACCTGGGGCTGAAACGCGCAAGAGTCCGTTATTTCCTGAGCATTAATGCTGATTGCCTTCCTAAGGAGGCAGTGGATGCCGGTAAGCGTACATGGCGTAAACTGACCATAGACAGTGATGAATTTGATTTTACGGATGGGTTCACTGACCTTCATACTGAGAGCTACAGACAGATACTGGCAGGCAACGGATTCGGGCTGGGGGAGGCACGCCAGTGCATTGATGTGGTGAGCAAAGTGAGAAACTCCACACCCATCGGACTTAAGGGCGATTATCATCCGTCAGCGGCATTGCCGTTGGCTCCGCATCCTTTCGGATGGACGGATAAGGTATAGAGTGTCTTACATTTTGTCATGGTTTTCGGACGGGTTTGTTGAAAAGATGACAAAATGAAAATAAAATAGTGTATTATGTTGCAAAGTGTAAAAATTATGGCTTTTTGAGGTTGCAAAATATTTGTATATTGTTCAAAAGTTTATCACTTTTTTCATTGAAAATATTTGTTTTACCCAAATTAAGGGAGTACCTTTGCGCCACGATTCAAAAAACTTTAATACATATTTTCTGTTATGAAGCATAATTTTTGCGCAGGTCCTGCTGTTCTTCCGCAGGAAGTGATTGAGAAATCAGCTCAGGCTGTCTATGATTTTGCCGGCACAGGCATTTCAATTCTCTCTATCAGCCACCGTTCAAGCGAGTTCAAGCCTGTAGTTGATGAGGCCGAGGCTCTTATCAAGGAGATCCTGGATGTACCCGAGGGTTATTCAGTACTGTTCCTGGCAGGTGGTGCCAGCATGGAGTTCTGTCGCGTACCTTATAACTTCCTTAATAAGAAGGCCGCTTACCTGAACACCGGTGTTTGGGCTAAGAAGGCTATGAAGGAGGCTAAGGCTTTTGGTGAGGTTGTTGAGGTTGCTTCATCAGCCGATGCAAACTACACCTTCATCCCCAAGAATTTTGAGATTCCTGCTGATGCGGATTATTTCCACTTCACAACAAACAATACAATCTACGGTACTGAGATCCGTAAGGACCTGGACAGCCCTGTACCTCTGATCTCAGATATGTCTTCAGATATCTTCTCACGTCCCATCGATGTCAGCAAGTACAACTGCATCTACGGTGGCGCTCAGAAGAACCTGGCTCCCTCAGGTATGGCTTTCGTTATCGTTAAGAACGATGCCCTTGGCCATGTTGACCGTTATATCCCCACAATGCTGA
>JAEEGJ010006523.1_pt1 | contig 34826 bp, 33 predicted proteins | sample 8958761 | NCBI WGS metagenome assembly JAEEGJ01 (sample SAMN16246546, study PRJNA631951) | gut metagenome | biome: gut microbiome; feature: rumen; material: RS-attached | host: Bos | place: Iran: Karaj | collected 2018-10
TTACATCATAGCCCTGCATTCGCTTCATTCTTGCGATAGCATCGCATGCAAGAGTCGAATAGCAGTGTCCGATATGCGGATTGCCCGACGGATAGTAGATCGGTGTCGTGATGTAGAATGTCTTTTTATCAGCCATGATGTTCCTCCTCGCGCGTATATTATTAATAGGAGCGCGTAACTAAATGATTATAGTTATTTAACCGCGAGTTTTCAAGAATAGGGCTGAATGCCCAACTTCCTGACACGCAAAATATGCCAAAATGCTCTTTTTTTCGCAAAATGGACTATAAAACCGCGAAAAAGTTTCAAGGGGACAAGCTTTTCTACACCTTTGAGTCAGCAGAATGTCCTCTAAATGTGAAAGTCCTTGATGACTTCATCGAAAAGTGCGCAGCAGGTGCTATAAACTCAGCTTTCAGATGCAATCTTATAAGCCTCTTTCTTGTTCATTCCCGTGTATTCGGATACAACAGAAGCAATATCCTTGGAAGACATACCCTTTGCTTTCAGGAGAGCGATAAGCTCTGCCCCGTCTCCTGCCGCAACCATGGTCTTCTGTTCTAAGGGTTCAAGGCAGATGCAGAATTCGCCTCTCGGTTCGTTTGTCTTGTAATACTCCACAGCTTCAGAGACCGTCATCCTGAGAACTTCTTCATATTTCTTTGTAAGCTCGCGGCACAAAGCGATACGGCTGTCAGCAAAACCTGTTTCAACCAGTTCATCAAGAAGTTTCTTCAGGCGGTGTGGAGCCTCGTAAAGAACAATGGTATCCCCTATCAGCGTCAAAGCCTTAAGACGTTCTCTTCTCTTGGATCCTTCAGAGGGCAAAAAGCCTTCGAAGTGGAAATATCTCGTATCAAGTCCTGAAATGCTCAAAGCAGCTGTAACAGCTGACGGTCCCGGGATAACTGATACCTCAATACCATTTAAAGCAGCAAGTGATGCCAGATCTGCACCGGGATCGCTGATCGCGGGCATGCCGGCATCTGACACTTCGGCGACATTGAGTCCCTGCTTCAAAAGATCCAGGATGCCGTTGCCACTGGCAGCCTTGTTGTGCTCATGGTAAGAGATAAGGCGCTTTCCGTTTATCCCCAGCTGTGAGAGCAGAATGCCCGTAACTCTTGTATCCTCGCACGCAATAACATCTACGCTCTTAAGCACTTCGCATGCTCTGGGCGACATATCATCAAGATTTCCTATAGGTGTACCGACTAGATAAAGCAATCTGAGTGTTCCTCCTCATATATTTGTGCCGCTCTTGGAGTCAGGGCCGAAGAGCCTTCCTCATTGATAAACAGAGGCGGCAGGACTTTAAATTCAGCGTTGGGTGACCCTTTCTTCCCTGCTATCAAGGCAAGGAAAGCATCTTTTGAGGCATTTGCATGAACAGATAAAAGACGCACGGGCGTAATCTTATATTTCTCATAAAGCGCAAAGCATTCAGGCACCCTGTCAGGGCTGATGCACATAACTGCATAGCCGCCGCTCGTCCTCGTCCTAAGGGACTGCACGCGGACAAAATCTTCAAGGCCGCCCTGCAAAGAGAATCTTGCCGTCGACTCATGAAGAGATTTAACGCTTGTATCGGTGACTGAACCCTTTGTGCCATCATAGAAAGGCGGATTCATAAAGACTACGTCGTAAGCTTTGTTCTTTATCTCTGCCGGCAGTTCGCGCAGGTCGCAATTATATGCTGCGATACGTTCTTCAAGTCCGTTGAGTTTTATGTTTTCGCAGAAGACTTTATAAGCAAGCTCAACCAGCTCGACGCTGTCGATGTGCGCTTTTTTTGATCTGGCAGAAACAAGAAGCGACACACCGCCTGTTCCGCTCCCCAACTCCAGCATCTCACACGGCTTACCGTTGCGGACGAACGATGATGCAAACCATGCCAAAAGAACGCTGGCCGTATCGAGCTTGTAACAGTCTTTGTGCTGCAAAAGCTTAAGGCCGTCGCGCCCGAGCTCTTCAGGCACGATGTTTTCGCCTTCGATATTTACTACAGATTGATCAGACAAATATCACTACCGCCGTTCTTTATGAGTTACAAGATATTATACAATTATTTGCAGAGTACGCTGTCACTTCTCATGTTGATAATCGTACGGCGGAGAGAATTAAATTCAGCAACGCAATTCTTACGCTTGATCTGATAGGGATATGCCTTTTTCATGATCTCATTTCTTTCCTCTTCACGCTGTTGCCTGTAATAGATGCCGTGAAAGGCTTCCGCAAATACATCTGTCTCTATGTCGAATTTATCTATCTCAGCATCGATCTGTTCCAGATCTTCAGCATTATAGAAATTCTCCTCGTAAACAGAGATAAGCTTTTCCAGCTCTGCGAAATACGAACGCTCATCATCAGAAGTACGTTCTATTGCTTCTGCCAGACACTTCTTTATCTCGCGTACTTCTGTAATAGACAGATCATCCGACAGATCGATGTCACTAATCTTCGTCCATTTCCCTTCACAAAGCATGCGGCCCAGAAGAGCTTCGAAATCCGACGGACTGGACATAAGGATGCTGTCAAACCTCTTCTTTGCATCTGAATAATGACCGGTGTTGATCGAATCCAGAGCTTTTTCCATGGGAAGACCGAAGAAAAGCGAGACGCCATATGCCACGCCGCAGTGATCGCACTGGTAGACTCTCTTTTCCTTATCAAGAACCAGTTTTGCAGCACATTTGGAACAGCTTATGACCTTACCGGCATCAATGTCAGCACTATTGAAAGAACTGATCTTTCCGGGTTCAACAGTTGCCTTCCCTGCGCTGTGTGTTTCAGGATAAAGTCCGTCCAACTTTTCATACTCCAGGGAATAATCGCTCTCGTAACCTTTGATCTTTCTCTCAAAAGTCTGTTCAAGAACATGCGCCGGATTGAATGCCTCGTCTTTTTTCTTGTCCCTTATAGTGAGTAACACGATAGCCAAAACTACACCGCCAATAAGGCATGAAAAGAATAATACTATCATCCAGGTGCTTGGTAATAATTCAACAAATGCTAAGAACGGCATCACGATAAGGATCAACGGCCACCATCTGTGCACAGTCTCGGACCTGTCTCTATATCTGTCCTCCCTGTGACCTTCCAAAAGCTTGTTGTTGATGCTGATCTGGGCAGCATTGGAAGACAGCAGTTCTATTTTCCTTTTCTCATATTTGGTTATCTTCTCATGAAGACCTATAAGATCCATTATCTTATCGAAGTAATCCGCTTCATTTTTCGGCAATTGTCTCTTTGCATTGATCAGGGCCTTTTTAGCCGGTATCAGATCTCTGTTCAAAAGGACACTGCGGTCATTCAGTTCTTCTGCTGAAGATATCTTCAGTTCGCAAAAAACTATACCCAAAAGCGCATCGAAGTTCTGTGGATCATTATCCAGTACAATTAGGTATTTATCCTTTGCTGCATCAAAAGATCTCTTTTTGAGACAATCTTTTGCCTGGTCTAAGATCTCATCTCCATGGAAATCAACGGCGTTGAATTTAGTCCCGCAGAAAGGACAATCGAAAAACTCCTGATCCGAATCAAAAAGCAGGACACCTGCACACTTAGAACATGTATAACTCTTTAATACAGCCACTTAAGCTCTCCCTTAACCCCAAACCGATAAACAGATAACTAAATTATACACATCTGCCGGCGAATGTGAGGGTTCTATGGGAAGCCGGTAAATTACTTCTTATACTTATTCAGCGCTTCCTGCATCTTTTTGTTCTCGGCGTTTTCTTCGAGGCGCATGAGGAATGCACTGACAGCGGCGCATAAAGTAAAAGATACAATAAAGCCGATCCAGGCTGCCACATTATCCAGAGGGAACCATCCGAACACAACGGCAAAAGCGGTTATTGCGATCAGTATCGTTGCAAAGAACAGGATATTTCTGACAATAAGCGCCAGGTTTTTAATAAGAATATCCGTAAGGAAAATATTCTGTGCTGCCGTAACGATCAGGACGAGCAGGAACAGTTCCAGCAAAGTGGCTGTAGACAGACCGGCAGAGCCCAAAGAGAACAATGTCGATACGCTTCCGGCCTCATCTCCGATGATCAGGTTGATGACTATGAAGATCATGATCATTACTCCGTATATCGAAAACATCTGTCCTATATAGTTAAAAACGGTCTTTTTATCTTCCATTACCTTAACCCCAGCTTCTTTCTAAGTTCATCAGAATACATGCGCGACACTACGATCTGCTCGCCGTTTTGCAAAGTTATCCTGATTTTGCGGTTTACATCAGTCTTTAAGCTCTTTATCTTGCGCAGATTGACGATGCTGTTCTTACTGATCCTCAGGAAGTCACGCTCTATGAGTTCCTGTTCGATCTCATAGAGCTTTAATTCTGACTCGTAGTTTTCGGAATTCGTATAAACGAACGTCTTCCTGTCGACTGCTTCGATATAAAGGATCTTCTCAGTCTCGAGCAGATACGTCTCGTTATCTTTACGGACAGCTATCTGCATGTCGATCATACGCATCATCGCGACCATTCTCTCGATGTCGTTATTCAGATGCGGTGCTCTTATGATGACCTCTGTGTCGTCATATTTGCCGTCAATGTCCAGATTGATCTTCATTATTCAAGTCCTTTTCTTTTGAAGGCTGCAAAGAAGAGCGAGAGTGCCAGAAGCGCGTTTACTGCAACAACAAGCATGGTCTCAGCCTTTATCCCGTCAAAAGTCATATTGCCGAGAAGTTCACGGATCTGCTGCGTGTAAAAGATCCCGGCTATTTTTTCTATTTTATCATTGAACATTGCAAGCATAGGCATAAATGAGAATATGAGCATTACCGGAAGTGACAGAGATGTTGCGGCCATCTGGTTAGATGCGATGATACCGATACACGCGCCGATCGCGATCGAGATGATAAATCCTGCTGCCATTACGCCGAGATAGAAAGGAATGTCTCCTGAAGAAAGCGTAGTTGCCATTACTCCCGCACCTGCCATGCAGATCGTCCAGACATAGATCCCGATGCCAGCAAGATATTCCCAGGCTTTTACATTCGCCATCGTAAGAACGCGAAGCGTATTCTTCTCTTTCTCTTCAGCAATGATCGATGCGACTGCCACGAGCGGTGCCATACCCATGTACATTACCGAGAAGAGTTTTGTAAAGAACAGTTCAGGCATGTCGGGAATGTTTATCGCATTTTCGAAAATTAGTGTCAGCACAGGAAACATCACAAACTGGATAAGTACGGTTTTGTTCTTCAATGTATCCTTTATCTGCTTTTTGATTATCACACCGGTGTTATGCATACCTGACCTCCTCGTTGTCTTCAAGTCTTCTGCCGGTAAGTTCGAGAAATACACTCTCCAAAGTCGGCTCTGATGAATGGATCGTCTCGATCTTCCCCTGAGACATAAGACTCATTATCTTTGCTGCCGCTTCATCACAATGAGGAAGCTCAATATCCTCACCCGACGTAAGATGGATATTTATCGTCTTCTGGTGGTTATATCTTCTGCAGAGTTCTTCAGGCGCGCCTCTGTCAACGATCTTTCCTTCATTAAGCAGTGCGACTTCATCACAAAGAACAGCTGCTTCTTCCATGTTGTGTGTCGTAAGGAATATAGTGCATCCGGAAGCTTTGCAGTCCGAGATCAGCTTATGGATGTATTTCATCGTCATAGGATCCAGGCCGCTCGTGGGTTCATCAAGAAACAATAACTTCGGCGAGATCATGAGGACCCTGGCGAGCTGGAGTCTTGCCCGCATGCCCTTGGATAATTTCATCGCAGGCTTTTTAGCACTGTCGCCAAGTCCGACCTGTGTCAGAGTCGTCATTGCTTTTGACTTATCGATTTCATAGATATCTGCAAATATCCTGAGGTTATCAATGCATGACATACGCTCATAGACTCCGTGGTTATCCATCATGATGCCGATATGCTTTTTGTCGGCTCCGGTAAGTGTCCTGACATCCTTGCCGAGAACACTGATGTCACCGCTGTCAAACTCTAACTGGCCTGTAAGGATCTTAATTAGTGTCGTCTTGCCTGCTCCGGAAGGTCCGAGCAGTCCGAAAATAGTGCCCGGCTTTATATCGAGACCGATGCCGGAAAGGACCTGCTTCCCTGCAAAGCTCTTGCATATTTCATTTGCTCTGATCATAACTAAACTCCTTTGAACTTTGTTGGCACAAAACTAACAAAGTCCAAAAGGGCATTCAATACATCATTACATGAGTTGCCGTTTGCATGTTCTAAGTTGCCACAAAAGGCACTTTACTGCATATTAAGCCGGTCTTCTCCGGTCATGAGATTTACGTGGTTATCTTATCTTTATAATTCTCGAAAAGTTCATGCGAATACACTTTGGGCATATCAGATTCTCTTACGATCTTCCAAAGTGATGCGGCAGCCTTAAGCCGCTCGCCGTAAACTGCGGTAGCTTCATCGGCGCAGAAATCTTTGACGAATTTATTCCACTGCAAAGCCGACTTGTCATATGTGGCATAAGTCTTTTTGCCGTAGTAAATGTCCAGAAGATCACCCAGCGTAAAAGATTCGTCACCTGATTCCTTAACGGCTTTTGCAGTAGCGACCATGTCGACGTTGAACTTGAAGTTATCTTCACCGGTCTGCTCTTTGAAAAAATCCCTGAATCTGTTGCCGAACGTAAAACCGCACTCGATAAGGCCGGTATCACGGGTAAGTTCTTTTACAGGTTTCTTTGGCTTAACACTCTTCTTCTTAACGGGAGCGATCTTCTCGCCTTCAAAAAAGGACTTTATGATGCCGTTTAATTCGATCTTGCTTCCGTCAGACTTAAGTCCGTGATCTTTGCATATCTTTATGAGCTCTTCCCTGTACCAATAGTACCTGCTAAACTCTTCAAAAGTCTTAATACTGTCAAACTCAGGTCTTATCATTTGTCTCTTCCATCGTATGATGCGTAACGATCATCTTATCGTTAACGGTAATGATCCCTATAAGATTCTTACCGTATGATACTACAGGAGGAACAAATGCAATATCTGAAATCCTGAAGTTGCCGAATTCTGTCCTTATATCGGGCCTCATGAGATTAGTAATACTCAGATCTTTTTTCTTTACGTTCTGACCGTAATTCATTATGTCAGCAAATCTTGCAGTATCGCGCGTGTGATATGCGCCGACCGCCTCAAGACTTAACGTGTCGATAAGTGCCGGATCTATCTCTCCGATAAAATGAAGAACGCTGTACTTCACCCTGGGATCTGCAAGCCTTTTCTTCATCAGCTTATTTATCTTTACCGCATTCTCTCCAACGCTTAACTTACCGTTATATCTGTAACTGATGTGAATGCCGGTCGCAAAGTTTCCCATGCTGCGGTTAGCGGTTAATCTTCCATCGACTGCAAATCCCACATCAGCTTTAAACGGCATGTCTTTTATCCATAAAGCAACCAGATAGGACGTAAGTGAACACCCCGCTTCTTTTGAATTCGCAAGAAGATCCGTTAATGCATCGCTGGAATATTCTTCAACAACGGTTTTTGTCTTGTGATCCTTCCAGAAAACACTATATGCTTTATCCATGTCAGCATAATTGAATACCCGTCTCTGACGCGCCCAGCGTTTATTCCAAAACTTTACAAACTGCCTGTAAAGATAAGGCAGTTCACTTTCTTTTGGAAGAGCCGATACGGGAAGGTTTTCAAACGCAACGTAATCAACATCTTCGCCCGCAAGAAGTCTCATGAATGTCTCAATAAAATACAGAAGCGACTTACCGTCACCACCCAGGTGATGCATGAGAAAAACTATCCCGTCGGGCGATAAGAAACCTCTTATGTACTCTCCTTCTTCTATACGGAAGCGAAGGCCTTCATTTGTATTTATCAGTTCTTCAAAACCTAACGGAGATTCGCTAAAGCTGCTCATGGGTCTTTCGCAGTCAACATAGAAAGCATCACCATTTTCTTCAATGACAACTTTGGAATTTAAGATCTCATACGATGCGACTGCTTTATAAAATGCTTTTTCGAGGTCTTCGAAAAGCAATTTACCTTCAACACGTACGCGCATGGCAATAACCATGTTCACGTCGAACAGGTTCTCGCGTTCTGTTTCTATCTTGTATCTCATATGTATTGTCTGATTGCTTTAACCCACATCTTCATTGCGATGCTGTGCGGTGTAACTTTGCTTAAGAATCTCATGTATCTGAAATAGAATGAACAAACGGATACGTCTTTGCCCTTATGACAGTCCTTTAACGCTACATCAACAACCTTTGAAGCGGGAGTCATGCCGGGATATTTAATATCTTTTCCCTGATTCTTTTTCGGAAGCATCTTAGTATCGACCCATCCGGGACAAACTGCCGTACATGTGATGTTCTCGTTCTCGACATTAAGGCTTCTCGTAAATGAGAGAAGATATGCTTTGCTCGCTGAATAGAGCGCGATGTAGGGATTGGGCTGGAATGCGGAAGCTGATGCAACATTCAGTATATAGGAACCTTTAACCATATAAGGAATGCATGCCCTGCAGATCAAGGTTGCGGCCTTGTCATTGATGTCGAGCATGTCGCTGATCTCTTCCAAAGTGAAATCTGATACAGGCTTCATCTTTGCGACGCCTGCATTATTTACCAGATACCTGATCTCAGGCTTCTCTGATTCTATTTTTTCACAGAAAGAAAATATGTCATCCCTGTCGGAAAGATCGACCCTGACAGGAACGATCTTATCCCCATATTTTTCCTTCAATGAAGTAAGCTTATTCTCACTTCTTCCGACAGCCCACACCTGATCTGTTTCAGCAAGAAGGCTCTTAACGAATTCCTCTCCGATGTCACCCGTGGCGCCCGTTACGATTGCGATCATGTCAGCCCTCCAAAAGGATCCTGGAAAGATCTTGGGAATTGATCATCGCACAGTCAGCGGTATAAAGGCTCTTTACCGCATAAAGATAAACAACTCCCCAGTAGAACTCTGATAACTTACGGGCATTGCCGGATACGACCGTTCCTTCTTTCTGGCCCTGCTTAATAATCTTTTCAGTGGTCTTATAGAAAGTCTGGTCAGCTTCGCCTTCAAGAAGTCTTTGTGTGAAAAGCGCGATGCCTGCAGCAAACATATCGTCCTTAAGATTCTTGATGACGTAATCAGACATTTTCTTTATCTTCTGTTCCGCAGGCAGAGGCAGTTTGGCAAGCATTGTAAGCTTATCATTGCTTGCGATCTTATCTGATATTGCAAAGATCTCATCATAGAGTTCTTCCTTTGATTTGAAATAGATATAGATCGTGCCCTGTGCGATGCCGATATGTTTGGACAGATCACTTATCTTTGTACCGGCAAAACCGTTCCTTGCAAAATACAGAATTGATTTCCTGATAATGAGATTTTTGGTCTCTTCTCTTATTTCCTGACAGCGTTCCTGTGACTTTGGCATGACAACCTCTTTATGAATGAATTTTTATTCATCCATAAATTAGCACAAGGGCATTTAAGTGTCAATCATGATTTCCGGAAATCCTGATATCAGGCAGCCTTCTCCTGCTTTGATGCCTTTCTTACCCTTGAAAGAACATAGAAAGGAACAATGACTGCAACAATGGAATCCACTGCCTGTACTGCACTGAGGAACACTACTGTATTATCTGAGGAGGTCTCATAATTTCCTGCTTCTACCGCAGCAATTACAGAAATATAGATAATGCTTACGAGAAGTATTTCCACGATACCCCAGATAACTGTAATGCCCTTTACAAGCCATGCCTTGGGAATGATCTTCTCTTTCTCCCTGTTCCTGTAAAGAACGATAATTATGACTATCGCTATCAATATCACGGTCACGATATTATTGACATCGTTTACAAGGCTTATCAGCATAGCTTGTCCGATAGTTTCAGTCATTATCCTGCTAAACATTAAAACAGCGCCGGCATCCGCGAGCATAACGACAAATGGCAAAAGCAGAACCGGGATATATATATGCTTCTGCCCATAAGTCTGATGAATATAAATGCAGATGCAAAGTGAACTGGCAAAAACACAAAGGAGCGTGCCGACCATGACCGCATCGCCATAAACAATGACCTTCTCGGAATTATAAAAACTAATCAGTACATTATAGGTGAATACTGCTGCTGAAGAGACCGCAGTGATGATGTAGCCGGCACCAAGGACCCTGGTCTGCCTGATCTTATTGACAGCGATCATTATGCCTGCCACAAACAAAGCAACAGCAGCAAGCCCCATCGCAAGATAGCATAAAACATAAACTATAAACTGAGGTGCGATTCCATTCATATAAGGCCCTCCTTAACCGGACAACCGGGCGGTTTACATCTGATGTCTTACTGTTTTATACTCGTCCCCGTCTTTGTAGAACGGGCATTCTTTTGTGGGATGCTGCGAAAATCTGATGACTTCATCTTCATCAAGATTCAAGTCACAGACTGCCTCACCTGTTTCCTCGTCAATATACGCGTATTGACATGTCTCACAACTTGCCATGATCAGTCCTCTGTTTACTCTTCGTTATCTCCGCCTGGGAGGAATTCCATAATGTCATCACTTGGCGAAAATTCTTTTATATCATCATTCTCAGGATCGGTTGCCGACTTGGGTATTAACGAACGGATAACCGCCGTTAACACTTCGTATTCTTCCATCATATTATCATGTTCCGTATGAATAGTTCCCGTATCGGAAATGTTGGCAGCAGCTTCAAGCTTAGCGGCACGGACGGAAAGTGCCGATGCCCCGATCATCTTGGAAGAACTCTTAAGAGAGTGAACATAGATTGAATAGTCGTGCCAGTTCTCTGCTTCATAACTCTTCTGCAGGTTGTGGGCTTTCTCGAGTTCACCGTACGCATATTCGGCAAGCAAAGCCTTGTAGAAAAATACATCATCCTGGCAATACTTAAGTCCTGCTCTGGGTTCGATTCCAACAGAACGCAAAACGGTAAATGCCTCTTCCTCAGGATTTTCCTCTTCAGAAATCTCAGAAACCTCTTCGTTTATGAGTTCGACCTTGCCGTCAGGAAGATATTTCATCAGGAGCTTTTCAAGCGCGAAATTGTCTATCGGCTTGGTCAGATAATCCGAGAAGCCTTCGGAAAGATAACGTTCCTTGGCGCCGATTACCGCATCTGCAGTAAGACAGATAACCGGAATGTCTTTGCTCGCGCTGTTTTCAGTTTCACGTATCTTATGGAATGCCTCTGTGCCGTTCATGCCGGGCATTCTCTGGTCCATGAAGATAACATCATATCTGGTTTTCGAGGCCATGTTCACAGCTTCCTCACCCGATGTCGCTGTATCGATCTTCATCTTCGTATTCTTCAAAAGGTTAACAGCAACCGTAAGATTGATCCTCGTATCATCAACTATAAGGATGGTCGCATCAGGCGCGCGGAAAGATTCCTTATAAGGTCTGTTGCCGGGAGCATTATCCTTAAGGCGTGTCTGGAGATCACCAAGAGTACTGCCGGATACGATCTTCTGCGGGATATTGACAGTAAAGATCGAACCTTTGCCGTATTCACTTTCGACTTCGATATTTCCTCCCATAAGCTCAATCAGGTTATGGGTTATTGCAAGACCCAGACCGGTTCCCTCGACAGTGCTGTTGCGGTCCATCTCAAGACGCTCAAACTTGTTAAAGAGCTGTTCCTTATCCTCAGGCTTGATGCCGATGCCGGTATCCCAGACAACGATGGTCAGGATCAGGGTATTTTCATCCTGTTTCTTGCCGCGGAGCTTCAGGATGACAGAACCCTTCTCGGTATATTTAACTGCATTATTCAGAAGATTCGTTAAGATCTGGCGCACACGGACTTCATCGCCTGAAAGTTCATCAGGCAATGAGGGATCTGCTTCCACGTTAAACACAAGGCCCTTATCCTGCGCCTTGAACATGATCATGTTATTGATGTCATTGATCAGTGAACTCAGCTGATAAGGAGCTTCGGCAAGTTCCATTCTGCCTGCTTCGATCTTGGAAAAATCGAGTATATCGTTAACGATAGCAAGGAGATTGTGTCCTGCCTTCTTAACGTCGCCTGCATATACGTTAATGTTCTCCAGCGCTTCCTGTACGAGCATCGGATCACTCTCGGCCACGTCAAGCGCCCTGTTATCCTCTCTTATGATCATCTCGTTCATGCCGAGAACGGCATTTATCGGAGTCCTGATCTCGTGGGACATGTTGGCCAGGAAGTCGCTCTTGGCATTGCTTGCGCTCTCAGCGCGGACTTTCTCTTCAAGAAGTTCACCCTGTGCTTTTACATACGGCTTTACGATAAGGAATGAGAGGACTCCCGCAAAAAGGAGCGAGAACAAAAGGATAACCGCATAACCTAAGACCATGGATCTAGTCTGGGATGCAAGCTGGCCGTCAAACCAATCGGATGAGAAGTCTGCAACAACTATTCCGACTACTTTTCCCGTGGAATCGAAAACCGGGCTGTAGGCACTGTAAAAACTGCCCCACTGGTCAGTATAAGGAACCTCGTCTACAGAAGCAGTTCCCCTGCCCGCCTGTGCAAGTGCTTCCGTATATTTAACACTGTCACCGTAGCTTGCGGGGCTTACCGGATCAGTGTCCATAATAAAGATGAAGTTTCCAGGAGTATCTTCTTTGATGCAGTAGACATATTCGAGCTCAACATTATCCCTGAATATGGTCAGCGTATCATAGACATTGTTATAAGCAATGCTGCCTACCTGGTCTTCGGTAAAGTTTTTCATTACCTCACCATTTACCGAACCTGCAGCACAGTTTGCAATATCAAGCATACGCTGCTGTATGGCCTTGCGGATGCCTACCCTGGATCTGTAAATAGAGACTGAGCAGAAAAGAATACTGGAGACGAGCAGAATGCACTCGACCATGATAATGATCTTGGTGGAAAGTCTGTTACCTGAATTCACTGATAAAAAACCTCCACAAAATGCATTCTTTTTCTTATTTATAGTAACTTAAAGGGTTTTCCTTATCAATGCGAAACATGTCTTAATTATTTACTAAAAGGGATAACCATATTTAAAGTGTACTGTGACTTTTACTGTGATTTTCTAAATTCGAGAAAGCCTTGCTGCTGCAACTTTTCGAAAATCTGCGGGCAAACCTCTGATCCAATCTTGATTTATAACAAATAAACAGGGACTGTCTCACCCATTTTGAGACAGTCCCTGATATCTGTTTTACACTATTAATCGGTTCAAGTCCAAATATCAAGACATTTTCCCTGAGAATCATTAGTCATTACTAATAGTCCCATTCTTATTCAAAAGACGAGCATTATTAATGCAAGGCCCATTGTTAATAATAGGTGCATTATTAGTAATAGATCCATCGTTTTTGTTCACCATAGGGCTACCAAGAGGCACAGCACTACCAAGAGGCACAGCACTACCAAGAGAGGTTACTGATCCACCAGTAACGTTATCTAAATCATCCAATATGATATTTTTCTTATCATCTGCCATTGTCATAACCTCCTGAATAAAGATTTCTATACAAGGATTTTATCGTTCATAAATAACGATTGTGTTATCAAAGTGTAAAGCCGAAGAAAAAACAGGGTGCTCATTGAGCACCCTGCTTAATTGCAAATCGTTTAATGACTTACGATCTATCAGCCTTCAGCGATAGCGCCTGTAGGGCAAGAAGCTTCGCAAGCACCGCAGGAAACACAAACATCAGCGTCGATGTTGTACTGTGTATCACCCTGGGAAATAGCTCCTACAGGGCAACCGTCAGCGCATGTTCCGCAAGAAACGCAAGCATCAGAAATTACATATGCCATAGTAAATTATCCTCCTATTCAATTAGTGATTTGATTATTTCACAAAAAACCGAAGTCAACAAGTAGTAAAATAGGTTACCGACTTATGTCGGTATAAACCGTATATCTTTTGCAACTTTTTTGGTCTTTCAGGCCTTATTCGTTATCGCCCTCGTCGTAAGCCCCGTTCATGTCGGGATAGTCCTTAAAGCCTGCATCGGGAGCAGATTTGCGCTTTGACATATCCCTGTTGAGATCTTCAAGATCAGCCCACGAGAACTTCTCTATCTCTGTCTCGCTCTCCGAAACGAACTTAACACTCAGTGTCTCTTCGATATAGTTAACGTCCGTAACCTGGCCCATGCCGTTAGGTGTCCTTACGCGTGAACCCGGTTCGGGAAGTCTTCTGTGAGCATCATCATATGCTTCCTTCTCGAACTGAAGGCAGCACATGAGTCTTCCGCAAGCGCCGTTGAGCTTACCGGGATTGAGGGATAAGCCCTGTGATCTTGCAAGCTTTAAGTTTACGGGAGCAAATTTATTGAGGAAGCTGCAGCAGCATAGTTCCCTGCCGCACATGCCGATTCCTCCGACAAGCTTTGCCTGGTCTCTGGAGCCGATCTGTCTTAACTCGATCCTGGTGCGGAACGTATATGCAAGATCCTTTACGAGCTCTCTGAAGTCTACTCTTCCGTCTGCCGTGAAGTAGAAAGTCAGTTTCCTTAAATCAAAAGTGTACTCGCAGTCAACGAGATTCATCTCGATATTGCGTGCGGCGATTAGCTCTTTGCACTTGAAGAATGCATCCTTCTCTTTAGCGCAGATGTCGTAGTACTTTTCGAGCTCCTTGTCGCTAGCCATACGCTTAACGGAAGGAATCTCCTCTTTAGTATCTTCTGAATATGGTTCCTGCGCTACAAACGCGATCTCTTCGCAATTCTCGGTGTCGATCATTACCGCATCACCCAAAGCGAGCGATAAGCCGTCACAACGGTATCTCAGCGTTACGCCGGCATCTCTTGTTCTTAAATTTACGATCTTCATTTCTTAAGCTCCTCATGTATGCGAAGAAGCATTGCGGATGCCGAGGAATCAAAGTTGGAATTGACGTCCAAAGCCTTCATAAAAGTACTGACCGCTTCACTGCATCTTCCCAGTTTAAGTGTTGTTATATGTTTATTACCGGCAACAAAATTCTCTATTGCCTCTCTGTCTGTCTCGTTATTAATCTTGCGGCAGTCGGGATAGTTGATAAGTCTTGCCGCATCATCAAGGAACATGAGGATCGAAGATGCAATGATCTTCGCATCGTCCTTGAATCCCGTCAGCACCTCGCAGAAGTCCTCCAGCACATCGATATATGTACTCGTGGGCATCGCGATCATGATGCTGTTTATCTCGTGTCTGATACTTACGCCGGAATCTTCTCTGGCAAGGCTTATGGCCTTTCCCGGGATCCTTCCGCTGTTATAGACTGCTGTCTTTACCTTTGCATCTTCAAGGTCGGGACAGTTGGATTTTACGATCTGCTCCAATTCCTCATCACTGTAGGGATCGAGTTTGATCTCGGTAACTCTGGACATTACCGTATCAAGGACCGTATCTGTGTTGGAACTTGTGAGGATGAAAACGACGTCTTTTCTGGGTTCTTCCAAAGACTTGAGAAGAGCATTCTGGCTCTCCACACCCAGATAATCGAAGTCGATAATGAATGTCTTTGTCCTTGCGAACTGCGGCTTCAGGTACGATTCGGCAACCACGCTGTCCTTGATGAAATCGACCTTTACCATCTTAGTATCGGCGGGTTCGTAAACCCTCGTAACGTCAGGCGTCGTGAAGTTGTCGAAATACTTGCAGTTCGGGCATACTCCGCATGCACCGTCAGGACCTGCATCACCGCACATCAGAGCCTTTGCAAACTCTTCTGCGATCAGCCGTTTTCCCATACCTTCAGGACCTGAGAGCATATAAGCACCGCTGCCGCGTCTCTGCGCTTCTGCAGCGAGTCTGAGCTTTATCTGCTTCTGTCCCGTGATGTTGGAAAAAGCCATCAGATCTTACCTTTCAACGTTTCCTTTATATCTTCGAAAATCTCTTCTACTCCGCGTGATGCATCGACGGTTACGATACGTCCGTCAGATTCTTTAGCCAGTTCGAGATATCCTTTTCTGACATCTTCCTGGAACTTTATTCCGGCAAGCTCGATCCTGTCAGATGCTTCACCTCTCTTGCCTCTTCTTGCAAGTGCTTCTTCAACGCTGATGTCAAAGAAGAAAGTAACATCAGGCTTAAGTCCTCCTGTAGCAGCCATGTTAAGACCTGCAACGAAGTCCATACCCATGTTTCTGGCCATGCCCTGGTATGCTGATGAAGAATCGAAAAATCTGTCGCAGAGGACGATCTTGCCTTCATCTAACGCGGGCTTGATCACCTCTTCCGTGATCTGCGCTCTGGCAGCCTCGAATAAGAGTAATTCTGTCCTTGAATTCATCTGCGTATTCTTCTTGTCGAGAAGGATCTCTCTTATACGCTCGCCGATGACCGTACCACCCGGTTCTCTGACAAAAATAAAGTCCTTGTTATTGTCCTTAAGATAATCCTTAAGGAGTTCGCACTGCGTGCTCTTACCGCACCCGTCAATGCCTTCGAAAGTAATGAATATGCCCTTCATGATCAGTTGAGATTGATATTCTTGAGAGATGCGATCTCAAGATATATTTCCTTTGTTATTCTGGCGTTATCGCTTCTGATATCGTCGATGGTCTCAACCTTCTTGACGTTCTTTGCGACTTCATCACCGAACTCTCTTGCGGGACGCTTATTCTTCGGCTTGAAATTCTGGGAGTCGGACTGCTTCTTCTCTCCTCCCTGGTTCTGTTCACGCTTGAACTTGTTGTTCTTGTTGCGGTTGTTATTCTGTCTGTCGGGATTACGGCCCTGGTTCTGAACCTTTCCTTCAGCCTGGATCTCAGCGTTGTCACGCTTCTTATTATCGTTTCCGCCCTGTCTGGGACCGTTATTTCTTCTTCTGTGATTCTGGTTGCGGGATCTGGGTCTTCCGCCCTCCTGCTTTGCAGGATCGAATCTCTGGCGCTTATTATCCCTGTTCTGTTCGTTGTTGCCTGCGCCCGAATTGTTTTCTGACATAAAATCCTCCAACTTTCTTAAATAACGTGCCTAATTATAAACTCTGCCTGCTGATAACTCAATTATCCGCGCTTCCGATATAGGGACACTTCCTTGTCATCAGGGTGTTCGATGTCCACATCTTTGATATCTCGGAGCGGCACCGTAACAAATGACCTCAGATACCACCTCGGGTGAGGAACGGTAAGTTCAGGCTTCATTATCACTTCATCCCCATAGAATATGATGTCTATATCGATCGTCCTTGGTCCCCAGTGAACTTCCCTCTTTCTCAGAAGATCGTTCTCGATGACATGTATCTTGTCCAAAAGTTCAAACGGATCTATATCCGTATAGAAACCTACGCATGTGTTAAGGAAAAACGGCTGGTCTTCAAGTCCGACTGGCTCCGTCTCATAGATGGAAGCATATCTGAAGTCTTCCGTGCCGCTCAAGTCCCTTAAGGCCTGTTCTGCCGCGAGGATATTGGCTTCCCTGTCACCTAAGTTGCTGCCCAGAGAGAGTACGACGAATTCCTTGCGGCGTCTTTCGATCGTTACTGCCATGGTCTCGAAAATACCCTTCACAGGTGCCTCGGGTTTGGAAATGTTTACTATGACCTTCAGTATCCTGCCGTCTGCAGCAAGAACGCAGTCAGCGACCTTCTGAGCAAGGCATTCGATGAGATTGCCTTTATCTTCTGTTACGATCTTCTTAATCTCTTCGTAGATCATTGCGTAATCCACGGTATCGGCGAGGTCGTCCGTGTAGCAGCCCTTTATCCTGTCCAGGAAAATGTCCAAAGATACGATGAACTTCTGGCCGTCGGTCTTTTCGAAATCAAGACAGCCGGTATGTCCTTCAAATTCCATTTTCGAGAGCGTGATCTTATCCAATTCCCAATATCCTTTCGAAAACTTTAGAGGTTAGCAAATGCGTAGAACGATGTATCGAACACATCAAGTATCTGTCTTGAAGCGGCAACATTGTGGACTCTTACCATCGCTGCGCCAAGTGATGCTGCCGTCATGGAAAGTCCTGACGTAGCATTATCGAGCATCAGTTCCGTTGCCTGGTCGCCGCCTGCGAAAACTCTCGCATAGCGCTTTCTTGAAGCGGCATAAAGGACGGGATATTTGCCCTGAAGTCCCATGGACAGAGTAGCTGCCGTAAGCTCGGCATCTTCTGCCCTGTTTGTACCGAAGCCGATGCCCGGATCGGTCATGATCATGTTATCCGGAATGCCGGCTTTCTTAGCTATCTCAACGCTCTCCGTAAGCTCTCTTACGGCGCGTCTGCTGACAGGTTCAAAAGCTATCGGATTCTCACCGTTGGTTCTCTTGTTAAACATCAGGATGACACCTGTGCCGTTATCTGCAACTACCCTGGCCATCTCAGGATCGCCCATGAAACCCGTGATGTCATTGATGATGTCGCAGCCTGCAGTGATCGCCTCTTTTGCAGTCTCTGATTTAAACGTATCAACTGAAAGCGGAATGTCAAATCTGCTTCTTACAGCTTCCAAAACAGGGATCAGTCTTTCAAGTTCTTCCTCAGAAGATATCGGAACAGAATTGGGACCCGTAGCCTCGGCGCCGAGATCGATGCAGTCAGCACCCTCACGGATCATGAGAGAACACCTGTCTACAGCGGCATCAACATCGTTGTATCTTCCGCCATCTGAAAAAGAATCGGGCGTAACGTTGAGAATACCCATTATAAGAGTCTTCTTTCCTATCTCGAGCTGGCGGTTACCGCATTTATAAATACCGCAAAATCTTCCGTCAGTTGCTGCATTCATATCCCTTTATCTCCTTTATACGGAGCGCTGTCTGTTGATCAGCGCGAGCGCTTCGTTTCTGGTCCTGATATCAGACCTGCATCCGCCGCGCATAGCAGATGTAACAGTCTTTGAACCGGGCTTTCTGATGCCTCTCATTGTCATGCAGAGATGCTCTGCTTCAAGAACAACGCATACTGATCTTGCGTCAACTGCCTTCTCGATGGCATCTGCGATCTCAGATGTGAGCTTCTCCTGAAGCTGCGGCTTTCTTGAAAGTGTATCAACGATCCTTGCAACCTTTGAAAGACCGAAGATCTTACCGTCCTTGGGGATGTATACGACATGAGCTTTTCCGTGAAAAGGAAGAAGGTGATGCTCACACATTGAATAGAACGGAATGTCGCCTATAAGGATCATCTCGTCATTGCCTTCACCGTGGAAAGTCTTAATGTCCTTGCTGATATCCCTGTGAAGTCCCGCAAAGACTTCCGCATACATTCTTGCAACTCTCTGGGGAGTCTCCTGAAGACCTTCTCTGTCAGGATCTTCGCCTATTGCCTCAAGGATCTCCCTTACCGCATGCTCGATCTTGGGAAGGTCCATGTTCCGGCGGCTTTCCTCCGGTATTGAGTTGTCATTAGCATAATCGTACATTTAACTGTTCATCCCCTTTTCAAAGGTATTTCTTTCTGTATTCCATGGGTGTCATGCCCATCTGTTTTCTGAATGCGACATTGAATCTCTGAGGTGATGAGAAGCCTGACTGCAAAGAGATCGCCGACACCTTTATCTCGTTGTTCTGAAGAAGTTTGCAGGCCTTCTCGATCCTCTTCTTCATGAGATAGTTCATCGGGCTTATTCCGGTATCGTCTCTGAAAGCACGTGTGAAATAACCCTGGCTTAAGAATACATAGGCAGCAGCTTCGGAGACCGTGATTCCCTGATCGAAATTCTCGTCCATATACTGCTTGGCGATGGCAACGAGTTCTTTAGCCTTTCCGTTCTTAACGCGGAGGCTCTCTTCCCACTCACCTCTTATTGCTCTTGAGAGGATTATCATGAGTTCTACCATAAGAGTATGTACCATGAGATCCTTTGCATAACGGTTCTCTGCTTCTTCGAGAACGATGCGCTCTGAAAGCTGGTTGATCTCCTTTTTCTCGTTGCCCTTGATAACGAAGAAAGGCTGTCTCGTGATGTCATTATCTTCAGTAACACCGAGGTCAGCAAACTTAAGGAAACTCTCCAAAGAGATCTTTGCAAAAGAACCCGGGATCGATACGCTCGGCCCTGCGCTGTTGCTCTTTGCCTGAATTGTCTTGTTTGTCTTTCTCGATTCCTTGGTGGCTTCAAGATCTGAAATGTCATGGATAAATCCGAAATAGAGATTCAGCATGTCGGCCTTGCTGCTCTTGATTACCAGCTTGTGCCTTACCAGAGGTCTTATTACAATGACGGAACCCTTTGTAAGCGTAATCGTCTCGCTGCCGATGATAAGGTCGATCTTGCCTTCTCTCAAATAAAGAAGCTCATGCGAATTATGCATACTCTCATCAGGAAGTGAATCCTTCGTATCGTAAGAATGCTCTAATCCTTCGATTACGAAAGGCACCGAACCTTCAGATAAGAAAACATCATCTTCGATTGCAGAAAGAAGCTTGTTGCTCATAAGTTAGCCCTCTGTTCAGATAAAATTGATCGAGTCGATATAGATCTCGCCGTTGCGTTCTTTGTCTTCAATAAAGATCCTCAGCTTGTCGAGCTTGATAGGACCGTCTTCGGAATACTCAAGAGTTATCGTCTGCCATGTAAGCTGCTGCTTGATCTCGGCCTCACCGAAGTCTTCGACGATAAGCTTTTTCTTCTTCTGGTCGGGATTAAATACCGACAGCTGGATCCTTGATCTTCCCCAGATCTCAATGGGCGCGAAAAGCGAAGCATATTCAAGGCAGGGTTCAAATCCGTAAAGCGACTTGTCCGTCTCATAACGGATCCTCAGAGAAGCACTGCCCGTAAGCTTATGGATATTATCCTGGGAGATGATTCCCTTACCCTTGAATGTTCTGTAGATCTCTAATGTCTCAAAGTCTGAATCGGGTGTTCTCTTGCCGACAAACTCAAGACAGTCGCAGCGTGTAAAGCTTAAGTCAGGTGCGAAATAAGCAGGATCCCTGTCGAATCTGAAAGGAAGGATCGGGAGGTCTTCACCGTTCTTAAGTGTCGCATCGTGAGGGAAAGGCGTGAAGCCGTATGTGATGGACTGCGGTTCTTCGACATCGTCTCTCCATACCATTACGCACATTCCGTAAAGGCTCTTTGCGTGAGCCGGATAGAAGATACGGTCCGCACCTGCTACGGCAAATCCCGTGATCTCGCCTGATGCGTCATTATAATTGAGTCCAGAACCCAAGTTGCTGAACTTGATGATCCTCTTGTTGCCTGCGATCTCGATGTCATTAGGCTCAGGTGAAGACTTACTCATCTTAGGTGAGAAGTGTGTGCCCAAAGCGATCGTCGCAAGTCTCATTCCGAGGATAAAGCTTATCGTCTTATCAGGAAGGAGCATGTCATGCATGCTTACGATTCCCGAAGGCATGCTGAGGAGCTTTGTAAATGCCGTGAAATTCTCGTTGAATTCGAGAACGCTGTAAGGATTCTCGAAGTCAACGTCATCAGGATGCATCGTTACGAAAAGTATCGAAGGCATGACCGTCTCATCGAAAACTTCCTTCGGCTCAAATACTTCAGCAAGAGTCGTAAGAAGTCCCATGAGGAAAAGATCGTATCTGTCGAAAAGGAGTTCTCCCTTGTCAGGCGAGAAGCAGAATCCTCTAACCGCAAGATTCTTCAAAGGCGCAAGCTTTGTCCTGTAAAGAATGGACATTCTGAACTTCTGCTTGATGAACTTCTTCTCATCTTCCTTTGTGAGTCTGCCGTCATCTTTTTTCTCGGGAACCATGCCGAAATCAAGCTGGCTTGCTGACGAGAATGAGATATTCTCCTTATGTCCCTTTGTCTCGTTAAGTGAACTGTCTCCTGACGTAGGGAAATCGATATCAAGAGGCTTTATGTCGTCAGGATCCTGACCTTCCAGTCTCTTGATCTCATCCTGCATCGAGATGTCGATGTCGCCGGACTCAATAGTCTCTTTGTACTCTTCCTTAAGCTCAACGGCCTTCTTCTTTTTCTCGTCGATCTCAAGAAGTTTCTTATAGCTTTCCTCGTCGAGATAAAGACCCATCTGCTCTACAACGTCCCTTAACGCTTCAACCCTGTCCATGGCAAAAGGAGCGATCCAGTTAAGGATGGTCGAATCGTTATATGAGAGATCTACTACGCCTACAGGATAAGAGATCTGGTCACTCAATCTGTATGCGAAAGCAAAAGCGGAAGAAGAAACCTCCGAAAGCTTTGCAGTCTCAGTAACCTTGATCCACTCAGCTTCCTTGTAGTGTGTCTTTTCTTCTGCAGGATATACTTCCTCTCCCTTTTCGAGACCTGATCTTACGGGAGAGAAGAATCTCAGGTAATTCATTACCTTGCGCTTCAAAGGAGCCTTAGTGGCATTTGCTTCCTTCATGGGGATCGACAGGAAATCAGATCCCAAGAAGACCCAGACGTCACCGCATCGCAAGTCGGTCAGAGTGGTCTGGTCGGTAAGGCACTTAAACGAAAATGTATAAGAGTCGCTGGAAGCCTTATAAGGCGGGATCGTAAAACTGAACTTACCCTTTGAGGACGTAGTGGTCTCACGGCTCAAGATGACACCGTAATCGGTATCGAGTTTACTGACCTTTCTGCCGTCCGTCGGGTCTTTGACTATTTCGAGAGTAACTGTAGCACTAGGTGCGGCAACACCCTCGATCTTAAGTTCTACACCCTGCTGGAATACGCACTTGCTTGAAAGCCAGCTGGGCAAAATAATCGGATTGATCTGCATCTTCCTAACCTCTTTAAAAGAAAATGACTTTATCCGAGTATTATAACATTAAAAGAAAAATAAACAGAATTTTCGAACGATTAGTGATCAAACGTCAGCAATAAGCACTTCAATGCCCTTTGCACGGCATAAAGCAACGCTCTCAGGAGAAGCACCTGAATCAGTTACGAGATAATCGATCTTCTCGGCAGGGATGAACGAAGAAGCAGAATCAGCGCCCAGTTTGGTCGAATCGATCAGTGCAACTATCTTCTTGGCACGGTCTGCGCAAAGTCTCTTAAGCTCAAGCTCAAAGAAATTATCACCTGAAAGCCCGGCATCGGCAGAAAAACCGTTACCGGAAACAAAATAAAACTCAGCTGAAAGCCTTCCGATCATTTCTTTGGATGAAAGTCCCTCGATGGCACCCGAATGCGGTCTCAGCATTCCGCCAAGGATGATGATCGACTTGAAATTGCTGTTTCTCTGGAGTTCCATCGCAGTATGGATACCATTGGTGATAACTGTAACATCCTTAACTTTCTTGAGGTAAGGAATCATATGAAAGGTCGTTGAGCTCGCATCCATGAAAATCGTATTTCCGCTTCCTACAAGCGTTGCAGCCTTTGCACCTATGGCATTCTTAAGATCGACATGGGTAACGGCTCTGACCATATAGTTCTCGCCGCTGTAGGAAGGCATCTTGTGAGGAAGCTTGATACCGCCGTGGAATCTGACGATAGCGCCTTCTCTCTCAAGGGCTCTGATGTCAGTTCTGATGGTAGCTCCGGTGACGCCAAGACGTGTTGAAAGGACGGTCGTATTGATCTCGCCCTCTTCTTCCAAAATATCCAGGATCTGTTTTCTTCTGTCAGGAATTATCATTCCAAAATATTATCAAGTGAAAATCAGTTAGTCAATTCTTTTTTCACTTCATGCTTACATTTGAAAGTGCTGATAGTCTTTGGGGCTCGACCAGTTACCGCCCCATGTCCATCCGTAATTGATGAAAAGTTCATATGCCCTGTCGTCTGTAGTGATCATATGATCGCCGTCATATCTGTCGTATACATAGTCCGATGCATTATCATGAGAATAGTGGGCATCACCGTCAGAATCGTATGTAACATAAGGATTCTGCTGGGGATTGATGTCTATTGCCCTGCCCAGAGCATGCTTGGAAAGATTGCCTGAACCGGTTGCCGTTCTGTAGCAGAAACAGGATGTGTTATTTGCTTCAATCGAATACCAGTCCGAATCATCGGGATCACCTGCCCAGAAATCATCGATAAGATACATCGAATAAATCTCATAGCCTTCTGCGCAAAGGGTTTCAAAGATATCCAGAACGTCTGAAACAACGAGCTCATTTACTATCATCTCACCGACCTGGTAATCACCGTCAAAGTTCACATGAAGCATCTTGAGATATCTCAGATCGCTCAGATCGATATTGTCATTATCGACATAAGACTGGCCGTAGATCCTCTCATAAACGCTGTCACCCTCTTCGATCTCCTCAGAAGTGAAATACTGCGAAAGGTTATCCGTATCGATCTCATCGCGGCTCAGAACCGTTCCTGCGCTTAAGTTCCTTATACTCGTTAGCTTCTCGGGTTCAGGTTCCGGCGTGGGTGTGGGTTCTTTAGTCGGTGTGGGTTCAGGAGTAGTCTCTGTTGTTTCTTCAGTTGTTTCAGAAGGCTCGGGAGCCGTTGTCTCTGAAGTAACAGAAGTAGTACTTACAACATCCGTCACGCTTTCAAGTGAAACATCAGTTGCTTCAGTCATTCCTGCCGACAACAGTTTATTCTCATCACCGCCCCGCGAATACTTAATGACAAAGATTATCGTTCCGCCTACAACTATGCACATTCCTGCGATAAGAAGGGCCGTGATTATGTTTTCTCTGCGCTTTCTTTTCTCAGACACAAATAAACTCCTAAGTAAAAATGAAAGTTTCTTATGACTTCCCCGACAATCTTATCACAGAGTTTCATTTTTACTATGCTAATGACATGATTATGATATTTAGCAATCAAAGTGATATAATGGTCGCCGATGAGCGCCTGTGGTGAAATTGGCAGACACGCCAGATTTAGGTTCTGGTGCCGTGAGGTGTGCAGGTTCAAGTCCTGTCAGGCGCACCAAATATAAAGAGGATGTCTCAATTGAGGCATCCTCTTTGTTTGATCAGAATTATAGATCAATTACTTTATTGAATCCACCAAACGCTTTCTGGAAACAAATACAGTTACACCAAGCAGAGTAAGCGCAGCACCTAATACAACATAGTGGCTTACTGACTCACCGGATGCAGGTACAGCCGCAGCAGACTTAACAGTAAACTTTGTTGTTACTGAAATCAGATCAGAAGATATTGCACTCTCAAACATTACTGTAAGCGTATGTTCACCTGTTGAAAGCGACTTAAGGAACTCAGGGAGGATCGTAAGGATTACACTGCCTTCTTCAGCTGTAAAATACTTGCTGTCAACCAGAACACCATCAACATAGACCTTTCCGCCGGCTTCTCCAAAGCGGAAGTATGTGCTGTCGAAACTCTTACCATCAAGTCCGATCCTACGAATTCTGACTACAATGGGATCCGTACTGCCTTCTGTCCATACAGCACCATCACCTTCAAGGAACTCGTATTTATCAATAAGGAATGAATCAACACCTATAACGCTCCAAATAAGATTATCAAATGCTGTGCAGTCAGGTGTTTTTCCGGCAGCAACTAAAGCTTCTGCTTCATCAAGCCTATCCTTAAACGAACCATAAATCCACTCGTAATCTTCTTCATCAAGTTCACGGAAAATGTCTTCGTATTCGTCAAGCAGCTGCTTGCCGGCATCCAAAAATATCGAATATTCAGCATTCATTGCTTCATCAAGCTTCTTTTTGAGAGCCGGATCAAAAGCAGCCTGCTCTTCTTCCGATAATTCCTTATAGAAGAGATATTCGGCTTCATAAACTTCATAAAAATCATCAATTGTAAGCTTATCAGCATCCGGAAGAGCATTGATCTTGTCTGTAACGTCCTTAATGAGTTTGTCTCTTATCAAGCCAAAGTATTTTTCTTCAGCTGCGAACATAACATTATAGTTAGTAACATATGTACTCTGATTTTCCGTCAATTCTTCGTATGCATCTCTTGCAGCCTGGATCCTGTCACGGCACTCATCAGAATCATCAACTTCACCGATTGCATCGATAAGATCAATTACTTCAGCAGCTTTGTTCTTATCAATCTGATTCTCAACTGCATTCAGCTTGTTAATATACATATCTTCTTTCTGTTCATCGGTTAACGCTTCATATGCTTTTCTGGCAGCCTCGATATCAGCTCTGTCTTCTTCAGTGACCTCATCAACACCGGGAAGGGCATCGATCATATCCTGAACAGCCTTCTGTTCGTCATCAAGAGTGCTGTGAACTTCAAAAACGAATGCGGTCTCTATACTTTTACCGTCACCTGATTTCAAAACCAATCCATCAGTCTGAAACGCAAGTTGTGGTGTAGAAAGCTGAATAAATTCATCACCCTTGGTAAATCCATAAATAATTAATCCTTCGTCATCAACCTTCGCGTTGACGGTCAAATAATCATCTTTATGAACAAAACTGGTAGTATTTGGACCAGATTTGATAGCGTATTCTTCGGCTGTAATGCGGATTACATCGCCGTCCTTATAAACTCCATCGTACTCAAAATCACTAATTGTCGCATCAACTGCCAAAGATGTCATGCTGATACCGATCAGGCATGAGATTGCAACAGTAAATGACAGCAGTACTTTGAGCACACTTTTTCCTGCAGTTTTCATAATAAAACCCCTTTCTTTTTTTAACGCTCATTGAGAAATTCCCATAATTTTTCATTATACATTAATATCGTAAATGTCAAAAAGAAATTATTTATTTAATGCGACAAAACAATATTAAGGTGTCTCAAATCTCGGGTTTAGAAAGGTGGCATGCCGGAATCAATATACCCCCAGGGGGTATGTGCCTGTTTTCGAAAACAAATTTACTTACCAAAAATCGGAAATCGAGTTTTAGTAAGTAAATTCTATCCGAATATCCGCAAGATTGACTCCTTTTAGAACTCCTATGCCCGTTATGGCTTCGAAAACAATGGAAAATCACCTTAACCGGCTGCCTTTAACATTCAAAAGGGGCAAATGACGGGGTGTATACCCCCACCCTTTACTTACTAAATTCGAAAAAACGATTTTTGGTAAGTAAATTCGAAGTATAAAATGTCCCTTATATTGTGCTGCTCTTATTAATTCAGCCACATCTGTTTAAGTAAGTCCATGAAATAGGACAAACTCCGAAGGGCACTGAAATCTCAGGCGTTAAACTTATAGAGCGAAGCGTAAACACCATTTTTACGCATCAGCTCGTCGTGTGTTCCGCTCTCTTCGATACCGTTCTCGGTAAGGACTAAGATCCTCTCGGCATTTCTTATAGTAGAAAGCCTGTGGGCAATAACCAATGTGGTCCTGTTCTTTGCAAGCCGTTCGAGCGACTCTTTGACGATATTCTCACTCTCGTTATCGAGCGCGCTCGTAGCTTCGTCGAAGATAAGGATAGGCGGGTTCTTAAGGAAAACTCTCGCGATTGAGATGCGCTGCTTCTGGCCGCCGGAGAGCTTAACGCCACGCTGGCCTATATCAGTTGCATAACCGTGAGGAAGGGACATGATGAAATCATGCGCGTTCGCAAGTTTTGCAGCTTCGATTATCTCTTCTTCAGTCGCACCCGGCCTTCCGTAGCTGATGTTGTCGTAGATAGTACCGGCAAACATATAGACATCCTGCTGGACTATTCCGATGTTGTCACGAAGGCTCTTGAGGGTAACATCTCTTATATCTTTTCCGTCGATCCTGATCGTGCCTTTGGTAACGTCGTAGAATCTGGGTATAAGGCTGCAAAGCGTCGTCTTACCGCCGCCCGAAGAACCGACCAGCGCAACATAAGCGCCTGCAGGGACTTCAAGATTGATGTGCCTTAATACCCTGTGCGCACCTTCCTTGTATTTGAATGAGACATCCTCAAATTCGATATCGCCCTTAACGTCCGTCAGAGGCTCTGCACCGTCCTTGTCCTTGATGTCAGGCTCAATGTTGATCATCTCGACAAAACGTTCGAATCCCGTGTAACCGTTCTGGAACTGCTCCGTAAAATCGATGAGCGTTCTTACAGGTTCGGTAAAGACGTTGATGTACAGAAGGAACGTTACAAACTGATAGACTTCGATAAGTCCTTTGCTCATGAGAATACCGCCTGCAACGATGACCAGGATGTTGATAAGGAATGTGAATGCCGTCATGCCGGAATGGAAGATACCCATGTTAAGGTAACTTGCCTTCTTCGCCTTGAGGAATCCGTCATTACCTATCTTAAACTTCTTGTTCTCGATCTCTTCGTTTGCAAAAGACTTAACGACTCTGATACCTGAGAGGTTATCTTCGATCTGCGTGTTGATCTCCGCGATCTTTACCCTGTTCATCTTAAAGGCTTTGCGCATTCTCTTGTTGAGGATAAAAGCAAAGACAAACATCACAGGCAAAAGGATAAATGCTGCGATAGTCAAATAACCGCTTGTGCAAGTAAGGATCACAAACGAACCGATTATCTTTATAAGAGAAATAACTATATTTTCAGGTCCGTGATGCAGGAGCTCAGTGATCTCAAAAAGGTCATTCGTGATCCTGCTCATGAGCTGTCCGACCTTCTGGTCGTCGTAGAACGAGAATGAGAGTTTCTGGTAGTGCGCAAATATCTCTGCCCTCATATCGTATTCCATCTTGGCGCCCATGACGTGACCGACATATGAGATGTAGTAATTCGCAAAAAACTGGATTATGACAAGCGCAACGAGGATCACTGCAAATGTCAGGATCTTTCTCATGCCCTCTTCTGCTGTCAGGTGGGGGATCTCATTTGTAATATCTCCGACTACAAGGGGGATTACAAGTGATATGCCTGAAGCTACGATCGCGAAAAGCATATCCAGGAAAAATGTTCCCAGATAAGGCTTGTAGTAACTTATCATTCTTTTAAGGTTATCCCTCATACTGTCTCCCCCCATTTCACAAGATATAGCAAAGAATGATACCATAATAATCACGAAGGTAAAGTATCTATATTACAGTTTTTGGTTTTTTTATAGCCATTTGCATTGGAATTAAGGAGTGCCTATGAACATCACCGGAATCAGATATAAGTTCATAATGTTCAGTCCGACCATCGATCAGATAATCGATGCGGATATTCCGTTTACCGGAGATAACCTTGAGATTACGGAAAACACCAGATTCTCAAATGATGTTTCAATAAAACACTTTAAGCTCACCCAAGAAACGATCGATATTTTCAGATCACTCATCGAAAAATATAAGATCACGGAATGGATCGGCAAAACGTCCTCAGCTCCCGTTATTTACAACGACGAGCATACTCATGTCATCACTTTCCTGACGCTTAAATTTGATGACGGCACTTCATCAGAGATTACTTTCAGAGAAGGAACTGAAGACATATATAAAGAAGCTTCCGATGAATTCCGCAAAGCATTTTTCACTGCTGCTTCAAATGAAGCGCTCATATCAGAGGAAAAGAAATATCCCAACTTAAAAGAAGCACGTTTGATAAAGGAAGAACACGGTCCCGTAACAGCAGTTGAGACTCATCATTTCTCAAGTGGAATGATGTACAACAGCAACGTAACTACCAAGCAGAAGATCAGTAAGATACCGGGCAAGGACGGGACTGTTCTTGTCGAGTTATACAGGAAAGCAGGCAACCTTCCCGAACAGACTGACAGCAAGGAAGTTGAATCGGACATCTTTGCAAAGATCCAGGAGATTTCAGATAAGGAAAACATTCCCGGATGGCATTACGTCCAGAGAGATCCGAGCATACCTGTCGACAGATCCATGATGCCCATGGATTATTCCGCAAGTTCTTCCCTAACCATTATCTATGACGATTCCCTGCTCACAGGCTGTACCGGAATCAGGAGGACCATCGGTGAAACTGCGTGCGAAATGGGCGGAGCTGAAGTCGATAAGACGATCTGCGAACTGATCAGGGAATGTGTAACTAAATCAGGTGCACATATCGAAGTATCTACTGTTAATCCTTATATTGCAGCTGCAAATAACGCTGGAGAACCTGTTCCGCAGCCGATGCCGATGAACGGTTTCATGGGTATGGGCATGATGCAGGGCTTTGCAAATCCTGTGCCCGCACCTGATGTCTCAACTGAAGGTTCAACACTTAATTCCGACGGGACATGGGACTGCAAATGCGGCACTAAAGGTCTTACCGGAAAATTCTGCAGCGAGTGCGGATACCCAAGACCTACAGCATAACTATTTGGTATAATTACCTGGTTTGAATAATGAATATTCATCCCGGGGGTAATTATGATCGCTATCTGGTATGTCGCGCTGGCAGCACTTCTTTTTGTCGGAATTAAATTCAGCAAGAAAAAAGAATGGAACGACGGCAATATGTCATTTGACCAGACCAAGTGTTTCCTTGGTTTCTGCGCCGTCATCATCTGCTTCCATCACATGGCCCAGGTCACATGCGCACCATGGCTCAACCCCGTCTTCATCAGAAAGGGACTGGACATCTTCGTTACAGCAGGTTATCCGATGGTCGGAATGTTCCTCTTCTGTTCGGGCTTCGGTCTTTACAAGAGCGCGAAAACAAAGCCTGATTTCTTCAAGCGTTTCATACCGGTAAGGATAATTCCGATCCTTATTCCTACGATACTTACGGAACTCGTATATGTCTACTTCAGACACTTAAGACATCTTCCGATAAGATTCAAGAACCCCTTCATGACCGGAAACCACGATACCGTCCATCCTTTCATCTGGTATATTCCCTGCATACTGCTCCTTTACATTCTCTTCTATGTAGGTTTCGGTCTTTTCAAAAAAGACTGGGCAGGAATACTTACGGTCGCATTAGGTTCCGGTGCATGGATCTTCTTCTGCATCAGATACGGTTACGGCACATGGTGGTTCAACACTGTCCACATGTTCCTTTTGGGAATCCTTGTATCTAAATTTGAGAAGAAGTTTTTCGAGAGCTGCAAAAAGCTCTATGTATTAAAACTGATCATCACCATAGCAGCTGCTGCCGTTTTATGGCGTCTTGCTGATAATGCAGGCAATCTGTATTTCCAGATAACACATACAAACTGGACAGAGGCAAACGGCTATAAGGCAGATCTTTTCGCATGGATATTCCAGTTCCTTTATACCATCGCATTTGCAATGCTCTATTACCTTCTCAGCATGAAGATGAAGGTCGGAAATCCCGTCCTCAGATTCCTCGGCAAGTTCACTCTGGAACTCTATCTTATCCACGGAATCTTCATCAATATGTTCGGCCACTGCATGATCAAGGAACCTGCACTGCCTGTCTATTACATCAAGAATGTACCGTTGTTTGTACTTGTAGTTCTTGCATGTTCCATTCCGGTCTCATTTGGCCTGAGCTTAATAGATAAAAAGGTCGGAAAGATTCTCCGACCTAAAAAAGCAAATTAAACTGTTTTCGAAAACTTACCTGTACTTCAATTCAGGATGCGCTTCATAGTATGCGTTCTTGTCGGCATACATTCTCTCGTCTGCAACACGCATCGCTGTGCGGATGTCTTCGCCTTCACGGACTACGTATGTTCCGATCGAGACATGGATGTTTTCCTTTTCAGCCTGTTCGGCAACTCTCTTTAAGCGAGCTTCGAGCACATCCTCATCCATTTCTGATGCAAGGATCATGAACTCGTCACCGCCGGCACGGTATACTTCGGCATCGTAGAAAATGCCGCTGAAAAGATGTGCGGTAGTCTTAAGGAGATTATCACCTTCGGTATGTCCATTCTCATCATTAACACGCTTTAAGCCGTTAAGATCAGTAAAGACCACACTGTAGGGACACTTCATCTTTGATTTGCCGTCAAGGATGTTGCTGATCATATTATTCATCGCATTACGGTTCTTAACACCGGTAAGCATGTCGATCGTACTCATCGTTTCAAGCTTCTTGAGCAGCTGGTAGTTTGCGATCTCAGAAGCAATGAAGTATGTAGTAAGCTCAAGTGTTTCCTTTATCTTTACCGTGTTTTCCCCGTTGAAATCGAGAGACCACATATAGCCGAGCGTCTTGTCATTGTAGGCCAGCGGAAATAACACGATGTTTTCCACGCCGGCAGCCTTAAGAGACCCGCTCCACAGCGGATTAACAGACTCAAGCCACTCTTTGTCCTGCGGGCTGTTTATAATGACGCAGGTGCTTCCGCCGATAGTATCATCCCAAGTCTGTGTAATATCGAAAAATCCTTCATCAATAAAAGTATCCATCGGAAGAACCGTGCTTCCTTCCCTTATGGATTCACTGAATGTCTCACATTTACGCGTTTCCTTATCCACCAGCAAGATACAGCAGTGATCGGATTCGCATATATTTCTTATATCTTCTATTACTTCACCTATGGTTTCCTTAATGTTGCCCGAGCCTCTGAGCTTGATGCAGGTCTGAAGAACTGTTGCAGCAGTATCCGCGGAAAGGCTTGCTCTCTGTTCAGCATCAGCTTTGGGTGCAACATCGTACGAATAAAGACAATAACCTGTATTCTCTTTATCAGATTCCAAAGGCAGAAGGAACATATTAAGCCACAGGTTCATGAAAGGAAGTTCCACATATGTGTGGAGAGGCTGACCCAATATTGCACTTCTATAGCAGAATTCTTCGAAGTTCTTGTCTTCGGGGATGTATTCCGCATAAGGCGAACCCGGAACGAATTCTTTACGCATTGTTCTAAGCATGTCTTCGCAGTGCGGCTTGTTTCCTGCTACAATGCGGATATTACCATATCGGCCTTCAGGATAACTATCAACTGAAAGTACGCAGGCCTTAGTCTTATAACCTGAAAGCAGCTTATCAAAATCCATAACGGACTCTCCTCTCTTTTAACCTCACGAAAATCATACCACATCAATAGTTAATAAAGGGTTCAGACACCCAACGTGTTAAACATTCTTTACAAAAAGTGTGATTTTTGGTCATGTTTGAAAGGGCAAATCAGACGAATCAATTATAATTGACATTAATTTGAGCCTTAATGTATATTTATTTAGGAATAAGAAATCAAAGGGGTAGTGTTATATGGCAATTTGGGACAATCCTGCAAATAACGCAGGAAGATTCGGCTCACCCAAGGTCAGGACTTTCTCGGCAGATTCATATAAGTGTCCGAACTGTGCTTCCAACCTTGTTTATGATGCAGAGCACGGTGCATCGATCTGCCGCAACTGCGGCGGTCTTTTCGATCCCGATACACTTGAGAAAGTCGGCTCATTCGGACTTTTAAATCCGGAGAAAAACTACGACGGCACGATAGAGATCAGCAAGGAAGATGCTGACCGTATTGAGATCGTCTGTAACTCATGCGGTGCAGAGATCGTAACGGATAAGAACACTTCATCAACGTTCTGCGCTTTCTGCGGTTCGCCTGCACTCGTTACAAGAAGACTTACGCGTGAGTTTAAACCTGACTACATCATTCCTTTCCAGTTCGATAAGGAAAAGGCGATCAAGATATTTGAAGAACACTGCGAAAGCGTCGGTCACCTTCCCAAGAACTTCAAATCGGCCAAAGTCTTGTCAAAGATGACGGGACTTTATGTTCCTACGTGGATTATCTCATCAGAGGTTGAAGTAAAAGTTGCCGGACAGGCCAAGACCGGAAAGATGGTAGATGAAGCATATCAGGAAAATCACTCGTCAACATCACAAAGCTTTTCACGACTGACATACGGCAAAGTCAATTTCAGACTCAAGGACGTACCGTTTGACGGAGAGCTCAAGATAGCCAACAACCTTATGGCTGCCGCAGAGCCCTTTGACTATTCTGCGCTTGAAAGATTCAGACCTGAATTCCTTCAGGGATACTTTGCGGAAAAGTACGATGAACAGCCTCTCGACATGACCGACAGGATCTACAAGAGACTCGACAAATATGCTTTGCAGGTATGCGATGCGGTTGATTTCGGTTACGATGACTTCGTTCCCAGTTCAGACATGAGCGTTGTTACTTATAACAATCAGGATATTAAATACGCTCTTCTTCCCTGCTGGTTCTTAAGCCTCGATTACGACGGCATAAATTATCAGTACATCGTTAACGGTCAGACAGGTAAAGTCTCAGGCGAGTTCCCTTATGCCAAAGGCTGGGAAACAATAGAACGCACAGGCAGAAAGGCCAGAATGGAAGCAGTCAGCTGGAACTCCGGCCTTCGTGTTCTCCTTTATGCCACACCGGCCATCATTTTGGGTATCCTGCGTTTTATCTCAGGCTTCTCCAGAGACTCGGCAGTCATGATGTTTATTTTCAAGCATCCGTTTGAACTTCTGCTACTTCTTCTCGCACTCGGCGGTGCCGCATATGTGTGCGCGGAGATCCTGCCGAAGGTCCTTCACAACAGGGAAAAGCATGATATCGAGATGCTTTCGAAGGCAAGCAGCCACGACCTGGCTCCCGAACCCGGCGTCGAAAACTATTACGATACCGCATTCCCTGTCACGGCAATTGAGACGACAAAGGATTTCGTATCACTCGAGGAAGGATGGAATTACGCTGATAAACAAAGCTTCGACTTCAAAACAGCTATCCCCGAGGCCGAAACCCAGGGTCCTGATGAGAATGCCACTGACTTTGAAAAGCAGGGCTTTGGACGTCAGATGCTAAGATAAAAAGCATTCCAAGGCTCGAATTCATCCGCGTTTCGCATGTGCGGAAAGAGCCTTGGAATATAGTTTTCCTATTAATGCTTATTCGCTTTCTTTTTCAGACGATGTCTTGCCCTTGGAAAGCTTATATAACTCCTCTGCGGCAAGCCTTGTTTTCGCGACAATGTCACCTTCTTTAGGGAAACAGAAGTACAGGCAGTCATTCGTGCCGATGGAAACTATGTCTCCTATCTCATACCAGAAGTAATCGGAATTAACGCTGTAAGAAGCGCTTGGTGCCTGTTCGTAGTGAAGCTTGCCGTCACAGCCGTCAAGTATGAATCCGTTGTTATCGTGGTGAAGCCTTCCTGTTCCTATCATATAGAGAGCCTTGGAATCCTTAAGGACCGCTATATCGCAAGGAACATCAAGAGCGTATGTCCCGTTAGCGATCTCTTCTTTGATCTGTTCTCTTTCCCATC
>JAEEGJ010006524.1_pt1 | contig 34825 bp, 32 predicted proteins | sample 8958761 | NCBI WGS metagenome assembly JAEEGJ01 (sample SAMN16246546, study PRJNA631951) | gut metagenome | biome: gut microbiome; feature: rumen; material: RS-attached | host: Bos | place: Iran: Karaj | collected 2018-10
TAATCTTGTATTGGTATTCTATGATGCTGCCCGCTTGGATATCCGGCACAACCACGTGCAGCACCTTATAGTAGTCATTGACACGCTCCCTGACGAAAGAGCCTGCGTTGACAGTACGTTGCTTCACTTTCCCCTTGCTGTTCTTGGTGAAAACCTTGATTTTCAGGTCCGACAATTCATCAGGAGTCATAAACTCATCATCAACCCTGTCATAATAGACAATGTCGATGTTGGCATGCCCGACACCTTCGGGCTTTAGGATCTTGGTACGGAGCTTGAACTCATAGTCAACTATAATCTCGTTCTCGTATGTCTGATTGGTACCGAAATCCGGGTGGTCGTCGGGAAGTGCATCACCGTTATCCTGACCGATGATGAACAACTGATTGGGGAGTTGGTAAGACACGTTCATCGTCTTGCAAAGGACGACAGCATCAGCATCAGGAGCGTCATCCCAGCCCGTAAATTCCCATTCCTCCTTTGACGGTTTGCCAAACTTCTCGTTGGGTAGTTGCGCATTCGCCAGACTTCCGCAGATGAGAAAAGCGGCAAGTAAAAACAATTTCCGATATGTATAGTTGTAAATTTTGTTCATCATTGATTTCTTATTTATCACTAAGGAATCTATCCTCTATTCTGCTGAGAACAGGAATTGGCGGGCAAACTCCCAGATAACAATGCCGGCCGTAACGCTGACGTTCATTGAGTGCTTCGTACCGAACTGCGGAATCTCCAGACAGCCGTCGCTCATATCAATGACTTCCTGATGGACGCCCTTCACCTCGTTGCCGAGGATAACAGCAATCCCCTCCAAACCTCCCCGAGGGGAGGCTTCTTGCGCTCCCCCTCGGGGGAGTTGGAGGGGGGTCGGAGCTTTCACACTCCCCTCGCACTGCTCCACGCTCCAAACGTAATAACCATCCTGATGCAACTGCTCCACGGCTTCCTGGGCAGTCTTGAAATAGCGCCAACTGACACTATCCTCGGCACCGAGGGCTGTCTTGTGAATCTCCTGATGAGGCGGACAGGCCGTAATGCCGCACAGATAGATGGCTTCCACGCGGAAGGCATCACAGGTGCGGAACACCGACCCGATGTTATACATCGAGCGCACATCATCGAGAACCACAATCAATGGCATCTTCTTTGCCTCCCGGAATTCCTCTACCGAGATGCGGTTCATCTCTATGGTGCGCAGCTTACGATTCTTCATTCTTCACTTTTCACTCTTCACTCTTCACTTTAAACGCCAGCGCATACATCCTAATCTGCTTCACCATCGCCAGCAGTCCGTTGCTGCGCGTTGGCGAGAGATGGTCTTTCAGTCCGATTTCATCGATGAAATACAGCTCGCTGTCCAGTATCTCCTGCGGCGTATGTCCGCTGAGAACACGGATGAGCAGCGCGATGATACCCTTCACGATGAGCGCATCGCTCTCGGCCGTAATCATCATCTTGCCGTCCACATAGTCGGCCTGCACCCACACGCGGCTCTGGCAGCCTTCGATGAGGTTGCTCTCCGTCTTATACTGTTCGGGCAGCGGTTCCAGCGCATTGCCCAGGTCTATCAGCAGTTGGTATTTATCCATCCAGTCATCAAAGTCGGAAAACTCCTCGATGACCTCGTCTTGCAGTTCATTGATTGTCATAACCTTCTTTTTGGGGGACAAAGTTACAAAAAAAAGTGAAGAGTGAAGAGTGAAGAGTGAAGAATTTTGCAATTATCACTATAGACGGAAAAAAAGAAATGAGCCGCAGGGAAATCTATCCGCTGCGGCTCCTCTCTGGTTTTTAAGGTATTTTATTAATCATCTATTTCCACAACCTGGTTACGTGAATTGAATTTCAGTTCAAGACCATTGGAGAGTTCCACCTCCTTCTTGTTTCCCTTGATGTCAATATGGCAAATGTATGCACCGGGGAAGTTTGTATTGACGTATGCCTGGATAGCTTCAGGAATGAACGCCTGGGGAACGGCCTGCATGTTCATGTCCACTTCTTTCCACTGACCATTTTTGTGGAACTCAATCTTGGTGGCATCGTTGAACACTACTTCATAGCTTCTATCGAAACCGGTATCCAACTTGGTGTAGGCAACCTTCTTGCCGTTGAAATGGTTGTTAACGGTCTGTTGTGCTTCAACGGGCAACTGTGAGAACTGGATAAGTCTGTCATTATCGGCAAACGTTACAGACTGAATACAGAACACGCTCATCAAAATCATTACTAACTTTTTCATAATCTTTTGTTTTTAAATTGTTAATATTTATGTTTATTTTATTTGTTGAAAAACTATTTGTTGTTTTCTGATTGCAAAGATAGAGGGAATTACTACCACTTGTATCAAAAAAGCCCTGTTTTCTGTTGAGTTTGTTGCGACAACAGCCTGTATTTGCGACAAATAGGCGGAAAGTTGCCCTATTTGTCGCAAATACGCTGATTATTTAGAAAAAAAGAATGATTTATTAATCCGTTATAGCTTACTCTTCTCGTGTGAAGTAAGCATTCAGTTCGGTGGTGGCCGAACCGTCGTGGTTGGGCAGGTCCTTAATCACCTTACCTTTCTCCAACAAGAGAATGCGGGTGGAGATGTCGGCAATGAAATTCAGGTTGTGACTGGAAATCAGCACCGTGGTTCCCAATTCCTGGTTCATCTTCTGAATCAGTTTCGAGATGATGATCTGCGACGACGGGTCGAGATAGTTGAAAGGCTCGTCGAGCAGCAGCACCTTGGGGTTGATGAACATCGCGCCGATGATGCCTATCTTCTGGCGGTTGCCCTCCGAGAAATCCTTCAGGAACTTGCGCGTGCCGAGAATCTCGCCGTTCATCAGCGGGGCATAGTCCTCCAGGCGCTGTTTCAGCGTCTCTTCGGGAATATCGTAGAGCTTGGCGATAAATGTGAAATACTCCTCCGGCGTGTAGAAATCGATAAGGAAATGCTTGTCGATGAACGAGCCCGTGTAGGTCTTCCACGTCTCACTCTCCGCCACGTTCTGGTCGCCCGAGAGTACGCGCCCCTGGCTGGCCTCGATGACGTCGAGCATCAGTCGGAGCAAAGTAGTCTTGCCGGCTCCGTTGTTACCAACCAGTCCGATGAGCTCGCCCGAACCGATGGTCAGCTCGGGAATGTCCAATACGGTGTTCTGTCCGTAAGTCTTCTGCAGTTGTTCTATTTTCAGTTCCATGTTATATGGTTTCAGGTTTCAAGTTACAAGTTAGGGTTAGGGTTAACGTTATCGTTATCGTTGAATCACTCCATATATTTCTCAAATCGCTTATACCTGCGGCGGCGGTATGCCTCGGCCAGGCGATGGAGCACCCAGCGGTGTACGGCAAAGCCCAGCAGTCCCAGACAGCAGAACAGGATGCACGTGCGGGTGACACCCATCAGCCAGCCTCCCACTCCGGCAATGAGGAAAGGAATGAAGAGCAGCAGTCCGTAGATGTTGACACCCTTGTTGGCCCCCTGATAGTTGAAGAAAGCCGACGAGAACAGGTCGATTCGGGTGCTCACCAGACAGGTGGGCATCATCATCAGGTTGCCCATACCAGCCGAGAACACCCAGCAGGCCAGGATGATAAACGGATCCAGATTCGACAGCCAGATGGCCGGCACCACGAGCAGCGAGCACATCAGGTTGATAAACGCATAAAACTTATACTTGTTGCGCAGCATGGTCTCAATGGAAAGAGGTTTCGTCCAAAGGCCCTGGAAAAAGTTGGCCTCAACGCCGAACACCCACTGCCCCAGACAGGCCGACCCCATGAAAATCACCATCAGGGGCGGAATGAAGCAGAACGAGGCGTCATCCATCATGTTGGAAAAATAGAGCTGCGGCAGGAAACACAGGGGCAGCACGATGAGCATGGTGCGCAAACGCTTGGAACGCAACACGCTGACATACTCCATCGAGAAGAGCGACACCTCGCCCAGGTTGTGCACTCTCGACGTGCGTGCCTGATGCTCATCGTAGCGCACCAGGTGGGAGAAATATATATATAAGGTGAAGATGCCTACTAGCGTCAGCAGCGTCATCACAGCCATCAGCAGCACCGACGGCCAGTTCAGGATGTTGATGCTAAACACCATGGCAAAAACAATGTAGAAGAACAGGGCCAGAAACAGCGGCAACTTGAGTTCCCACCCGCTCGACTTTCGCAGGCACGCCATCAGCATCGAGTTCATCGCCGACATCACAAAGGCCATCAGTATGGCCATCAACGCTTCGGCAACCGAGGCTATCAAGAAGGCGAAGAAACCTACGATGAGGGCCATCATCAGATTCCACCCCACGGCAAAGCACGACAGCACGATGAAACGGTTCCAGTCGCGCCCGCTCACCGGTTTCGTCTTCAGGAAGTCGTCCATCAGCACCGCGTCGTGCATGAACATAAACTTAAAGAACAGGTCGCTGATGAGCAGCGAGGCAGAAACGATAATCAGCACACTGCCCATGTTCACCTGTCCCTTCAGGTCGGCCAGCTGCTCGCTCATATTCAGATACACGATGCCGCCGACAAGCATAAACAGGAAAGCGAAATAGGCTCCCACGAACACATCGGCCCAGCGGAACGAGCGGCGCTTCTGCGTCCACCACAGCTGGAGCAACATTTTCAGGCGCGAAGGAGCGGCTGTTGAAGAGTAATTTGGTTTCTCAGACATACTACATATATTCTACGGTGCAAAGATACGATAAAGAAAGAGAAAAAACAAATAAATTCCGTTTTTATCTAAATATTGTATCTTCATTACCAAAGTTTATTATAAAGAATTGGGTGCTCCCGCTGAAGAGAACACCCAATTGCATTTTGCTATCTGATGAAGACGAACTACTTCATCACCTTCTTGCCGCTCCGAATCACAATACCCTTATATTGGGCATTCACTTTCTGGCCGGCCAGATTGTAGGTCGCTGAGTTCGGCTGCTCATCGGCCTTCACGCTGCTGACGCCGTCCACTTCTTTTTCCTCGATGGTCAGTGTGCCCTGCCCATAAGTCAAGGCATAGTTCTGCGCCTCGCCGCCACTCACCGTAATAGGATAGGTACCTGCGGGCGATGATTGCGTGGCCGTGGTCTTTGCCACGGGTTTCGTAGTGAATGCCGTTGCTTCCGTGTCGCTATTGCGGAATCCGCTATAGGTCAGCGTAAATGCCGGGATGGCATCGCCCTCGGTAATCGTCTCGTTCTTCACGCCAACCGTCAGCGGAGCCTTCGTAATGGTCAGCGTACCGGCAACGTAGGTTGTCTTGGTGTTTGTCACACTGCCAACGCCCACGTTGATGGGATAGGTGCCAACAGCCGAAGTCTTGGTTGCAGTGGTTGTAAGGCTCGGAGTTCCTTCAAGAGCAGCTCCCTCTGTTTTGTAGGTCAGATCCGGAATTTCATCACCATAGACCATAGTCAAGTTGTTGGCAATGATGGTGATGGGCTGCTCTGCTTCTTTCACTGTGATGAGAAAGTCAGTAAATGGACACGTTTGGCTGATGGCTTCAACAGTAGCTATGTGTATGGTATTGAGGTTTCCTCTAAAGTTTCCCAATTGTTCTCCCATTGTGATGGGCAGTCGCAATAATGTACCATTGCCAACAAGTCCCAAATCCGTGTGATAGAGCACGAAGAGCTGTGCGCCATGTTCTAAAGTCTGAACTGACAACGTGTGACCGCTGACGGCCTCACCCTTCGTGATGGTACTTTTATCGAGTGTAAAACCCTTTGGCAGCACGAGGTTAAACTGCAGAGCAGTTACGTTGCTCATGCCGCTGGCAGTGATTACCAACTCAGCCTGCTCACCCGCCTTCGCTTCAATTGGAGCAACGTTGAGCGTCTGGGCCATTGCGCTGCCGGCTATCGCCACTAGCGCAATTATGGTTTGTAGTATTCTTTGTTTCATCATATCTCCTCTTTATGCTTCGCCAATAATTTGTGAACTTAGTTACCTGATTCACAATTCTCGGCGAATTCTTTATTAACTATGCTGTTGCAAGATAACTGATTAACTCACCAGTTGTATTAATGACCTTTTGCTCTTCACCCATTGTTGTGGTTGCACCGTTCCAGTCGATTTCAACAGCATTGATTGACTTTGTTATTTCATCACCTGGTATTGATGTATCAAATTTACCTGTTCCATCATCATTTGCCATAATACTATATTTACCAGCAGCAAAAAACATATTATCAGCATTAACTTTTGTAAAATTAATATTATTTTGTGTAATTGTAGCCATATTTTATATTATATGAATTATTTTTTTGTAAATCTAAATGTACCTCTTGATGCAGTAAATCCACCATACCAAAAAATCTGATAGGTTACATCATTAAATTGTTTAGTTCCTTGTGCACTTACTGATGTATCTAAAGTTGTCATATCAGAAGTTACAGGTTTTAATGTTTCTGGTGTTGTTGTTGGTACAGCTACATACCAATATTTTGAAGAATCGCCACCTTTAATTAATTGTGTAATAGTTGATGGAACAGTTGTTCCTAGTTCATACCAACCACCACCTTCTGTAGTACTTGTAACAATTGGTGAAATCTCAGTCATTGTTGAAGGATCTGTCTGACCAACATACCAATAATATTTTGTTTCCCCAACCGTGCCACCACCATTTTTCATGATTTCAATGACGGCCACGATGTCGGCTACATCTACTTTGCCATCACCATTCACATCGCCCTTCAGCGGTGTTTCACTCTGTGCATACGTGCATACACTCATCAGCAGCATTGCTGCCATCAGAAATAGTTTCTTTGTTTTCATAATTTTTTTGTTTATTTGATTAGTATTCTTACATTCCCAAATATGTGGATGTTTTATCTCTGTCAGGAATCAATCCTCTTGGTCCAGGCGCAAGATAGTCTTTCATGACACAAAAGAAATCTTCAATAAGATTGTTGGGTAAGGCCTGAAGATCTCCAATGCCTGTGACCGCCAAAGCTTCTGGGTATGAGAAAAACGTCGTTAATTCTTCCGTAGGGCTGAGTTTTCTTCCATTTAACAGAATCTTTGCCCCTTCCATGGCACCACTATTTAGATAAAGATACTTCCTTGGATAAATGGGGGTGTTAAATAAATGACCAATACGTAATGATACATCATACACTGTTAATGGTCCTACTTGAGGAATACTACCTATAATGCTATTAACGCTGTAGCGCAAATCTTCAAAATTGGTAAATTTTGTTGCGAGAATGGTTAGAAGATGGGATTCTATTACGCTAATGGTAGTTGATTTGGAGCTTCTTAATATGCGATGTTGGTGAGGTCCAATAACACATGCTTTAGATAAATCATGTAGAGTAGCTGGTGTAGGCGATGCTTTGTAAGCCTTATAAAGATTCATGACGTTTTCTAACTCATCAAGATGCCTCTTGCACAAAAGGCAACGATAACATTTTACTGCTTCACTAAAAGTCATAATCGGATATTTTAAGTTTTTGAAATTTAAGGTAATGTCTTTCGGAAAAACACACAAAAAGAAAACGTGGACAACTTACTGCGTCTACGTCTTTCGAGGTATTGGGGATAACCTAAACTGCTTAAACGAGTAAATGTCCACGCCGAACGGCGTGAACGATCTACTTCAGTCCTTGCAGTTTTCTTTAATTCCCCAATTATCGAAAGACAAGAATCAAAAGTGGATGTTCATCCTATATGTCCATTATATTATCTTAGCCCATAGGCATTTCTGTTTTTAAAAGGTTCAACATGATTTGATTTGGCCACAAAGATATATATTAAAAACGATGTTTGCAAATTATTGGGAAGGAAATTGCGATACTGCCACAAAACACCATTCGCCATAGAAGAGACGGGCACCTGATTATTTCCAACTGAATGTGGATTTTCAATAATTCAATCTGTAATTGTATTCTTTTGATATGAACGAATGGTTATTTGAAAAGATTGGTTTATTGAGGGTACAAACTAATTTAGTTTGTGCATCAAAAACCTATTAATTGGCATGCAAATAATCATTAATTGACGAACAAACTAAATTAGTTTGTTGTCTAAGTGTTGATTCCTCCATACGCGAAAAAAGATTTTTACCCACTATACCTACTACTTTTGCTTTAAAGTGTTGTGTATTAGTCGGTTATCGGTAGTAGAAAGGGGCGTTTATCCTACTACCTTCCTACTACCGAACCCCCTATTTTGGACCGAAAATCGCAAAAGAAACCGATTTGGACCCTTTATTGCGAATGCGTTTACAAGTGATACTCATTTTTTGAGATATTACAGACCCCACCCTTACCCCTCCCCTTGAGGGGCGGGGAGTACATTGCCAAAAACTATGTGTCTTTGTGTTTTATAATAAAGCCACCAAGAATTACAGCTATTACGAAAATATCTTTCAATTATAATATCGATTTTGAAAATTTGTTTTTATTTATCAAAAAAACAATGGCAATTCGTTTTTTTTCTTTAAATTTGCAAGCAAAACAGGTTGGATATATAACCATTATTCATTATGAAAGAAAAGAACTACGTGTTAGGTTTACTGACAATAATTATTGTGGCAACGACTTGTGTGGGGGTATCATCATGCGGAAATGATGATAGCGATGATAAGAGGGAAACCAAGCTCGCCTGTCCCGACGGTAACCATCCGCACATGATAGACCTAGGGCTGCCCTCCGGCACAAAGTGGGCATGCTGTAATGTGGGAGCCGACAAGCCCGAAGCCTTCGGCGACTACTATGCCTGGGGCGAGTCGGAGACGAAAACGACATATAGCTGGGCCACTTACATGCACTGCGACGGAGCGGAACATACTTGCCACAACCTCGGCAGCGACATTGCCGGCACTCTGTATGACGTGGCCCATGTGAAGTGGGGTGGTTCGTGGGTATTGCCGTCGAAAGAGCAACAAGACGAATTGAGAAACAACTGCACCTACGAATGGACAACGGTGAACGGTGTCGATGGAGGAAAGTTTACCAGTAAAATCAATGGAGTGAGCATTTTCTTGCCTTCGGCTGGCCACCATTACGACTCCGCCCTCAGCAATGCCGGCTCAAGCGGCTTCTATTGGTCTTCAACGCAATACCCATCGTACGCAGACAATGCCCATTTCCTCTACTTCGAATCGGGTAAGGCCGACAAGGGCCACGGCAGCCGCGGCTACGGTCAGAGCGTACGCGCAGTTGTCAGGAAATAATCCCCTCCAAGACCCACCCCCTGCCCCTCCCTAAATGGAGGGAAGTGAATAGCAAATTCGGCTGCTGTGAGTAGGATTTGCTTCTCTATTTGCGATAAAAATGCAGGAACAAATAGTTATCGCGAGAAGGATCTTGGGGAATCTCATCCCATTCCATCTTGTTTTCTGAAAAACTAACAATCTTGTACACGAAGACTATCTGTTCACCATTTCCCTCTGTTTCTTTATAAGTCAAGGTGACACGATTTCCATTTACATCGTAGCTGAAAGATTTTTTGTCATAGGGGCCAATGCCTGTTCCGTCGGGCTTGAAAGTGAAGTCCCACATGTCTGCCGTGTCTGCATATTTGGGATTTTTACTATGATGGCTCGCCATCCAATGTCCAACAATCGATACATCATTGTCATCACTGGAACAACCAACTATTATCATCATGCCCAACAGAGCAACCATAACCTTTTTTAAAACCCTGGGTATCATATCAGGAAAATTATTGTTGTTATTGCTAATGTCAATCTTTAAACATAGAAAGAAGGATAATCTTGCATGGAATAATCTTAAAAAAAATTAAAGCGTAATAGCCAATAATTCTGAATACTGACCCCACCCCTAGCCCCTCCCCTTGAGGGGCGGGGAGTTTAAATTGAAGAAAGAAATTATGTGAATTACGTGAATTTCTGTTCTTTTTCGTGATGACGGAAGTGAAACTTAGGCCGTCACCTAAATAATTCGGAATGTGTCCCCAATCGTATTAGTTCGATTATGTCATTTTCCTCATCGACCCATAAAAGCAGGAAGTCACCTTGAACATGACATTCCATACATCCCTTGTATTTTCCCAATAGTCTATGAGGCTTATAAAAAGCAGGAATAGGCAATTCATCCCTCAGGAGTTCTAACAACTCTCTGAGAGCTGTCATCTTTTGAGGATTGTTCTTATACCGTTTAAGATCTTTTCTATACTGAGTAGAAGTCTTAAATGCTTTCATTATTCTTCGCTAAGAATATCATTAAACATTTCATCTATGTCAGTATATACTTTGTCGGGATTCTTGCCCGACATAACCTCCTCTATAGCAGCCTTGGTCTCGTCGTTGGGTTCGTTGTACACAACGTCGAGCAACACACTTTCCACATAATTGTTCAGCGTGCGGTTTTCTCGTGCTGCATTTCGCCTTAATCCCTCCAGAAGATCAGCTCTTAAACGGAACGATGCGGGTTTTCTAATTATTGAAGTCGCCATACTTTGTATATTAATTGTATTACATTCGATTGCAAAAGTAATTCAATTGTATGACATTTCCAAACATCCTAGCCGTTTTTTTCCTTATATCCTATAATTCTCGTTCATGAAGCCGATGTCGTTGGCCAGATGGAAGGCAATCTTTTTCCGGCAGGTGCGATGGATGAAAACGCAGAAGGCGAAGAAAAAGAACATGCTGAGACCGCCCCAGAAAGGCAGGAGCAGCGTGTTGAAAACGGCATGAACGAGAATGGGGATAAGCAGCACGAAGACAAGATTGCGACGCGTGCGGCTGACAAAGCGATAGAGCGAATAGTAATAGCCCATCAGCACGGCATAGGCCGAATGACCAAGCACCGAGAGGATGGAACGCAAGACGGGCAGCACCTCCCACTCAGGCTGGCTGAAAAGATAGAAAATATCCTCAACGGCCGCAAAACCCAGTCCTACACAAGCGGCATAGATGATGCCGTCGTAATGCTCGTCGAAGTAGCGGTTGCGGAACACCACCAGGAAGAAAGCCACGAACTTGAACACCTCTTCGAGAACAGCATCCAGACAAAAAGTATCCACAACCGACTCGAACAGACTGACCGGCACTCCCGCGGGACTGAAAAGCACGCTGCTGAGGATGCCCTTAAGATAGACAACCGGCAGGCAGACGAGTGCTCCAAGGACCACCGACCCAATCAGCCACACGGCGGGCTCACGCTTGGAGTCGATATACCAAAGATAGTATCCAAGCAACAAGGCGGGCAATACGGCTACGATGATGATAAGGAAGAGCCTACCCCCACCCCCTTCCAAAGGAAGGGCAGCAAGAAGGGAGATGAGTGATGAGAGCATAGTAATCATATTTTCACTCCTCAACTAATTTGAACAACTTATCGCTCTCACGGACTTTCTCGGGCACGGCTATCGAGACGCGCATGCCCTGACGGGCCTCGGGAATCGGACCGTTGTTGCCGTGGATTTCGGTGGGCGTGACATAGAGAACTCCCGTGGTGGGACCGGTAATCAAGAGTTTGTCGCCGGGCTTGAAGGTGGCGGCCTCTATCTGGAACTCGGCCACGCCGATTTTCGAGAAATATTTGCGACCCTTGCCCACATAGACTTTGCGCTCGGTGGCGTTCGAGCCGTAGTTGCTGTTCCATTCGCCCAACAGCTGTCCCTGATAGTAGCCATCCCAGAAACCACGGTTGAAGACGCGGGCCAGTTCGGTGTCCCAATGGTCTTTCTTCTCCTCGGTGAACGTGCCGTCGAGCACGCTCTGAATAGCTTCCTTGTAGGTCTTCACCACGGTATAGACGTATTCTGGTCCGCGGGCGCGCCCCTCAATCTTGAACACGCGCACGCCGCTCTTCATCATGCGGTCGATGAAGCGCACGGTCTTCAGGTCCTTTGGACTCATGATATACTTGTTGTCAATCTCAAGCTGGGTGCCCGTCTCGCGGTCGGTGACGATATACGAGCGACGGCATATCTGCATGCAGGCGCCGCGGTTGGCCGAGCGGCCCGTGTTGTCGAGACTCATGTAGCACTTGCCCGAGATGGCCATGCAGAGCGCTCCGTGGCAGAACATCTCGATACGAATCTGCTCGCCCGAGGGTCCGCAGATGTGCTGCTCCTCTATCTGCCGGTAAATCTCGGCCACCTGGTCGAGGTTCAGCTCGCGGGCCAGCACCACCACATCGGCAAACTGCGCATAGAACTTCAGCGCCTCGATGTTCGAGATGTTGAGTTGCGTGGAGAGATGCACCTCCTGCCCTATCTGCCGGCAATAGGTCATCACGGCCACGTCGGAGGCAATCACCGCCGAGATGCCCGCCTCGTGGGCGGCATCGCAAAACGTGCGCATGGTGGGAATGTCCTCGCCGTAGATGATGGTGTTCACCGTCAGGTAGGTCTTCACGCCCTTTTCGTTGCAGGTGGCAGCAATCTCGCGCAGGTCGTCGATGGTGAAATGGTTGGCCGAATGCGAGCGCATATTCAGCTGTCCGATGCCGAAATACACGCTGTCGGCCCCGGCCTGCAAGGCCGCTGCCAACGACTCTCTCGACCCCACCGGGGCCATAATCTCAAAATCCTTTATCGTTGCCATAAATATTTATTTTTGCGGGTGGGGATTCTGCGGTGCGACCGCAGAACACCTGACGCCCTTTTCCCCTCCCCCTTGGGAGGGGTTAGGGGTGGGCTTCTACTTCTTGAAAGGCTTCAGGCCTTTTACGGCCTCGGCAGCTGTGATGCGCTTGCCGCCATTGTCGAGGTCGATGAGCACATAGCGGTTGTTGCCCATGCCCATTTCCTTCATATACGACAGCTGGCGCAGTCCGTGACGGCTCTCGATGCGCTCCAGCATGGCGCGATGTTCCTCGGCCGTCATGGCATAGATGAGGTCGATGCAGGCCTGGTCGATGGCCAGGATGTCGGTAGAAGAGAGGATACCCACGTCGGGCGTCACCACGGGCTGGGCAGCCACTCCCTCACAGTCGCACGACACCGACATATTGCGCATCACGTTGACATAGCACACGCGGCCGCCGAAATAGTCGATGGTGGCCTTGGTGGATTCGGTCATGCGCTCCATGAACTCTTCCTTGGCAATATCCCACTGGTTGGGCTGTCCCGGCGTGGTGTGAATCCATGCCTTGCCGATGCGTCCGTCGGCACAGCCGATGCCGATATTCTTGTTAGAACCGCCGAAGCCGCCCTGGGTGTGACCTTTGAAATGGGTGAGCGCCAGCATGGCGTCGTAGTTGGTGAGATGACTGCCCACCGACATTTTCTTGAACCATTTTCCGCCTTCCACGGGCAGCGTGGTGGTGCCCTGCTCGTCGATGATATCCACAGGACAGAACGTCCAGCCGTTCACCTGCAGCGTCTGGCGGTGCTTCGGCGTGGTGTAGCGGTCGCCCTCATAGTAGGTGTTTGTCTCGATGATGTTTGCCCCGGGCAGGTCTTTCTCCATCAGCGCCTTCACCCATTCGCGCGGGATGATGTTCGGACCGTTCTTTTCGCCGGTATGCAGTTTCACGGCCACGTGGCCGGCCATCTTCTCGTTCACCTGCTCGTAGGCCTTGATGAGTCCTTCGGCCGAGAGACTGCGGGTGAAATACACCACCGACTCGTTGCCTGTGCGCTGCTCGTAGGGCACATACTTGTTTCCACCGGTGCCAGCCGCCGGCTTTTGTGGCTGGGCTGTCATGACACCGCTGATAAAAAAGCAGAATAAAATGATGACAATATTTCTTTTCATATTGTGGGGCAGATTTTTAAGTTTGCTGCAAAGATACAATATTTATTTGATTTGCAGCGCTAATTCTGAAAATATTTCACTGGGCGACGGCTACTCGCCTACCGACTGGCGATACGCGAGCAGCTTGTTCTGATAGTCGGCCAGCGCATCGATATGCCGGTCGAGTGCCTGCTGGTAGAGCAGCTGTGCTTCGAGCAGGTCCGACATTTTCGAGACTCCGGCCTTGTAGTAGTCGCGGTTCAGCCGCAGGTTCTCTTCGGCCTGCTCGATGCTGCGCTTGGCAATGTCGATCTGCTGGCGGGCCTCGGTGAGGTTGTTCCATGCGTTCTGGGCGCGGATGTGCAACAGTTCCGACTTGTCGCGCTGCTCGTCGATGGCTTGCTGGTATTCAATCTTCTTGCGCTTGATGGCCTGCGAACCACCCCACCAGTCGCTGATGGGAACGCTGACCGTGGCAAACACCATGGCAAAGGCACGGTCGTTTTCCATCAGGTTGTGGTAGTTGTAGCCGGCCCCGACGGCGACAGACGGGAGATTTTGGCCCACGGCAACCTTGCGCTGCAAGTCGGCAGCCTCCACCTGTTTCTGCAGCAGCTGGTATTCGGGCAGGCGGGTCTCCTGGAAATTCATCGTGCCGGGTTCGGTGTTGGGTTTCACAGACAAGTCAGACTGGCCAATCGTGAAGTCAGCACTTTCGAGTCCGCAGTACTGCGCCAGCAGCTGCTTCACGATGCTGATGCTGTTGCTCAGCTTCAGTTTCTGACTCTCGGTGTCGTTCTGCCGCAGCTTCACCTGCAGCAGGTCGTTGCGCATGGCAACTCCGGCACGCACTGCCACGTCGACATCCTTGTGGATATCAGCCAGCAGTCGTTCCACGGCGGCCAGTGTGTTCAACTTCTCCTGCAGCGACACCAATTGCCAGAAATACTGTACGGTGGTCTTTTCCACCTCGTTTTCCGACAGCTGCAGCTGCAGCGCGGCAGCCTCCTCGCCCACTTTCGCCAGTTTGTTGCCGTTGACAATCTGACCTCCGGCGAAGACGGGCTGCACGGCAGAGATGCCCGCAATGGTTCCGTTCTTCATCATCGACATGCTGATGGGACTGCCCAGTCCGGCCAGAGCCTCAGCGGGAAGCGAGGCAGCCAGCGCAGCCCCCATCTCGGGCGAAATCATCTCGCTGGGATTGACGTCCATCTTTGCCATGCCCTTATTGGCATTGAACCATGCGCCCGTACCGCTGACGTTCGGAAAATACTTCGTGAACGCCTCTTTGCGCTGCAGCTGTGCCGCATCGATATTGCGCCGCGCGTTGCGCACCGCAATATTGTTCTGGAGGGCCAGGGTCTTCAACTGCTCCAAAGACAAAGTTGTCTGGGCTGCCATGAAATTACAGCATGCAGAGCAAAGGATGAGGAATATTATTCTTTTCATTCTTTCAATGTATTTCTTCGTTTTCTATTTCAAATTCACTTTCCAATACACCACGGGGAGCATGGTGACCACCAGGATGAGGGAACCGATGCCACCGGCAAAGATGGTGACACCCACGGGCATCCAGAACGACGACTGCGCGATGATCATCGGCACCACACCGACGGCCGTGGTGGCAGTGGTCAGGAAGATAGGCACCATGCGACGGCGGCCTGCCTCATAGGCCGACTGCTTCACAGCTTCGTTGTAGGCCTTGCGGTCGGTTTTCCAGTCGCCGTGCTCCGCCACATATTTCTTCACCAGGTCGTTGGCATGCTCGAAGATGAGAATCTCGTTACGCATGATCATTCCCATCAGCGTGATCAGGCCGAAGATGGAGGTCAGGCCGAGGGCGCGGTTCATCAGTCCCAGACCGATGAGCGAACCGGGAATCATCAGTGCGAGAGCAACCATGCAGACCAGTGTGATGCCGTATTTCTTGAAGTTGAACAGCAGGAAGAAGAATACGATAATCTCTGCAATCACGATGCCGCCGATAATCTGGGGCATGGCCTCGTCGCCGTATTCTATCTCGCCGCCCACCTCGCTGCGCACGCCCTGCGGTAGCTCAATCTCGTTCTGCATGATATCGACAATCTTTTTCTCGACGGGAGCGGTGAATACTCCCTGCGCAAACTGCGCCGTCACAGTGATGCAACGCTCGCCTCCGCGGTGCACGATGCGGCTCTCGCTCCACTGCGGACTCACGTCGGCAATCTGTCGCAAGGGGATGGTACTGTTGGTACCGTCGAGAGCCGACGAGGCCATCGTCATGGGCGACGAGATGCCCAGGTTGGCTATGGTGGAGAACGTCATGTCGCTGTCGTCCTTCACGATGACGGGCAGCTCGTAGTCGCCCGCACTCATGCGCTGCCGTTCCCAAATCTGTCCCACGCGCAGTTCACTGGTGGTGGCACTCAGCGACAGCTGGGCCGAGCTACGCGTGATGCCCAGCTGGGCCGAGGTCACAGGGTCGAGCACCACGTTGATGATGGGCGAAGGCTGCAGATAGTCGGTATGCACCCATTCCAGTTCGGGCATCTGCCGCATGCGATCCATCAGCCGTTCGGCCACGACGTGCAGCGAATCAAGGTTTTCGCCATAGAATCGGTACTCCAGCTCGTTCACCTCCAGATAGTCGAGCCGCTTGAACTTCACATAGGCATTAGGGAACGCCTCGCTGAAGCGCGGCTGATAGTCGGCCAGCAGTTTCAGCGTGGCCTTGTCCGACTTGGTGTTAACGATAAACTGGGCATAGTTGCTGCCGGCCATCTGCGGGGCATAGGCATCCATGAAGCGCGGCGACGAACATCCTATGAAACTGGTGATGCCCGTGATGCGCTCGTCTTTCTGCAACACACGGCGCACCGAGTCGGCAATCAGCTCAGTTTCCTTCATGCCCTTTCCCTCGGGCAGGAAGATTTCCACGGCAAACTGGTCGCGGTCGGCATAGGGGAACAGTCGGATTTTCAGCGTCGGGATAATAAGCGACGAAAGCAGGATGAGCACCAGTCCGATGACCATCGTCAGCCACGGATGGCGGAAGGTCTGCCCGAGTACCTTATTATATGTAGTCTGCACCCATTTCGTGATAGCATTGCCGCCTGTGGTCACCTTGCCCGGTCTGATGATGCGCACCTCCAAAAACGGGATGACCGTTACTGCCAGCAGCAGCGACACCATCAGGTTGATGGTTATCGTCCAGGGGAAGTCGACCAGACAGTCGCGGAAAACGCCTTTCATGGTCCACAGGAAGGGGAAGAATATGGCACAGATGCAGATGGTGGCCAGCATCATCGGCATGAAATACTGCCGCGCCGAAGCCACGGCGGCTTCCTTCGGTTCGTAGCCCTTGCCCAGATATTCCAGGTAGCCGTCGATCACAACGATGGCATTGTCAACAATCATTCCAAGCACCACTATCAGGGCGGCCAGCGTGACGATGTTCAGTTCGATGCCGGCAATATACATGATGGCCACCGAGACAAACGTGCTCAACGGGATGGTGATGGCCGCCACGATGGCCGAGCGCAGGGGGAAGAGTATCATCATGACGAGGATGATGACCACCATCGAGATGAGCAGGTCGCGCAGGAAGTCGCTGACGCTCATGCTGACCACCTTCGGCTTGTCGGCAATGCGGGTGACGTTCACGTCGTCGGGCAGCTCGTTCTGCCGGAAGTCGTCGAGCACGCGGTCCACCTCCTTGCCATAGAGTACCACGTTGTTGCCGGGTGTCATCTCCATCGACAGCAGCACACAGGGATGACCATTCTGCTCGATTCGGCTGGCCAGCGGGTCGTACTCGCGCTCTACGCGTGCCACATCCCTGACGCGCACCAGTTTACCCGAGGCCGGGTCGGAAAAGATGATCTGGTTGGCAATCTCCTCCTCGCTTTGCTCCATGGCCTCCACATGGATGGGGATATGCTGGTCGCGATCACTGATGCTGCCGCTCATCGTCGTGATGCCCTGCAACTGCAAGGCGGAGAAGAGCATCTGCTGACCGATACCGTAGGCCTGCAGCCGCTGGCGGTCGACATAGAGCGAGATCTGCTCTTTCTGTTCGCCGTAGAGCTTGACATTGGCCACCGACGGGATGCGGCGCAGACGGTCGCTCAGTTCGTCGCTGTAGAGTTTCAGTTCGCGGTAGCTGCGCTGGTCGCTCTCGATGGCGATGAGCAGCGCACTGGTGTTGCCGAACTCGTCGTTCACCACTATGGCGAGCACGCCGCCGGGCAGCTGTGCCTTGAAACTGTTCAGTCCGTGCTTGATTTTCGACCACACCTCGTCTTTGTTGTTCACTTCATCGTTCAGTCTCACCATCACGATGCACATGCCGTTCTGCGACGTTGTGGTGGTTTTCGCGCGATTTACCTCACCATAGGTGAACAGGTAGCGCTCCAACGGACGGGCCACCTGCTGCTCCACCTCCTCACTGGTGGCACCGGGATAGACCGCCACCACCACACCCTGACGGATGGTGGCATGCGGAAACTCGTCCTTGGGCATGATATACATGCCGTAGATGCCCAGCACGAACAAGATGCCGATGATGAGCAGCGATATAGAGTAGTGCTCCAAAGGCCAGCGGAGCCATGACATTTTATCTTTCATCTTTTCTGATTTTTTTCCGTTGTGGCGGCATGCCGATATGACGGTATGCCGTCATGACGACATTAATAGACAACCTTCGTTCCTTCGCTCAGTTTCTGGTAGCCCTCGGTGACCACGCGCTCGTTCTCGCCCACGCCCGAGGTCACGCTGACGCGATTGCCCTGCGTCTCGCCGATGGTGACCGGCGTGCGATGGGCAGCGTTGTTCTTGTCAACCGTCCACACAAACAGACTGCCGTCGGCCTTCTTCTGAATGGCCGTGACGGGCAAGGTGGGCAGCACGCCCATGGCATGCGATGACACTCCGGCAAACTGCACGTTGGCCACCATGCCCGGCAGCAGCTTGCGCCCGCTGTTGGCCACGTTGATACGTATGTCGTAGGTATGTGTCAGCGCGTCGGCCTGCACACCCTTCTCTATCCTTCCGCCTACAAAACTGCTGTTGATGGCCTCCACCCTGATTACGGATGAGGTGTTGGCGCTGATACTTCCTATCTCGGCTTCGGGAATGGCCACACGCACCTTCACCCGGCTCACGTCGAGTATCGTCACCACGGCCTGCGAGGGCATGGCCGTCTCGCCGGCACCCACCTGCTTACGGCCGATGATTCCGCTGACGGGAGCCACCAGCCGGCAGTCGCGCAGGTTCTTGCGGGCCACCTCCAATTGTGACTTGGCCTGTGCCACCTTGCTCTGCACTTCCACCCACTGCACCTCGGGCAGCGAACCGTTATCGTGCAGCATGGCATAGCGCTTCAGGGCGTCGTCGGCCTGTGCCATCTGTGCCTCAGCAGCCGTGAGCATGTTGCGCGCCTGTGTATTGTCCATTTCGGCAATCAGCTGGCCGCGGCCCACGGCCTGTCCTTCCCTGACCAGCACGCGCTTCACCACGCCCATGCTGGTGAAACTGACTGCCGTTCCCTCGTTCTCTTCCACGATGCCCACATACGACTGTCCGTTCATGCCGGCACCTGCCGACACCACTTCGGTCGCCACTCTCGTCGGGGCTTTCTGTCCGCTCCCCGGCTCCTGTTTCTTTCCGCAGCCGCAGACAAACAGAACCGTCAGCAGCAGCAAAACACTCTTTCTCATTGCTATTTTGTTTATTATTTTATCTAAAATCTTTGCAAAAATACGGCAAAAAACGCAATTCCGAATATCCTATTTCTCCCTTTTTAGCCTTCTTTTTCGCAAAAACATCCAAAAAGAACATAATTACATACGAATAAAACATCGTTATTATGAAAGAAAGACTAACTTTGCAGCAGAAAACGGAAGAGACGGACATGAAACATCAAGAAAACATCACCATACAGTCGCTGGCCCAGAACGAGGACGTGCAGATAGGCTATTCCGACAACGATATCATCGTGGTGGACAGCATTCAGAAGTTTGCCGAGTTCAAGGCCGCCCATGTGGCCATGAACGCCGTGGTCATCTGCACCAACGGAAAGGTACAGGCCAAGACCAACGGCCGGCTGGTGCAGCTGCAGAAAAACCAGGTGGCCGTATTTCCCCAGAACCTTACGGTCACCGACCTGATGGTGAGTCCCGACTTCGACATGAAGGCGATGTTCCTCACCAACCGCATCCTGCAGAGCTTCCTCGGCGAGAAGATAAGCGTGTGGAACGACATGATGTATGTCCGCCGGCTGAACATCATCACCATGGAAGACGGAGACCTGCTCTTCTACACCCATTTCTACGACATGCTCATCCTCTCCATAGAAAGGGGGCGCGACAATCCGTTTCACACCGAAATCATCCAGTCGCTGCTACGCACGGCCATCCTAGCGCTTTGCGGAGCCTTGAAACTGCTGGTGTCGGCAACTCCGCCTCATCCCTCTCAGCAAAAGTCGGAGCGTACCACCCTTTTCCTGCCCGACGACAACGCTGCCTCCGCCTCGTCAGCCACGCTGCATCATTTCCAGCGCTTTCTCAACATACTGAATACCAGCGAGGTAAGGCACCGCTCGGTGGAAGCCTACGCCGACGAACTGTGCATCTCGCCCAAATACCTCTCGACCATCTGCAAGAAGCATTCGGGCAAGACTGCCAACGAATGGATTCGCGAGCATGTGCTGGAAGACATCCGCTACCACCTGAAGCAGACCGACCTCACCATCAAGCAAATCAGCATGCACCTGGGCTTCCCCAACACCTCCTTCTTCGGCAAGTACGTGAAGGAACATTTCGGCATGACGCCCTTGCAGGTGAGGAACGAGAAATAATGTAATTTGTTTCTGTCCAAACTCATTGGGCGCAAATCATTATCTTTGCATAATAAAAAGCATGGAAAAATCTGATACTATTATGAAAAAACGCGACAAGAAATGTCTGAAAACAGATATCCGGGTAACGAGAGGACTTCGTCACCCGTAGCTAAGTTGTGGTTTCTGTTGCAGTATGGTTATGCATAATAGAAACCATATATAGCCCGTTTTTCTTTTTTTCCGCCCTGTAAAACCCTATCTTTTCATCAGCAAAAGATAGGGTTTTGCTTTGTAATTAGGCCCCAATCACTCTTCAAATCCTTATCTTTTGGAGATGAAATAAAGTTTATTTCGCGCCCAAATTCCTATTTTTTGCTCACGAAAACCCTATTATTTGTCGTTTAGTCGTTAGGCCGTTTTGTTGATGGGGGACCAAACGGCTATGTTTTCACCCTATTATTATCGATTTAAACAATCAAAAAACAGGACATTTCTAGTTTTTATCTAGAATTCAGGTTCCTTAGAGGTCAAAAACTATAATATATCATTGACTAAAAATTGGGTGCTCCCCCTAAAGGGAACACCCATTTTTTATGATAATTGATAGAGCTTTCTAAACTGAATTATTTGGCAGAATCCTTCACGCTCTGGCAGCGGGCGGTGTAGAACTGGCGGAAGTCGGACCAGCGGTAATAGGGATAGTTGTCGGTGGGGACGGGCAGCCGGACCTCACGGCCATTGAGCAGACACTTCACGAGAATGTCGGTGGAGGATTTGCCTTTACGGTAGAAGATGAGTTGGACGTTCGAGGCCTTGCCGGTGAGCCAGTTCTGATAAGTGTTCTTCACCTCGTAGGGGTCTTCGGGATCCTTGTCGGCTCCGTTGAGTCCCATCAGCACGGTCAGCGGTCCCAGACAGGTGTCGTGACCAAAACGGAGGTCGGCGATATGGTCGCTTGTCCCGTTGATAGCGGCTTCAGCCTTGCGGATGATGTCCTGCAACACGGGTATCATGTCGTTTTGCGGACCGAATACCCATGAATAGGAACCCAGGTTAGAGTTTTCCCACTGGTCCACAATCTCCTGGTCGGTGATGATGTTGCCCATCATGCCCTCGTGACCGATGCTGGGGAGCGACGTATAGAGGTTGATGAGGTTGCTGCCAATGTGGTGGAGATTGCCGGGCAGTCCCTCGGTGCTGGTGAACACACGCGGGATTATCTTATCGCGCAAGTTATCTTCGTATTTAAAGCGGTCCTTGTTTTTCTCGTAGCGCGGAGTGACTCTCGGGAAACGGTGCTTGACGGGATTCTGCCGGTCGGTAGGCACAACACCGTCGAGCGTGAAACGCGACGACTGCTCACGGATTTCTATTTTCGGGTTGCACTGCACCAGCTCCTGGCAGAAAGCAGACATGCTGAGCACACACCGGCCGGAGAGTGAGGAGATGGCAAGCACGTTGCCGCCTTTCTTGAACACCTGCGGGAAGTTGTTGTACATAGTACGCGCAATGAACTGGTGCTGTTCCCAGCCGAGCTGCGTCAGTTCGGAGATGCCCGTCTTCAGTTCTTCCTTCGAAGCCATGAACTTATTGTAGAAAGCCTCGCCCTCAGCCGTGAGGAGCTGCTTCTGATGTGCCTTCGTCAGCAGTGAGTCAAGCTCATAATAGAGCCGGTCGCTCCAATAGTAGCGCGAGCCGTGGCGTCCATAGTGACTGATATAGAAAGGCTTGTAACCCTTTGGTGCCTTGGTGAGCGTCACCTTTTCGAAAGAATAGGGATAGTCGGTTCCATAGGCTTTGCGGGGGTCGGCCTTGAGTTCATCGAGCGGAGAAACGGTTTGTGCACAAAGAGTTACGGCAACAAAAAAGAGCACCAGACCGAATACGGCCCTGACCTTCGACTGCAAGGATACTGTGAAATGCGAGCAATGAGTAATCATAATGACATTAATTATATTATTAGTTTTTTATTTCATGTTGCAAATATACAAACTTTTTCTGAAATAAAAGCATTTCTTCGTTTTTTGTACTAACTTTAATACCTTTACAAGTCTTGAAGTTAGGCGGCACTCGGGAAAAACTAAATATTATTTTGTTTTTCCTCTCTTTTGCACTAACTTTGCAGCGGAAATGAAGAAAAACGTCATTGCTATTCTCACGGTTACGGCACTGCTGCTCAGCGGCTGCTATCAGGGAGCCCCTCCCCGGACGAACTCCGAGGGGGAGGGAAAGCAATTTACGGCACAAAAGGACTCCACACAGGGACGGGGTTTGCAGGTAACTCCCCCGAAAGGCTTGGAGGGAACCCTCGTCAGAACCACGCCGGTGAAAGACCAGGGGACGTCAGACCTGTGCTGGATTTATGCCATGCTGGCCACTATCGAGAGTGAGCGACTGATGCTGGGTGATTCGGTGAACCTATCAACCGACTTCCTGGCCCGCCACTATCTGGAAGAACAGGCTGAACGTTGCTACCTGCTGACGAACGCGGCGAAAAAGAACGGCAGCGAGAAAATCACCACACGCGGCATGGCCAGCATGACGCTCACACTGCTGCACAGATATGGCGTGACGCACTGGAATGCATACCATCTGGACGCCAATTTCGATGTGGTGGCCAGAAAAGTGGAGAAGACGGTGACGGCTAACCGGGGCAAGGGTCTGGAGAAAATGAACAAAGCCCTTGGCGACATGCTCGATGAGACCACCCGTCCGCTGCCCCGCTATGTGTTTATGCTCGGTGTGGAATACACCACGCTGGAATTTGCCTACAGCGTTTGTATGCCCGACGAATACGTGGCCCTGACCAGCTTCACCCACCATCCCTACGGCAAACCGTTCTGTCTGGAGGTGGCCGACAACTTCTATCAGGACGAGTTCCTGAATATTCCGCTCGACAGCTTGATGAACAGCATTGACCGCGCCCTTATGAACGGGTACCCCGTATGCTGGGAGGGCGACATCTCGGAACCGGGATTCTCGTGGAAACAGGGCATTGCCAAGATTCAGCAAAGCGAACCCATCGATGCCGCCAACAGACAGAAAGCGTTCGAACAGGGCGAAACTACCGACGACCACTGCATGGAACTCATCGGCATCAAGCGCACACCAAAAGGGGGGAAATACTATCTGGCCAAAAACTCGTGGGGACAAGACAACGCCCTCGGCGGCTATATGTACCTGAGCGAGAACTATCTGCGCATGAAGACCATTGCCGTGTGGATGACGCACGAGGCCTACGAACAAAAGAATACATCCAAACAACCATAAAGAATGATGATTAAGACCATTATACTGGATTTCGACGGGACACTGGGAAACACAAAGGGAATCATACTGCGTACGATGCAGGCCACCCTGCGGGAAATGAACCTGCCGGAGCGCACCGAAGCGCAGTGTGCCGCCATGATCGGGCTTCCGCTGAAACAGTGCTTCACCCAACTGTACCCCGACCATGAAACAACGGTGGTAGACGATGCCATGGGCGATGCCTGCGCAGCTACCTACCGGCGACTGTTCGACGAATACAACCTGCCCGGCACGGTGCCGCTCTTCCCGCATGTTGTGGATACCCTCCGCAGACTGCACGAGGCGGGCATACGCCTGACCGTGGCGTCGAGCCGGAGCCACATGACGCTCGACAGCTACGTGAGTAACTTAGGCCTGGCGCCCTACATTACTTATATATTAGGAGTGGAAGACGTGGAAGACGCAAAACCCGGACCGGGTCCGGTGCTGAAAACCATGGACGACTTTGGACTCTGTGCAGAGGAATGCCTGGTGGTAGGCGACACGAAATACGACATCCTGATGGCCCACAATGCAGGTGTGAAAGGTGTTGGCGTGACCTATGGCAATGGTTCGCGCGAAGAACTGGAGGCCGCCGGAGCAGAGTGGCTAATCGATGATTTTGCGGAACTGATAGATATATGTAAAATAGCCTGAAAACATGAGGGGAGCAAAAAAAGACCTTCCTTGGGGAATCCCCCGGGGAAGGTCGTTTTGTTTAATGGAATCATTCGGCGGGCGAAAAATCCTCCTTGCCGACACCGCATAGCGGACAGACGAAATCGTCGGGAAGGTCCTCGAATGCCGTTCCGGGCTCGATGCCGTTTTCAGGATCGCCTACTTCGGGATCATACTCCCATCCACATGTGTCGCATACATACTTTTTCATAATGTCTTTGTTTTTTTAGTTAATATTATAGTTTCCACCTTTTTAATTATTAAATCAGGCGATATATTGTTCAGACAGGCCCAGTCGCCACGTTGGCAGGGCTTGTTGCCAAAAATACTGCACGGTCGGCAGGGCAAGTCGAGCTGCACGGCATTCTCGGGTTTCTGGTTGTAGCCCATGAAACCGGCATAGGGATGAGTGGCACCCCACACGCTCACCACGGGCAGTCCGACCAGCGAGGCCAGGTGCATGTTGGCCGAATCCATCGAAACCATCACGTCGAGCCGGCTCATCAGGGCTAGTTCCTGCTGCAGTCCCTTCAGATGGTCGCCCACAATCACACAGTTGGGATATTTGGCTGCCCACTCGCGGAAGACGGCCATCTCCTTGTCGCCGCCGCCAAAGAGGAAGAGCCGCAGGTCTTCGTGACGGTCGCTCAGTCCGCGCATGACGGCCTCGGTCAGTCGCAGGGGATAGATTTTCCCCTCGTGGGCGGCAAAGGGGGCAATGCCGATGTTGAGCGACGGACGGTGGTTGACAGGGATGAGCTGCAGCACCTCGCGCGGAGGCGTCGGCGAGAGCGACGTAAAGTCCAGCTTCACGGGATAGCCCAGCTTCTCGAACACCTGAACATAGTTCTCGAAACTGGTGGGCTGCTGCCGTAACACCTTGTTGCGCGACGACACCAGCTGGCGCTTGCCCTGACGGTGCTTGTTGATATGGGCCACCCGATAGCGGGCCAAGTTGAAGCGCGTGCGCAGATATTTAGAGCGCAGCACGTCGTGCAGGTCGGCTATGGCAGTGAACCGCTTGGCCACAAGCCGGCGATAGAGCGAGTTGAGCCCCCTGATGCCATGATACTCGCGCGTCAGGTCGGCCTCCATGAAACTCACGTTGGGTGCCAGTCCTTCGAACAGCGGACGGGCAAACGAGCGGCTCAGCATGGTGATGCGCACATCGGGATACTGGCGGGCCAGCGAGCTGATGACAGGAACCACCATGGCCACATCGCCCAGGGCAGAGAACCGGATGACAAGTATATGCTCGGTCTTCATGAAGATTACTTCTTGTAGAGCACAGGATTAGTGGCCGGGTCGTTGTACATCTTCATCTGGCGATACACCTTCATGTACTTGCGGCCGGCTTCGATATCGTCGAGCAGCTGGTCTATAGCCGTGGAGAGGTCAACCTGCTGTTCGAGCAGCACCTTCAGCTTGGCCTCGCATTTCTGGCGATGCTCTTCTGAGGCGTCGGTGCGCTCAGCCTGCTCGCGCATGTGATAGATTTTCAGGGCCAGGATGCTAAGCCGGTCTATGGCCCATGCCGGACTCTCGGTGTTGATGCGCGCATCGGGAAGCACCTTCACGCCAGAGTATTTCTGACGGAAATAGCTGTCAATCTGCTCCACCAGGTCGGTACGGTCCTGATTGGAACGGTCGATGCGGCGCTTCAGTTCGAGCGCCTCCACCGGGTCGATGTGGGGGTCGCGTATGATGTCCTCGAAGTGCCACTGCACGGTATCAATCCAGCACTTCAGGTATAAACGGTTCTCGATGGACTCGCGGTTATAAGGGTTATTGATAGGGGTATCAATATTGTCCTTTACATGATAATCGGCTATCGCCTGATTGAAAATCACGTTGCATTGTTGTGTAAACGTCATTGGCATTTGTTTTATAATTGCTGCAAATATAATATTTTATTTTAAATTGTACAAGTAATTGTAGAAAAACACCTAAAATTTTGCACACTTGGGGGGTATCTGTGCAAAAGAATGTGCTTTTTTTCCAAAAATATTTGCACAATTAAATAAAAGTTTGTTCCTTTGCACCCGAATTTTGAATTTAGGAAACATTATTAACAATTTAAAGAAAGAAAATTATGTCAGAAATTGAAAGCAAAGTAAAGGCTATTATCGTTGATAAACTGGGTGTTGACGAAGCTGAGGTTAAGCCCGAAGCAAGTTTCACTAACGATCTGGGTGCCGATTCACTCGATACTGTTGAGCTGATCATGGAATTCGAGAAGGAGTTCAACATTTCTATTCCCGACGATAAGGCTGAGACCATTGCTACCGTTGGCGACGCTATCTCTTACATTGAGGAGAACGCAAAATAAAACACTTAGGTGACAGGTGATAGGTGTTGGGTGTTGGTTGATTTCAACCAGGATTCAACACCTATTCAGTAATAACAGACACCTGTCACCCAACACATAACAACCGATAAATATGGAATTAAAAAGAGTTGTTGTAACAGGTCTTGGTGCCGTTACTCCTGTTGGACTGAATCCCGAAGAAAGCTGGGAAAACCTGGTGGCCGGCAAGAGTGGTGCTGCACCTATCACACTGTTCGACGCTTCGAAATGCAAGACTCATTTCGCTTGCGAAGTGAAAGGTTTGGATGTCAACGAATGGATTGACCGTAAAGAGGCTCGCAAGATGGACCGCTACACGCAGTTGGCCATCATCGCTGCCAAGCAGGCCGTTAACGACAGCGGCATGGACCTGGAGACAGAAGACAAGAACCGCATCGGCGTAGTCTATGGCGTGGGTATCGGCGGTATCAAGACCTTCGAGGACGAAGTGAAATACTACGGGGCACACGAGGAAGACGGACCTAAGTTCAATCCTTTCTTCATCCCCAAGATGATTGCCGACATTGCCGCCGGACAGATTTCTATCATGTACGGCTTCCATGGTCCCAACTATATCACGGCCTCTGCCTGTGCTTCTTCTTCGAATGCACTGGCCGACGCTTTCAACCTGATTCGTCTGGGTAAGGCCAATGCCATTCTGGCTGGCGGCGCCGAGGCTGCCATCTGCACCACCGGTGTGGGCGGTTTCAACGCCATGAAGGCCCTTTCCACCCGCAACGACGAGCCTGAGAAGGCCAGCCGTCCGTTCAGCGCAAGCCGCGACGGTTTCATCATGGCCGAAGGTGCCGGTTGCCTAATTCTTGAGGAACTGGAGCATGCCAAGGCCCGCGGCGCTAAGATCTACGCCGAGATGGTGGGTGCCGGCATGAGTGCCGATGCCTATCACATCACTGCCTCGCATCCCGAAGGACTGGGTGCCAAGCTCGTGATGCAGAACGCACTCGAAGATGCCAACCTGAAGCCCGAGGATATCGACTACATCAATGTTCACGGCACTTCAACCCACGTGGGCGACATCTCTGAGGCCAAGGCCATCAAGGAGGTTTTCGGCGAGGCAGCCTACGAACTGAACATCTCTTCTACGAAGAGCATGACGGGCCATCTGCTCGGTGCCGCAGGTGCCGTGGAGGCCATGGTTTCAGTGCTGGCCGTGAAGAACGACATTGTTCCGCCGACCATCAACCACGAGGAAGACGACAAAGACGAGGAAATCGACTATAACCTGAACTTCACCTTCAATAAGGCACAGAAGCGTGAAGTGCGTGCTGCACTGAGCAACACGTTCGGCTTTGGCGGTCATAACGCCTGTGTGGTTTTCAAAAAATACGCTGAGTAACTTTTTTAATATGTAATTAGTAATGGGTGGAAGTCTGCCCATTACTAATTAATATCCAAAAGAATGAGCATAAAAAACATTCTTAACTGGCTGCGTCTTCCCTTCCGGAAAGACAAAGAACTCTACGTCACACTGCACAACATCACCGGATTCTATCCCAACAACATTCAGTATTACAGGCAGGCACTGATGCACAGCAGCATCGGAAAGAGAGAAAAAGGCAAGCCTGTGAACAACGAGCGGCTGGAATTTCTGGGCGATGCCATTCTGGATGCCGTCGTGGGACACATTGTCTACCGTCATTTCCCGGGCAAGCGCGAGGGATTCCTCACCAACACCCGCTCGAAACTGGTTTCGCGCAACACGCTGGGAAGACTGGCCAAGGAGATGGGCATTATCGAAATGGTGCAGAACGACAACCGCAACAACAGCCATAACTCGTATATGGGGGGAAATGCGTTCGAGGCACTTGTGGGAGCCATCTATCTCGACCTGGGCTACGATGCCTGCATGCAATTCATGGAAAAGAAGATTCTCAAGGAAATCATCAACATCGACAAGGTGGCCTACAAGGAAGTGAACTTCAAGTCGAAGCTGATTGAATGGGGACAGAAAAACCGCGTGCAGGTGGAATTCGTGCTGCTGAAAATGGAAAAGGAGGACAACGGCTCGCCGAAGTTTGCCTATCAGATTAGCATCGAGGGAATTAAAGGCGAGAAGGGAGAAGGCTATTCGAAAAAGGAAGCCCAGCAACAGGCTGCCAAGCTGACGCTGCAGCGGCTGCGCAAAGAACCTCAATTCACCAACCAGGTGTTTGAGGCAAAGACCAAGCGTACGAAAATGGAAGAAGAACCCGTCAGCGTGGTTCCCAACCTGGAAGAACAGCCCGAGGACTTCATCATCGGACAACCCGTGAAAAAACAGCCCGAAAACCGGGAAGAGAAAACAGAAGACAGCGTTTCGCTGACGACTGACATGGAAAACGACGACTATTCGCTCGACGACATCACGGTCACTCCCAAGGAGAAAAGCCGCGAGGAAATCATCGCTGCAGCCGAGGAAGCTGCATTTGCCGAATAGCATTAAAAATAACTAATTTTTTTTGTAGTCTCTCAGTTTCTCCGTACCTTTGTACCCTATTATATGCATTAGCGACTAATGAGTCTAACTAGAATTGTACGAAAGGTATTCCATTCCCGCGCAAAGGAATTGGAGAAACATATCAATCATGGGGCAGCTCTCCAAAAAGAAGTGCTGGAGAGCCTCATCCATGAGGCCAAGGACACAGAGTACGGCAACAAATGCATGTTCTCTGCCATAAAAAACTATGAGGACTTTGCCCACAATGTGCCCGTCAACACCTACGAGGAACTGAAAGGATATATCGACCGGATGCGTCATGGCGAACACGACGTGCTCTGGCCAGGACAGGTGAAGTGGTACGCCAAGTCGAGCGGCACCACCAACGACAAGTCGAAATTCATCCCCGTCACCCACGACGGACTGAAGCATATCCACTATGCCGGTTCCTTCGACTGTGTTGCACTTTATCTGCGCAACAATCCCAAAAGCAGGATGTTCGACGGACGCTCGCTGATTCTCGGTGGAACGCATTCGCCCAACTACACGCTGCGCAACTCACTGGTAGGCGACCTTTCGGCCATCCTTATCGAAAACATCAATCCGTTGGCCAACCTGGTGCGTGTGCCGAAGAAACAGACTGCCTTGCTCTCCGATTTCGAAGTGAAGCGCGAACGCATAGCTCTGGAAACCATGAACAAGAACGTGACATCGCTGAGCGGTGTGCCTTCGTGGATGCTCTCGGTGCTGACCAGAGTGATGGAAATATCGGGCAAGAAGCACCTTGAAGAGGTATGGCCCAACATCGAGGTATTCTTCCACGGAGGCGTCTCGTTCGCACCCTACCGCAAACAATACGAGGAACTCATCACGTCGCCGAACATGCACTACATGGAGACATATAATGCCTCGGAAGGTTTCTTCGGACTGCAAGACGATCCCAGCGACCAGAGTCTGTTGCTTATGCTCGACTACGACATCTTCTACGAGTTCATTCCCACCGATGAAATGGAGAAAGAACATCCCACCATCGTCCCGCTTGAGGGCGTTGAAACCGGGAAAAACTATGCCATGCTCATCAGCACTTCGTGCGGACTATGGCGCTATCTCATTGGCGACACCGTGATATTCACCTCTAAGAACCCCTATAAATTCATCATTTCCGGACGCACCAAGCATTTCATCAATGCCTTCGGCGAAGAACTGATTGTGGACAATGCCGAGAAGGGACTGCAGTATGCCTGTCAGGAGACGGGTGCCGAGGTGCTCGAATACACGGCCGCCCCGGTATTCATGGACGGCAAGGCCAAATGCTACCACCAGTGGGTCATCGAATTTGCACGCGAACCGGCTGACTTACAGCAGTTTGCCACGCTGCTCGACCAGCATCTGCAAGAGGTGAACTCCGACTACGAAGCCAAGCGTTTCAAGGATATCACCCTGCAGAGACTTCAAATCGTGAAAGCCCGCGAAGGACTGTTCAACGACTGGCTGAAGCAACGGGGAAAATTGGGCGGACAGCACAAGGTGCCGCGACTGAGCAACTCACGGCAGCATATCGAACAACTCCTGAAACTGAATAATGCGTAAACAAACAGAATGCACTGACCAAATGACGAACGGCAACAACAGCGGCAGAAACCTGCGGCGAATGTTCGTAAGCATAGTCGGCATAGTTGGCCTGATTAGTGCTTTCTGTGGGTGTGCCCGCATGGGACAGCCCGACGGCGGATGGTACGATGAGACTCCCCCGAGAGTTGTAGGCTCAACGCCCGACGACAAGGGAACCAACGTTACCAACAGCAAGATAACTATCCATTTCAATGAATTCATCAAGATAGACAATCCCACGGAGAACGTGGTGGTGTCGCCTCCCCAGCTGGAAGTTCCCGAAATCAAGGCCACCGGCAAGAAGATTGTCGTGGAACTGCTTGACACGTTGAAACCCAATACGACCTACACCATCGACTTCTCGGATGCCATCAGCGACAACAACGAGGGAAATCCGTTGGGCAACTACACCTATTCCTTCTCTACCGGCGAGCAGATTGACACGATGGAGGTGTCGGGATATGTCATCGAGGCTAAGACGCTCGAGCCCGTGAAAGGCATCATGGTGGGACTCTATCCTGCCAACGGTAGTGAATACCTCGATGAAAACAGCGATTTGCAATGGAACGACAGCATCTTCCGCACCCGTCCTTTCCTCCGTGTGTCCCGCACCGACTCTCGCGGCCATTTTGTCATCAAGGGTATTGCCAACGGTTCCTACCGTATCTTCGCCCTGAAAGATGTTGACGGCAATTACTGCTACACGCAGAAGAACGAGATGGTGGCTTTCAACCACGACATCATCGTGCCGTCGTCGAAACCAGACGTGAGGCACGACACCATCTGGACCGACACGCTCCACATCCGGAGCATCACACCCGTGAACTATACTCATTTCCTGCCCGACGACATTGTGCTCAAGGCTTTCGAACAGGAACTGACCGACCGCTACTTCCTGAAGGCAGAACGCAAGACAGCACCTTTCTTCCAGCTGTTCTTTACCTACGGACACGATTCCCTGCCCGAAATCAGGGGACTCAACTTCGACGAGAAAGACGCGTTCATCGTTGAACCTTCACAGAAAAAAGACACCATCACCTATTGGTTGCGCGACTCCTCGCTGGTCAACCAGGATACGCTCTACATGGAACTCAAGTATTACATCACCGACAGTCTTGGGGCGTTGGTACTCACCACCGACTCCCAGGAGATTCTGTCGAAAGATCCATACGAGAAGCGTATGAAAAAGATTGCCGACGAGGAAAAGGAACTGAAAAAGAAACTGGAAAAAGCACTGAAAAAAGGAGAAGAGGTTGACTCTTCCCAGTATGCGGTAAAGAAAAAACCGTTGGAACCCAAGTGGAGTATACCGGGTAAGATGACGCCCGAAAACAACCTCTTGGTTACTTTCGATACGCCAATCCTGGAACCCGACACCTCGACCATCCACCTGTATTCGATGATTGACTCCGTGTGGTATAAGTCGCCGTATAAATTCTTCAAACGAGAAGATATCCCGCGAACCTACGAGCTGCGCGGCGAATGGAAGCCCGGACTGGAATACAGCCTGGAAACCGACAGCCTGGCATTCACCAATATCTACGGACTGCAGTCCAATCCCTTCAAGCAGGGATTCAAGGTGGGAAGCATGGACGAGTTCAGTTCCCTGATTTTCACCTTCGAAGGCATGACCGACAAAGACATAGTGGCTATGCTGGTGGATAAAGGAGACAACGTGGTGAAGAAAGTGAAGGCCGAAAAGGGAGTGGCCGAGTTCTACTATCTCAATGCGGGAACCTACTACATCCGTATGTTTATTGACGAAAACCATAACGGCATGTGGGATACCGGCGATTACGACTTAGACCTGCAGCCGGAAAAGGTCTACTATTACCCCAAGGAAATAGAATGTAAGGAGAAATGGGACCTTTCCCTTTCCTGGAATCCGGAGTCAACGCCCACGATGAACCAGAAGCCCGGTGTACTCGTCAAGCAAAAGGGTGAGAAGAAGAAAGCAACGATCAAGAGCCGTAATGCCGACCGCGCCCGCGAAAAGGGTATCGAGTATATCGAGGGCGTGACGGGGGTTAAACTTTAATCCTGACATAACGTCAAATGTTCGTCAAACAATTAAAACGTGAACACAATGAATACAAATAAAATGTCTATCAAAACTGTAAAAGGCTTCAAGAGCATCCTGCTCATCGGCCTGTTTACCTTGCTGCCTGTCGCTTCCCAGGCACAGTGCACCTTCCGCAACACTGCATTCAAAGGCGGCGAATTCCTGTCGTATAATCTGTATTATAACTGGAAATTCGTTTGGGTAAAGGCCGGAACTGCCTCCATGTACACCGTTCAGAGCAAATATAAGGGAGTCGACGCCTATCGTGCTTCGCTCACCACCCGAGGCAACAAGGATGTCGACCAGATGTTCGTACTGCGCGACACCCTGCTGTGCTACTCTTCCACCGAACTGGCTCCCCTCTATTTCCGTAAAGGTGCACGCGAGGGAAAGCGCTACACCGTGGATGAGGTATGGTACACCTACGAAGGTGGAAAGACCAATCTGCGCCAGCACCGCATCAACCACGAGGGAAAGCACCAGTGGTATAAAAGGCAGTTCAATGAATGTGTGTACGACATGATGAATATCTTCCTCCGTGCACGCAGCTTCGATCCTGAAGGATGGCAGAAGGGACATGTCGTTAATTTCCCGATTGCCGACGGCAACAGCATCGAGAAAGGTCAGCTTCGCTACCGTGGCAAGAGCACCATCAAGGCCGACAACGGCAAGAAATATCGCTGTCTGGAACTTTCCTATATGGAATACGACACCGACGATGCCAAGTATCGCGAGATTGTGCGGTTCTATGTCACCGACGACACCAACCACATTCCCATCCGTCTTGATATGTTCCTGAAATTCGGTTCTGCCAAGGCGTTCCTCACGAACATGAAAGGTGCCCGCAGCCCCATCACGAGTATTGTAAAATAAACTTATTATGAAAATAGCTGTAGCAGGAACAGGCTATGTAGGCCTGTCTATCGCCACTTTGCTGGCACAGCATCATGAAGTAACGGCCGTTGACGTCATCCCCGAAAAGGTGGAGATGATTAACAACCGGAAGTCTCCTATACAAGACGACTACATCGAAAAGTATTTGGGAGACCCTACGCTTATCCCGTCTGTTGGAACTCCCTCCCTAGACAGGGAGGGCCGGGGTGGGTCTCTTTATGCAACACTCGATGGGAAAGCCGCTTATCGCGATGCCGACTTTGTCGTCATTGCCGTTCCCACCAACTACGACCCGGTTAAGAACTTCTTCGACACCCATCTCATCGAGGATGTCATCGACTTGGTGCTGTCGGTCAACCCCGATGCCTTCATGGTCATCAAAAGCACCATACCCGTGGGCTATTGTCGAACCCTTTATGTGCGTTACGCCCTGAAGTTTGCCAGCACGCCAGAGTTGCGCGACAAGAAGTTCAACCTGCTCTTCTCTCCGGAGTTCCTGCGCGAGAGCAAGGCTCTTTACGATAACCTCTATCCCAGTCGCATCATCGTGGGCTATCCCAAGATTATCGACAACCAGGAGTTTACCGAGGAGAATGCCGCCATCAATGCCTTTGGCAATCCCAAGGCCGAGGAATATGCCCACACCTTCGCCTCCCTGCTGGTAGAAGGTGCCATAGGTCCCGCTGAAGCGGGTGTTTCAAGTTCCAAGATCCAAGTTTCAAGTAAACCTGAAACCTGTAACCTGAAACCTGAAACCAAGAACATCCCCTGCCTTTTCATGGGCATGAAAGAGGCTGAAGCCGTAAAACTCTTCGCTAACACATACCTTGCCCTGCGCGTAAGCTATTTCAACGAACTCGACACCTACGCTGAGGTGAAAGGACTCGACAGCAAGGCCATCATCCAGGGCATCGGTCTCGACCCGCGCATCGGCACACATTATAATAATCCTTCTTTCGGTTACGGTGGCTACTGTCTGCCTAAAGACACCAAACAGCTGCTGGCCAACTACCAGAACGTGCCGCAAAACATGATGACTG
>JAEEGJ010006526.1_pt1 | contig 34806 bp, 31 predicted proteins | sample 8958761 | NCBI WGS metagenome assembly JAEEGJ01 (sample SAMN16246546, study PRJNA631951) | gut metagenome | biome: gut microbiome; feature: rumen; material: RS-attached | host: Bos | place: Iran: Karaj | collected 2018-10
CAGGAGGCAAAAGAATGAGTTTAGTTAATATTAAAATTGAAGGTCAGCCTTATCAGGTTGAAGCCGGCCTCACCATTCTTGAAGCTGCTAAGGCTTGTGGCTATGAGATTCCTTCACTTTGTGCATTCAATCATGGTGAGTGCAACCAGGGTTCCTGCCGTGTTTGTCTCGTAGAGGCAACAGGCGCAAGAGGACTCGTTGCATCTTGCGTATATCCTGTAGCTGAGGGCATGGAGATCAAGATCTCTTCACCTGCAGCTGTTCAGGCACGCAGAAGATCAGTAGAGCTTATGCTCTCCAACCACAATAAGAACTGCCAGCAGTGCGACAAGAACGGACAGTGCGAACTTCTCCGTGTTGCTCAGATCACAGGCGCAAGAGAAGACGCTTTCGCCGGTGTTCATTCCGAGACACACTACGATGAGCTCGCTCCGGGACTTATCCGCGACACTTCCAAGTGCATCCTCTGCGGACGCTGCATCGCTCGCTGCTCCAACGCTCACGGCATGGGCATCCTCGGATTCGAGAACCGTGGTTTCTCAACATTTGTTTCGCCTGCCGAAAACAGAAGCTTCGCAGATTCTCCCTGCATTCAGTGCGGCCAGTGCGTAAACGTCTGCCCTACAGGCGCTCTTATGGAACACTCCGAGATCGATAAGGTTGACGCTGCTTTCAAGGCAGGCAAGCACGTTATCGTTCAGGCAGCTCCTGCAGTTCGTGCAGCTATCGGCGAAGAGTTCGACAATCCTGTCGGCACACCTTGCACAGGCAAGATGATCGCAGCTCTCAGAAGACTCGGTTTCGAGAGAGTTTATGACGTTAACTTCGGTGCAGACCTTACGATCATGGAAGAAGGCACTGAGCTTTTGGGACGCCTCCAGAACGGCGGCGTTCTCCCTATGATCACTTCCTGCTCACCGGGATGGATCAACTACGCTGAGTACAACTACGGCGATCTGCTTCCTCACCTTTCTTCCTGCAAGTCTCCTCACGAGATGCAGGGTGCCATCATCAAGTCTTACTGGGCACAGGAGAAGGGCATCGATCCCAAGGATATCTTCGTCGTATCCATCATGCCTTGCGTTGCAAAGAAGTTCGAGAAGGAAAGAGAGCAGCTCAAGGTCAACGGCATTCCTGATGTTGATGCAGTTCTCACAACACGTGAGCTCGCAAGAATGATCCGCCGTGCAGGCATCATGTTCAACCGTCTCCCTGATGAGGAGTGGGATCAGGACATCATGGGCGACTACACTGGCGCAGCTGTTATCTTCGGTGTTACCGGCGGCGTTATGGAAGCAGCTCTCAGAACCGTTTACTACAAGCTCACAGGCAAGGAATCCGAGCCTATCGAGATCAAGGCAGTCCGTGGCCACGACGCAGGAATCCGTGAGGCTTCCCTCGACATCAACGGCACGACAGTCAACGTTGCTATCGCTTCCGGCATGAAGAGCGCTAAGGTTCTTCTCGACGAGATCCGCGAGGGCAAGTCAAAGTACCAGTTCATCGAGATCATGGGATGCCCGGGCGGCTGCATCAACGGCGGCGGACAGCCTTATGTACGTCCCTGCTTCATGCCTAACGAGGCAGACGATATCCTCGACACATACAAGGAGAAGAGAGCTCAGGCACTCTATTCCGAGGATGAGCGTCAGGTACTCCGTCAGTCTCACAACAATCCCCAGATCATCGAACTCTATGAGAAGTATCTGGGCGAGCCTAACTCTCACAAGGCTCATGAGCTCCTGCACACAACATATGCTGCAAGAGAAGGCTTCAACGAAGTAAAGAAGTAATCTTCGGTTTATAAGCTGACAAACGGGGAGCTGCCTTTCAGGGCAGCTCCTTTTTTGTGCGCTGCTCTATTCCCGGTTCTTTAACGAATTAAACAATTAACGCGTTTTACAAGGTCAAAATACAGTAATTTTTCTTATTGAAAAAAGAGGTGCCGTTTAATAAGATTTAAAAAACTTTAATTGGCTATAGCTTTTGTCAGTCGCAGAGGGTGGTTATTGATGAAGACTATTCAGAGCAAGCTCATTTTCGTCGTTTTTCTTATCATCACAGTCGTTATCGTGGCATTCGTGCTCACATCGACCCTGAGAACGAATGCGATCCTGAATGATGACTCACAGAACATCCTCAAATCAGCGGCAGATTACAACGCAAACATCATCGACGACAACTTCAGATCTACCGAGCAGTCGGTCGGCACGGTCTATAACTATGCCTTGAAGAGGGCGGAGACCTACACTTCCTTCCTTAAGGATCAGGAGGTCCGAGACAACTATACTTACGACGTTTCAGAACTCGGTAAGAGTATCGCTGAGAACACCAGGGGCGCAATGGCCGTTTATCTCAGGTACAACCCTGATGACTACGGTCCGACGGCAGGCTTCTGGTACACGATAAACCTCTCTGACAATTCCTGGCAGCCGTCAGTCCCTACTGACATGAGCCTTTACGAAAAGGATGACCTGGAGCACGTCGGCTGGTACTACATCCCCGTGGCGACCGGAAAGCCCATGTGGATGGAGCCGTACTACAACGCGAACCTGGGCGTTGAAATGATCTCTTACATCATCCCGTATTTCTATGGCGAATACACCGTCGGCATCATCGGAATGGACATTTCCATGGACCTGCTCAAGGAATCCGTTTCCAAGGTTTCGGTCTATGAGACAGGCCGCGCTTTCCTGATCGACAAGAAGGGCAACGTCATTTATCACGAAGACATGCCGAAGGGCAGGGATTTTACGGAACTGGCGGAAGAAGACCAGAACTACTTTAAGGACATCCTGAAGCTGAACGTCAATGAGGTCACGGTCGCCAAGTCAAGAGACGGCAGGGAGATCAAGATCGTTTTAAAGGAACTCAAGAACGGAATGATCCTCGGAGTCTATGCACCGAGTGATGAGATCAACGCACCGAGAAAGAACCTCCTGATGCAGATGCTTATCATCTCCGTTGTCATCTTCGGCATCGCGATCCTGAGTACGATGCTCTGGGTCCGTTCCATCACCAGCCCTCTGAAGAAGATGACGCGCGTTGCTGAGCACTATGCTGACGGCGATTACAGCGAACAGATGAGCGTCAAGAGCGAGGACGAGATCGGAGTCCTGTCACGAAGCCTGCAGACGATGTCCACCTCGCTGCAGCGGCAGATCAGGCTCGCGGATTCGGCAAACAAGGCGAAGAGCGACTTCCTTGCGAATATGTCGCACGAGATCCGCACGCCTATCAATACGATCCTCGGAATGAACGAGATGATCCTTCACGAGGCCGGTGACGACAAGATCCTCGACTATTCGTCCAACATTCAGGTTGCCGGTAAGACATTGCTGGCGCTGGTCAACACGATCCTTGACTTCTCAAAGATCGAGGACGGCAAGATGGAGATCATCCCCGTCAATTACGGCACGGCTTCCGTCATAAACAACGTCGTCATTTCCATAATGGAGCGCGCGAAATCCAAGAACCTTGAATTCACCGCGGACATTGACGAGAACCTGCCTTCCATCATGTGCGGCGACGACATCAGGATCACGCAGATAATCCTGAACCTCCTAACGAATGCCGTTAAGTACACTGAAAGGGGAAAGGTCGTGCTCACGATCCGCGAGGATTCGCGCCTGAATGACGAGATCAACCTTTTCATATCGGTCAAGGATACGGGCATCGGGATCAAGGCGGAAGACCTGAGCAAGCTCTTCGAATCCTTTGAGCGTATCGAGGAGAAGCGCAACCGCAACATCGAGGGAACGGGCCTCGGAATGGCGATCGTCAACCGCCTCCTGGCCATGATGGGCAGCCGTCTCGAGGTTCAGAGCACTTACGGAAAAGGCTCAGAATTCTCGTTCATCCTTAATCAGAAGATCGTTGACGAGCGCCCGATCGGAAACTACACCGAGCGTCTCCACAGAGTTTCAAATGCCGCATCGTCCAAGACGCGTTTCCACGCAAAGGGTGCAGACATTCTCGTTGTCGACGATAACGAGATGAACCTCAAGGTCGCAAGAAACCTGATGAGCCTTGACGGCATCGTTCCTGACATCGCAAACTCAGGCGCTGATGCGATCGAGATGATCAAGGGCAAGCATTACCACATCGTATTCCTCGATCACATGATGCCCAAGATGGACGGCATCGAGACGCTGCAGAAGCTTCGCGATCAGGAGATACTGCCTTCCGACACGACCGTGATCGCCCTTACCGCGAACGCGATCGTGGGTGCAAAGGACACTTATCTCAATGCGGGATTTGACGATTATCTCTCTAAGCCGATCGACCTTTCGAAGCTTGAAGAACTCCTTATCAAGTATCTGCCGGCAGGCATAGTCGAGACCGTTGAAACGCCTGAGATCACTGACGATGACGAGATCCTCGTTTTCGAACCGGGATCTGACGGTGAGGGCACGGCCGTAAACATGAAGGCAAAGAAAAAGAATCCGGTTCAGGAACTGACTGACATTGGATTCAACACTAAAGCCGGCATAGGTTACTGTGCGGGTGATGAAGATTTCTATCTCGAGATGCTCGGGACTTTCGCAGAAGAGTGGGAAGAGAAGTCCAAGGCGATACAAGATGACTACGAGAATACAGATATATCCGACTACCAGATCCGCGTGCATGCGCTGAAGAGCACGGCCAAGACCATTGGTGCGGACGGGCTTTCCTCTAAGGCGCTGGAACAGGAACAGGCGGCCAAGGCGGGTGACATCGCGGCCATTGACAGGGGCGTCCGGCCTTTGCTCGATCTCTATGCCGATACTGTCGAACACATAAAGAGCGCGACCGGACAGGGATGATGATATAATTATATAGACGGTAAAGCCGTTTGGAATGCGGCTTTGAGTTTTGGGATAAGGAGATAAAGATTATGAGATGTCCGTTTTGTGGTGCCGAAAACGACGGCAAGTTCTGCTCCAACTGCGGAACGAAGATGCCCGTGGAACAGGCTGCACCCGCAGTTGCTCCTGCGCAGGAGTTCGTTCCTATCAGGCCTGCCATGCCGCAGCCTGAATTTGATTCCGACGAGCCGCAGGAGCAGTACGTTCCGATACAGCCCGTCTATGCTACGCCCATCACGCAGCCCGTGCAAAAGCGCGTCAAGAGCAACGGCTGGTGTTCTACCGGTCTTATCCTCTCGATAGCCGGATGGTTCTGTATGGGTCTTTTGAGCCCGTTCGGATTCATCTGTTCATTGATCGGTCTGTTCGATTCCGCACGCAAGCATCAGCCGGGCAGGGGCAAGGCGATCGCGGGTCTCATTTTGTCAGGCTTGATCATCTTCAGTTTGGGCACCATGCTGGCCATCAGCTGGGGTGACCTCAAGAGTGCGATTGAAAACAGCGAGATCAGCAGCCCGATCGATATTCTCAACATCATGGATGAAGCTGCGGAAAATAAGAGTAATTCCTTGGAAAAGAAGAAGGCGAAGAAGGTCACGGACAAGACATGGATCGAAAAGAGCCGCGGAACCTGCCTTGTCTTCGGGGATGGCAATTCGTTCAAGTATTATCAGAATCGCCTTGTCATGGATGACAATTATCATTCGGGCACTTACACCATCTATACCGGCACCGATGCATACAACAAGCTGACCGGGACTTATAAGAGATACGGTGTGACCAAAAAGAAACTCAATGATATGTTCAAAAAGGAAAACGGCCTCACCGTCAGAGACGATCTCGTATGCATAATCCTGCAATACAAGAGTTTCACTTCGGAAGGAAAGGAAAAGGCGACTGTTAATCAGACGATCTACTACGGCTATATTGATAGGAAGACCAACGAACTTCTGCTGATAAACGTAATGGACCGCAACGATTACGCATTTACGGCAAAGGCCTGAGAAAAGTCATTTCCTGACCGTTTTAATTCACTGACCGCGCTTCGGAATAGGAAGAAGGCTTCTTGTTGAGGCCTTGTATTCCGAGTAACCTTCCTTGGCGGACTGTCTCTTGTCTGCCATCGGGATGCTGACCGTGAAGAACATAACAGTATTTGCAACAGCGCCTGCGATGAGCCACCAGCGCGATGGCATGACCGAAACCGCCTGAATAGCGATGCCCCACCACATCAGGATCTCACCCAGGTAGTTTGGGTGTCTCGCGTTCTTCCAGAGGCCTGTGCGGATTAGGCCGTGCTCGCCGCTTTTGCGGTATTTCTGCATCTGCGTGTCTGCGAACAGCTGAAGAGTCGCCGCGCCTATGCATATGACCGCTCCGGTCACGCTTCCGATGTTGGCCTGATGCTCTTCCCTTATCACGAAGACCGCGGGCAGAGTGCACAGGTAGACTATCAGAGTGGGCATCATGTGAATGCCGAAGAAATTGATCAGCGGATAGATCTTGCCGGTCTTCTCCCTGAGCATGGTGTAGCGCCAGTCCTGATGGTTAAGTCCGCCGAAGCAGTATGCCCAGTTGAAGGTGAGGCGCACACCCCAGTAAACGATCGAGATCAGGAGCAGTACCGCTGCGGATGTCACGTTGTAGAACAGTGCGAAAACCCCTGCGATCACTATGGGCTGCACGCTCCAATACGGATCGTAGACAGATGCGTTACTGAAAACGCAGCTGAAGAAGAACACGAACACGGTCGCGATGCAGTCGGCGATCAGGAGTTTCAGCCAGAACTTAAATGGCAGGAGCATATACACCCATACGCCGATGCACGCGGCAACTATGTAGATGCACGTGATGATGACTATTCCCGCCGCTTTGCTTTTCCTGAGTGAATCCATGTCTTATTTGAGCTTGTTGCCGTCCGAAAATGCTTTTCCCACGACCTCGCCCAGCGCGACATAAGTGTTGTTGCACGGATCGAAAGTGATGGGCTTTAGCTTCTTGGGATCGACCTTGCCGTCTGTGATGACGCTGTCGTCGGCAGATACGTTGACGATCGTGCCGATGAGGATACCGTCTTCGAAGCTCTTTACGGTGCACTCGAGCGCCATCGGGAGCTCATCGATGAGAGGTGCGTCAACGAATTCGCTCTTTGTGGCGTGGAAGCCGGCCTTGGCGAACTTATCTGGCACATTCCTTCCGGAAGCGATGCCGACATAGTCGCAAGCGGTCATCTGATCTTCGGTTGCCATGCTGACAGTGAATGCTTTACGGATGGCGAGATTATCGGTGGTCTTGTGCTCGCCCAAGCTTATCGTGATCTCCTGATAGTCGGTCGTAATGCCCCATGCGGCGTTCATCGCATTGGGGTTGCCGTTCTCATCGTAGGTCGCGATGATCAGTACCGGCTGGGGTAACATGATGGGTTTTGCTCCGAAATTCGTTCTGCTCATGGTGATGCTCCTTTCGCTATTTAACTATATTTGAAAATCCTTTTATCTTTCCTGACTGTGCCTTGGGTTCTTCGTTGCCTTCCTGTACTGCTGCGCCGTCGATCTTGCCGTCCTTGATAAGGATCGTTATGCAGAGGTCCTTTAAAGTGAACCTGAACGTGCCTGTAACCGTGACGCCGCCGCCTTCTTTTCTAAGGTAGAAAAAGTAACCGGTCTTCTTGGACAGCGAGCCGATCCTGATGAACCTGATGAAAGCATCGAGTTCGCTCTTGTCCGCACCGTTTTTCAGGCCGTCCGTCATTACCACCGCGAGCGCCTCATCGGTCACGGTCTCGTCAAAAGCCCCGTCTTTTTTGACCGGCTCGTAAATGTTAAAGACCGTGCCGATTATCTTCTCCGTCTTCTCCCTGCCGGGATGGCCGATCCCGCTGATGTAGTTGTACACGGGGTTTTCGAGCGCGCCCTTGGAATTCAGTTTTCCGATACAGAGATTGGCAAGTCCTAAGTTGGCACTGATCTGCCTCGTCTTCCCGTCGACCTTGTCGCGGCAGGTCGCATAACCCGAATAGAAGAGTCTGTATTTTTCGTTGCCCTTTGCAAGGTCCAAGCGGCAGTTTACAAATTCCCAGCGACCGTCTTTGTGGTACTCTTTTCGGCTCGAACAATTGCCGCCCGAGAAGCTGAATTCCGACCAGTCCTCAAGCCCGAAAAGGTATTCCAGGCCTTCATTCATGTCGTAAGTGTTATCCAGGACGGCCTCGCAGAAAAGGCCCTTCAAGGCCTTTTTGTCGTTGTTCTGCAGGGCATGCTTTATCTCTTTCTCGTAGTAGTCTTCGAAATCGTGTGCAGTCGAAAAGCTGCGCGCTTTATCATCTTCTTTTCGCTCCTCGCGCTTTCTTTCCATGCGGCTCTCGAGGTTCTCCTTGAAATCCCCGATTATGCTGCATCCCGTCACCGGAATGAATGAGAAGATGAGGAGAGCGCAAACTGCCTTGATCAGTGTCTTTTTGAGGGTTTTCATAATTTATCTCTTTGCTTTAATAGCGTTAATGACGCCGGCCACAAGCAGGATGCTCGTGCCGAACAGTGCCGCAAGCCCCGTGACGTTCACTAACGGATGATTGGGGCGCTGATAAAGCGTTGCAAAATGGTCGTAGAGGCAGAGCATCCCGAAAAGGTAGACGGGGGCGGTCACAAAACAGCAGATCGCAACTATAGCGTGAGCCTTCTTTGACATGAACGTTCCCCCTTTTTTAATATGCACATTATAACACGGGGGCATTGTGGCGGCTTCAGGAAGCCCCGTGATATAATCTGCATGTTTGGAAGATCATAGGGGGTGGTGTATATGGCTTCAAGACGCGGAAAGATCTTTATCCTGATAATCTTTCTCTTAAACGCTGCGGCGTTTCTTATAGTGCCCTGGGAGAACTTCTTTTTAGACAGGGAAAAGGTCATCTTCGGCTTTTCGCATCACCTGGAAGAGATTGACGTCAAATACCTTGAGGCGACTGATGTTTATGTTCCGATGACCTTTGGGACAGACGTTGTAAAAGGCTATGAGCATCCCACCTGGTTTCACAGAAAGCTGATGCCTTATGCCAGGTTCTATCTTTATACGGGTCCGGTTACGGATAAGATGAGAACCGAGATCAAACACAAGAAAACCGAAAATGACGGCATACCGGTCCTGATCTCCGAGCTTATCGTGATTCCCGGTTCCGGAAAGGTCAAGATCGACATGGATGCTTCTTATGCGAACGATTACTATGTTAAGGAAGGCATGAAGAAACTCTCTAAGGAATACAACCTGCCGGGAGACGGATTCTACGACAGTGCAACGCCTTTCTGTCAGGCGCATGCAGATTTCAAAAACACCGCAGCGCGCAATCTGATTATTGCTGTTGCAGCTGAAGTGGTACTGATAACGGTCATCCTCGTGATCGCGGCCGCATCTTCCAAATCGAAGAAAAAGCAGGATCCGGCGAATACCGCAAAATAGCAAGTAATGTATAATATCCACATTATCATTTCACAGGGGGGATCTACTATGGCAACAAACGAGACACAGACACCTGCGGAACAGACGGTTGCGATCAAGCCGGCCGCACAGCCCAAGAAGAAAGGAAAAGCTTCGAACGTCTTCTTTACGATAATTGTTAACGCAGCTATCCTGGGCGCCGGCTATTATGTATTGACCAACTACGTTCTTGCTCCCAAGCACGAGATCAAGATCGATGACAAGACCATTGAAATGAAGATGAGCGTACAGGATTTCGTGGACAACGGATTCGTTCTCTGCAACGTAAACGGCAAAGTCATTGAAGTTCCGACAACGACCGTTAAGGCGAAAGAGATCGTCAACACGACTTACTATATCGGCGTTCCTGAAAGCAAGGTTTCCGCAAAGAACACAGGCATAGCCATCAAGCCCGCGAACTTTACGAGCAGCAGCCAGAAGCTTTCTGAGTGCACGATCTATGAGATCACGTACACCCCCAGGAACCAGAAGGGCGGTAAGGTACTGATCGATGGCGAAGACATGAATACCACCGAAGTCGACAAGTGGGTCTCCTTCTTCAAGGCTAAGGGCTTCCCGTTCACCGAGAAGGATCTGGCGGATTTTGCTCCCGGTAAGGACACATACATGCTTGGTACAAAGGACACGCACAAGTATGCCGCTGAGATCGATACCACGAACAAGGCTTTCGGTACTTTCAAGATGACCAGAGACGTAAAGGTCGAATACAAGACTAAATAAGTCACATTCAGGAAACAGAACGTTTCCTTTTGAAAAATATCAACCGTTCTTTCAGATGTTATAATTATTTCATCTAAAAGAGCGGTTTTTATTCTGTAATATTGGGAGGGCGCTTATGCTGAAAGAGAAATTACCCAAGGTCACAAAGCCGACGACGATCATTAGATGGGTAGTCATTCTGATCGTTTTTCTTATCATCGCAAATCCGACGATAATACCGTTTCTTTCCGAAGACACGAAGAAAAACCTTTCCGAGACGTGGGTAAGCCTTTTCGGTGATGTAGGCAGCCTTACGTCGGCACTTACGATCAACTGGGCCACGATATTCAGAGTGGTCGCCATCATACTCCTGATGGTCGTCATTACGAAGATCACCGCGTTCATCATTGAGAAGCTCAGGCCGAAAACGGGTAAGGGAAGATCGATGCAGACCCTGTTCCGCAGTGCGATCAATTACATATCCACGATCATTACGATATTCTGGTGTCTTTCGGCTCTCGGCGTCAATGTAAGCACACTGGTTGCCGGCGCCGGAATAATCACTCTTGCGATCTCATTCGGTGCGCAGAGCCTTATCGAAGACGTGGTTACGGGCATCTTCCTGGTCTTTGAAGACCAGTTCAACGTCGGTGATTATATTGAAGTTGACGGCTTCAGAGGAACAGTCGAGAACATCGGCATACGTGTCACGACAGTCAAAGGCCCGGGAAGCAATTTTAAGATAATCAACAATTCAAGCATCAAGAACATCCTAAACAGATCGCAGTCGGCAAGTATCGCGACAACGACTGTTTCCGTAGCATACAAGGAAGACGTCAGACGTGTCGAGCAGGTATTGAACGACCTCTTCCCGAAGATGAAAGAGATGTATCCCGAGGTCTTCCTTGAACCTCCGAGAAATTTCGGTATTGATGAATTAGGCGACAGCGGAGTGGTCTTCAAGATCGCCGCGACGATTAACGAGAAAGATCTTTTTACGGCTCCGAGGATCATGAACAGGGAGATAAAGATCGCTTTCGATGAAGCGGGCGTTGAGATCCCGTTCCCCCAGGTCGTAGTACATCAGGAAAAGTAATCTTAAAAGCTTAATATGCCGGACGAATTCCAGACACCCAAAGAGTTTACCAAGCCCTCTGAATTCCCGAAAGTGAAAGAGGTGTATGTCAGTTCGCCCGAATTCTTAGACCGTCCCGTCGGATACGGAACGACCGGAAAAAGCTCAAAAGAAGGCAAGAGCAGGTCTTCAAACATCCGCAAGATGATGATGTACCTTGCGGCCTCGGTTACTACTATGGGCACGATCCTCGGGTTCTCGTCGGCACAGCCTGCCAAGTTCGACAAGAAGGCGTTTGTTCAGGAACACCGCGAGTGGTACTGTCCTGACAGCGACGAGTATGTCTATCTCGGTGACAACGGCTGGGCATTGATCGCAAAGCGGTCAGAGAACGGAAATTACTACGATGAATTCTGCCACTACAACAGAATGCGCTACAACATTGAAGACGGCAGCGAGTACATGTTCACCGCTTACGGTTACGATCTGGACTGGACGATAAAGCCCATTGACAGCAAGAAAGTGCCTGTCTGGATAAGATTCGTCGAGTCTGACGGCAGTTACACCGTTGAAGCCTCTGATACTGCAGATTTCAAAGACACGATCAAAGCCGTTGAAGTAGAGCCTTCCAAATCCGATTATCCCGGCAAGCAGTATATGCTGAAATACATCAGCTATTCGATGCAGGACATCCTCAACGAATTCAACACTTACGTGCATGAAGGCGATGCCCCCGTCTACATGGATTTCGACAAGATAACCTTCAATCCCGACGGCACGGGTGTCTTTCTTTCCGGTAAGAAAGAGCATGCTTTCACTTATACAACCGACGAAGACCCCATTTCCGGCATGATAACGATAAACTACAACGGAAAGACAGCCAGGGCCAATTTCTTTTTCGACAGCGCGATGCCGCAGATGATCTTTTTCGACGGGCTGGTTGGCGTCGGAGATTCGTTCGCAATGTTTATCGCGACTGATCCCGAAACTGCGGAAGAAAAGATATCTTCCAACAAGTACATCAAATCGGGCGATAACAATCTTCCGACTTCACCGGACGACCCTAAAGAGACGAAGCCGTCTGATGAAAAGGCTGAACCCGTTGACGCTTCATATCTCATGGTCAAGCGCGACTGGTATAGCAAGAACCTCAAAACATGCATCTTCTTCGGCGAAAGCGGAACGGGGTATGTGTTTGAGAAAGACTTGCCTGACGATGGCAATTTCTATTCCAGATTCATATACAGGATCTCCGGCTCAAAATGTGAATGCGAGCTCGTGAGATTTGAGTTTCAGAAAATGAGATATGTGACCGAAAAATGGACTTTCACCTTAATGAAGGTTGGAGACGAAATCCAGTTATGGAGTAAGTCGATAGTCGAAAAAGGTGAACATCAAGTGTTTAAAGAGTGTTCTGATAATCTTAACTGTTATGTTAACAGATTGGCTGGAACGAACACGGGCACCATCCTGCTTCAGTACAAGAAATTTAATATTGTTGATAACAGCTTGATCGTCAACGGTATCACCGGATTGGAATTCACCGGCAAGAATTCAGGTATCATCCGCTACAACGAGAACGGTAAGAGCAAAAAGAGTACATTTACATACAATATTGAAAGCAAAGACCTTGATTCCGTTTTCTATATTAACTATAACGGCGAGACGTATCTCGGACAGATCTTCTATGCCAGAAGCGGACCGGGCATAACTCTTTTCAATCCGTCGATGGACGGAACTCACGGAAAATTTGTTGCCGGGTGAACTTTCGAAAAAAATTTTCAAAAAAGTGAAACCATCTGCATCTGAACTGCACTATTATATGTGAACGGCCGTTCAGAAAGATAGTTTGAGGTGAGAGGATTGAATGACGCAAAGGCGCTGGCCTTACTGAAATCAGGGGATCAGGAAGCACTGGAGTGGTTTATCGACAAATACAGTGCTTATGTGGGAACCGTAGTAAACAGCATTCTCGCGAGTTCCATGACTCATGAGGATGTGGAAGAAGTGACGGCGGATGTGTTCGTTACTCTGTGGAGATCTGCGGAAAACCTTTACCCTTTGAACCTGAAAGGGTATTTGAGCCGCGTGGCACGCAGCCTTTCCATGCAGAAATTGCGGGAGAAGGTAGAGGTGCTGCCTTTGGACGAGGACATTCTTATCTTAGATGAAGATTCGGTTTTTGACAGTTTGGAGCGCGAGGACCAGGACCACTTGATAAGGAAGCTGGTCTATGCGATGCCCCAGCCGGACAAGGAGATATTCCTGAGATTCTATTACTACTGTCAAAGCGTTTCGGTTATCGCTAATCAAATGCAGATGAACCCGTCCACGATCAAGACCAAGCTAAAGCGCGGGCGCGAAAGACTCCGTACTTTCCTCAGCGATCTTAGAAATACAAAAGGAGGCGATCTTAATGCAAATAAATATTCGTGATCTGATGGATAACATCGAAGACTCTTCCGTTGATCTGGAAGAAAAAGACGTCGTCTCCTCTGAAAGGATCAAGGAGTTGACGAAAATGAAAATAAATGAGTACGGTTTTAAGGAAAAGCGCAGTTCTAAGAAGAAGTTCATTACGGTTCTGGTAGCGGCGGCAGTTATTTCCGCAGTCGGCATCTCGACTTACGCAGCATTCAAGGGCGGCCTGGAAGGCGTATCCTTCGGCGATCCGACGGATCAGTCCGGTACAACTACTACTGAACGTATCGAGGTCCCGGTCGGCCCTGACGGCCAGGCAACTGATGGCGGATATGCATATGAACCGCCCATGAATCATCTGATCTCTTTGCAGGGCTATTCGGACACAAACGAATTCAAGGCATCGAAAGAGTGGCGCGAATTCGAGGATGGCTATGACAAGGACTGGAAGATCTGTGACGCTTACGATAAGCAATGCAAGAAGACAAAGAAAGATCCGTTTGAGGAGAAATACCCCGGTTACGGCATCTACTCACAGGAGATGGCAGACAAGGTTGAAGAGCTGCTGAAAAAATACAACCTTAAGCTCCGTGGAAAATTCATCGACGGTCACAGTAACCCGGAAGACCCGACCGACACAACGATCCGTGAGAAGGAGCTGAAAGAAATGTTCGGCGATATCTGGGATGACAAGATCCACGGAGCCGGATACTGCTATGAAAACGGAACTTTCTCACTTGATGCAGACTGTGATAAGGTATCTTTCCAGATCAGAAGAGTCATAAAGGGAACTTTAGACACCGTATATCTCAATGTCGGAGATATCAGCCAGTACAAGCAGTGGACATATAAGACAAAGTGCGGAGTTGAGGTCTCGATCGCCCTTCAGGACAGAAGCGGCGTTGTTCTCGCTAATACTCCCAAGGGATTTGTAACCATTAACCTGTGCACAAATGAGGATGAGGATGGCACCCCCATTACTTATACCAAGGCACAGATCGAGGAATTTGTCGATCACATCAATTTCGACAAGCTCTGATGAACAGGGACGATACATAAAACGGAAATCAGGTCCCCTGAAGCTGATTGCTTTGGGGGATCTTTTATTTCTTCAGCTTATACAGGCAGTAACCCGTGGGGCTCTTGTTGCCGAAATAGTCGACATGCAGATCATATTCCTCGCGGATCAACTCATAGTTTTCCCAGGAGGATTCGAATCTGTCGGTCGTTACGATATAGTCGAAAAAGCCTTCTTTAATCAGCCTGTTCTGTTCCTCAAGGATATCCGGGAAATCCTTTTCCATGGTCAGGTAGCAATAGTATCTGTTTTGAGGCAAAAGACCCGCTGCGGTATAAAAACCCGAATCCATGATGTCATAAGTCAGTATCTTTGCATCAGGGGTTTGATTTATGACCTCGGCAAATCGGTACTGTGCCAGATAATCCTTGTTCTTGAAGATCAGATACATGTTCTTGTTCTGAAGCAGAGCAACAACATAACATGCTGTGAGAAGCAGGCAGACAAGGCTTTTCATAAATACGGGGCTTTCCTTGAAAGCCTTGCTCAGTTTTTCCAGGCCCTTGACCATGGGGATCAGGGCAAGGCAGAAACAATATGCCGTGATGTATGCATAGTAGTAAACGACCAAAGGCCTCATAAACACGATGCCTATCGTGAAGACGTATGTAATGACGAAAAAGAACGAAACCTTTTTATGGATCTTTTTGTCCGTGAAGAACAGAGCGATCAGCGAGAGCATCATCATTATCCCGAAAACGGGATACTTCCTTGCCGTAAGGAAGATACCGCGGAGCGGATTATATATGTACTTGATGACAGGCATGTATGCAGGTCCCGAAATGTCAGATACCGGGGTGTGATACGCCACTACATTATAGAAATAAGCTTCCCAGAGATACTTCAGGGAACCCGTTGCGGCGAAGTATAAAAGGACCGGAACGGTCAATATCACAAATCCCAAGATGAACCGCCAGATCATGGACCAGAGCTTAGCAAAGTCTTTGCGCTTTACCGTGATGACAATGATGTAGAAGCAGAAGCCTCCCATGAATCCGATAAACGTGTATTTGATCCAGAACAATGCTGCCGTGATCAGTCCGCAAAAGATCGCTTCGCGTTTTGAAGGGATGCCGTCCCCGTTGATAATGGATCTGAGGCCGAAATAGAAGGCAACCGTAAGAAGCGGGAAACAAAGCTCTTCAGCGTTTCCGCCGTAATTGAACATCTTGAGCGTATATGTGATCCCCAGTAGAAGCGGCATAAGGGCTATCGTGAATTTAGGCGGATCAACAAACAGTTTGACGGTCTTCCATGAGAAAACGGCGAACAGGGAAGCCGCAATGCATTCGATCAGCCATGCACCTGTAAAAGATTTGTCGCTTATCAAAGCGGCAAGGGCATAGATGAAATAAAGGAGAGGACCTTTCTGTTCATAGAGGTCCCTGTAAGGAACCAGACCGTGTGTGATGCCGCGGCCCAATGTAAAAAAGCAGTTTGCATCGTTCCACGGATTCAGCGGATAAAGAGGCGAACAGGTCGATACGATCGTTATGGTGACCGCCGCAGAGATGACAAGAACTATGAGCTCAGGTATTGTCAGCTTGCTCCTGTCAGTCAGTTCCTGTTCCTTCATAATATTTGTGTCGCCCTCAGATGATTTGATGTACATCATTATACCATGCCCGTAAGATGCGTTGACTTAGGGCCCGGGGCACGTCTGAAGCGGTCAGATTTTTGATGTTATAATATATCAGGCTTTCGGGAAAAACGGGGCAAAGGATAAGGGAAACAATTGAGGGATATGGAAATGAAAGGCGTTATCACAAAGACAAGAGCCATTATGGCAATGCTCCTTCTGGCCGTACTGACAATGTTGGTGCTGCCTCAGAAGAGTGATGCGGCCAGCTATAACCAGGACGAGATCCTTTACTATGGAATTGAAGCGCATCTCCTGGATACGGGCTCTGTACAGTTCACATACACGATCGACTGGAAGGTCCTGGACAGTAAGAACGGCGGCGTTTCGTGGGTCAAGATAGGCATCCCGAATCCGAATGCCGAAAGATTCCATTCGCTGACTTCAGATACCATCAAGTCAGTCAAGTATTATTCGGACAAAGGATCTTTTGCAAGAGTCGATTTCTATAAGGAGTACATGGCCGGAGAAGTCATCCACTTCAGCTTCGGCTTCACGCAGCACAATCTGTTCAAAAAGCCCAACTCAAACAATCCCAATGTTAAAACAGTTAACATGCTGAACGAGCAGGATAACTGGGACAGACTTTATGTTTACGATTTCATGCCGGGATGGTTCCCCACCATTCGCGTTGACAGATATGAGATCAAGTGGGATGCGGCCAAAGTCGCCAAAAGCGATGAGGTGCTGAACGGTTCGTATTATTACAAGTCCGGTTCGCTGGCGCCGAATAAGAAGACGTCTTTCAGGGTCGGCTACGCGCCCGGAGCTTATAGTTTTACGACAAAATCGGTTGCTCATTTCGGAGATTTCCTGAGAACAAATTCGCAGATCTTTTTATCTATAGGTTTTTTGATCTTCGTGATCTTCATAAGGATCAAATACGGTGACACCTATTGTGGTCACGGAACGCACGGTCATTACCACGGCGGCGGATGCGCCTGTGCATGTGCATGCGCCTGTGCCTGCGCAGGCGGCGGAAGGGCCGGCTGTTCGAAGAAGGATTTCTACGGTACCAAGGTCTCGTCAAAGAGGCTCAGAAAAGTCTTAAGGAGCGGTGCAAAAGATGCTGAATCAAAAACTTTATGAGCTGAAGAACTGGGATCAGGTCATACATACCACATGGAATCCGGACGGTCCCGGCGTCATCAGGATGCACATGATCCCGCCCAGGTTCACGCCGTTCAGGACGGTGAAGAGCCTTGTCATTATCAACGGTTCCGAGATACTTCCGATCAACGAATCAGGCGCGATCCTCATGACCGAATACGTTAAGAACGTCAACGCTTTCGGCGCCAAGGCGATGAGTGAAAAGGACCTTGAAGAGATAATCGCCAAGACCTTCAGAGGCGTGAAAAAGGTGTTCCCCAGGGTAAAGGACGAGGTCTTAAAAGATGACCTCTACTACTACATCGGCCTTTTCGAGGCTGTGGCAAAAGGCGAGGCGGTCGAGGACGGCTGCGAGACTCTTACTATAGGCGAGTACGCCAAATACATGACCGCGCCGCACAGGATGGACCTTCTGGTCTCCGCCATGGCCAAAGAAGGCAGGTGGAACTGCAACCAGAAGTGCGTGCACTGCTATGCTGCCGACCAGAAATGCGCCGAAGAAAAAGAGCTTTCGACTGACGACTGGAAGAAGATAATAAAGATACTGAGAAAGCAGAAGATCTCGCAGATCACTTTTACCGGCGGCGAGCCCACGATGAGGAAAGACATCCCTGAGCTCATCAGGGAAGCGCGCTGGTTCATCACGCGCCTCAACACCAACGGCGTAAACCTAACGGAAGAATACTGTCAGGAGCTTAGAAAGGCGGAGCTCGACAATCTTCAGGTCACCTTCTATTCGTGTGATGAGGATATCCATAACAGGCTTGTCGGCGCGCCCAATTACCAAAAGACACTTGCGGGCATCAGGAACGCGTTGGCAGCCGGGATCAACATGAGCATAAACACTCCGATCTGCAGGCTCAACAAGGACTATAAAAAGACACTGGAATTCCTGCATGATCTTGGGATCATTTACGTGACCTGCTCAGGACTGATACTTACCGGAAACGCCAGAGAAAAGGAATCCGAAGACTTGAGGATCGAAGGCGAAGAGCTCTATGAATCGCTAAAGGAAGCCGTCGAATACGCGTATGCAAATGACATGGAGATCAGCTTTACCTCGCCCGGACTGGTAAGCCAGGAGCGTCTTTCGCAGATGGGACTTGATATTCCTTCATGCGGAGCGTGCCTGAGCAACATGGCGGTCACTCCTTCGGGCAATGTCGTTCCGTGCCAGAGCTGGCTGTCCGACGAGCCTCTCGGAAACATCCTGACGGACAAGTGGAAGAAGATCTGGAACGATCCGCGCTGCAGGAAGATAAGGGAAAATTCCGCCAAAGAAGAGCAGAACTGCCAGCTCCGCTGATAACCCGCAGGGCCCCGAAGATCATTTGGTCTTGATGTATAATGAGTGAGGTGGAAACACTTCAGTCTTTCTTTTCGCACGGGGTGATTATGAAGGAACTCTTGGGTGGTCTGGGTGCATGGTCCATATTGGACCAGATCGTTTTTTATTGCTTTATCGTTCTCTTTTTGTGGGGCGGGACTAATAAGTTCGGCAGAAAACTTGAGTTCAACGACGATTACACGAGCCTTGAGATAATGAAGTCATTGAGGGGTTTTGCGGCACTCGGAGTCATCCTTCACCATATCTCTCAGGAAGACATCTTCCAGAGCAGACACATTCTTCCGATGTTTGTAAATGCAGGCGCGCACTTCGTAGCGATATTCTTTTTCTGCTCGGGTTACGGCCTCATCAAGAGCCTTGATACCAAGAAGGATTATCTCAAAGGCTTTATAAAGAACAGGATCATCAAGACCATCGTACTGCCTTTCTATATAAACGTGCTGATCTATGGCCTTCTGATCTTCATAAGCGGGACGAAGTTTCCGAAGGAACGCTGGATCTTCAATTTCCTTGGACTTACCATGATGAACACCTACGCATGGTTCCCGATAGTTCTTGCGTTCTTATATCTTGCGTTTTATCTTTGTTTCCGCTTCATAAAGAAACGCCCCGTATGCCTCGCGGTCATACTTGTCTTCATCATCGCTATGGGCATCGGCTTCTGCTTTAACGGACACTTTGCATGGTGGTCCGGAAAGCCGAACTGGTGGTTAACGACGGATCCGAATAAAGCCAAATGGTGGCAGGGTCAGATGACGCTCTGGTTCAGCGGTGAATGGTGGGTCAATTCCGCGCCGGCATTCTTTACGGGTCTGCTCTTCGCAAGCTGCGAAAAGCAGATAGCGGTTTTTTTCAGGAAAGGATATGCAGTAAAGTTCCATGTCCTGCTTGTTCTCACGATGATCCTGCACGGGCTGTCCCTTACGGGCCAGGCAGTGTTCGGCTATTGGACCGAGTTTTCCGGAAAGGGTCCCGGGACCGCTGAAAAAGTCAGAACGTATTTATTGCAGGTACCTTTGTTCCTGGTCCTCGGGCTTACGGTCATCGTTTTCATGATGAAGTATCACGTGAACAATCCCGTTACCAGGTTCTTCGGAAAGTATTCGCTTCACACGTATCTCATGAATCTCGCCGCGATCACAGCTTTCAGGTTTCTTATACCTGTCAGCTCGCCCATCAAGGCGGGAAAGTACAACCTTCTCGTTTATGCGCTTGCCGTCATCTTTGCGACCGTAATTGCGGGCGTCGGCGAACAGAAGCTTACCGAACTTATTCAGAAACTGTTATTCAGGGAAAAGAAAGAGACATGTTGATCTCTCGCCGCTAAGGAGAAAACTTCAGGCCTGTGTCTGTTTGCGCTTAAACGGCAGCTCGACCAGTTTCCAGAAGTATTTGAATGCTATGGAAGCGATCCAGGCTATCGCCGATGAGACGAAGAATACTATCAGGTTCACCGGTAGCGGACGGCCTTTCAGTCCGAGACCGACGAGTGCCAATACGAACTTTCCGAAAAACGGAATAAGCAGGCAGATATATACCAGATACATTTCGAGTGACATAGCTCCCCAGAAACCGAGGATCTTATTCAATGCCTTTCCCAATACGGAAACGCGGCGCACCAGGATATCCAGGAGTTTTGCAACGAGAAGAGAGAGGCTCGCTGACATCAGGATATTGGGAATAAACAGCTTTCCGTCGGGGAGGAGGAACTCAAATTCCAAGAAAACATATGCATAGTAGAAGATGAGACCTGCTGCCAGAGTGACCAGCAAAAGCAGGTAGTGCCACGCTCTGAAGACTATCTGTTTTTCACTTTGCGCCAGATGGCCGAAATAGATGCCGATAAGGAATACGGGTATCCTGTTTGTGAAACCGAAAAGGTCAAAACGGATCTTTCCGTCTAAAAAGAGTGTTAAAGCAAGCCAGATCAGGATCGCAAGCCCAGTGAAAAGGAGCTTGTTCTTTGCTTTGGCGAAGGCTTTGAAATAAAGCGGGAAGAAGATGTAAAAAGTGATTATCGCGGGAACGAACCAGCAGTATGCATTAACGTCGACCGCATAGAAAGTATAGCAGGAGGCGTGTCCCAGAAAGGTCAGAAAAGACCACTTATATATAAATGCACTGGCTGTTAAAGAAACAAGATAAGGCAGGTAGACCCTTCTTAAGCGCCGGTAGTAGAATTTCGGAAGCGGATCCTTTTTGATGGAATAAGTCAGCCCCATTCCGGACAGCAGCATGAAGATGTCGACTCCGAAATAACTGACTTTTCTAATGAAATATTCCGCATTATGGAAAAACGAGATGACGCTCACGGGTGATTCGGGGATGACGATCAACCATGCATGAAAAACGAATATCATTATCGCGGCCATGCCCATTATCGCGCCGCGGTAACGCGACAGCAGGACAAAACCGTTTGCTGTGATCTCATTATTCTTTTCGTTCATGTGTAAAACGGCGACCTGAGCCTTGCGGTTATGTCATCTTTTGAAAGAGGCCTGTCGTAGAAGAAGCCCTGTATAACGTTAACTCCGAGTTTATCGAGCACGTCGACCTGATTCTTCTGTTCAACGCCTTCAACGACGATCCCTGTGTCTATCTCTTTTGCGAGCCTGATAATGTAAGTGAGGATCGCGAGGTCCCTCTCCTTCGAATTGTCGATGAACCCTTTGTCGATCTTGAGGGTGTCAAAAGCGATCTCACGGAGGAGCGTGAGGGATGAACTCGCGCTTCCGAAATCGTCGATGGAAACCTTGTAACCGAGCTGGTGGAGTTCATCCACGAAGTCGCTTAAGACGCCGATCGAGAACTCGTCAGCGGTCTCGGTAACTTCTATCTCGATAAGCTCTTTCGGGATCTTACAAGACCTGACCTCGGCATCGATCTTTTTCGCGAGCACGCGGTCAGCGAGATTGCGCCTCGAGAAGTTTACGGAGATAACGGGGATCTCTATGCCTTCCTTTATCCATTCGGCTATGTCTTCACAGACGCATCTTAAGATGTGCATATCCAGGAAACGGATGGTGTCGTTTGATTCCATTATGTGGATAAACGATTCGGGAGGCATGGTCTTTCCGTCATGGATCCAGCGGGCGAGAGCCTCGATACCGCACATCTTTCCCGTACGGGAATTGACCTTGGGCTGATAGAACGGCTTGAACTCATTGTTCCTCAGGCCTTCCTTTATATCGCTCTCGAGCTTTTTGCGGTTTGCCGCATCATCTAACATTTCCTGCGTTATCCATATGACGTCATCACTGATCTTTGCCTTGGCCTCGACAAGTGCCTGCGCTGCAAAGACCAGGATGTCCTCGCCTTCAAGATCGAACCTGTCGAAACTGTAAACGCCTGCTCTTGCGGAAAGCGTGACCTTGTTCTCGTTGCCGGTCGTACTGTCTTTGAAAGGGACTTCCACTCCGCTTAATGCGCGGAGGAAGGGATCTAAGTTCCTGTCTTTCACGATCGCAAGGAACTGGTTGCCGAACTGCCTTCCGAGGATCTCGTCCCTTTCGATCTTGTCCTGCATAATGCTGCTGAAGTTTGCGAGGATCCTGTTGCCGTTTAAGATGCCGAATGCGCGGTTGACATCGGAGAACTTGCGGAGGTCAAAGAATACCGCCGAATATCCTTTCAGAGCATTTTTGGTTCTCTTGTTATTTACCCATTCGATACAGGCGTGCTCGTTGGCAAGTCCTGTCCTGACTTCGGTCCTGCTCGCAAGAACGATCTCCTTTTCCTTGTGGACGATATTCTCGAAGAACATCAGAAGTACTGAAAGGCCCATGCAGATGTTCATCAGCGAGCTGCCGAGGAAACATATCTGGATCACTTCTCCGATGATGGGAAGTATCAGGTAGGATACCAGGACCAGGCGCTGGGGGGCCGTCAGCTTTTCGCGGTTTTCGATTATCACCGATTCGACAAGGATCGCGCCTAAAGTTGGGATGACCGCGGCCAGCCAGAAGAGCGGGCCTCTCTGATATACGTTGTTGCTGTCGAAAGAGTAGTAGATGCCTGTGAACTGCGATATGGTCACGAGTAAAAGACCTATGAGGACGACAAAGCAGACTGCAATCATGCGCCTCCTGCAGGGCATGTCCGGTTTGAAGTCGAAACGCTTGAAAAGTCTCGTGTAAACGAGCATCGCGTAGAACATGAGCATCAGCACGACGAGGTAGTAAACGGCTGCGTTGACGACGTGCATTACCGCTATGTTGAGCGGAGTCGTGCTGCCTTTGAAGATGTAGAAAAGATATTCGCAGAGCAGCATCAGGCCGCATGAAAGATTCAAAAGGACGATGACGGATTTCCTTACCCTGAGAGGATCCTTGCTCAGCGCATACATTGGCGTCAGTACAAAACAGAGTACTGATTCGACCAGAAGAGCGGTAAGTTGTGCGCTAAAACCGTCAATCATTTTTTATTACCTAACGCTTATTATATGCTACTTCTTTGGCAGATGATATAATATATCCGCGCGGAGACGGGTTCTCTGCGTTTTGGGATAGACAGAACGGGGGTGATCTAATGGCAAAGCTTAACAGTTATTCATGCTCCAAGTGCGGAGGAATACTCAATTTTGATGAAGGAATGGAATTGTTCGCATGTCCTTTCTGCGGCAATGAATTTGGCGTTGTCGACCTCCACAGAGGGGAGATCATCGGGCAGGCCGAAGCTGCTCTCAGGAGACGTAAGTTTGATACCGCGAGGGATATTTACAAGACACTCCTGGCGAAGAATCCGCAGGACTTTGAGGCTCTTCTGGGCATGATCCTCGTAGCGGGAAAGCTCCTTTCGGCTGAATCACTGGATGACATTGAAAAGGTAAAATCCTGTGACTTCAAGGCTGCAAGGGCTTCACTCAGAGCCGCACAGAAAGCCGCTTCTGAAACTGAATACTTCAACAGGCTGTCAGAGCTCTTAAAGCTGGCGGAAGAATATAAGAACGCCAAGCTGGAAAGATCCGAAGCAACTCAGGATGCCAGGGACAAATTCCAAAGCATAGTTGACATGGAAGTCAGGATCGAGGAAGACAAGGAAAGACAGAACGAGATAATCAAGATAGTGTTCGATCAAGTGTTCCCGTTTGCGGCATGGATCCTCGTGTTTGTATTGGCCTTTGCCATCACGAGACTTGATGAGGGGGGTACCACTCCTTTCTTAGTCTTATTGCCTATCGTAATCGTTCCGTTAGTGTTTTTTGTCATCAGATACTTCTACTATGAGGCTAAGAAAAAGGTGCTTGCCGTTCCGGACGAAAGAGACATCGTCTCGGGCCACAAGAATGCCGAAAAGCTGTCCCTGAAGGCTCAAAAACTCAGTGATGACTACAACATAAAACTCGAAGAGCTTAAAAAGCTCGATCCTACGGTCAACGGCTACACGCCGCCCGCTCCCGCCAAAGTCGATGCAGGTCCCGATCCGTTTGTGGACGTGACCAAGACAGTCACTTGCGCAAAGTGCGGCGGACAGCTTTTCCTGGACAAGGAGAAAAAGCTCTACGAGTGTAAGTTCTGCGGAGTCGGTTACGGAACTTCGCTGTTCTTCAACGAGCCTTTGGCAAAGGCAAGGACCGCGCTTAAGGCAACCGATTACACCGAAGCCGATAAGAGGTTCCAGCACCTTCTCATGGTCGATAACCAGGATTTCGAGGCGCTCGTCGGAAGGATCTTATGTGCAGGAAGATGGCAGAGCATATACGACATCGATCTTGAGGACAAGATGCTCCCGTTCATGGAAGAACATCTTACCGACAGGACTGACGAGGCCGTTCAGCATTCAAGCGAAGCGCACAAAGACTTCTTCTTCGACATGCAGAAGATAGTCACGCTCTATATCAACTGGACCCATCTCGAACAGAAAGCCAGGAGTGCGAGGAACGCGGTCAATTATGCCAAAGAAAACGCCGACATAAAGATCGACAGATCGGACTTAGACTGGAAGGCTGAAAAAGAACGCAAGTCAAAAGAGAATGATCTTAAGAACAAGATCATTGATTACAAGCTCGATATGAAACAGCTGCGCGAAGAGTTCAACGAGTTGAAGGCTTCGCTGGTCAAGCGCAAGGTCGAATTATCGGCGGACGGAGAGAGTGACTGACGCATGATAAAAAACATCGTACTGGACATGGGAAACGTGCTCCTGGATTTCAATCCGGAGTTCGTGCTCAATAGATTCTGTTCCTCTGATGAGGAGAAAAAGATCATCAGGGAAGAGCTCTTCGAAGGCCCGGAATGGCTGATGGGAGACAAGGGCGACATAAAGGACGCTGACAGGTTTGATCTGGTTAAGGGCAGGGTCCCTGAGAGATACCACGGGGCATTGAAGAACTGCGCTAACCATTGGGACATCTGTATGATTCCTTTAGACGGCGCAAGGGACTTTTGCGAAAAGGCGAAGAGGGACGGCTACAAGGTCTTCGTACTGTCTAATGCAAGCGACCTTTTCTACGAGTATTTTCCGAAGTTTCTGCCGCTGGATTTTTTCGACGGCGTGTTCGTTTCTTCCGACTATCTCATGCTCAAACCCGACGTGCAGATCTATCAGGCATTTCTCGCCAAATACGGACTTCCGGCAGAAGAATGCCTGTTCGTTGATGACAGGGAAGAGAACGTGGCGGGAGCCCGGAAAGCAGGCATGAACGGCTTTGTCTTCAAGGGCAGCTACAACGATATCTTTAAGAACGCGAAGTAATAAAGATAAAGGGGTACCGCAAAACTGCGATACCCCTTTGCTTTTGATTGAAACCGGATTAACCGATTCCGCCGCCGTCTTCAATCACGCAGACTGCAATATGTGAGGCCGGGTCATAAGTGAGCTCGTAGTTTGTAAAGCGCGCTCTGTCGGAGGGAAGGAGCTTTGTGACAGGCTCGGGTCCCTTCCAGGAAGCCTTGTAGATCACGTTGCCTTCGGCGTCGGTGCTCTTCTTCCAGAACTTGTCGAATGAGACCTTTTTTTGGCCATGCTGCTCACGCTCGTCGTTGATCATGAAATGCTGGTTCTTGAGGTAACCCTGGAGCTGCTCTTCGGTTGCCTTGAAAACGAACGTGCTGCCGGAATGGCCTGTGGCGTTGTCGCCGACGTGATATTCGACGTGGAATCCTTCCGTGTACCAGGAAGCTTCCTTGAAGCCTTCGACTTCGTGGCTCAGGTCGCAGTTCTTTTCGTTCATCAGGATCGTGTAGCCCTTCTCCATGTAGGTCTTGGCGAGCTGGTTGAGGGTGTCGTCCTTGAAGTAATCGGGCTTGGTCACGGTGATCTTCTTCATTGCCTCGTCTTCTTCCTTGTCGCGCTTTTCGACTTCGGAGACGTGTGAGGAATAATCGGGGATGTCAGAAGGGATTACCCTTTCTTCGCGGCCTTTCGATTCGTATACTGACTCGTCAATGGCGCCCTTGGGGATCGGCTTGTTGAATATCGCCTTTACTGCTGCGTTGATGGCGCCCCTTGTTGAGGGGATGCACATTACCGCTGTCATTGTTACTGCTATAGCCGCTGCTGCGATCGCGGCCTTCTTACCGCCGGACAAGCGGGTTGTCCTGGCGGGCTTCCTCGGTGTGGAAGCCAGTTCCATTTCCAATACTTTTCTCATATCTTTTTTCCTGTCGTTATCCATTTTTATCTTATCGATAGCTTTGATGTATTCATCCTGCATAGCGGCTACCTCCCGTAAAACGTTTTTTAAGAATCTCCTTCGCCCTGGTGAGCCTCATCGACACTGCGGACGGGGCTATGTCCAGGATGTCGGCTATTTCTTTCAGGGAATAGCCTTCGTAATAATGAAGATGGACCGCTGCTCTGAGTTTGTCGGGAAGTTCCGCAACGGCTGCATACATTTCCGTATCGTCTTCATCAGGTTCTTCTTCTGACCCTGCCTCGGCCGCATCTTCGAAAGGAGCCTTGAAATTGACGTCTGCCGATTTCAGAAAGTCCCTGCATTTGTTGGCGACCATCGTAAGGATGTATGATTTTTCTTTTCCTTTGGTGATGGAGATATCGGATCTTATCAGCTTTACGAAAACGTCCTGAACAACGTCTTCCGCATCGTGTCTTGAGCCCAGATACGAATATGCCAGGCGGAATGCGTCATCGGCATATGTATCGAATAGTCTCAATACATCTTCATTATTCATTTCGAATAACCTTCCTTTTCGTTTTTTGAGTACTCACCCATAAGACGAACTTGCACATGGAATTTCACACTTTTTTCGAAAAAAGTGTTTCAGGAAAAAAGATACGGCACGGAAAATGTGCCTTAACTAACAGGGTAACTGGCCTTCAAAAGCCTTATTTATACGGTCCCCGGAGGAGGAGTCCGGCCGAACTCAGAATTCATGGCGTCTTCAGCCTTGTTCTGCTTTCTCTTCTTGTTCATGAGAATAATGAGAACGACCGTGCTTGCGATACCGACCGCAACCACTACCAGGATAACGATCCCAAGCATTGCCAGCAAAGCAAGGATAACAGCGCCGCCACCGCCGCTGCCGCCGCCCATAACGTCAAAATTAAACAGATTCAGATTCATTTTGAACAACCTCTCTTTCAGGTTTAATTATATACATAGACATCAGAAAACATATTGCCGATGTGATCACGATGATGACGATGTTCGTCAGAAAACTGCCGCTTCCCGTATACCATGAGATGGTCGCGCCGGCGAACAGCGCGATCGTCGTGACGCCAAATGCGGCTCCCGGAGCTATCTTCATGACAGATACCGCCATGCCGATCGTCACTGCGGTAGTCATGCTGAAGAACATTATTCCGATGAGCGAAACGACCATGAGTTTGTTGCCGAGGATAAGGAACGGGAGTGCTCCGATTATGCTGATAAAGGCGGTCTTTCTCATGCCGATCCTGTCGGTCAGGACGCCGCCCAAAGCCTTGCCTATACCCATGAAGACATAGAGGAGGACCGACTGCGTAAGAGTCGTTTTCCATGCAAGCGGAATCTCGTTTCCGATCAGGGCCCTGACGGCTACGATGAAAAAGACTGCGAGGATTACAATAACGGCCTTTCTTCCCGGAATGACGTAGTTGAAGCCGGAGCAGTCATCGCTTTCTTCAGGGTTGTCCTTATACAGAGTTTCGCCGGCGATGACCAGCGGCAGCATCAGTGCGCAAAGGAGCGCGATCCACCAGAAGGACATGTTTGTTGCTGCGAGGACCTGCCCGAGGATAACGCCGAACGAACCGCCGCTTACAAAGACCGCGACCGGTGTGAGGGTGCCGCCTGAAGTCCTTATCGTCAGTTCCGCGCCTGCGACGTGGATGAGCGCGTTGCCGGTGGAAAGCAGGACCAGGGAAGTCCAGAACAAGGCGTCTTTCGCGTCAGTGATGAAGTAGATGAGAAAGCCTGACAGGAGTAAAGGGACGGAGAAGATCCCCGGCCTGAACTTTTTAAAAAGATCTCTGAGCGCGCCCCAGAAGAACTGCGGAACGAAAGCGATGCAGTTATAGAGGAGAGCCACCATCGTTATGAAGACGGGATCTTCGGTTATACGGTAGAGCATGAAATAGCACACAACTTCGTTAAGAAGATGTATCACGAAGTAAAGTGAAGCGGCTTTTGCGGCTCTGCCTTTGGCTGTCATGGGGCTCCTTTCCTAAGTGATGAGACCGAGTATCTTTGCCGCGACAGGAGTGCCTATGCAAAAGGAAACTCCGTTAAGTATCAGCGACAGGATGAACGGCGAAGGTTTCTTTGTGTAGAGAAGCTTCCTGTAGATCAGGGCTTCGGTGATGAAGACTGCTGCTTCGATGAAGATGATATATGCCACTTTCGGTATGGAGGTAAATGCTTCAAACAACATGCCGGAAAGAACGGCTACAGGGTTTGTCAGCGTGTTCGTAAAAAGGATCACGGTGAGGTCAAAGCCTTTCCTGATGCCTGCTAAGAGTGCGGACGATTCTTCGAGCAGCACCGTCAGCAGAAGGCATACAGCGAATGTCAGCAGGATGATCCGCATATCAGCGCCGCGTCAAAACTTGAAAAGGGTATTCAGGTGCAGGGTATTCATGACCGAGATCAATAAGATCGGGGACGCGTAGATGGCGTTGCAGATAAGCGAGATCAGGAAACCGTTGAACTTCCTGTCTTTCAGGAGCAGCTGCCAGACCAGTCCGTGATAAACGAACATCGGAACGAAAAGACTGGCCATGGATAAAAATGGGAAGGCCGCTTCATGGCTGCCCATGCCTATGTTGACAGCAAAGCTTGCGAAGATGGTCATGAAAATGAGCCCCAGTACCATGGAAGATATCTGAAGGCACACCAGGATCCACTGGTCGAGCGGTTTCTTGATGCCGAAGAGCCTTGAGATCAATAGTCCGTACAAAAACGGATAAGCGACAGACCAAGCGATAATTACTAAACCAGACATTTTGTGATCACCCTGCCTTTCCTGATCGTTTCATACATTATACATTCTTATCTTCGCTCTGCCGTTTCGGAATACCGGCAGATTTCTTTTTGGGTTTATCGTCAGCAAGATAGTAAATACCGATGATAAGCAGAATGCCCGCGATTATCAGCGGGATGTTGTAACTCTTGTCTGCGGGAAGATAATCTCTTACCAGCCAGTCGTACCTGGCAAGGAAAACTTTTCTCGGATCATTGCCGTCATCTTGGTAATAGACCCTTAAGACCGTGCCGTCAAATAAAAATCCGTATGAGAAATCAGTTCCGATGAATTCTCTTTTCTTGTCCGTACCTTTGGGTGTGTATCTGACCGTTATCCAGGTTTCCGAGACTCTTCTGCGACCGATATAGGAACGTTTTACTTCCCTGTTGACGATGACGCCGTCAACATATTCATAGCCGTCGCCCCTGTGAACATCAGTGAAGCGGAAATAGAGATTCACGCCGATTATGATCAGCGCGATAACGAAGTGTATGACGGCTAAAACCACATACACTTTCTTTTCGGATACGGTTGTGATCTGATCGTTCCCCTTTTTGCTCATGACCTATTATATCATGAGCCGGGACAGCCTCAGGCTTTTGCCGTTACGATATCCTGAGCTCTTGCGAGGGCGTCGTCGATGTGCGCGCAGAAGTTCTCTTCGCCGACTTTGCCGTAGAAGCCGGCCTTCTGGATGACCTTCATCGGCTGCTCGTTGACATGCGACATGATGAGCTTAACATCCCTGTTCCTGCAGTTCTCAAACAGGATCTCAAGGTTTCTCATCGCTGTTGCGTCGATCGTGCTGACGCTCCTCATCCTGAGGACCAGAGCTTTGGTATCTTCCTTAGGCGAGATCTGAAGGATCTTGTCAGCTGTTGCGAAGAACATAGGGCCGCTTATCTCGTAAACGATGGTGTGCTTGGGCAGTACCCTGAGATCGATGCTGTCGGGGTCGTTCTCGGGATCGACGTCCTTCCAGCCTGCGACCTGCGTAACGTCGCTCATCCTCTTCATGAAGAGTACTGCGGAAAGAATGACGCCGACTTCGATCGCGACAACGAGGTCGAAGATGACGGTAAGCGCAAACGTGAGGAGCAGAACAATTATGTCGCTCTTGGGCGCGCTCTTGACCTGGTTAACAAACCTTCTCCATCCGCTCATGTTGTATGCAACCTGGAAGAGGATCGCCGCGATGCAGGGCATCGGAATGAGCTTTGCGTAAGGCATCAGGAAAACGACTACGAGGAGGAGAGATACGGAATGGACCATGCCTGCGATAGGGGTTCTTCCGCCGTTCTTGATGTTTGCGGCAGTCCTAGCGATGGCGCCTGTTGCGGGGATACCGCCGAGGCAGGCAGATGCGATGTTGCCGACACCCTGCGCGACAAGCTCTGCATTGGGCCTGTGCTTGGAACCGATCATGCTGTCGGCAACGACTGCTGAAAGGAGCGATTCAACGCCTGCGAGGAATGCGATCGTAACCGCGTTGGAGATCTGTGCGCTGATGGTCTCAAAAGTGAACATCGAAGCGTTGACGGAAACCGGGGGAAGTCCTGCCTGGATGTTCTCGAACTGCGTGCCGATCGTATTGACGTTGAGATGGAAGATCTGTACGACAGCCGCGGTTACTACGACTGCGATGAAAGAACCCGGGATCTTTTTGAGGAACATCTGGCTCAAGATGAGGATGACAAGGGCTAACGCACCGATGCCGACTGCCTGCCAGTTGATGGTCGTGCCGTTTACGACGAGTGCCTTGATCTTTTCGGCCGTCTCGATCGGCTTTTCGCCGTGCTGGTATGAGATGCCCGTGAAGTCCTTGATCTGGCCGATGAGGAGGGTGACTGCGATGCCGGCGGTGAATCCGGTGGTGATCGGGTCGGGGATGTACTTAAGAAGGCTTCCGAATCTGCAGAGGCCCATGATGATGAGGATGATGCCCGCCATTATGGTGGCGACGATGAGGCCCTGTGTTCCGTCCTTGAGGACGATGCCTGCAACGATGGTCGCAAAGGCGGCCGTAGGTCCTGCGATCTGGACGCGGCTTCCTCCGAGGAAAGCAACAATGAATCCCGCAACGATCGCGGTGTAGATTCCCGCTTCAGGCGTGACACCCGATGCGATCGCGAGTGCGATGGACAAAGGCAGCGCGATTATCGCCACGATTATTCCTGCTACGATATCCTTAACGAGCTGGGAACCCGAATAGTTCTTCAGCACTGAGAAAAGCTTCGGCTTAAATTCTTTCATACATACCCCTTGTGGTTACCGCTTTGATCAAACCACCGAATTATAAGAATTTGGGGTACTTCTATCAATTCTTATATTGCACGAATGTAAGGCCGTTAATGGCTTTGTGAGTTAACGGTTTGTTCAACCCAAAGCCTTGAGCTTCACGACAAAGCCTTTGGTGTAGCCGTCAACGCTGCACAAAGCGATCGACCCGCCGTGTCTGTCGATGACGCGCTTCGTTATGGCGAGGCCAAGGCCTGTGCCGCGGCCCGGAGTCCTAGAGGAATTCTCGGTCACGAACGGCTCGAAAACATCTTCGCCGCCAGGTATCTCGTTACCCGTGTCAGCGATCGTTATCACGCAGTGGCCGTCATCAAAGGCTAAACGGACCAGCATCTTTATGCCGTCGGGATTGTGCTTGTAGGTGTTGGCCACCAAATTGGTGAGAGCGCGCCTGAGGTCGCGGCGGTCCGCGTCAACATAAATGGCAGATTCCGGAATATCGATCTCAACATCGATCTTATGCTCTTCAAGAGAGCCGTAATTGTCAGCTACGGTCTCGCGGAGAAGCGCACATACGTCAAGCTTTTCAAGCTTTGGCTGATACTCTTCCGTGCCAAGCTGCGAGTACTCGAAAAGCTCGTCGACGAGGTCGTTCATGTTGCCTGACTTGCTGCTTATGATGCCGTAGATCTCGGCTTTTTCGGAATCCGGGATCTTGCCGTCGGACAGGGCTTTGGCAAAGCCGCTGATGGAAGTGATCGGGGTCTTTAAGTCGTGTGCGACTGATGCGTAGAGAAGGTTGTTCTCCCTGATCTGGCGCTCGCTTTCCTTGCGGATCTCGTTGCGGATAAGCATGTAGAAGACCAGGGCGCTCAGGATGAAGATCGCGATCCTCAGAAGGAGAAAACCCAATACCGCGGGGACTGCGAAGCGATCGTTTGATTCAATAAGAACGGTCATTTTCTCGCCTAAGGCATCCAACATCGGATCGATGATCCCGTTGATCAGGGTGATCACGCAGAACCAGATTACGACTTTGAGCCGGAGCTTTGCCATGCCGGATCTATTCTTCATAACGGTACCCGAGGCCCCTTATCGTCTTGATGTGCTCAGCGCCGACCTTGTCTCTTAAACGGCTGATTATCACGCGGATCGTGTTGTCGTCAACGGTCTCTTGATCGTACCATCCGGTCTCGTAGATCTGCTCTTTCGTGAAGACGCGCTTGGGCTGCCTCATCATGAGCTCCAGGACCTTAAGCTCAGCCTTGGTGAGAGGCGTGACGGCATCGCCCTTTTTGACGCTGCACTCGGCGAGATCGAGCGTCACGTCACCGACTGTGATGACATCGGAGGCTGAAACGGGCGAGGTCATACCCAGCCTTCTTTTCTGGGCGTTTATCTTCGCTACGACCTCGAGCGGCTCAAAGGGCTTGGTCACATAGTCGTCTGCACCGACGTCCATTCCGAATATCCTGTCGGACAGTCCGACCTTAGCCGAAATGATTATGACCGGGATGTACTTGTCCTTTCTTTCGCGGATCTTTTTTATGAGCTGATAGCCGTCGATCTTGGGCATCATGACGTCTACGACCGCGACGTCGACGGGAGCAGAGTTCAGGACAGCGAGAGCCTGCGCCCCGTCATTTGCCTCGAGGACGTTATATTCATTCTCGTCAAGATAGACTTTGAGAAGCCTGATTATCTCTTTCTCGTCGTCGGCTATCAGAAGATTAAGCATCGTCGGTGACCTCGTTTTTTGCTGAGTTTATTTTACATCACTTGAGCTCTTCTTTCCCGAACTTGACGTAAGAGAGGGCCAGGACGGCCGCGAATGCGATGACCGCTGATGAAAGCGCCATCAGAACGTTCTTGTTGCTTATGTCAGCTATGACGAATATCGCCTGGCCAGCGGGCAGCATACGCAGGTATTTTTCCGCCCATGAATGTTCGATGAGGGTCTGCGCCGCGAAGTTGAGCGCCATCATGAGCATGAGGTTTAAGCCGATGGCTCCGCCCAAGTGCCTTATATACATGGATGAGAGGAAGCACGCTGAGGCATAGGCGACCTCGACGACTGCGAGGACCGCGGCCCTTCCGATGATTGATCTTGCAAAGGTTCCTTCGATTCCTCCGGTGCCCTTCATGGCGAAAGCGACCGCCGTGCTTACTGCTATGGAAACGGTGCTGAACAGCGCGGTTGCTGCCGAATATGAAAGGAACTTGGCAAGGAGGATCTTTATCCTGGAGTTTCCGGCCATGACCGCCGCCTGGATCTTGCGGCCCTCAAAAGCGCCCGTTATATGTATGCCTGCGAAAACGCCGATGATGAACATCATGAAGCTGGTGTAGTTGTTAAGGCCTTCGAGATACGCTTCATAGCCCGTGAAGCCTTCGCCTTTCAGCGTTATCGCCAGCATCAGTGCAGGGATTGCGACCAATGCCGCTCCCGTGATCCAAAACGCTTTCGAAGAAATAGTCTGCTTAAGTTCCCATTTGAATAAACTGCCCATCATGCGCCCCTCCCCAGAAGTTCCATATAGTATTCTTCCAAAGTTCTCTCGTGCTTTGCCAGGTGCGTCACGAGGATCCCTTTTTCGTACATCAGTTTTGCTATGTCTTTTGTTCCGGCATTTCCGAATATCCTGATCGAATTCTCGTCAAGATCGGCCGGACCTATCCCGCCGGCCTTAAGCACCTTAAGTGCTTCGTCATTACTTTCCGTTTCCAATATGACGTGCGTCGTGCAAAGACCGTCCAATTCTTCCTTTGTGAGCGTGGACAAGATGCGCCCGTGGGAGATCATTATGTAGTCTGTCGCGAGCTGGTAGAGCTCGGTGAGGATGTGAGACGAGATGACGATAGTGATGCCGTCGTCCCTGCAAAGCGAAAGCAGGAGTTCTCTTACTTCGACCATTCCCATAGGGTCGAGGCCGTTGACCGGCTCATCCAGGATAAGGAGTTCCGGGCTGTTGATGAGCGCCATCGCGATGCCCAGCCTCTGCTTCATTCCGAGCGAGAAGTCGCCGACCTTCTTGTTTTTCACGTCACCCAGGCCGACCCTTTCAAGGAGCTTTTCGATCCTTGAGCCGTCCTTGTTCCCGTAAAGGAGCTGCTGGGATTTGAGGTTCTCTTTTGCTGACTTGTGGAGCTCTAATATTGGGCGTTCGACAAGGCAGCCCATTTTGCGCCTCGCCTGTATGAGACCTGCTTTATCGGACTTTCCGAAAAGCTCGACGGAGCCCTGTTCGATGGAGCTCAGTCCCGTTATCGCCCTGATAGTCGTCGTCTTGCCCGCGCCGTTTTCTCCTATGAATCCGTAGATCCTGCCTTTTTTGACTTCGAAAGACACGTTGTCGAGCGCGGTCTTGGCGCCGTATCTTTTCGTAAGGCCCGTGATCTTCAGTATGGTATCGTCCATTTTTGTTTCTCCCGTTTGGTTTTGACCGGATGTTAAGAC
>JAEEGJ010006529.1_pt1 | contig 34790 bp, 28 predicted proteins | sample 8958761 | NCBI WGS metagenome assembly JAEEGJ01 (sample SAMN16246546, study PRJNA631951) | gut metagenome | biome: gut microbiome; feature: rumen; material: RS-attached | host: Bos | place: Iran: Karaj | collected 2018-10
CGAAGCGGTCGGCGTTCTCGACGATCAGGGTGTTTACGTTCGGCATGTCGACGCCGTTTTCGATGATGGTCGTGCAGACGAGGATGTCGTACTTGCCTTCGACGAAGTCAGTGACTACTGCCTCAAGGCCGTTTTCGGGCATCTGACCGTGTGCATAAGTGACACGCACGCCGGGCATCGCTTTCGCGAGGTTGTCGGCAACCTTATCAATGTCTGATGTCCTGTTGTAAAGATAGAAGATCTGGCCGCCTCTTGCGATCTCACGCATGCACGCCTGGACGATGATCTGCTCGTCGTAGCCAAGCACGTATGTCTGTACCGCACGCCTGTTGAAAGGCGCTTCCTCAAGGACAGAGATATCCCTGATGCCCGAAAGCGACATGTGAAGCGTTCTCGGGATAGGCGTTGCTGACAGAGAAAGCACGTCGACGTCGGTCTTCATGGACTTGATCTTCTCTTTGTGGTTGACGCCGAATCTCTGTTCCTCGTCGATTACGAGAAGGCCCAGATGCGGCGGTTTTACGTCGTTTGAAAGCGCCCTGTGGGTGCCGATGATGATGTCGATCTTGCCGCTCTCGATATCAATGAGATTCTGCTTTATCTGCGCCTGCGAGACGAATCTCGAGAGCATGCAGACGTTTACCGGGAAGCCCTTTAATCTGCGGGATAAGTTCTCGTAGTGCTGCTGCGCAAGGAGTGTCGTCGGCGCGAGCATTATTACCTGTCTGCCGTTCATGACCGCCTTGAACATTGCCCTGAATGCGACTTCCGTCTTGCCGAATCCGACGTCTCCGCAAAGGAGTCTGTCCATCGGTCTCTCGGATTCCATGTCTGTCTTTATCTCATGTGCCGCGCGGAGCTGGTCGTCAGTCTCAACGAACGGGAATTTGGCTTCGAAAAGTTTCTGCTGCTCATCGTCAGGTGCGCACGCAAAGCCCTTGTTTACGCTTCTTGCGGCATAGATCTTCAAAAGGTCGTATGCAACTTTCTTAATCGCATCCCTTGCGCGCGATACGGACTTCTTCCACTCATCGCCGCCAAGCCTTGAGAGCTTCGGTTCTTTCTCGCCCGGGCCGACGTATTTCTGAAGCGAATCCAGATTCTCAGGAAGGATATAAAGCGTCTCGCCCTTTGCATAAGTCAGCTTCAGGTAGTCCTTGCGGATCTCGCCGACCCTCATGTTGACGAGGCCTTCATAACGGCCGACGCCGTGTTTGTCGTGAACTACGTAATCACCCGGATTGATCTCGCTGAAGAACTGGATCCTGTTGCCGCCCTTCTTCTTTTCGGGGCGCTTCTGCTCAGTTCCATATAACTCCTGCTCGCCCAGGATGGTGATTCCCAGAAGCGGATAGTTAAAGCCCGCCGGGAGCGGTGCGTCGATTATCTCGGTGAAGCAGTCGTATTCAGCCAGACGTTCCTTAAGCTGCTCCCAGCGCCTTCCGTGGTGGGCAACAAGATAAACGTTCTTATTTTCCTTGAGGAGCGCGGAAAGCTCCTGTGCGCGGCCCGAAAAGTTATCTGCCGGGAAGCCTGAAACCGTGTGAAGCACTCCGCCCGGCAAACCATTGCCGGAAGACTGGAACATGGACAATGTAACAATGTTATCCAGCCCGTCTAATGCCCTCATGAGCTTTGAAATGTTCACCATGGCAGACGGAGCACACGTCGGCGCGATACCTATCTCAAAAGAGTCACGGCAGCGCTGCACATATTCGCCCGCATAAGCATTCAAGCGCGCATCGATGTCGACCATCTCGTCGGCAAAGAAAACGACGTCGCTGCCGTTCACGTAATCTATTATGGTCTGATAGTCCTTGAGGATGATCCCAAGCCATCTAGCGATGCCCGAAGGCTCGATTCCGTTGCTGATCTTCTCAGCGTCGCCAGTAGCCGTTCTGGACAAAAGCTCTGCCGCACGCCTTACTTCCCTCGTCGCCGTGTTCATCTTGGCGAGGTCTTCCTGCACGCGCTCCTTAATGAGCGATGCTATCTCATCGCGCTTATCTTCAGGGAAAGCATATACGGATGCAGGGACTGCGGCAGTCTCTTCGAGCTGGCCCGTCGATCTCTGCGTCTCCCTGTCGAATGTCTTTATCTGGTCTATCTCGGTATCGAAAAAGCTTACTCTCACGGGTTCCATATAAGACGGCGAATAGATGTCGACAATGTCGCCTCTTACTGAGAATTCGCCCTTTTCCATTACCTGCGGGACGTTTTCGTAGCCGTTTAAAAGGAGCTTTTCGACAAGTTCGTCACGCTCCATTTCCATGCCGACCTTAAGATCTATTATCCTCTTGCGGAAAACTTCTTTGGGTTCAAGTTTGTTAAGAAGCGCACCGGCCGTTATTACGGCAGCCCCGTATTCGCCTCTGGCAAGCTCTGAGAGCGCCGCGGAACGGTTAAGCTCTAATTCTCTGGAAGAAGCCTCCGCGCTCACGAGAGACAATTCTGAGGGCGACAGAAGGGTAACCGGCTCGTCGGTGAATGCCGCACAGTAAGATGCGGTCACACGCGCCCTTGCGCTGTCGGGTTCGATGAATACAGCCTTGCGGCCGTTAAGGCGGGCCAGAGCCATAGCAACATAGACCTTCTGCTCGTTGCACAGGCCCGTGATGTTAAGATGCTTCCCCGTTTTCAGACTTGTGGAAAAGTCAGCGGCGAGCTCTTTGTCGGATGCGATCCTTCCAAGGAGTTCGGTGAGGCTTTTATCCATTAGAGATGATCTCCTCTACTGCCTCACACGCTTTTACGAATGCGTCGTTCATGAGTGACCGGTCATCTGCGGGCACTTCGGAAAGAACATAATTTACGAGATCCCAGTGTTCAGGCACCGGACCCGTGCCGATCCTGACACGCGGAAACTCCTGTGTTCCAAGGAGCTGGATCACGGATCTCATGCCGTTATGCGTGCCGGCACTGCCCTTGGGTCTTACCCTGATGGTACCCTTGGCAATGTCGATATCGTCGTAAACAGTGATGATGTTTTTCGGCGGGACCTTATAGAAATTACTGATCTCAACCAGACACTCGCCTGAGTTGTTCATGTAGGTCGTGGGCTTGATGATGATGACGTCCTGTCCTGCAATCTTGCCCTTGCCCCAGAGGCCCTTGTACTTTTCCTTGCCGAGAAAAATGCCATGTTTATCCGCGAGCATATCTACAGCGAGATAGCCCATGTTGTGCCATGTATAGATATACTGTTTTCCCGGATTACCGAGTCCGGCCACTATCCACATAAAGATCCTTCCGGAAGATCAGACCTCTGAACGTCTGTCGTCGAGTCTGATATAATTCTCGCCTCTCATACGGCTCTTATCTGCAACCCAGTTATCCTTGTTGAGCTGCTTTGATCTTCCGATACCGAGCGAAAGCGCCGGAACGTCGGATGTGATCGTTGAGCCTGCGGCAATGTAGCAGTCCTTGCCGAGAACGACAGAGGATACGATATTGGAGTTGCCTCCGATGAATACGTTGTCCTCGATCGTGCAACCGACCTTGTCCTGACCGTCGAAGTTACATGTAACGGTACCGCATCCGAAGTTAACGTTGCGGCCTACCTTTGAGTCACCGATGTATGTAAGGTGACGTGCTCTCGTATATTCGCCGATGTCAGAACCCTTGACCTCAACGTATGCACCGAGTGTTACGTGATCGTCGATCTTGGATTCAGGTCTGATGTGCGTATAAGGTCCGATACGGCAGTCCTTGCCGATCGTGCTTGAAGAAACGATCGAGTTATCAACAACCGTGCCGTCGCCGATATCAGAGCAGTCGATTCTTGTATTCTCGCCGATGATGCAGTCCTCACCGATGTTGGTGTTGCCGATGAGTGTCGTGCCCGGCAGGATAACAGTATCCTGGCCGATCTCTACAGCGTGGTGTATCCATGTAGCATTGGGATCAACGATCTCAACACCGTTCTTCATGTGGCGGTCGAGGATCCTGTGGTTCATGATGTCTCTTACCTGGGCGAGCTGCTTTCTGTCGTTAACTCCCCTTGTGTCATCGAAATCGCAGACAACCGCGCCAACCGTGTAGCCGTCACCGATAAGGATTCCGATGGTATCTGTAAGGTAATACTCCTTCTGGGCGTTGTTTGCGCCGATCCTGCCCAAAGCAGAGATAAGGAGAGGTGTCTTGAAAACATACATTGAAGAGTTGATCTCTTTGCACTTGAGCTCTTCGGGTGTGCAGTCCTTATGCTCTACGATCTTGAGAACGTTGCCGTCCTCGCCTCTGATGATCCTTCCGTAACCTGTCGGATCGTCTGCCTCAGCAGTGATGAGGATTGCTGCACAATTGGAAGCTGCTGAATCGAAAGCATCGAGAGCCTTCTTGATCGTGTCTGCCGATACCATCGGGCAGTCGCCGGGGAGAACGATCGTAAGTCCGTCTCTACCCTCAAGGAAAGGTGCAGCCTGCATTACGGCGTGGCCTGTTCCTCTCTGTTCTTCCTGAAGTACGTATGCGACATTCTCGCCCAATACGCTTCTAATCTCAGCCTGTGCTTCACCTACTATATATACCTGGTCCTGGCAGCCTGCTTCCTGAAGCGCATCAGCTACCCATTGAATGATCGGTTTGCCCGACACCTGGAACACAACTTTAGAATGCTTTGACTTCATTCTCGTGCTCTTACCTGCCGCCATAACAACCGCACTGATTTCCATAAATTAACCTCTTAAGTTAGTTATTTGGGATTTTACCCCCGACATTATAGCAAATTCTTACTTCTTATTAAATGAAAAGCCCTGCACTTATTGGGACAAGTGCAGGACTTGGGATTTTTCCTTTTCGCGCCCGAAAACAAAGGCGCATCAAGTATCCGCCCTATCAGAGGCCCTCTACGGAAGCGATAGCCTCACGCATATTTGCCTCAGATTTCTTGAGGAGCTCGTACTCTTCGTCTGTAAGACGCATGTCGATGATCTTATCAACGCCGTTAGCACCGATGAGTGCAGGAACGTCGAGAGTAACACCGGAGATGCCGTACTCGCCGTTGAGTCTTGTGGATACAGTTCTGATAGTGTGCTCGTCTTCTGTGATGCTTCTGAGGAGAGTAGCAGCACTTACGGCGATACCGTTAAAAGTAGCGCCCTTGAGCTTGATGATCTCAGCGCCTGCAGACTTTGTCTTCTGAGCGATCTCAGCCTTAACGTCTTCACCGAAAGGTACGCCGATTGCATCTGCGTACTCGTCGATGGACATACCTGCAACGTGAGTGTGGCTCCATGCAGGGAACTGTGTCTCGCCGTGCTCGCCGAGGATATAACCATGAACGTTTCTAACGTCAACGCCAAGCTTTCTGGAAATGAGGACTCTGAAACGTGCAGAGTCAAGGTTCGTACCTGAACCGATGATCTTGTTTGAAGGAAGTCCGGACCACTCTGCAACCTTATATGTAACGAGGTCGCAAGGGTTGGAGATTACCATGATGACACCCTTGTTGTAGTGCTCCATGATGCTGTCTGTAATGACATGAGCGAGCTTGACGTTCTTCTTTGCAAGGTCAAGTCTTGTCTCGCCTTCTTTTCTGGGGATACCTGCCGTGATGATGATGCAGTCAGCATCCTTAACGTCAGAATAGTCGCCTGCGTGAATGTACATATCGCCGATGAACGGAAGTCCGTGGCTGATATCAAGTGCCTCACCCAGAGCCTTTTCCTTATTGACATCAATAAGAACGAGCTCAGAGCAGAGCTGCTGCATTGCGATTGCGAAAGCGGTTGTAGATCCTACCGCACCTGCGCCGATAATGGCGACTTTTGTTCCTTCTTGTTTATACATGTCTCATATGCCCCCTTTTGTAGCAGTATGAATGATATCAAGAATGAATATTCAAATAAAGTCATTATTCGTTGCAAATTTTACCTAAAAAATGCACTTACAAACTGCCGTGCAAGTGTAATTTGATAATTTGATAATCAAAGTTTTTGCCCTGTTTTACGGGGTTTCAGGCCTGTTTTAGTCCCCAAAACCAAATGAAAAACGGCGCAGGACTTTTGTCCCACGCCGCCTGTTATTTGTTTTGTCTGAGCGAAGATCAGATCTCCTGAGGGAGCTCCAATGTTCTTTCTGCATTGAGCTTTTTGCAGAGTTCAACAAACTTGTCGAGAGCAACGCCCTGGAGCTGCTTGTTGGAGCCTCTTACGTTAACGGATACTGTGTTCTCAGCAGCTTCCTTGTCGCCTACAACGAGAATATAAGGATCCTTCATCTGCTTGAACTTCTTGATCTTGTCTCTCATGTTAACGTCTGTTAAGTCGGACTCGACTCTTACGCCGGCCTTTGTGAGAGCATCAGCAACCTTCTGTGCATACTCATTGTGCTCCGGTCTGATCGGTACGACTGCAACCTGATAAGGATTGAGCCAGAACGGGAAAGCACCCTTGAAGTGCTCTGTGATGATGCCGATGAAACGCTCGAAAGAACCGAAGATGGCTCTGTGGATAACGATAGGCATCTTCTGTGCGCCGTCCTTGTCGACGAATGTGAGCTCGAAGTTATGAGGGAGCTGGAAGTCGAGCTGGACTGTACCGCACTGCCACTCACGTCCAAGAGCGTCCTTGATCTGAAGGTCGATCTTCGGGCCGTAGAATGCGCCGTCGCCTTCGTTGATCTCGTAGTTGCCGTCACCATACTTCTCGTCGAGGATAGCCTTGAGAGAAGCCTCAGCAGAGTTCCATGACTCGATATCGCCCATGAAGTCGTCAGGTCTTGTTGAGAACTCGGCTCTGTATGTGATACCGAATGTCTTGTAGATCTCGTCTGCAATAGCGATTACGTCCTTGATCTCGTCCTTGATCTGGTCAGGTGTAACGAATGTATGGTCGTCGTCCTGACGGAACTCCTGAACTCTGAAAAGACCGTTCATCTGGCCGGACTTCTCCTTACGGTGGAGTACATCGTACTCACTGTAACGGATAGGAAGTTCCTTATATGAGTGCATTGTGCGCTTGTAGGACATCATGGCGTTAGGGCAGTTCATAGGCTTAGCTGCCATTGTATCCTCAGCATCAACGGCGTACTGCTCGGGAGCCTCTTCGCCCTGAACAGCGTCAGTAGCGTTAACGCCCTTTGTGATACCGGGAACGATGAACATGTTGTTCTGATAGTGTGCCCAGTGACCGGAGATGAGCCAGAGCTTCTTATTGTTGATAAGAGGTGCGGAGATCTCCGTGTAGCCGTGTGCGCCCTGGATCTCACGTGAATACTTCATGAGTTCCTGATAGAGGATCCATCCCCTGGGGAGCCAGTAAGCCATACCGGGAGCTGTCTCACGGAACATAAAGAGGTCAAGAGCCGTACCGATCTTCTTGTGGTCTCTCTCCTGAGCTTCCTTAAGCCATGCAAGGTGAGCCTTGAGCTCGTCCTTCGAAGGGAACGCGAAAAGATAGATTCTCTGGAGCTGGTCTCTCTTCTCGTCGCCTCTCCAGTAAGCACCGGAAACATTCTTGATCTTGAAAGCAGCGCTGAAAAGCTCCTGTGAATTGTCTACGTGAGGTCCGCGGCAAAGATCTACATAATCGTCGCCTGTGTAATATATGGATATTGTCTCGTCTGCAGGCAGATCGACAATAAGCTCATGCTTAAACTTCTGATCCTTGAAGAGTTCCAAAGCCTCATCACGGGAGATGACCTTACGTGTCCAGTCTTCCCTTCTCTTGATGATCTCATGCATCTTGTCTTCGATTGTCTGGAAATCTTCCTCTGTGACTGTTCTCGGAAGGACAAAATCGTAATAGCAGCCGTCCTCGATCTCAGGTCCGATCGCGTACTGTACCTCTTTGCCGTATAACTCGATTACAGCCTTTGCAAGGATGTGTGCCAAAGAGTGGCGGTACACCTTCAATACTTCTTCTTTTTCCATTTGTAAATTCCTCCTCTAGAGTTTTATGCACAGAACCGCTGTGCAGATAGAAGAAGATTGTACCACATATTATTTAAAAATGTTGATTTAAAGGGCTTTTCCGATAATTCCCATATAAATATGCCCGAAAACACGGCATAAAGCCATTTAAAAGAACGTTTGTTCTCAATTGAAAAGCCCTTCCGAAATTGGAAGGGCTTTAAGATCTTTGGCGGAGCCGCAGGGATTCGAACCCTGGTGCCCGTGAAGGCAAACGGTTTTCAAGACCGCCTCGTTATGACCACTTCGATACAGCTCCATACCTAAAGGCACTTAAGTATACATAATCCAAAAGACTTTTTCAAGTAGCTGTCTGAAAAGCTTCTCTTATATATAAATATAGTACCTTAAAGATATAACATCAGTTGCAGAGATACTCGATAAGTCTGTCGAGATCCATGTTGTCCTTATAGTCGATTACGATACGGCCGCGGCCTGTGGAGTTATCAAGGACCTTGATCTTGACCTTTGCGCCAAGCTGCTTCTTAAGTTTTGTCTCAACTTCCTTCGTGCTCAGCGTGAACTGGATGTCAGGAAGCTCTACTGCCTTCTTGCCGGAAGGATTATTCTGGGCTTCGATATACTTCTTAACGAAAACTTCAGCCTGTCTTACGTTCATCTCGCGTGCCATGATGACATCAGCTACCTTGCGCTGGTCTTCCTTATCCTTAAGAGCGAGGATAGCCTTGGCGTGACCTTCTGAGAGATCACCCCTGCTTACGAATTCCTGGAGGGATTCATCAAGATTAAGGATACGGAGAGTATTAGCGATAGTAGCTCTGGGCTTGCCGAGCTTCTTAGCAAGCTGTTCCTGTGTAAGCTTGTGGGTCTTAAGAAGGTTATCCATTGCTGAAGCTTCTTCAATGGGATTCAGGTCTTCTCTCTGGATATTCTCGATGAGAGCCTGTGCCATTGTCTCCTTATCGGAAAGATCTCTTACAATTGCAGGGATTACGGAAAGACCTGCAATCCTTGCTGCTCTCCAGCGGCGCTCGCCTGCTACGATCCTGTAGCCTTCACCCTTGCGCTGAACGATGATGGGCTGGATAACGCCGTTTTCTTCAATTGATGAAGCGAGTTCATTAAGAGCATCGTCGTTGAAGTTCTTTCTGGGCTGGCCGTTATTAGGGGAGATGTCGTTGATCTTGAGATCTACAACGGAATCTCTCTTGTTCTCAGGAATACCGTCAGATGAAAGAAGTGCACCGAGACCTCTACCCATAGCCTTGCTCTCTGAGATAGTCTTAACAGCTGTCTTCTTTGCAGGAGCAGCCTTAGGAGCAGGTGACTTAGCGGAAACCGTCTTCTTGACGGAAACGGATTTCTTGGCAGGAGCCTTTGCTGCAGGTTTCTTTGCTGCAACTTTCTTTGCAGGCGCCGCCTTCTTAGCCGGAGTCTTCTTAGCTGCTGCAGGCTTCTTTGATGCAGTCTTGGCAGTTGTCTTTTTGGCAGCAGGCTTTGCTGCTACAACCTTCTTCTTAGGTGCTGATTTGGGTCCTTTTCCTAATCCTCTGGTAGCCATATCTTATCTCCTTTATGATCTCTTGATTACTTCTTTTGCCAGTGCCTCATATGCTCTGGCGCCCTTGGAATTCTTGTCATAGTCGCAGATGGCAAGGCCGTGGCTCGGAGCCTCTGCAAGCCTTACGTTTCTTGGTATTACGGTCTTAAAGACCTTACTGCCGAAGTACTTGTCTGTCTCTTCTTTTACCTGTCTTGAGAGCTGTGTTCTCAGGTTAAACATCGTAAGAACAACGCCGAGTATCTCGAGCTCGGGATTGAGCTTTTTCTTTACGATATTGATCGTATCCATAAGCTGTGAGAGACCTTCAAGAGCGTAGTACTCGCCCTGGATCGGGATGATCAGTCTGTCAGATGCAGTGAGAGCATTGATCGTGAGAAGGCCGAGTGAAGGAGGGCAGTCCAGGATTACATAATCGTATGTATCACTTACAGGAGCGATAGCATTCTTAAGTATCTGTTCTCTGGAGATTACCGTAACAAGTTCGACCTCTGCACCGGCAAGATTAATGTTTGTAGGGCAGATGTCGACATTCTCAGCATTTGTCTCATAGATTACGTCTGTTATGGGTGTGTCATTGATGAGAACATCATAAACCGTCTGTTCAAGTTCACGCTTGTCGATTCCGAGTCCGCTCGTGGCATTAGCCTGCGGATCTATATCTATCAGAAGGACCTTCTTCTTTTTCTTTCCGAGGAAAGCAGCCAGATTTACGGCTGTTGTGGTCTTTCCGACACCGCCTTTTTGATTTACAAGAGCAATTACTGTTGCCATTTTTTACTCCTTTTCAAACTTTCAGCTATGTAGTAAACTCATTCTATCATTTATATATGAAATAATATATGTCATCTTTAATACAAAAGTGCCAATGTTCCACGTGGAACATTTTCGATTTTGACGGATTTCAGTTTTTGTTCATAACCTGATTGTTCCACGTGGAACAATTTACCTGAATGTATAAAAACGGGCGCTGCCCGGCCGGCAACACCCCGTTTTATGTTCATAAGTATGTTCCTGAAGAAAATATCAGTTGTCGATATTTGCAAGCTTTGCGTTGACCTGGATGAATTCCTTACGGGGTTCAACCTGATCACCCATGAGGAGAGTGAATGTCTCATCTGCTTCCTGGGCATCTGCAAGAGTTACTCTCAAAAGCTTACGAGTAACAGGATTCATTGTTGTATCCCAGAGCTGCTCTGAACTCATCTCACCGAGACCCTTGAATCGCTGGATAAGAGGATTCTCCCACTTGTGAGCTGCCTTGATCTCTTCGATCTCCTTATCGTCATAAGCATAATATGCTTCGTCGCCCTTATAGACCTTGTAGAGCGGCGGGCAGGCAATATATACATATCCGCCTTCAACAAGAGGTCTTAAGTATCTGAAGAAGAATGTGAGAAGGAGTGTTCTGATGTGTGAGCCGTCGACATCGGCATCGGCCATGATGATGACCTTGTGATATCTGAGCTTTGTCTCATCGAACTCATCTCCGATACCTGCACCCAAAGCCATAACTACCGGCTGGAGCTTCTCATTGGAATAGACCTTATCGATTCTTGCCTTCTCTACGTTGAGCATCTTACCCCAGAGAGGAAGGATAGCCTGATATTTACGCTCTCTGCCCTGCTTTGCGGATCCGCCTGCGGAGTCTCCCTCTACGATGAAGATCTCACAGAACTCTGCCTCATCACTCTGGCAGTCAGCAAGCTTACCGGGAAGTGCGTTATTCTCAAATACAGTCTTTCTTCTTGTGAGTTCTCTTGCTCTCTTTGCGGCATCTCTTGCTCTTGAAGCAGAGAGGCACTTATCCATGATGAGCTTTGCGATATCAGGATGCTCTTCAAGATATATCTCAAGTTTCTCATATACCGCACTGTCAACCATAGGTCTGATCTCTGCATTACCGAGCTTACTCTTTGTCTGTCCTTCGAACTGGGGATCAGGAAGCTTTACAGAGATAATAGCTGCAAGACCTTCTCTTGTATCCTCACCCTGAAGCTTAACATCGCCGTCCTTGATGAACTTATACTTCTTTGCATAATCATTGATAGCTCTTGTCATTGCTGCACGGAAGCCTACAAGGTGCGTACCGCCTTCAGGTGTAGCGATGTTATTAGCGTATGTATAAACAGTCTCCTGATAAGAGTCATTGTACTGCAGAGCGATCTCTACGAAGTTATCCCCCTGCTTTGTAGCAAAGTAAATAGGAGGTGTGTTGATTGCTTCCTTATGACGGTTCAGATACTCAACAAATGAGATGATACCGCCCTCATAATGGAGATGCTTCTTAACAGGTTCAGAGCCTCTGTCATCCGTGAGATCGATTGTAACTTCCTTATTGAGGAAAGCCATCTCACGGTAACGTGTGATCATCGAATCAAAGTCGAAAACGATGTCAGGGAAGATGGAATTATCAGGAATGAAGTTAGTCTTAGTACCTGTATCATTCTTATCACAATTGCCTACAATGTGAAGAGGAACCGTTGTTTTACCCTTCTCAAATTCGATCTCATAGATATTGCCTTCACGGCGTACCTGGACCTTCATATGATCAGACAAAGCGTTAACTACAGACGCACCTACACCGTGCAGACCGCCTGAAATACTGTAAGCTCCGCCGCCGAATTTACCTCCTGCGTGAAGCACTGTGTGAACGACTTCAACTGTAGGAATTCCGAGCTTCGGATGGTTACCTACAGGAATACCGGAACCGTTATCCGTAACTGTAACAGAACCGTCCTTTTCAAGTACTACATCGATCGTATCGCAGCGTCCTGCAAGGGCTTCGTCTACGGAGTTTGCAACGATCTCATAGATAAGATGGTGAAGACCTCTTAATGTGGTATCACCGATATACATACCAGGTCTCTTTCTTACGGCCTCAAGACCTTCCAGGACCTGAATATCATCTTCGCTATATTCGCTGCTGTTGGATGTATCGAAGCTGTCCTGATCTCCTTCTGCAGCAAGAACGTCAGCCATTGATTCTTCCTTGAAATCCTCAGTCAAAGCTCTGGGGTTCTCAGCAAGGTTCTTGAGCTCGTCATCATCACCATCTTCAACAGGCTGGAAGTAGAGATCGACTGCGCCGGAAGGGCGTGCCTGAGCATCATTTGAGGCCTGATTTTCCTCAAAATTGAAATTCTTCTCGTCGTTTTCCTTCATAAATGTAAAAACTCCTATTCTTGGCGGCATATTCCGTCAAATGCCCGGAAATGCTGCATTTTTAACACTGTTATTTAAGGTTTTTCAGAAGCTTTCCGACATATTCAGTCTGTTTAATATCAGACTTGCGGATAAAGGACAAACATATGTTTTATCATCGGTTATTATCAATGATTTCGGTATATCGTCAGTCACATACTGAAGTCTGCCTTGTTCATCCTCACGGTTAAGGAACTCAGACACATCCTTCTGGGAAGGGAGGACGGTCTCAAGATTGACCACGCAGGTAACCGAGGATTTAAGTACTGAGAGATCATTGCCGATATGAATGAACACTTTAAGCCTCCGAATCGTCCGGAAATCCTCTTCTAACCCATAAATTATATCATAAATTAGGAATATAATATGCTTATTATAATATTATATTAAAGGAAATCAGCCCGTTTTTTAGTGTAATCTGTCCTAAAATCAGGCTTCAGCTTCGATATTGCCGCTCTCAACGCGGTAGAATGCCGCCTTATTTGCGCCCTGCATCACGTCTATCTCTTCGCCTATCATGTTCTTGTCCGTGCATGTGATGAAGATCTGGGCGCCTTTCATGGCCGATACAAGACTCATTCTCCTGGTCTTATCAAGTTCGGAGAATACGTCATCCAGGATCAGGATCGGGGTAGAGGAGACGAACATCTTGATTATCTCCAGTTCGGAGAGCTTTAATGCCAACGCAGCAGTCCTCTGCTGGCCCTGTGAAGAAAAGCTTTTCATGACAAGACCATCAAGCTTGATCACGATATCATCCCTGTGGATACCGGTAGACGAAATATGCTTATCTATGTCGTAATTACGTACTGATTTCAGCTTGGCAAGGACCAGATCAGAGAGAATACCCTTAATTCGCCCATAATCGCTTTCTGAGAGGCCTTTACTCATATACTCGTCATATTTACTGTTTTTCGTCAGAAACGTTTCTAGGGCCCCTACAACGCCAAATATAGTGTTGTACTCTATAGAAAGGTTTTCCTTGCCTCCTGAAATGCTTCCGTGATGCCTGCAGGCAATGTCTGAAATGAGCTTTACGAACTTATATCGCTTGAGGATTATCTCTGCCGAGAGATCTGCAAGTGAATAATCCCAGAAATTAAGCTGCTCATCTACAAGAGACGGCATGCTGTCACTTGATCTGATGCTCTTGAGAAGTGCATTTTTCTGGGCCAGAAGCCTGCTGTAATTACTCAGAAGGTTGAAATACGAAGGTGATATCTTGGATATCAGCGTATTTAAGAACTTTCTTCTGAATGAAGGAGCATTTTTGACGATATTTAAGTCTTCGGGAGCAAAGATAACAATGTTACATACACCAATATATCCCGAGATCTTGTCGGCCGGTGCATTGTCTCTTATCAATGTTCTTCCTGGCCTTCCATTCTTGCTTAATTCAGACTTTTCAGTGTAATAACAGGAAGACAAAGAACATGATGAACCGTCGTCATCAATAAGATCCAGGCTTACTTTATATTCGTTTTCGCCGAATTTTATAAGATCATTATCTTTACTTGTTCTGTGTGAAGTTACGCTTGATGCGACATAAATACCTTCAACAAGATTTGTCTTTCCCTGGGCATTATTACCGTAAAAGATATTAACAGAAGGCCCGACGTCCAAATCGAGCCTTCCGTAATTTCTGAAATTTTCTAGATGTATGCTTTTTATGAACATTATCTTCTGATAGGAAGAATGAGATAAATGTACTTGTCACCTTCAACAGGTTTAATGATGCAGGGTCCCTGACCGCCGTTTACTTCAACTCTGATGATCTCATCATCAATATTCTTAAGAACATCGAGAACATATCTTGAGTTGAAATCAACATCAATAAGATCGCCTTCAAGGCTGATGTCGATATTCTCCTGGAGATTACCTCTTGCTGAAGTAGCCTGAACAGTAAGCTCTGAAGGATTATTGCTTAAGAATCTTACAGGACACTTACGGTCGTCAGTCATGATGATGAGTGAAGCTCTGTCAACAGCATCAAGGAACTGCTTGCGGTTAATAGTGATGACTGTCTTAGGATTCTTTGTAATGATGGAATCGAAATTAATGAACTGACCTTCGATAAGACGTGAGATCATTCTTACGTTGCCGATATCGAAAAGGAGATTCTGCATTGATGTGTAGATATTGATCTCTGCATCATCGTCATCACTTAAGATCTTGCTCATCTCGGTAAGAGCCTTACCGGGAACGATGTAATTGATCTTAGGGAAGTCGTTGCCCATGTCTTCACGGTTGATAGCCATTCTGAAACCGTCGATGGATACGACAGAAAGAACTGAACCGTCACTTACTACATTACTTCCTGTAAGAACGGGACGTGAAGTATCTCTGGATACGGCAAAGATAGTGTGGTTGATCATGTTCTTGAGCATCTTCTGGCCCATAACGATCTTCTCTGCTTCCTTCTCGTCAACCTCAGGGATCTTCGGGAACGGTTCGGGATCAAGACCGGCAATCTTGAATTCAGCCTGTCCACACTTGATAGTTGTCTGGAAATTGCTGTCGGAAATGATATCAACTTCAGGCTCAGGAAGCTTTCTGATGATGTCTCCGAAGAACTTAGAATCTATAACAACGGCACCCTTCTCGGTAACATTAGCTTCTACGTCTGCTTCGATACCGGTCTGGAGATCATAACCTGTAAGCTTGATCTTATTGTCATCTGATGCCTCTATGAGAATTCCGTTAAGGATATTGACTGTACTGTTAGCTGTAACAGCTCTCTGGACTATGGATACGTTATTTACCAAGTCATCTCTGCTGCATGTGAATTTCATCTGAAAAGTGCCGCCTTTCCACTAATATAAAATATTTCAAACATTATACACTTAATATTATTAAAAATGTATAGTTTAACGGTGTTACAAAGTTCGATTTTAGGGACATCTTACGAATATCGGCCGGCTGCCTTTGCAGTATTTAAAGTTAGCTATTATTAGTCTTATTATGTCGTGTCTATATGTTCAAAACTGCCTGAAGACCATTATTTTCAAAGGTTTTTGACGACCGTACAATGTATAAAACTAATTTGATTATTGTTCAGAATAATACCCTTTTGAACATTGTTACATTTGTACACAAACCGTCTACAGACTATCTACCGGAAGTTTTGCACATAAGAACAAAAAATGTTCAAATCAGACTATGGACTTATAGATAGCCTCAGCCTCTTTTTTGGTCTCAGGATCCTCATCAACGTTGTCACAACCATGCATGACAGTCGTATGTTTACGTCCGCCGAAAAGCTGTCCGATCTTCTCGTATTTAAGTTCGAGATAGTCTCTGCAGATAAACATTGCAACGTTGCGTGCCTTTGAAATCTCAGCACTTCTGAGCTTTGAAGTGAGCTTATCAGGTGTCAGATCGTAGTAATTTGATACAGCACTGATGACCATGTCAGGCGTCAGATATTTCTTTTTATTAGGCTGGATAATAGGGAGGAGGATCTTCTGGACGTCATCCAGAGTAAGCTCGCCGTTAGCCAGGGTTACATAAGAAGAAATGGTATTAAATGCACCGTTAAGCTGTCTTATGTTAGTCGTAACGTTTTCGCAGACATAGTCGATTATCTCGTCAGACAAAGGAAGATTCTCGTTCTCGACCTTGCTTAAGAAAATAGCCTTACGTGTCTCAAAATCCGGCGGCTGGACATCGAACATGATACCGTCCTGGAAACGGGAAGTAAGTCTGTTGTCGAGTTGCGTGAGATTTGAAGGAGCCTTATCGCAGGTGATTACGATCTGCTTTCCGCTCTCGATAAGTGCCTCGAAAGTATTAAAGAATTCGGTCTGGACACCTTCCTTACCGATAAGGAACTGGATGTCATCGATCAAAAGGACATCGACAGAACGGTATTTGTTGCGGAATTCCGTGTAATTCTGCTTACCGATGGTATTTACAAAAGCATTGGTGAACGCCTCACAAGTCGTGTAGATAACCTTCTTGTCAGGATTATTCTCGAGTATGGCATTACCTATGGCCTTCATGAGATGGGTCTTGCCGAGACCTGAATTACCCCATAAAAAGAAGGGGTTTCTCTGCTTCTGGCCCGGCTTTTGTGATACGGAAACTGCAGAAGCATGGGCAAAACGGTTACAGTCACCTACAACGAAGTTGGCAAAAGTATATTCACCGTTAAGGCCGGTCGAAGTTACGACTTTGCTCTTGTTCTCATTATGTGATTTTGTAGTACCGATAACAGTGGAGTTAAGGGCTTTGTTATCACCCTTAAGGATGAAATTTACAGCGCACGGCTTGTCACCGTTAACGAGCTTAATGGCATTCTCGATAGTCTTGCCGAGCTTCTGACTCTTAACGATGCTCAGGGAATATTCGTCTCTGGCTTCAAGAACGAGCTGGATATCATCAGAGTGGCCTACAGTCATCTTGCTGAGGATCGACTCATAAGTGACGATGTCGATATTCGGATCATACTGAAGAATTTTTAGAGCTTTGTCCCAAACCGAACTATCCATGTAACCCCCCTGTAACATAAATGACGTGCGAATAACATAATATCACGGTTTGGGAGTATAATGAATAAGCATCAAATTAAAAAAATTTGCTTTTTGGGACAGAATAATGAAAAGGATAGAGACTCATAAAAAGGCTAAAACAAAGAAAACGGCTGTAAGCACGACCCTGATAATCGTAAGTGTCGTACTCCTTTTGGTCGGTATAGTTCTGCTTCTGATAGACCCTATTAAGCGCGCTAACAGGCGCAGGATCTCAAGCGATGCTTTGAATGAGATCGAAAAGAAGATCGTATCGACAGATCCTTCCGAAGAGCCTGTTGCAACATATGTAGTTCCCAGAAGGGGTAACGAGGTTGAAGGCGAGGGATACGACTTTATAGCCGAGACTGAGGAGACTGAAGAGGAAGAAGGAGGGGACTACTACGAAGAATATGTCACTCTCAATTCCATCGGAATCCTTTATATCGACAGCATCAACCTAAGATATTCCGTATGGGATGAGGCTTCCCAGGTATCCCTGAGATACGGCCTCGGCCACTACGAAGACTCCGTAATGCCCGGTCAGGACGGAAATGCCACGATCCTCGGCCATAACTACAGAGACGGCTCGATGTTTCACAAACTGGGTAATTTAAGCATTGGTGACGAGGTCATTTTCATAGACCTCAACGGCAATGAATATTACTACTATGTAGTTTCATCTGACATCGTCAGCGCGGACGACATATTAGATTATGCATTGGGTAATGTTACTGATTCAAAGCGTCTTACTCTCATAACATGTACTTATGAGTACGGAATGACCGGCTGGAGAAGAGTCGTTATCTGCGAACCGGGCTGAAATAATTTAGGTGTATAAAGCATAAATATAATAATATGCCCATATTTATAATAATTCTGTTATAATTGGCGCGGGTTTTTAATAAAACTATTCAAATGAGACATTTTTGGAGGAATAAACAATGGTAACGGCTATCGTTGGCGCAAACTGGGGCGATGAAGGCAAGGGTAAGATCACAGACCTTCTTGCAAATGAATCAGATATCGTAATCAGATTCCAGGGCGGAGCAAATGCGGGACACACCATCATCAACGATCACGGAAGATTTGCACTTCATCTCATGCCTTCCGGTGTCTGCCACGAGAATATCGTAAACATCATCGGCAACGGCGTTGCTCTTGATATCCGTAAGTTCATCAACGAATACAACTCCATCAAGGAGCAGGGATTAAATCCCCAGCTTCTCGTATCAGACAGAGTTCAGGTCGTTATGCCTTACCATGTTGATTTCGACAAGTTTGAGGAAGAGAGATTGGGCGGCAAGGCTTTCGGTTCGACAAAGTCCGGTATTGCTCCTTTCTTCTCCGATAAATACGCAAAGATCGGTTTCCAGGTTTCCGAACTTTTCGATGAAGAGACATTGAGAGAGAAGATCAACCGTGTTCTTGAGATCAAGAATGCGCTTCTCGTAAACCTCTATCACAAGGATCCCATCGATCCCGAAGAGCTTCTCAAGGAAATGCTCGAGCAGGGCAAGCTCATCAAGCCTTTCGTTACAAACACACAGGCTTACCTCTATGAGGCATTGAAGCAGGATAAGAAGATCCTCCTGGAAGGCCAGCTCGGCACAATGAAGGATCCTGACATGGGTATCTATCCGATGGTTACTTCTTCTTCCACATTGGCAGGTTACGGCTGCGTAGGCGCAGGAATCCCTCCTTATGAGATCAAGAAGATCGTCGTTGTTACCAAGGCTTACTCTTCATCTGTAGGCGGCGGTGCTTTCGTTTCCGAGATCCTGGATGAAGCAGTTGCAAAAGAGCTCAGAGACAGAGGCGGCGACAAGGGTGAGTACGGCGCTACAACAGGACGTCCGAGAAGAGTCGGCTGGTTCGACTGCGTTGCTACACGTTACGGCGTAAGACTCCAGGGCGGTACAGACGTTGCCCTCACAAACCTTGACGTTTTGGGTTATCTTGACAAGATCCCTGTCTGCACGGCTTATGAGATCGACGGTGAGATCACAAAGGATTTCCCGAATCCCACACAGCTCGACAGATGCAAGCCCGTTATCGAATATCTTCCTTCATGGAAGGGCAAGGGTGAGATCAGAGGTATCACTGAATACGACAAGCTCCCCAAGGAAGCTCAGGATTACGTTGAGTTCATCGAAAAGGAGATCGGCGTACACGTATCAATCGTTTCCACAGGACCTGTAAGAGAAGAGATCATCAGAAGATAATTTTTCTTAAGGGTTCTCCCCGCATCAGGAGTACTTAAATGATGAAAAAACCCGGGAACAGAGTAGTAGAACTATTGTTGGCTACAGCTTTGTTGCTGGGTTCTATTTTGCCGTCAGGGTGTATGGACTTATTGGATTATGATCACTATGCTCCCGAACAGATTGAAAGAGTGGTAGGTGATTTCATCGAAGAATTTGCCGAAGGTGATTCGGACGGTGTTGAAAACCTTGTTGAAGAAGGTTTTGAATGTGATTTTACGACAGGACCTCAAGAAGAAGTCATGCTGAAGATGGCATCCAGGACTGAAATCCGTGAGATTGTTAATATCGATGTTGACAAAAAGACAAACGAAGCAAAGGCAAAGGTTAAGATCTCCTATGTAAATGCAGAGGACATTCTTTTCAGTTACGACGACTACGGCAAGACCAAGGATCAGTACTTTGAAATGATCGACAATGCTGTTCTGAAAACGAAAACGTTGAAGTTCAACTTGTTTTACATCCCATCTGAGGGAAAGTGGCTTATCTCTAAAGAATCTGCAGAGAACTATAAAGCTCTGTTTGATTATGCATCAAATGTTAATATGATCATGATGAGCGAAGAAGATGCCAGCCTTCTCTTCGATAGAGTGATAGACCGCTTTGCCGAAGGCGATTTTGACAGCAGCGAATGTCCGCTCGATATTAATAACATCAGGTGTTTCGACTCCAGTGAGTATGATGATGAAGTCGTGAATGAAGCGGCAAGAGAATATGCCAAAGCATACTTCAAGTACATTAAAGATCACGGATATACTATCCAAATAGATGACGATAACCACTACTGTGCAGTGCTTACAGGGTATGCTCCGTCAAAGAGCGAGATACTTGAGTATGTCTCAAGCGATGAATGTGTTGAAGCAGATTACATAGTCCGCATGAGGCTCGTCAGTGCAACCAGAAAAGATGTCCAACCTGATACGTTGAGAAGCGCTATCGATGCGGATCTTTATAAGAATCTCGCAAAGAAGATTCCAGATATGTCTCCGGAAGAGCTCAAATTCAATCTTAAGATTGTAGTTGCTTACAATGTGTATACGTACACGAGCTGCGAACGACTTGAACTTTCCGATGAAAAGAACGGATTAACCATACCGATTGATTGGCATGAAGCAGATGAAGCGCTCGAACGAACTCCTGAGCAGGAATTCAGATGCCGCGAAAAAGCCTGCAAAGACCTTCTTGCTTCAGGCGAGATCTCTCAGGAAAAATACGATATTTACATGCTGGCCATAGAACGCGACATATACATCAATTCCGGCGGAACGCCACCCGAATATGAGTTCCTGAAATATGCAGAATGGGAAGGAACCGATGAATACCCGAATCAGGCAGTCGAAGTCATTGAAATGTTGCCGTCTTTTTCCGATGGACAGCTCGTCTACGGAGAATCAGCCTTTGATAACAACGGTTTCTATATGCATTACAGCAAAGAGCCCGGCTGGCTTAATACGGCAGGCTACAATTTAAGTGACGATACAGTAACCGTTATGCTCAAGTATGATTGCAAATTTGCCAAGGGCACGGTTCTTATTGCTGATTGGTATATAGATGGCGAAGAATACGGTGACTCCATTATTTTCACCGTTGAAGAGGATGATACGGATACGTTCGTTTTCCAGATGCCAAGAGAGCAGATCGGAAGATACAGCGATTACCAATTCCGTCTCTGGGAAGAAGACCACACGCACGTCATCGCATATGTAAGGCTTTCCCAAACATAAACGTCTGAAAAGGCCATGATTTGCACTAAAAAACAAACGAAAAATGTTAATGTGCAGAGTATAATAATCACATATAATTCCAACTGATTCCCGGAGGATTTTCTATGGCGCAGGAGATGATCCTTGTCCTCGATTTCGGAGGACAGTATAACCAGCTTATTGCCAGAAGAGTCAGAGAGCTCTCGGTCTACAGTGAAGTAAGACCTCACACAATGAGTCTCGATGAGATAAAGGCACTTAATCCGAAAGGCATCATACTTACCGGCGGTCCTTCAAACGTATACGATGACGATTCCCCGAAATGCTCGCCCGACCTATTTAAAATGGGCATTCCTGTACTCGGTATCTGCTACGGCGCTCAGCTCATGAACTATCTTCTGGGCGGCGAAGTGAAGGCTGCTCCGGTAAGAGAATACGGACATACCGACGTTCTTGTCGACACAGACGCAAAGCTCTTCAAGGACGTCTCACCCAAGACAGTATGCTGGATGAGTCACACGATCTACATCGCACAGCCCGCGCCCGGATTCAAGATCACGGCTCACACAGAAGTCTGCCCCGTCGCAGCAGCAGAGAACGTTGAGGAGAACCTTTATTGCGTTCAGTTCCATCCCGAAGTCGTACACACAGTTGAAGGCACAAAGATGCTCGCAAACTTCGTTAAGGACGTCTGCAAGTGCAAGTGCGACTGGAAGATGGATTCATTTGTTGATACATCCATTAAGGAGATCCGCGAGAAGGTCGGCACAGGCCGTGTCCTCTGCGCTCTTTCCGGCGGTGTTGATTCATCTGTTGCAGCAGTCCTTCTTTCAAAGGCTGTCGGCAAGCAGCTCACATGCGTATTCGTTGATCACGGTCTCTTAAGAAAGGACGAAGGCGACGAGGTTGAAGCAGTCTTCGGCCCTGAAGGACCTTACGATCTTAACTTCATCAGAGTCAACGCCCAGGAGCGTTTCTATTCAAAGCTCGCAGGTGTTGAAGATCCTGAGACAAAGCGAAAAATCATCGGCGAGGAATTCATCCGCGTCTTCGAAGAAGAAGCAAAGAAGATCGGTGCCGTCGATTTCCTCGTTCAGGGTACTATCTATCCTGACGTTATCGAATCCGGCCTCGGCAAGAGCGCTGTCATCAAGTCACACCACAACGTAGGCGGACTTCCTGACTATGTTGATTTCAAAGAGATCATCGAGCCCCTCCGTCTCCTCTTCAAGGACGAAGTAAGAAAGGCCGGCCTTGAGCTCGGCATCCCTGATAACCTCGTTTTCCGTCAGCCGTTCCCCGGCCCGGGACTTGCTATCAGGATCATCGGCGAAGTTACTGCAGAGAAGGTTAAGCTCGTTCAGGATGCAGATGCTATCTTCAGAAGAGAAATGCAGCTCGCAGGCTTCGACAAATATGCTAACCAGTATTTCGTAGCCCTCACCAATATGCGTTCAGTAGGATGCATGGGTGATGAGAGAACATACGATTACGCATGCCTCTTAAGAGCAGTTACAACAACAGACTTCATGACCGCCGAAGCAGCAGAGCTTCCCTGGTCACTCATAAACAAAGTCACAAGCAGGATCGTCAACGAAGTCAAAGGCATCAGCCGCGTCTTCTACGACTGCACGGGCAAGCCCCCGGCAACGATTGAACTCGAATAAGTAAACGGCTCCGCAAACGCAATAAATACGGGCGTTTCGAGACTTAGTTACTGAATTTGATAACTTTTTGATAACAGAAGGTCGGAGTCAATTATTCTTAGGTACTCAGTGGCTTTCGAGTGAGTCTTATCAATTAATACACATTTCCACAAGCAGGAAATGTGTATTTTTTTGTGTTTCAGCATTGGTTTTACGCAAGGCTGATCCTTGACAACCAGATATCTGACTCGTATGTCCTTGCCAACAACTGTCCCGTTTTTGGGACACAATATGCAATTTTAGAGAATTCTCAAAAATAGTACTTGCAAATCATTTTTCTCACCGCTATAATTTCCAACAAGAACAAATGTTCTTTGGGTCACCCTCCTTAATAGGTGGTCTCCGCCCCATATCTCCCGCCGCAGGGAGGTAGAAGACGAACATAATGAATAGACATAACTTACGGATAAATGGGCCACCTGGTAGCGCGGGTGTGACGCCGGCGACGTGCGAGTTAGATAGAAACGGATATCGAGAGATATTCTGCTATTTAATTCTCACGCCGCCGTTTTTTTATCTAACTCGTAAGTCAGAAGCCTCTTTCCCATGAATCCGGGAAAGGGGCTTTTTATGTATAAATCAAGTTTCAAGAACAGCTCTTGAACAGGTCAAAGTGATGGACTGATGAAAATGTAATATTACATTTTGCTCACTAGTCTTCACTTTTGATCCTTCCCATTCCTTACAGGTGAAAGGACTATGTATTTCTTCGCTAACCGGATGCACAAACGACATCATAAAAGTTTGTGCAGTCAGACCGTTAAAAAAAGGCCTCTCCCATTCCTAGTTAGTGAAGGACAAAATACGACCTTCTCGGACCTTGACAACTGAATAGACAAACTATCAGGTACGTTCCTTGTATCCCGAGCCAAGTTGACTCCGACCTCGCAATGACCTCCGCAAGGAGAAAGCGATAAAGGGGATGAGTCAGAATCAGGGTTGCACCTTGAGGGAGGCGACAACGGATGCAAAGGGCAGATACTTCTGCGTAGTCACAGGCTGAGCGTTGAAGCGGGAAATAGTCCACCCGTGAGCCGTCGCACCCAATGAGCGCAGCGGGGTGGGAATCCCCGGGGTGAAAGTCCCATGGAGCATATGAAGCAGATATGCCGCCTGATAGTTCCGAGAAACAATAAAGAACTATAAAAACAAAAACAAATGATAAAAGAAAGGAAAAATCAAAATGAAGAATTACTCAGTATTCTTAAAACCCACAGATGTAGCAGAGATTATCAGCGTATCCATACCGACGGCGTATAGGATTATCAGGTTGCTTAACGAAGAACTTCAGGAAAAAGGCTTCGTAATCAAGAGCGGAAGAATCAACAGGAAATACTTTGAAGAAAGATATGGAATCTCACTTAGTGAAATGCCGGATGATACTTCGAAGAACGACAAAGGAGGCACAGAAGATGTCAGTGCATAAAGACCCTAAGACCGGGACATGGTTTGTAATGGCACGATTTACAACCGTATCCGGCGAGAAGAAACAGAAGTGCAAAAGAGGATTTATAACCAAGCGGGAAGCCCAGGCTTGGGAACGAGAGTTCCTTTTAGCAGACACCTGCGATGTCAGCATGACATTTGAGACATTTGCAGAACAGTATCTGAATGAGATGCGCCCCAGGCTCAAGCAGAACACCTTCATTACCAAGGAAAACATCTTCAGGCATCATATCATTCCGTACTTCGGAAAGAGGAAGCTGGCAGAGATAACTCCGAAGAATGTTAGGGACTGGCAGACCGAGATCCTTAAGCTCAAGGATCATAATGGTAAGCCGTTTGCGAGCTGTTATCTTAAGACCATACACAATCAGCTTTCAGCTTGTTTTAACTATGCTGTCAAATTCTATGGTCTTTCTTCTAACCCTGCTTTCTTAGCTGGCAATATGGGTAAAGAGCGTGCGAAGGAGATGTCATTTTGGACTCAGGAAGAGTACAGAAAGTTCTCATATGCAATCATGGATAAGGTACAGTCCTTCTACGCTTTTGAAGTTCTGTATTGGACAGGTATCCGCGAAGGAGAATTGCTTGCACTTACGCCTGAAGACTTTGACTTCGAAACCAAGACATTGAGGATAAACAAGTCATATCAGAGGCTTCACGGCAAGGATCTGATCACAACTCCAAAGACAGTAAAGAGCAATCGAACAATCAAGCTTCCTCAGTTCTTGTGTGATGAGATGGAGGACTATTTTTCAATGTTTTATCAGCTTGATAGGACTGCAAGGATCTTCCCGATTACAAAGCATTTCCTTTTCCAGGAGATGCAGCGAGGCTGCAAGATCTCAGGTGTAAAACGCATCAGGATCCACGATCTCCGTCACAGTCATATTAGCTTGTTAATCGATATGGGCTTCACTCCGGTAGCGATTGCAGAACGCGTCGGACATGAAAGCATAGATATCACTTACAGATATGCACACCTGTTCCCGACAGTTCAGTCGGAGATGGCAGAGAAACTTAACGAATCGAGGAAGTTCCAATATGTCTCAGAAAGTGTATGACGGTCACGGTCGATGGAGAAGCAAGCATGTTACGTTCCACGCTTCAGAAGAAGAAGCAGAGGAGCTTAACAGGGCTGTAGCTGTATCTGGCCTTACGAAGCAGGAGTATCTCATCAGCAGGGTTCTTAACCGGGATATTACTGTAGTTCCTAATCCAAGGGTGTATAAGGCACTCCTGGAGAATATGAAGTATGCGGTTAAGGAATTAAAGCAAGCTTTAGCAGAGCAGAAGGAGATCGAGCCTGAATTGAAGGCTACCATTCTCCTGATGATCAAGACATTAGAATTAATGAAAGGAAACGATAAGAATGAATAAAGACAAAATAATAACTGCCCCCGTAAATGCTGTTGGCGCAGCAGAGGAGCAGTCACATGTAAACACCACTATTTTAAATGAAAACCCCACAGAAGACAAGATTTCCAACACTTTCTTCAGTTTTGGAGAGCTTATGGAAGCAGATCTCCCACGTAAGAGAGCTATCATCGAGAACCTCATCTATCCGGGAGTTTATATCTTAGCCGGCGATCCGAAGGTAGGTAAATCCTTCCTTGTTCTTCAGCTCATGTATCAGGTAAGCAGGGGAGAGCCTTTATGGAACCTTGATGTCCGTAAGGGTAGATGCCTTTACCTTGCTTACGAGGACGGTATGCAGAGACTCCAGGACAGAGCCGTGAAGATGTTCGGTGCGGATGCTATGAGCAATGATCTCTACTTCTCTACCGAAGCCATGAAGCTCGACAACGGACTGGAGAAGTTCATCTCAGGATTTATCAACAAGGATGATTCTCCTTGTCTCATAGTAATCGATACCTTCCAGACGACCCGTAACACGACAGATGCTCATTACGGGAGTGACTATGATGATATCCGAAAGCTTAAGGCCATGACCGTAGATAAGGATGTCAGCATCATCCTGGTTCACCACTTCAGGAAGGAAACGGCAGATAACAACTTTGACCGCATTTCCGGTACGAACGGAATCTTCGGAGCTGCCGATGGAGCAATCGCACTTACGAGAAGTAAGGATGCCAAGACGGCCCATATCGAGATAAGGGGCAGAGATCAGGAAGAGCGTAGGATCGAAGTTATGCGTAACAAGAACACTCTCAGGTGGGATTTTGTTAAGTGTGATGTTGAGCCGCTTCTTACTCCGCTTGATCCGGACATAGAGAAGATAATCACATTTATCAACCCCATGAATCCGAAGTGGTCAGGAACGGCAACCTGCCTTTGTGAGACTCTTAATCTTTTGACTTCACCATATCGTATCGGGTTAAAGCTCAGGTGTAATGCTGAGCGACTTGAATCGAACAATATCACCTTCGATGTCGGTAAAGGTAACCGGGAGAGATATATAAAACTCTCGTACTTTGAACATCGAAGAGTCATAAGAACAATTCAGTAAATAACCCTATGTATTTGTTTAGCAAGCATCGTTAGTGTGGCCACACTAACCCATTTTAGGGGTGGCCCCTAATACCCCTTACTTGGCTAAAGAAAGGAGACCGATATGGTAAAACGCAGCCGTAAGAGAAGCGTGGAAATAAAGTTTTTTGTCACACCAAAAGAGAAAGAAGAGCTCGATGCGAGAGTCAAAAAGACCGGACTAACACGTAGCGAGTTTCTGAGAAGAGCATCCACCGGAGCAGTCATACGGGCGATGCCGCAGGTCGAGATAAGGGAGCTCATAACCGAGCTCTCGCATCTCGGCAATAATGTGAACCAGATAGCACACAGAACCAACATGGGCTATCAGCACACAGTAGAGTTCATGTTTGAACTCAAAGAGGAAATATACAACTTGATCACAGATATAAGGAACGAGGTGATTCAGTAATGGCTACAACATCGCTTTGGTCAATAAGAGGAAATGTAAGCAGGGTAATCAACTATATCAAGAATCCTGCAAAGACCACCCTGCCTGTAAGTCAGATCCCGCCGGAAATCGAACATGGAGAGAGGATTGAGACCGTTCAAGTTTTGGTGGATGCAATCAATTGCTCTGTAAAGAACGCTGCCAAGGATATGAACTCCCTCAAGGAGTATTTTGGCAAGCCCGGAGGGATAACGGCATACCACGGCTATCAGTCTTTCTCGCCGGAAGATGAGCTAACACCGATGCAAGCGCATGAGATAGGTATGGAGCTTGCAGACAGGCTCTGGGGAGATAAATACCAGGTGCTTGTTGCAACGCATCTAGATAAGCAAAACCATATACACAATCATTTTGTAATCAACACCGTACCTTTAGATGGTGGCAGAAAGTTCTGCAGGACGAAGCAGGACTACCTTGATATGCGTAATGAGAGTGATGAGCTTTGCAGAACGCTTGGGCTTTCAGTCTGCAAGGTCACCGGGAAGGGTAAATCCTACGGTGAATACAAAGCAGAGTTGGAAGGTAAGCCTACTATCAGATTCACCATCAGATGGGACATAGATAGGGCCATAGCAGATGCGAGCTGTATGAACCGCTTCTATGAGAATATGGAGAAGCTAGGCTACAAGGTAATCCTCTATGGGCAGAGCGGAAAGGCGTTGGAGCATCCAAAGCTCATGCCTTATGGAACGCAGAAATGCTTCCGCTTTGACAAGCTTGGTGAGGGGTATGATATACCGGACATTCACGCCAGGCTCTTGGATCGTGGAAAGCCATATTGCAGATTGTTCCCGCCTGCGCCCAAAAGGATTCGGCAGTATAGCAGATACCATGAGCCGAGAACTGTGTGTGCGACATACCGCTACTACGGAAGGTTTATAAGGCTTCAGTTCACCAAACCCGGATATGTGAGAAGGATCCCGTATTCGTTAAGAGAGGATATAGCCAAGCTGGAACACTTCATAGATATGCAGAACTTTACAAGCAGGCACAAATTCCAGTCTGTAGGGCAAGTTAAGTCCTTAAAAGAATATCTTGAAGTACAAATATGTTCCCTTAGCAAGCAAAGGCGTAACCTAAACATCCGCGCTTCCCATGAAGAGAAACTGGGCCATGACAATTTAGCCAGTGCTCTTAGATACGAGGCAAAAGAGAATTATGGCAAGCAGATCAAGGAAATGCGCAGAGAACTAAAACTTTGCACAGAGTTGCTTTCTGAATTCACTGCCGTTCGAGACAAGTGTTCTGATTTAAGGAATGAGATCACACTTGAGCGTAACGAGCTCATAAGGCAAAGGCAGAGAGTGCGAGTCAGGTGATATATCACTCTTATCCTCGCCGATTGGGGCGACGATGGGTTACGCCCCATTGAGCCACAATTGGCCATCCAAGCGGTAGCGCGGAAGGAGTAGAGGCGTGCAGCAATGAAGAGTTGTGAAACGGTCCGTGTTCTAAACTCACAGAGTTTTGAATGCGGACTGTTCGCTAACTCGTAATGTACTATTTATAGGCTGTTTCACAGAAGAGGACTGATAAGTCCAAATAATGTCAGCATGAGTTTTCTATACTGATGGTGAAAACAATAAAGCATCAGTATTGGAGGCCGAAAATGAAGTTAGACAGCTTGATTGAGAGTATTAAAGCCCTTCCTGCAATTGACTTTGCCAGATTAAAGAATCTTATTTTGAGCGGAGATTTTGATTCTGAAAAATCCATAGAAGATTTCTTAATCAGCAAGAGGTTTGAAAACGGAGAAGCATGCCCGATCTGTGGAGATTCTCGTATTGTACGAAACGGACACAGGAAGGACGGTACACAGAAATTTATATGCAGAAGCTGCGGAAAAACGTTCGGGATCACAACCAATTCTATAACTTCAGGTTCAAAGAAAGATCTGAATGTATGGAGCAAATATATATCCTGTATGCTCGAAGGTCTTACAATCGAAGCGTCTGCGGCTAAATGCAATATCAGCAAAAACACGTCATTTGCTTGGAGACATAAGATCTTGGATGCCCTCCAGAACATGGCAGAAGAAGTGCGTTTGTCAGGCGTAGTAGAAGCTGATGAGACTTTTGTCGCATTATCTTATAAAGGCAATCACAAGCAAAGCAAACGTTTTCAGATGCCCCGTAGTGCTCACAAGCGAGGACATGACCTGCACGGTAATGTCAAAATGAGCGAATATGCATGCGTTCCGTGTGCCGTAACAAGAGACGGCTTATCAATTGCTCGGATAGCAAAACCGGGAATAATCACCAGTGAAATATTAAGTGATATCTACAAAGACCGTATTGCTGAAAATTCAGTCGTGGTAGCTGATACCAATAGCAAATACAATAGATTTGCTGAGGCCAACAAGCTTGCATTGGTAGGTATAAAGCATGGTAAAGGCAGCGAAGGAATATATAACATGGGGCACATTAACAACTATCACAGCCAGATGAAGAAATTCATAAACGGTAGATTCAACGGAGTCTCAACGAAGTATCTGAACAATTATCTTGTATGGCACAATTTCATTAACTGGGCCAAAGGTACTTCTGAAGAAAAGAGAGAAGTATTCACTACATTTGTTTTAAGCACTTTAAAGAAGGTACGATACTGTGATCTTGCGAGCCGCACGGCGATTCCGGTCTATGGATTATCAGTCAAAGTATAGGAAATAGCCTATTTATAGGACTCTTTAGCCACTCACTTGACGTTGACGTTGACGTCGTTGCACATGAATGTTAGTATCATTTTATTACTTTGGGAGGTGCCTATGAATAAACTAGATTTTGAACAGTGGCTTCAAGATGATAAGAATATGTCTGTCAGATCAGCTCGTGATGTTCTATCCAGAAAGAAAAGGGTTGAATATTTACTTGGCATAGATTCTTTTGACGATAATACTTTAGTTGTTTTACTTGAAAATGAAGATTACCAGGATTTATCAATTTACATAAGGTCCCAATTGAAGAGAGCTGTTTCATTAGTTCTCGAGTATCAGGATAAAATTAATGGCTAGAAAATATACTGTAGCCAGTATGTTTGCTGGTGTTGGAGGAATTGATTTAGCATTTATTCAGTCTGGTTTCAAAATAGTTTGGGCTAATGAAATAGATAAATATGCTTGCAGGACATATAGATTAAACTTTGGCGAGGATTCCATTGTAGAGGGAGATATTCAGGATGTATCTACCGATAGCATTCCTGATTTTGATGTTCTTGTTGCCGGGTTTCCCTGTCAGGCATTTTCTTCTGTTGGCTTATTAAAGGGATTTGAAGATCCTCGAGGTAACTTGTTCTTTGAAACGGCTCGAGTTATTGCAGCAAAGAGGCCCCAAGTGGTTTTCTTTGAAAATGTTGCTAATTTAGTTAAGCATGACAAAGGAAATACATTTGATACGATTTGCAGAACATTAAAAGAACTGGGATATTATTATACTTACAAAATCATGAATGCGAGTGATTATGGTATTCCACAGCAACGAAACAGGATCTATATGATTGCTTCTACCAGTGAGTCACTTGTAGATAGTTTTGAATTTCCTACGGAGAGGCCATTGAAAACGGATGCGTTTGCTTTCTTTGATAAAGAGAGACAGCCAGAGAATTACTATATGGACAAACATCGCAAGTGGGATGAAATGATGAGTTTTATGGACGATCGTCATAGAATATATCGTTTTACTGATTGGGGATTATCAAGAGGCCGAGATGGAATTTGCCCTACATTACTTGCAGCTATGGGAAGTCCATATGAAAGAATACCTTTTTTCTATGATGATTATTCTGTACGCAAGATTACCCAGATTGAAGCCGCAAGGTTACAAGGGTTTCCAGATACTTTCATCTGGCCTATTAAGAAAACACCAAAACAGGTTTATAAGCAAATTGGCAATTCGGTATGTGTACCTATTGTCAAAGAAATAGCTGACAACATAAAAAAAGCAATGAGGAAGGACAAAAAGAATGTATAACATTATTGATCTATTTGCAGGGGTAGGGGGATTAAGCTATGGTTTTTCTCTTCTAGATGATTTTAATATTATTGCTGCTAATGAAATAGAAAAAGACATTTCTATAGCATATGCGAAAAATCATCCGGATGTGAATGTTTTGAACTGTGATATTAAAGAATTAACAGAAGAAACAATCGGTAAAGCAACAGGTGGGAAAAAAATAGATATTATTGTTGGTGGTCCGCCGTGTCAGTCTTATTCTACAGTAGGTAAGCGGCAGCTTGATGATAGAGCAAATTTGTTTTTAGAATACAAACGCATACTGGAAATTGTACAACCGGAAGCTTTTGTTTTTGAGAATGTTGTCGGAATACTAAGCATGGATAAAGGAAATCTCTTCAAGCGAGTTCAGAGCGTGTTTGAGGAATTAGGATATTCACTTAAGTATAAGGTTTTGGATGCTGTTAATTATGGGGTGCCTCAGCATAGAGAAAGAGTCATACTTGTTGGTTTCAAGGGAAAGAATGATTTTGAGTACCCTGAAGAAACGCATGGAGACCATGTTCCAGGAAAGAAACAATGGGTAACTTATGGAGAAGCATTGAATGATTTGCCTTCACTGAAAAGTGGACAAGGCAATAATATATATGTTTCAGATCCTACGAATGATTTTCAGCGTTTTGTTAGAAAAGATGGAAGCACTGATGCAACAGAACACAATGCTCCAAAGAATGGCGAACATTTGATTAAAATTATGGAGGCATTAAAAGAGGGTCAGAGCAAGGATGACCTTCCTGAAGAGATTCGTCCTAAAAGTGGTTATGGTAATACATATGCCAAGCTTTGGTGGGATAAACCCTCTACAACAATAACAAGAAACTTTGCTTGCCCTTCTTCCTCTAGGTGTATACATCCTAGAGACTCACGAGCAATGTCAATTCGAGAAGGTGCGAGATTACAAAGCTTTCCGGATGATTATATTTTCTATGGATCTGATAGTATGAAAAGACTAGAAATAGGCAATGCTGTTCCGCCGTTGCTATCCGTAGCTATTGCAAAGCAAATGCTGATAGCTATGAATAAACACAAATAAACAGTGATCAAGTCATAAAAGACTTTAAGTGATTAATGATTCAAAACATACCCACCCATGAAATAGGGGGTGGGTATGGTGTTTTAGTGCATCTTGTTTATAATTGCAGTTGCAACATTTTGGAAACTAAACGCTGTAAAATTGTCATCATTTAACCCAATACTATATGCAGGTTTACCTCCATAGGGCCAATGAGAAGGTATATATTTTACATTTTCTGCCGGATCATTAGTGTCAATAAGGAAAAATGCATTACCAACAAAATCTAGTCCTAATAATAATGATGGACTATTGGGTGTAGCAAGGTCTTTGATGTGCTTCCATTTAGAGTCACGCAAATCGCTGCAGTGATTTCTAGTCCAATAACCAGTATAATCGTTTGCAAGTTCTATAAAAGCAGAAAAATCCTTATAAGTAACTATATAGTCCGAATTGGCAGAAACATTTTTGCTGGCAAGAATCTCACGGTTTTTATCAGTGCCGTTTAGCGACAAATCCAACCCATTTGTTTCTAGTTGATGTAATAGACAATCCTCAAATACCCATGAAGCAACAAGATCTTGTCCATACTGAAAAGGCGTTCGTTTATCTCGATTATGATTACAACCAATTAAGTTTTCATATAGTTTTGGGAAACGGGATTCTATTGTTCTAGTGTCGACTATGTCTGTTTCTAGTAAAGCTATGTTCTCGTCGGAATACTGAAAATGATTGGCTATCGAAACTATATAGTCAACACCAGTGGCGGGATGAAAGCCATCTATTTCTAATTGATGGTTGTTAAAGAAACTCTCAAGTTTTGAGTAAATATTGGATTTCATATGCCCCTCCTGGAATAAATATATGATATGCTCTCACATATTTAACAATGCAGAAACCTTTTCATAATTATGATGGAATTGCATCTGAGCTTGATGCCATTGGACAAAGCCAAAAGGTAGTTGAATTGTTGTTCCGCCATTAGTAGGACCATAAAAAGTTTCTGTATCTGCGACTTCAGAAGCAGCTCTACAAATATCTTCAATTAAGAAAACATCATCAACACCGTTTTCACCCAACATATTCTTATACCATACAAAATCAGACCACTCAGACCGATCCTTTACAGCTCCGGTTGCAAACGACATGTATGTTAATTCATATACATTCTCTTTAAACCAATTTAAGAGGGAATAATAAAGATTCGCATCATATGAATGTAGTGTGGTTGCATTAAGGCTTTTATGGTGTAGCTGCAAATCGTAATCTTTCTGATTGTTTCTGGATGCAAATCTCTCTATAATTGCAACAGCGTCATCTGCTTCAGCCCAAAATAAATCTATGGCACGTATTACATCATCCGGGATTGTTTTGTTAAACTGTCTTTCAAAACACTCAATGAACAACCCAGCCCGAACAAAGTAAACCTGTCCGCTTAAACTTTTCTTAATGGAAATGTTTGCATGAGTTCCGTCATCGAAGAATAATTTCAAATCAGTTTTTGACTTTGTCTTCCTCGCCCCAGGAATAACACTTTCCACATTTGTTTCGTGAAGTCCACCTATACTAGTGTCTACCAGACCTTTATAGTAACAACCTATTCGCCTTAGAAAATCCGAAGCGTATTCACTGTCGGAATCAAGAAGATCTTTGATTAAGTCTTCGTTCTTATGACCAGTTAATTTTGCGTGTTTCCAGCCGCTTGCACGATCTCTGTGTTCCATACTACTCCTCCAAAAACAGTTTATATGTTTCAATATTCAAAGCATCTGCTATCTTTTGAATGTTTTCCAAAGAGATGCTTCTTTTAAATCTTTCGATATCGCTTATGTAAGTCCTATGTAATCCACATAAATCGGCAAACTCCTCTTGAGAGATCCCTAATTGATTTCGGTACTTTCTTAGGTTTGTACCAAAGACTTTGATGATATCCATGTTGCGGCAGCTCCTTGAAAATGTCTTTCTATTTTTATATTATAAAATTCAGCCAATAAGTCGACAGACTATAAGTTACATGTGAGCTGAAATAGATAGCATATTTGAAACCTACTCGTCCCCCTCTAGACCGTCCACTCTCGTACACTATTGTCGCAGAAGGCAGCTGGCAGAGAGATGTCCGCACTTGTAATTTCTGTTATCAAAGTGATAACCGGATGATAATGAAGCATTTAAATTGTTGAGTAGGAGACCTCTTTTTGATAATATTTATACAACATCTTGTGGGATGATAAATGTTTTAACACTAGATATGACGAACTTTATCGAACTCGAATAGTTGACGAGATTCTGAAAGCCAATAAAATAAGGCATTTCAGAGATTTGAGTTCATCTCGGATAAGCTTTGGATAATAGGGAAGAATAACCAATTATTCCAAGTAGCAACAGGTTAACAGATTATACAAGCACTGCCGGTTTACAAGATCGGCAGTGTTTTTTGTTGTCTGTATATATCAGGACACAAGATCCTCTGTCGGTCGGATCTTGAAAAATGAATATAAAACCTACGGTGCTGAGATGGTATAGACCGTTTATACGGACTGAAAAAGCAAACTATATAAACTGGATGAA
>JAEEGJ010006530.1_pt1 | contig 34788 bp, 27 predicted proteins | sample 8958761 | NCBI WGS metagenome assembly JAEEGJ01 (sample SAMN16246546, study PRJNA631951) | gut metagenome | biome: gut microbiome; feature: rumen; material: RS-attached | host: Bos | place: Iran: Karaj | collected 2018-10
AACGATTCATTCACATTAAGTAAGACTAAAAATTACAGCGAATGGATTTCAGTAAACTGCCAGCAATCCTCACTCCTGATCTGGGACTTCTGTTCTGGATGCTTCTGGCGTTTGCCGTTGTCTTCTTTGTACTTGCGAAGTTCGGTTTCCCTGCTATTACCAATATGGTAGAGGAGCGGAAAAAGTACATTGACGAGAGCCTGCAGAAAGCTCATGAGGCTTCTGAACGACTTGAGAATATCAAGCAGGAAGGCGAGGCAATTCTCCAGGAAGCACGTGACCGTCAGACTCAGATACTGAAGGAAGCCGCCGAGTCGCGCGACGCTATCATTGAGCAGGCTCAGCAAAAGGCCCGCACAGAAGGCGTCCGTTTGCTTGAGGAGGCTAAGACAGCCATCGAGCAGGAGAAGAAAGCCGCCATTGCCGACATTCGTCAGCAGGTTGCAGCCCTTAGTGTCGAGATTGCCGAGAAGGTGCTTCGTCAGAACCTCCGTGACGATAAGTCGCAGATGGATTTGATCGACCGTATGCTGGATGATATTTCTGCTAAATAAGGTTTACGCGTATGGATATTGGAGTCATTTCAACCCGATATGCGAGAGCGCTGCTTAAGAGTGCCATTGAAGCGAAGTTAGACAGCCAGGTGTATCATGAGATGCTGGTTCTGGCCCAGAACTTCATTGAGGTGCCCCAGTTGCGTCATACCATCGACAACCCCATGCTCCACAAGGACAAGAAGCAGATTCTGCTTGAGACTGCCTCGGGCGAGAATCCCTGTCAGCTCACCAAGTCGTTTATCGCATTGGTACTGAAGGAGGATCGTGAGAGTGTGGTTCAGTTTATGGCCAACTCGTACGTCACGCTTTACCGTAAGCAGAAGAACATCATCCGGGGCAAGCTGACTACCGCTGCCTGTGTCTCTGCCGATACTGAGCAAAAGATGCGACAGATGGTAGAAAGCCAGACTCAAGGTACTGTAGAGTTTGAGACAGAGGTGAATCCCGATATCATCGGTGGCTTTATCCTCGAATATGATACCTATCGCATGGATGCGAGTGTCAGGTCAAAACTCAACAGTATTCTCAACACCTTGAAAAAGTAAAAAGGTAAAATAGAACACGCTTTAGCGCTTTTACAAAGCGTAGCGACTAAAAGAAAAAGGTAAAAAAATGTCAGATAAAATTAAACCAAGCGAAGTCAGTCAGGTGCTGCTCGACCAACTGAGAGGCATTCAGAATGCTGAACAGTTCGACGAAGTAGGTACCGTGCTGACCGTCAGCGATGGTGTGGCTCGCATCTATGGATTGCGTAATGCTGAGGCCAACGAACTGTTGGAGTTCGAGAATGGCACGATGGCTATCGTGATGAACCTTGAGGAAGACAACGTAGGTTGTGTGCTTCTGGGTACTACCTCGGGCATTAAAGAAGGCATGGTGGTGAAGCGCACCAAGCGTATCGCCTCTATCCGTGTCAACGACAATATGCTAGGCCGAGTCATTAATCCGCTGGGACAAGCAATCGACGGTAAGGGTGATATCGACCTGAGTGAAGCTTTTGAGATGCCTCTCGACCGAAAGGCTCCTGGTGTGATTTAACGTCAGCCCGTGAAGGAGCCGCTCCAGACAGGCTTGAAGGCCATTGACTCGATGATTCCTATTGGCCGTGGTCAGCGTGAGCTTATCATCGGCGACCGTCAGACGGGTAAGACCGCTATCGCCGTTGATACCATCATCAATCAGAAGAGTTTCTATGAGGCAGGCAAACCTGTCTATTGTATCTATGTCGCCATCGGCCAAAAGGCATCTACCGTTGCTGCCCTTGTTTCTACACTGAAGGAGCACGGTGCCATGCCTTATACTATTGTGGTGGCTGCTACTGCTGCCGATCCTGCTGCTATGCAGTATTATGCACCGTTTGCTGGTGCTGCCATTGGTGAGTATTTCCGTGATCGTGGTCTGCCCGCATTGGTGGTCTACGACGACCTCTCTAAGCAGGCTGTTGCGTATCGTGAGGTATCACTGATTCTGCGTCGTCCTTCAGGACGTGAGGCCTATCCTGGCGATGTGTTCTATCTCCACTCTCGTCTCCTTGAGCGTGCCGCTAAGATGAATGAGCAGCAGGAGGTGGCCGAGCAGATGAACGATCTGCCAGAGTGCATGAAGGGGCACGTAAAGGGTGGTGGTTCGCTTACCGCTCTGCCTATCATCGAGACTCAGGCTGGCGACGTATCGGCTTACATCCCAACCAACGTTATCTCTATCACTGATGGTCAGATCTTCCTCGAGAGCGATCTCTTCAACCAGGGCTTTCGTCCCGCCATCAACGTAGGTATCTCGGTATCTCGTGTAGGTGGTTCGGCTCAAATTAAGAGTATGAAAAAGGTGGCTGGTACACTGAAGATTGACCAGGCGCAGTATCGTGAGCTTGAGGCTTTCTCGAAGTTCTCAAGTGATATGGATGCTGTGACGGCTATGACACTTGACCGTGGTCGTAAGAACAATCAGTTGTTGATTCAGCCTCAATACAGCCCAATGCCTGTTGGCGAGCAGATCGCTATCCTCTATTGCGGTGTACACGGACTGATGCGTGAAGTGCCTATCGACAAGGTACGCGAGTGTCAGACTTCTTTCCTCGATAAGTTGCGTTCGGCTCATTCCGAGGTGATTGAAACACTGGCTAGCGGTAAGATCGACGACGAGACTACTCAGAAGATCGAGGCGGTGATGGCCGACATCGCAGGAACCTATAAAGCCTGATAGCCTATGCCTAGCCTGAAAGAAATTAAAGGCCGCATAGCCTCAGTCAACTCTACGCGGAAGATTACATCGGCTATGAAGATGGTAGCCTCCAGTAAACTCCATCATGCACAGGTGGCGATACAGAATATGCTGCCTTACGAGGAGATGTTGGAGCATATTCTCAAGTCGTTTCTTGCAGCCGAGGCTGAGTCGCAGACCATTTATGACCAGGAGCGTCCGGTAAAGCGTGCTGCTCTTGTAGTGTTCTCGTCGAACTCTTCGCTTTGTGGCGGATTCAACGGCAACATCATCAAACTGATGACCCATGCCGTTGAAGAGTATGCCGAGACCATCGGTCGTGAGAATGTGGAGATTTATCCCATTGGTCGCAAAGTCTATGAGAAGGCTCAGAAGATGGGTTTAAATGTGCAGGGTGAATATTCTGCATTGGCCGACAAACCCAACGTGCAGCAGTGTATTGAGATTGCAATGGAGTTAGGCAAGAAGTTTGCTGATGGTGAAATCGACAAGGTGGAACTCATCTATCACCACTTCAAGAGCGCAGGTTCACAGGTGCTCACTCGTAAGACTTTTCTGCCTATTGATATCGAGTCAGAGTTACAGGCCGATCATGAGCGCGATTTGACGAGTGTCATCGCTACGAAAGAGTCGCAGGATTATCTGAAGAAGCGTGGTGAACGTCACCAGGAACAGAAGAATGAGCAGGTGAAACCGCTCAACGATAATTTTATCGTAGAGCCCGATATGGATTGTGTGCTCTCACTTCTCATTCCCAAACTGGCTCACCTGATGCTTTACACCGCATTGCTTGATAGTAACGCCTCAGAGCATGCCGCCCGTATGGTTGCCATGCAGACTGCCACGGATAATGCCGACGAATTGATGCGTCAGCTCAATTTGCAGTATAACAAGAGTCGTCAGCAGGCCATCACCAATGAGTTGCTCGATATTGTTGGTGGTTCTGTCAATAACTAAGTTATCCCTCACTTCTCACACTTCTTACACCTGAATAGTTCCAACTCGGGTGTAAGAAGTGTGAGAAGTGAGAGATAAATAGTTGGTTTTACAATATGTATGTCTTATGAGATTCTGTACAGACAGGACAAAGATAATACCCTTACAATAAAACAATTTGTTTTGTAAGAAAAGTATGTCACTTTTTATGTTTATCAGATTGTATTTAAAAAAAGTGTGTGACTTTCAGCTTTTGGACTTACTTTAAAGTTCTGCTCGAAGGTATTCATGCTCGGAAAAATACAAATTAATTTGGTTTTTCACTTGCTTATTTGTACCTTTGTCCCCAAAAAGAGAATAAATGCGATGAAAATAGGAGATCAGGTAAGATTCCTTAGTGAAATCGGCGGCGGACGTGTGGCAGGATTTCAGGGGAAGAATATTGTACTTGTGGAAGACGAAGACGGCTTCCAGATGCCAATGCTGAAGACAGAGGTCGTGGTTGTTGGTGAAGAAGATTATGATACAAAACATGTTGTAGAAGCCAAGGCACAGTCGGCAAAGGCTGCAATGAAAGGTTCTGATGAAGAAGAGTTGGAAAACGAACCTGCCGACAAACCAATAACGTTCAAAGCCAAGCCAGAAGAGAGGGCTGGAGGCGATAAGCTCAGTGCCTACCTCGCTTTTGTTCCTATGGATATGAAGGAGTTGTCACAAACTCGTTTTGAAAGTTATCTCATCAACGATTCCAACTACTACCTGCGTTATGTCTACCTGATTGCTGAGGGTGCAGCATGGTCGGTTAGAGCCGAGGGTGAGATAGAACCCAATACCAAAGAGTATATCGAAGAGTTCGGACGAGAAGACCTGAATACCCTAGAACATTGCTGTATTCAGCTTATAGCTTACAAGCGCGACAAGCACTTCTTACTCAAGCCGACGGTCAATGCTCAGGTACGTATTGATACCGTTAAGTTCTATAAGCTCCATGCCTTTCGTGAAAACATGTTCTTCGAACAGCCTGCGCTTATTTATACAATCATCGAGAATGACGTTCAAAAAGTGAAGTTATGAAATACGGATTTGTGAATGTGGCTGCTGCCGTTCCCACGGTTAAGGTGGCCGACGTTGATTACAACGTACAGCAGGTGGAGAGCCTGATTGCCCAGGCTGAGGGCCGGGGAATTGAGGTTATCGTGTTTCCTGAACTCTGTATCACAGGCTACACGTGTCAGGATCTCTTCAAAGAGCAGCTTTTACTCGACCGTGCAGAGCAAGGTATTATTATGTTACTCGACTTTACTCGTAAGCTCGATGTGATATCTATTGTTGGTGCACCTGTGGTTATTAATGGTCTGCTTTATAATTGTGCTGTTGTCATTCAAGGTGGTAATATTTTGGGAATTGTGCCCAAAACTTATCTGCCCAATTATGCTGAGTTTTACGAGAAGCGTTGGTTTGCTTCGGCGCAAGATCTTAACCCAATCGATCTGTATTTTGCGGGAAACTCTGTTCGTGTGAGTGTCGAACCTCAGGTGTTTGTGACCAGCGACGGCATGAAGTTCGGTGTTGAGATATGTGAGGATGTGTGGGCTCCAATTCCGCCAAGTAACAATCTTGCCTTAGCTGGTGCTGACATCATTTTCAATCTTTCTGCTAGTGATGAACTTATTGGAAAGCATGCTTATCTTAAGTCGCTTCTAGCTCAGCAGAGTGCTCGCACCGTCAGCGGCTATGTCTATGCCAGCTGTGGATTTGGAGAATCTACTCAGGATGTGGTATATGGTGGCAATGCCTTAATATATGAGAATGGTAAATTACTCGTAGAGGGTAGTCGCTTCTCTATTCAGCCCCAGATACAGATGTGTCAGATTGATATAGAGAAGCTGCGTGTTGAGCGTCGTCAGAACACAACCTTCATCAATGCCCAGCGTGGTGCTATGGCGCGTGAGATCCAGTGCCGCCTCATCACACCTCGCGACTTCGAATTGCTGCGTCATATAGATTCACATCCATTTATTCCCAAAGAAGAGGACATGCAGACTTCATGTGAGGAAATATTGAATATCCAGGTGGCAGGTCTTGCCAAACGCCTTTATCATATTAATGGTACTAAGGCTGTTATTGGTATCAGTGGTGGTCTTGACTCCACTCTGGCTCTTCTGGTGACAGTTAAGGCTTTCGATAAGTTAGCTCTCGACCGTCGGGGAATTATCGGTATCACGATGCCGGGGTTTGGTACTACCGACCGTACTCATAACAATGCGGTGAAGTTGATGGAGACGTTGGGCGTCACTATCCGTGAGATTAATATAGCCAAAGCTGTTACCCAACATTTTGAGGATATCGGTCAGAGTGCTAAGGTTCACGATGTGACTTATGAGAATTCTCAGGCCCGTGAACGTACGCAGATATTGATGGACGTAGCCAATAAGGAAAATGCTATTGTCGTTGGTACGGGCGATCTCTCAGAACTCGCTCTTGGCTGGGCCACCTATAATGGCGACCATATGTCGATGTACGGTGTCAATGCGGGTATTCCCAAGACGCTCATTCGTTTCCTTGTTAGTTATGTCGCTGGTGAGATGGCTACCGAGACGTTGCTCGATATTATTGACACACCGATCTCGCCTGAGCTGATTCCAGCAGATGATCAGGGGAATATCAAACAGAAGACCGAAGACCTTGTAGGACCTTACGAACTTCACGACTTCTTTATCTATTATTTCCTGCGCTACGGCTTTAGTCCAAAGAAGATTTTCCTTTTGGCTCAGCGAGCATTTGCCGACATTTACGACGAAGAAACTATCAAAAAGTGGCTTACGACATTCTGTCGCCGCTTTTTCAATCAGCAGTTCAAACGTTCTTGTCTGCCTGATGGTCCTAAGGTTGGTAGCGTGAGTCTGTCGCCCCGTGGCGATTGGCGCATGCCAAGCGATGCCTCGAGTTCCCTTTGGATGAAGGAATGTGAAGAGTTATAATAACAAAAATGAGTTAGCTGAATGCTAACTCATTTTTGTTTTCATTGAGTGTGATGTGTATTATTGCTCCCGGTTTTAGGTCGCCATTCACTATCAAGTCACTGATGCCGTCCTCAATGTAATTCTGGATGGCTCGCTTCAATGGGCGGGCGCCAAACTGCACGTCATATCCCTTGGTGGCTACAAACTCTTTGGCGTCATCGGCCAGATCAATGTGGTAGCCTATCTGCTCAACGCGCTTGTAGAGGTTCTTCAGCTCAATATCAATAATCTTCTTGATGGCTTCAAGATCCAGTTGGTCGAAAGTAATAATCTCATCCAAGCGGTTAAGGAATTCTGGCGAGAACTGTTTCGAGAGTGCTTTCTGAACGATACTGCGTGCATTGGCCTTGTCCTTCTCGTTCAGGGCTAGTCCTGTATTTGTCGAAGCACTGAAGCCAACACCACGACCGAAATCCTTCAACTGCCGTGTTCCTGCGTTCGAGGTCATAATGATTACGGTGTTGCGGAAATCAATGAATCGTCCGTTGCCATCGGTCATTCGACCTTCGTCGAGTACTTGCAGTAGCAGGTTGAACACGTTGCCATGAGCCTTTTCGATCTCGTCGAGCAACACAATAGAGTAGGGGTGACGGCGTACACGTTCTGTCAGCTGTCCGCCCTCCTCGTAGCCCACATAGCCTGGAGGGGCTCCAATCAATCGTGAGGAATTGAAACTCTCAGTATATTCGCTCATGTCAATACGGATTAATGCGTCGGGGCTTCCAAACATAAATTCTGCCAATTTCTTGGCCAGATATGTCTTACCGACACCTGTAGGACCTAAGAACATGAAGACTCCAATAGGGTGGTTTGGATCTTTCAATCCCACACGATTGCGTTGAATTGCTTTCACCATCTTGTCGATGGCAGCATCCTGCGCAATCACAGCCCCCTTCAGCTCCTGTGCCATACCTTTCAGACGGATACCTTCCTGTTCTGCCATACGCTGGGCAGGTACGCCCGTCATCATAGAGATGACTTCTGCTACTTGGTCGGCGTCGACTACCTGACGTTCCTCGTTTTCGCCTTTACTCCAACGCTCGTTCAGCTCCTTCAGATTGGTCTCTAGTTGTGTCTGACGATCGCGGTAACCGGCTGCCAGTTCAAAATTCTGATTCTTTACAGCCTGTTGCTTTTTCTCTTTCACGTGAGTAATCTCTTTTTCTATCTCAGCTATTTCTGGGGGAATCTGTGTATTACTCAGATGTACGCGCGATCCTGTCTCGTCAAGTGCGTCGATAGCTTTGTCGGGCATGAAACGGTCTGTCACATAGCGGTCTGACAATTTGACACATGCCATCAAGGCCTCGTCGGTATATATCACGTGGTGATGCTGCTCGTAACGGTCTTTGATGTTATGCAAAATCTGTAGCGTCTCCTCGTTAGTGGTTGGTTCTACCTGTACTTTCTGGAAACGGCGTTCAAGCGCACCGTCTTTTTCTATCGAGTTGCGATACTCATCGAGTGTCGTGGCGCCGATGCACTGGATGGTGCCTCGGGCCAAAGCGGGTTTCATGATGTTAGCTGCATCCATTGATCCCGGTGTTGAGCCTGCACCGATGATGGTGTGGATCTCGTCGATAAACACAATGATGTCGGGATTAGCCTCCAACTCCTTCATCAGGGCTTTCAGGCGCTCCTCGAATTGTCCGCGATACTTTGTACCAGCCACGACGCCCGTCATGTCAAGCGTGTAGATACGTTTGCCGAAGAGCATCGGACTTGTATGGTGGTTAGCTATCAGCTGTGCCAATCCTTCTACGATGGCACTTTTACCTACGCCAGGCTCACCAATCAGTATCGGATTGTTCTTCTTTCTTCGTCCCAGAATCTCTATGATACGCTGTATCTCTTTCTCTCGACCTACACACGGATCTAGTTTGCCGTCGATGGCACCCTGTGTTAAATCAGTGCCGAAGGTGTCGAGTACAGGTGTCTTCGAGTTCTCTTTCTTTTGAGTGGTAGTGGTCGATTTACCTGTCAATCCCGACTTGCTCGAAGCATCGGTATCCTCGAATTCCTCCTCGTCTTCGTCGGGAAGTCCGATACCATTGGTTATTCCTTTATTCTGCGGAGCGAAAAGCATCGCCATCGCATCTTCGTAGTTTAAATTGTTCAACTCCAATACTTGTTTTGCCCCATTGCTCACTGCATCATGCAGTATTGCTAACAACAGGTGCTGTTCGTCTACTCTGTTGGCTCTCTGGATACGCGCCTCCAGTACGGCGAGTTTCAGAATGTTACTTGCTTTCTCGTTCAGCACAAGATCGGTTGTATGTATTGGGCTATCTATCTCGTCCTCTCTTACGCGCTGTTCCAGTTCAGTCTTCACGTTTTGCATGTTTAGGTTCAGCCTGTTGAAGAGGTCTATCACCGGTCCGTCCTTGCTTCTGAGCATACCCAATAGCAGATGTTCCGGTCCAACACTCCGGCTGGCCAGTCGTGCAGCTTCCTCACGCGAGAAAGCCAATATTTCTGATACTTTTGGCGAAAATTGACTCGTCATATTCAAACTATTCTTTTATTTCACATTGCAAATATACAAAGAAATAGCAAAAACCGTGCCATTTAATCAAAAAAATATTCAGCTAAAATAGCTTAAAAGGTTTGGCAGGTTGGAAAAAAATGAGTACTTTTGCACAGTTAAAAACGCGTCAGCTGGCTTTAAAAGTGCCTTAAACGCGATTTCGCTTCTAAAACAGCAAGTAAGAAAGTAAAATAAATAAAAAAGTTTTTTTGATGGATCAGACATTTGACAACGACAGAATCATTAAGATCAACATCGAGGAGGAAATGAAGTCTAGCTACATCGACTATTCTATGTCGGTTATTGTGGCTCGTGCTCTTCCTGATGTTCGCGATGGATTCAAACCTGTTCACCGCCGTATTCTCTACGGTATGATGAACATCAACAACGTTTCAACACAACCTTATAAGAAATGTGCGCGCGTAGTAGGTGAGGTGCTTGGTAAGTATCACCCCCATGGCGATAGCTCTGTTTATGGAGCTCTTGTTCGTATGGCTCAGGATTGGAACATGCGCTATACGTTGGTCGACGGTCAGGGTAACTTTGGCTCAGTCGACGGTGACTCGCCCGCAGCCATGCGTTACACAGAGTGTCGCCTCTCTAAGATGGGTGAGCACATTATGGACGACCTGGAGAAGGAAACAGTTGATATGGCACCAAACTTCGACGACTCGCTCGAGGAGCCAACCGTTATGCCTACCAAGATTCCTAACCTGCTGGTTAACGGTGGTAACGGTATCGCCGTAGGTATGGCTACCAATATGCCTACCCACAACCTCGCTGAGGTCATCGACGGCTGCTGTGCCTATATCGACAATCCTGATATCGATACCGAAGGACTGATGCAGTATATCCCAGGTCCTGACTTCCCAACAGGTGCTTACATCTATGGCCTGCAGGGCGTTAAGGATGCTTACGAAACTGGTCGCGGTCGCATCGTAATGCGTGCCAAGGCTGAGATTGAGAGCGGTGAAACTCACGATAAAATTGTTGTGACCGAGATTCCTTATGGCGTGAACAAGGCCGACCTTGTGGCATATATCGCCGATTTGGCCAACCAGCATAAGATTGAGGGCGTAGCTAATGTGAACGATGAGTCAGGCCGACAGGGTATGCGTATCGTTGTAGATTGTAAGCGCGATGCGAATGCCAATGTACTGCTTAACAAGCTGTTTAAGATGACAGCGCTTCAGAGCTCATTCTCAGTTAATAACATTGCCTTGGTAAAGGGTCGCCCACGTTTGCTTACACTCAAGGAGTGTGTGAAGTACTTCGTTGAGCACCGTCACGACGTTACTATCCGTCGCACCAAGTACGATCTGCGTAAGGCTCAGGAGCGTGCTCATATTCTTGAAGGTTTGATCATTGCTGTGAACAATATCGACGAGGTTGTTCGTATCATCCGCAATAGTGAGACGCCTTCCGACGCACAGCGCAACCTTGAAAAGCGTTTCGAACTCGATGAGATCCAGTCGAAGGCTATTGTAGACATGCGCCTCAGTCAGCTTACAGGTCTGCGTGTCGATCAGCTCCATCAGGAGTTTGAGGACTTGCAGAAGCTCATTGCAGACTTGCAGGAGATTCTTGACAATCCTGAGCGTTGTAAGCAGGTGATGAAAGACGACCTGCAGGAGGTGAAGGAGAAGTATGGCGACGAGCGTCGTACCGAGATTATCCCATTCGACCACGAGTTCAATGCTGAGGACTTCTATCCCGATGATCCTGTTGTCATCACTATCTCTCACATGGGTTACATCAAGCGCACACCACTTAGCGACTTCCATGAGCAGAGCCGTGGCGGTATGGGTTCTAAGGCAGCCCGTCATCGCGACAACGACTTCACCGAGTATATCTATCCTGCCACAATGCACAACACACTGCTGTTCTTCACCCAGAAGGGCCGCTGCTACTGGCAGAAGTGTTACGAGATTCCTGAGGGCGACAAGAACTCTAAGGGTCGTGCCATCCAGAACATGCTCAACATCGAGCCCGACGACGCTATAAATGCAGTTCTGCGCATCAAGAACTTCAACGACGAGGAGTTCCTCAAGTCACACTTCGTGGTATTCGCTACCAAGCAGGGTATCATCAAGAAAACTTGCCTCGAGGCTTACTCACGTCCACGTGCCAACGGTGTGATTGCCATCAACATTAACGAGGGCGACCAGGTAGTAGGCGTACGCCTTACCAACGGTCACAACGAGCTGCTGCTGGCTAACCGCAACGGTCGTGCCGTTCGTTTCGACGAGAACGATGTCCGCACCATGGGACGTGTGTCTACTGGTGTGATTGGTATGCGTCTCGATGGTGGTGACGACGAGGTTGTAGGCATGGTTTGCGTCAACGATCCTAACGAGGAGACCATCATGGTTGTCAGTGAGAATGGCTATGGTAAGCGCTCTGAGGTTGAGGACTATCGTAAGACCGCCCGTGGTGCCAAGGGTGTGAAGACCCTTGCAATCACCGAGAAAACAGGCCGTCTGGTTGCTATCAAGGTAGTCACCGACGAGAACGATCTCATGATCATCAATAAGTCGGGAGTACTTATCCGCTTGAAGGTGGCTGACGTTCGCGTTATGGGTCGTGCTACTCAAGGTGTTCGTCTCATCAATCTTGCTAAGAAGAATGACGTCATAGCCTCAGTATGTAAGGTAATGCACTCACAGGCTGAGGACGAGGATATCGAAGAGGCAGAGGTTGTGAATGAGGAGGCTGATTAAACCTTCGTGGCAGAATCACGTCAAAACAATAAATCAATTATATAACATTTCAACCAAATTTAAAGGCTTATGAAAAAAATGATGATGATGGCAATGATGCTGGTAGCCAGTGCTACCGCTTTTGCCGGTGACAGCGACGCTTTGAAGGCTATCCTCAAGGCAAAGACCTATGCAGAGGCTGATGCGCTTGTAAAGAGCAGCCTTGCTTCTCTTGCTAACGATGCCGAAAAGGCTAAGGCTTATAACAAGCTCGTTGATCTGGCCATGGACCAGTTCCTGGCTCAGAGTACTATTCAGACCGAAAATCAGCTCGCCAAGCAGATGGGCAGGGAAGAAAAGCCCGTTGATGAGAAGCTTATGGCAGAGATGGCATACAATGCACTGCTGGCTGCTCAGGAGTGTGACAGCTACGACCAGAAGCCCAATGAGAAGGGTAAGGTAAAGCCACTTTTTGCTGAGAAGAATGCTCAGCGCCTTTGGGTGGCTCCTCGTAACTCCCTCGTTAACGCAGGTCAGGAAGCTCTTACTAACAAAGATAATGCCACAGCGCGCAAGTTCTGGCAGATGTTCGCTGAGAGCGACACATTCCCTCTGTTTAAGAACTGCGACCGTGAACAGCAGAAGCCTTACTTCGGTCAGGTTGCCCGCTTTGCTGCAGTCTTTGCTTATCAGGACAAGGATATGGAGAAGGCTCTCCAGCTCTCTGACATCGCAATGAAGGATCCTCAGGAGTATGAAAATGCCCTCAACCTGAAGCTTGAAATTCTGGGCTCAGAACTCAAGACCAAGGAAGACTCTGTAAAATATTGCAATCAGTTGAAGGATATCTATGCAGAGCATAAGGTTGACGGTGTGATGGAGAAGCTTTACAATGTTATGCAGGGTTTGGGCGATGAGGCTGCAGCCGTTAAGATCCTTGACGATGCACTTGCAGAGAATCCTAACAACTTCGTAGCTCTGGCCGACAAGGGTCTTGCCCTGCTGCAGGCTCAGAAGGCTGCTGAGGCTATCGAGTACCTGAAGAAGGCCTACGAGGTAAAGCCCGACAACGCAGTTATCGCCACCTATGCCGGTACCGCTTATAGCTTGGAGGCTCAGAATACCGAGGATCCAGCCAAGCAGAAGGCTCTCTATAAAGAGGCAGTCACCTTCTTTGACAAGGCAAAGGAACTCGATCCTGACCGTCTGCAGAGCAACTGGGGATATAACCGTTGGAGTGCCTATTATAACTACTACGGTCCTGACGCCCCTGAGACACAGCAGGCCGAGGCAGACAGCAAGTAACAGAATCTGTTAAAAAGAGAAAAATAGTTTGCAGGTGCAAAGGGAAATAACTACCTTTGCACCTGCTTATATATTTAAAATATAACTAAATGATTAGAATCAGGAGAGCATTCACCATCATGTTGATACTGTTTGCTCTGCTGCCAGTTGCAGCACAGCGTAAACAGATTGGCGAGGCAAAGACCATCTTGCTGCGTGGTAAGGACTATGCCAAGGCAGAGAAGATGATGACCGACCTGCTGAAGGATTCATCAAATCTGTACAATAAGCGCATATACGACACCTGGCTACAGGCTGTCGAGAAACAGTATGCCCAGCTGAACGAGCAGATGTATCTGAAACAGAAGGTGGATACGGTGAAGCTGTTCGATTTGACAAAACGCTTGTTTACCGTTGGAGAGCGTCTCGACTCGATAGACATGATGCCAGACAAGAAAGGTAAGGTAAGCCTGGAATACCGGAAAGACAATGCTCAGCGACTGACGAATTATAGGCCGAACCTGTTCTTCGGTGGTGCTTATTACGTGAGAAAGCAGAACTTTGCTAAGGCTTTCGACCTGTTTGAGACATATATTGACTGCGACCGACAGCCGTTGTTTGACGGATACGACTTAGCAGACAAAGATCCCCGTATGGGTGAGGCGGCCTATTGGGCTACCTATTGCGGTTTTCGTTGTGCAGACCCCGTGCTGACATTACGTTATGCCGACTTAGCGCGTCGCGACACAGCCAAGCTTGAGAATACGCTGCAGTATATGGCTGAGGCGTGGCGCAAGCTGGGCGACGACTCGCTCTACAGGAAGGTGCTTTGGGAAGGCTTCTGCCTGAACGTGAAGTCTGCCTACTTCTTCCCAAGACTGATGGACAGCTACACCGTGAAGGGAAATTATAAAGATGCCAACAGGGTAGTGGATCAGGCGCTGAAAGTCGACAGTCTGAATGAGCTCTTCCTCTTTGCTAAGTCGACGGTGATGCTGAATCTGCAGCGCTATGCCGACTGTCTGCGCTATTCAGAACGACTGATAGACGTAAATCCGCAGAGTGCCGATGCTTATTACAATGCCGGTATCGCCTGTGTGAACATAGCTCAGAGCATTGACCAGCGTAAGAACAAGAAACAGGCGAAGAAGATGTATCAGCGGGCGCTGCCCTATATGGAGGCCTACAGAAGGCTTGAACCAAACGGGAAAGACAAATGGGGCCCCGCCCTCTATCGTATCTACTTCAACCTGAATATGGGTAAGCAGTTCGACGAGATAGATAAAATCTTAAAGAAATGAAAAAGTTATGGCATTGTAGTGGGAGATTCCAGAATAATGCCTAACTTTGTGATATAGAATATAATTCAAACAATCTAAACGTAGTGAAGATTATGGCAGATAATGCACAACTCATTGCCCAGTGTGAGGCAAAAGCAAAGGAATGGCTTGCTCCGGCCTTCGACGAGGAGACAAGAAAAGAAGTACAGGCTATGCTCGACAATGCTGACAAGACGGCGCTGATCGATGCCTTCTATCAGAATCTGGAATTCGGTACTGGTGGTCTGCGCGGTATCATGGGCGCAGGAACCAACCGCATGAATAAGTATATCGTGGGTATGGCCACTCAGGGCTTTGCCAACTATATTCTGAAAGCTTTCCCTGGCAAGCAGAGTTCGGTAGTCGTAGGTCACGACTGTCGTAATAACGGACGTATGTTTGCTGAGACAGTAGCCGACATCTTCTCAGCCAACGGCATCAAGGTGTATCTCTTTGAGAGCCTTCGTCCTACGCCTGAGATCTCGTTTGCCATCCGTCAGCTGGGCTGTCAGGCTGGTGTGAACGTGACGGCAAGCCACAACCCTCGTGAGTATAACGGCTACAAGGCATACTGGGACGACGGCGCTCAGGTACTTGCTCCACACGACAAGGGTATCATCGACGAAGTTAATAAGGTAAAGATTGAGGACGTTAAGTTCGAGGGTAACAAGGAGCTCATCGACATCATCGGTGGTGAGATGGACTGGGACTACCTGCAGGCAGTGAAAGAGGCTATGGTCGACCAGGACGTTATTCTTCGCCAGAAGGATCTCAATATCGTTTACTCACCGATGCACGGCACGGGTCGTGTCATCATTCCTATGGCCTTGCGCTCTTGGGGCTTCCAGAACATCCACGTTGTACCCGAGCAGATGGTCATCGACGGAAACTTCCCAACGGTTGTTTCGCCTAACCCTGAGAATGCCGAGGCTATGACGCTGGGCATGAAACTTGGTACACGTCTGAATGCCGACCTCGTAATCGCTTCCGACCCCGATGCCGACCGTCTGGCCATCGTATGCCGCAATGCCAAGGGCGAGTGGGAGATACTGAACGGAAACCAGACTTGTATGATGTTCTGCTGGTATATCATTGCCAACAAGAAGAAGCTGGGTCAGTTGAAAGGCAACGAGTTCCTCGTAAAGACCATCGTTACCACAGAGGTGATTGCTGAGATCGCCAAGAAGAATGGCGTAGAGCTTCGTGATTGCTATACGGGCTTCAAATGGATTGCCAACGAGATTCGCGTCTCTGAGGGCAAGCAGAAATATATCGGCGGTGGCGAGGAGAGCTTTGGCTTCCTGCCGTTCGATAAGGTTCGCGATAAGGACTCCCCAGCATCTATCTGTCTGATTTGTGAGATTGCCGCTTGGGCTAAGGACAACGGCATGACCCTCTACGATCTGCTGATGAATATCTACGCCGAGTATGGCTTCTCAAAGGAAGTGACCATCAACGTGGTTCGTCCTGGTAAGACAGGTGCCGACGAGATTAAGCAGATGATGACTAACTTCCGTGAGAATCCTCCCAAGGAGTTGGGTGGCTCGAAGGTATGTCTGTGGAAAGACTATCAGACGCTGGAGGCCAAGAAGGCCGACGGCACGGTAGAGAAGCTAAACATGCCAGACACCTCGAACGTTCTGCAGTGGTTCTGCGAAGACGGCACCAAGGTTAGTGTCCGTCCTTCAGGCACAGAGCCCAAGATTAAGTTCTATACCGAGGTGAAGGATCCAAGCTTCAAGTGTGCCGGCTGTTATGAGCGCTGCACCAAGGCAGCCGAGGAGAAGATAGAGGCCCTGAAGAAGAGCCTGAATCTCTAAACTCGCTGTGCTTCTATGATAAAAGTAAGAGCCCTGCTAATAGGCGGGGCTCTTTTTGTGTCTCAAATTGGTACTTGAATATGCAAATGAAGGAGACGCTATCTCTCGACAGGGTCTCCTTACTACCTATATAATAATACACGTAATACACTTATACACCCCGCAGCCTTTTACGGCAGTGCGGTTAGTCTTCTCGAAAGATTTCTTCACTAGCGCCAAGACACCCTTACATCGAGGGCGGTCGGCATTTTAACCGTTAAATGGCTGGTCTTCAGACTTTGCTCCACTCCCAAGCGCCTTCTCGAGCAAATGCTCAATGGCTGTTTGTTGCCTGAGAGCCATAATGGAGTTCACTGCTGCGGGACAGTTGGAGATTCACACTCACATTCCCAATTAATCGCGGCTAAGCGAACCATCACGGGCAACACTACAAGTAGTATTGCGGTTGCAAAGATACGAATAAGTGGCATAAAATATGGTAAAGAACCTATTGATTAACTTTCTTTTACGTTTTTTCTTTTTGATTCACATATTTAATGATTGCATTCTGATGTACGAGGTCACTAATCTTTGATGCTTTGAATGAGTAGAAGTATTCTTGGAATTGTCAAGAAAACATGCATAAAAAAGCGCTTCTTGGCTGGCTTATTCTAGGGCGGCGGGAGGCGCTTTTGGGGTTTCATTACGACTAACTTGGGGTTTGTCGTAATGAAACTTGGGGTTTGTCGGTAGTAAACTTAGGGTTTACTCGGCGTAAAGTCTACCTCTTTTTGAGTAAAACAAGTTGTTTTATGCGCGCTAAAGTAGTCTCCACGGGGGATGGAGATAGTCTCTTCGGGAACAAAACAACTTGTTTTGTTCCGAAAGATGACGTCTGAATGAAGGCTGGAAAAGTGCGTTCTCTGTAACGTTCACGTTCTCAGTAACTTATGTAAATGGTCCAAAACTCGCGTGTTTGCGGTCGAAGGGTGGCTTGCTCATAAAGATACGATTCTCATGAGCCGCTTTGTCGCAATATTTCCATATATGACAAAGAGGTCTCCCCTTTGCGATTGCAGGGAAGACCTCTTCAGAAAGCTATAGTCGCTATTGTAGTTGGTTTAATAGATTATCATGCAAAGTGTGTATGCCACGATGGTGGAGACTATCACTGAAATGAGGCCCGGCATCATGAACGAATGGTTGAGCAGGTATTTACCAATCACCGTGGTGCCAGAACGGTCGAAGTTGACGGTGGCGATATCACTGGGGTAGTTGGGGATGAAGAAGTAACCGTAGACTGAAGGGAGAACACCCAGCAGCACAGGACCCTCGATGCCCAGCGAGTAGGCCAGAGGCAGCATGGCTACAACCACGGCGCCCTGAGAGTTGATGAGTACCGAGACGAGGAAGAACACCAGGGCGATAGACCACGGATAGGACTTCACGATGTCGGCCAGCATCAGCTTCATCTCAGGCAGGTAGTTTGAGAAATAGGTGTCGGCCAGCCAGGCGATGCCGTAGATGGCTACGACGGCTACCATACCCGACTGCCATACTGGTCCTGAAACGGCCTTCTTCGGCGCGGCCTTGCAGAAGATAATCATCAGGGCGGCTGCCGAGATCATGACAATCTGAATGACGATGTTCATAGCCAGCGGCTTGTCGAACCATTCCGTCATACCGTTGACGTGGACTTTCGCCTTCACCAGCATGTCGGCCGTCAGGGTGGCGTTCGTGTCGAGTATGAGGGGCTCGGAGTCCTTTACGGCCCGCAGTGTGTCGTATGAAGGCAGGGCGTTCTGGAAGATAGCGAAGAACACGATGACTGCGAGGGCGCCCAGGAAGATGAACACGGCATTCTTGGCCGACTGCGGAATCTGCTTGTCGAGCGTCGTGGCGTTAGAGCCGTAGATGTATTTATACTGCTCGGGATCCTTGATCTTTGCCTGGAACTTAGGATCCTTGTCGAGGTCGAGGCCGCGGTGATAGGAAGCGGCAGCGGCTGCCATCAGTCCACAGATACAGGCAGGGATGGAAATCATCAGCACACGAGGTATGGTGATGTCGAAGCCGTTAGCGTTGGAGATGCTGACGAAAGCCACTACGGCAGCTGCGATGGGCGAACATGTGATACCCACCTGAGAGGCAACGGAAGCCACGGCGCACGGGCGCTCAGGGCGGATGCCCTTTTTCAGGGCAATGTCGCAGATAATAGGCATCAGAGTATATACCACGTGGCCTGTACCCACAAGAACCGTTAGGAAGAAAGTGGTGAGCGGAGCCAGGAATGTGATGCGGTCGGGATGCTTGCGCAAAAGGCGCTCAGCCATCTGGATGAGCCAGTCCATACCGCCCGAGGCCTGCATGATGCCAGCACAGGTGACGGCTGCGATGATGATATAGATTACGTCGGTAGGGGGAGTACCGGGCTTGAGGCCAAATCCAAAAACAAGGATGGCCAAGCCGATACCAGAGATTGCTCCCAGGGCCAGACTGCCATAACGCGAGCCTACCCACAGCGCTCCGAGTACGATACAGAGCTGCAGAATCATAGTGAATGTAACCATAATAAAAAGTTCTAAGTTTTTAAGTTATTAATAGAATTCTGTCTGCAAAAATAAACAAATAAATTGAAAAACAATACTTTTTTACTAGAATTATTAAAAAAAACTATTTCCTTTTGCCATATCGAATATTTTTAGTACCTTTGCGCCCCAAATAGAATAAAGGTAAAAAAGTAACAGATAAAATAGATGGCTAAACGATTTGCTGAGCATAACGGCCTGAATCTGACTCAGGTAAACAACGACATCCTTGAGATGTGGAGAGAGAAGAACGTGTTCTGGCGCTCTGTAGACGAGCGTGAGGGCTGTCCGCAGTTTGTATTCTTCGAGGGTCCTCCCTCGGCCAACGGACACCCCGGCATCCACCACGTGCTGGCTCGTACCATCAAAGACACCTTCAACCGCTATAAGACGATGAAGGGCTTCCAGGTGAAGCGTAAGGCTGGTTGGGATACCCACGGACTGCCTGTAGAGCTTGGCGTGGAGAAGGAACTTGGTATCACCAAGGCCGATATCGACAATAAGGCTTCAGAGAAGTATATCTCTACTGAAGACTATAATAAGAAGTGCCGCGAGAACGTGATGATGTTCACACAGGAGTGGCGCGACCTGACGGAGAAGATGGGTTACTTCGTTGACCTCGACAATCCGTATATCACTTACGACAACAAGTATATCGAGACGCTGTGGTGGCTGCTGCAGCAGTTCTACAAGAAGGGACTGCTCTACAAAGGCTATACCATCCAGCCGTATTCACCCGCTGCAGGTACGGGTCTGAGCTCGCATGAGCTGAACCAGCCCGGCTGCTATCGCGACGTGAAGGATACCACCGTTACCGCCCTCTTCAAGGCCCTCAATCCTAAAGAGGAGTGGACCAAGTGGGGTACGCCTTACTTCGTGGCCTGGACCACAACGCCCTGGACGCTGCCTTCTAACACTGCCCTCTGCGTAGGTCCGAAGATCGACTATGTGGCCGTGGAGACCTATAATGCCTATAATGGTGAGAAGATTACCATCATCCTGGCCGAGAGCCGACTGAATGCATATCTGGCTCCCGAGGGCAATATAACCGACGGTGAGGAGATGCCTGAATACAACAAGGGCGAGAAGTTCGTGCCTTATCGTATCATTGGTCACTATACTGGTGAGGAGCTGGTAGGATTGAAGTATCAGCAGCTGATGCCTTGGGTGAAGCCTTCGGCTAAACTCGACCAGAATGCGGCCGACTACGTGAAGGCATATGCTGCAGCCCATCCCGAGAAGGTATTTACCGGCGAGAACGGTAAGGACCAGTTTGTTGAGATGGAGAGCGAGGCTTTCCGCGTTATCCCTGGTGACTATGTGACAACAGAAGACGGTGCTGGTATCGTACATATCGCGCCTACCTTCGGTGCCGACGACGCCAAGGTGGCTAAGGATGCTCACATCCCAAGCCTCTTCCTTATAAATAAGAAAGGTGAGACCCGTCCGATGGTTGACCTGCAGGGTAAGTACTATGAGATTTCAGAACTGGATGACCAGTTTGTTGCAAAGTGCTTGGACACAAAGGCTTATGCTCATCACGCAGGCGACTTCGTGAAGAACGCCTATGCACCCGAGTTCAATAAGGATGGCAAGTACGACGAGCAGGCTGCAGCCAAGGCTGAGGACCTGAACATCGTGATCTGTATGGAGATGAAGCAGGAGGGCACTGCACTCAAGATTGAGAAGCACGTACACAACTATCCTCACTGCTGGCGTACAGACAAGCCCGTGCTCTATTATCCTCTGGATTCATGGTTCATCCGCTCTACTGCCAAGAAGGATCGTATGTTCGAGCTGAACAAGACTATCAACTGGCAGCCAGAGTCAACAGGTACAGGCCGCTTCGGCAACTGGTTGGAGAACCTGAACGACTGGAACCTCTCTCGTTCACGCTTCTGGGGAACTCCGCTTCCCATCTGGCGCGATGAGGATGGTAAGGAAATCTGCATCGGCAGTGTAGAGGAGCTCTACAACGAGATCGAGAAGGCTGTAAAGGCAGGCTTCATGCAGAGCAACCCATTGAAGGATAATGGTTTCGTTCCCGGCGACATGAGCAAGGAGAACTATGATAAGATCGACCTGCACCGTCCGTATGTAGATAACATCGTGCTGGTATCAGAGAGCGGTAAGCCTATGAAGCGCGAGACCGACCTGATTGACGTATGGTTCGACTCAGGTTCTATGCCTTACGCACAGATCCACTATCCATTCGAGAATAAGGATTTGATTGACAAGGGCATTGCCTTCCCTTGCGACTTCATCAACGAGGGTGTTGACCAGACCCGTGGCTGGTTCTTCACGCTGCACGCCATCGCTACCATGATCTTCGACTCGGTAGCCTTCAAGAATGTTATTTCTTCAGGTCTGGTGCTCGATGCCAAGGGTAATAAGATGTCGAAGCACGTGGGTAACGTAGTAAACCCATTCGATATGATTGGTAAGTACGGAAGTGATGCCGTACGTCTGTATATGATGACCAACTCAGAGCCTTGGGACAACCTGAAGTTCGACCCAGAGGGCGTTGACGAGGTGCGCCGTAAGTTCTTCGGCACCTTATATAATACATATAGCTTCTTTGCGCTGTATGCCAACGTAGACGGCTTCGATCCTGAGGCTGCTCAGGTAGACTTTGATAAGCGTCCTGAGATTGACCGTTGGATTCTCTCTTGTCTGAACACACTTATCAAGGGTGTTGAGAAAGAGCTCGACGGCTATGATCCCACACGCGCAGGCCGACTGATCGACACTTTCGTGAACGACGATCTGAGCAACTGGTTCGTTCGTCTGAACCGTAAGCGCTTCTGGGGTAAGGAGATGAGCGAGGATAAGCTCTCGGCTTATCAGACTCTCTATACCTCTCTTATGACAGTAGCCAAACTGTTGGCTCCGTTTGCGCCGTTCTATGCCGACCAGCTGTATAAGGATCTGGGTGGTGAACTCGACTCAGTACATCTGGATAAGTTCCCTGTAGCCAATGAGGCTCAGATTGATAAGGATCTGGAGGCCCGTATGCAGATGGCCCAGAAGATTACCTCGATGGTACTGGCGCTTCGTCGTAAGGTGAACATCAAGGTGCGCCAGCCACTGCAGGCTATCATGATTCCTGCCGTCGACGAGGAACAGAAGAACCACATCGAAGCCGTGAAGGATCTGATCATGAACGAGGTGAACGTGAAGGAACTTCGCTTCGTAGAAGGAGCCGGCGTGCTGGTGAAGAAGGTGAAGTGTAACTTCCGTACTATGGGTAAGAAGTTCGGTAAGCTGATGAAGGGTGTGGCTGCGGCTATGGATCAGCTCTCACAGGAGCAGATTGCACAGCTGGAACAGCAGAGCACCATCAGCATCGAGGTAGAGGGGCAGCAGCTGACCGTTGAAGCTGTAGACGTTGATATCATCAGCGAGGATATTCCTGGCTGGCTGGTAGCCAACGAGGGCAACTTGACCGTAGCTCTTGAAGTAGAACTGACCGACGAACTGAAGAACGAGGGTATGGCTCGCGAGCTGATCAACCGCATTCAGAACATCCGTAAGGAGAGTGGTCTGGAGATTACCGACCGCATCAGCGTAGTGCTGGCTCCGCAAGAGGATGTAGAGAAAGCCGTAAACGGCTTTGCAGACTATATAAAGACTCAGGTACTGGCCGATACTATCAAGGTGGAAGCCAATGAAGGTCAGGAGGTTGAGTTCGATGAGTTCAAGCTGAATATCAAGGTGACAAAACAATAATTAATATCAATAACAATAGCTAACATTCCGATAATTATGGCAGAGAAGACACGCTACAATGATGAAGAACTCGAGGAGTTCCGTCAGATTATCAATGACAAACTGGCTTTGGCCAAGCGCGACTATGACCAGATGATGCGAGTCCTGACTAACCAGGACTCTAATGACGTGGACGACACATCACCTACCTACAAGGCATTGGAGGAGGGTAGTGTCACCCAGTCGAAAGAAGAACTGATATCAATGGCTGCACGTCAGCAGAAGTTTATCCAGGGACTGAAGGCTGCTCTGGTGCGTATAGAGAACAAGACTTACGGCATCGACCGTATCACAGGAAAGCTTATTCCTAAGGAGCGTCTTCGTGCTGTGCCCCATGCTACGCTGAGTGTAGAGTCAAAATTGAATCAGAAGAAGTGACCTTGAAACGTCCCTTTATCACTAAAGGATGGCTGGCGACACTGATAGTAGTCGCCATTCTCCTTATAGACCAGGCTATTAAGATCTGGGTCAAGACATCGATGTCGCTCCATGAGAGTATTCATGTGTTCGACTGGTTCTACATCTCCTTCATAGAGAACAACGGTATGGCCTTCGGTATGCAGTTGGGCAGTAAGATTATACTGTCGGTGTTCCGGGTTATCGCCATCACTGCTCTGGGTTATTTCATCTGGTGTCAGGTTAAGAAGAATGCTCGTACGGGGTATATCGTATGTCTCGCTATGGTGCTGGCCGGAGCTGCAGGCAATCTGATTGACTGTATGTTCTATGGACTGATGTTCAACGAGTCGTCGCCTTACTACGTTTCTTATTTTGTTCCCTTTGGATCGGGCTATGCTCCTTTCCTGCTGGGTAAGGTGGTTGATATGTTCTATTTCCCGCTGATAGAGACGGAGTGGCCTATGTGGATGCCTTTCGTTGGGGGAGAACATTTTGTTTTCTTCAGTCCGGTTTTCAACTTTGCTGATGCCAGTATCAGTGTGAGCGTGGTATTGCTGATTCTTTTCTATCGTGAGGAAATCAGTAAGATATCGTTTTCAGAAATAGGGTCTGCAAAAGAAGAGAAGACGAAATGAAACGCGGAGGAAGACATCTGATGTTGCTGGTACTGGGAATGATCTTATTCTCAGCATGTAAACCCGGTGTACCGAAGGATGTTATCCAGCCAGACGATATGGAAGATATGCTCTATGACTATCATCTGTCGCAGAGTATGGCTCAGAGGGAAAACGGTAATAGTGACTACACCCGCAGGTTGTATTTCGAGGCTGTACTGAAGAAGTACGGGGTGACGCAGGCAGAGTTTGACTCTTCGTTGGTATATTATTATACCAGAGCCGATCGCTTATCAGAAATCTATCAGCGAGTACAGAAACGTTTGAGTGACGATGCTGTTGTGCTGGGCGCATCAGTCAGTGAGGTGAATCGGTATAATACGCAGTCTCTTTCCGGTGATACGACTGATGTATGGGAAGGTGCTCGCTTCGCAATGCTGATGCCACACAGACCCTACAATGTGATGCAGTTCTCCCAAAAAGCTGATACTTCCTATCATGCAGGAGACAGTTTCCTGATGACCTTTGGCTCTTCTTATCTCACGCAGAGTGGTAACAAAACGGCAACGTTGTATCTGGCTGTGACATACGATAACGACAGTACGGTGGCGCTGAATACGGTAGTGTCGTCGTATGGCAGCACTACGCTGAGAGTCTCACCATGTAAGGAGCGGGTGAAGAATATCAAGGGCTTCATACTGGTAGGGCAGCGTAAAGAGGGACAAACAACCGATAACATGTATCTGCTCTTCCTTGATCGCATTCAGTTGATCAGGTTCCATAATAAGATGGTTGACGAGCCGGTTGCAGTATCAACAACAGATAGTGTGAATACGGCAAAGCCCGAATCCGTAAAGGCTGATTCGGCCAAACTGCCTGTGCGACGTCGCTTAGGTGATCGTCCACAGCCGACTATGAAGGCAGAACCTAACAGACCTAAATTGCAATTAAATAAACCAATAACTCGATAAGAATATGAATTTGAAAGTTCGTCTAGCAGTCATGAACTTCCTGGAGTTTGCAGCCTGGGGAGCTTACCTGACTTGTATGGGAGTTTATCTTGGTAATCTCGGCATGGGTGCCCATATCGGTGGCTACTTTGCCATGCAGGGTATAGTTTCAATCTTTATGCCTGCCCTGATGGGTATTGTCGCCGACAGATGGATACCTGCTCAGCGCCTGCTTGGACTTTGCCATCTGCTGGCCGGTATCTTCATGCTGGCATCTGCGTGGTATGGTCACGTAAATGGTACAGAATCTAAATATTTCGTACTTTTCTCGCTCTATAGCGTGAGTGTGGCATTCTATATGCCTACACTGGCCCTTACCAACTCGGTGGCTTATAATGCTCTGACGAAGGCTGGCATGGATACGGTGAAGGCCTTCCCGCCAATTCGTATCTTTGGTACTATCGGTTTCATTTGTACAATGTGGTTCGTTGACCTGACGGGATTCAACCAGACAGAGTATCAGTTTGTTACTTCAGGAGTGGTGAGTCTGGTGCTTTTCCTCTATTCATTTACGCTGCCAAAGTGTGAGGTGAATAAGTCTGAAGGTAAGAAGTCGTTTAGTGATGCTCTTGGCTTGCAGGCTTTCTCACTCTTCAAGCGTAAAGAAATGGCTATTTTCTTTATCTTTTCAGCCCTACTTGGCGCCAGTTTGCAGATTACTAACGGTTTTGCAACTCCATACATCCAGCACTTCGAGACTATGGCTGAATATGCTGGTTCGTTTGGTGTAGAACATGCAACGATTCTTTATTCTATCTCGCAGATCAGTGAGACGTTCTGCATATTGCTCATACCATTTTTCATGAAACGTTATGGTATTAAGCAGGTGATGCTGATTGCCATGTTTGCATGGGTGCTTCGTTTTGGATTCCTCGGCTTAGGAAATCCAGGCGCTGGCATCTGGCTCTTCATCCTCTCGATGATTATTTATGGTATGGCATTTGATTTCTTCAATATCTCTGGCTCATTGTATGTTGACAAGGCTACTGATCCTACAATGCGTTCCAGTGCACAAGGATTGTTTATCCTGATGACAAACGGTATCGGCGCAACCGTCGGTTCGGTAGCTGCCCAGCAGGTGGTAAACGTGTTTACTCATCAAGAGACGATGAATGGCGCTATTTATACCATCGGTAATTGGGGCGCTACTTGGTCTGCATTCTCAGTATACGCATTGATCGTAGGCGTTCTCTTCGCCCTCATCTTCCATCCAAAAAAAGAAATGAAGTAGGATCATGAAGGAAGCCAGATATTTCTATGTTCCTGATGCGGCCAACCAAACGGAACTGCCTGCCGAGGAAGCTATGCATGCCTTGCGTGTGCTTCGATTGAAAGGCGGTGATGAGATTTTCCTCATGGATGGAGTAGGGAATTTTTATCGGGCACAGGTCACTATAGCTGCAACGCGCAACTGCTATTATGAAATTCTGGAGCAAATGCCTCAGGAGCGTCAATGGCAGGGAAAGGTACACCTGGCTATTGCACCAACGAAAATGCTCGACCGTATAGAATGGATGATTGAGAAAGCTACAGAGGTAGGTGTTGATGAAGTGTCGTTCTTGAACTGTCAGTTCTCTGAGCGTCGCCTCATGAAGACAACCAGACTCGACAAAATAGCAGTCTCTGCTGTCAAACAAAGCCATAAGGCGTGGAAGCCTATGCTAAACGAGATGGCGTCTTTCAAATCCTTCATTGCCCAACCTATTGAGGGACGTAAGTATATTGCCCATTGCTACGAGGAAGTGCCCCGATCTTATCTTTTTGATGAGTTGAGGAATTCATCAAATATAGAGGATACTACAGTGTTGATTGGACCTGAAGGCGACTTCTCTATCGATGAGGTTAAGAAAGCCGTAGAAGCAGGATGGAAGTCGGTACACTTGGGAAAGAGCCGCTTGCGTACTGAAACGGCGGGCCTTACTGCTGTCATGATGATGCAGCTTGCAAAAGAATGAATCAATAACGATTAGAAAACTTAAAATATGACTGACGAGAAAATCATGTCAACCATCAAACCGGATGGTGAGTACTGGCAACCGGAAATTGAGACCATGCCAAGAGAGCAGCTGCAACAGCTGCAGGTGAAGAAACTCAAGGAGTCTATTAATGTCGCTTTAAAGTCGCCTTTTTATAAGAAACGTTTGGGCGAGTTAGGGATTACGGCAGACTCTATCAATTCGTTGGACGATCTGCGTAAGATCCCATTCACAACAAAACAAGACCTTCGTGACAACTATCCTTTCGGATTGGTTGGCGGAGATATGGATGATGCCGTACGTATTCACTCAACAAGTGGTACTACAGGTAATCCTTGTGTCGTTATTTATTCTGAGCATGACATCTGTTCATGGGCCAATATGATTGCGCGTAACCTCTATATGGTGGGATGCCGTAAGAGCGATGTGTTCCAGAATTCATCAGGCTATGGCATGTTTACTGGTGGCTTGGGCTTCCAGTATGGGGCAGAATGGCTTGGGGCAATGACTGTTCCTGCTGCTGCGGGTAACTCTAAACGTCAGATAAAGTTTATTAAGGACTTTGGTACAACTTGTCTTCACGCCATTCCATCTTACGCCATCCGTTTGGCTGAGGTGTTCAAAGAAGAGGGTGTCGACCCCTCAACCACCAAGCTGCGCACCCTTTGTATTGGTGCCGAGCCCCATACCGAGGAGCAGCGCCGCCGCATCGAGCGTATGTTGGGCGTAAAAGCCTACAACTCGTTTGGTATGACCGAGATGAATGGTCCTGGTGTAGCCTTTGAATGTAAGTATCAGGAAGGTATGCATCTGTGGGAGGATAACTATATCGTAGAGATTGTCGACCCCGATACTCTCGAGCCTGTGCCCGATGGCCAGATGGGCGAGATGGTACTTACCACACTCGACCGTAATATGATGCCTATCCTGCGCTATCGTACTCGTGACCTGACCCGTATCATTGCCGAGCCTTGTAAGTGCGGACGCACACACCGTCGTATCGACCGTATCAAGGGACGTACTGACGATATGTTTATTATTAAGGGTGTGAACGTATTCCCCATGCAGGTAGAGAAGATTCTCGTTCAGTATCCCGGTCTGGGCAGTAATTATCTGATTACCCTTGAAACCATTGACGATAATGACGTGATGACAGTAGAGGTTGAACTCGATGGATTGGAGACTGATATCTATCCAGAAATGCAGAAGATGATGAAGGATATCCAGCGTGCTTTGAAAGATGAGATCCTGTTGACGCCTCAGGTGAAACTCGTTAAGAAGGGCTCGCTGCCTCAGAGTGAGGGTAAGGCTGTCCGCGTAAAAGACTTAAGACCCAGTAGAGGATGAAGAAGTTTCTGATGGCTTTTAGCTTTTGGCTTCTGGCCCTTAGCAGTGCATCTGCCCAAGACATGAAAATGCGTGATGTCTTCAGGCAGATGCCTGATTCTCTGATGCCTTATCTTACACATAACAACCGACTTGACTTCATTGACTTTCTTGATTCCAATATGAAGGCCGAAGTCAAGAATTTACTTGGTGGCACTAGTGAGATGACCTCGTTGGCGGATGACAGCTTGTCTATACGTATGAGTGAGACATCAAAGCTTGATCTGTTGCTCTTGCCTTTGCAGCAGCCTGTTGACAGCATGACGCAGGTTGTAGTCATGATAGAGACTTTTGTGGTTGATTCTATCTATGGCGAGAGCCAGATTCGCTATTATTCGCCTCAGTGGTTACCGCTTCAGCATCAGCCAATGTTAAGTGAAGAACAAGGGAAAAGAATTAATGAACACACTTTGCAAAATATTCTAAAAAGAGACAACGAAGTACTGAACAAACGTTAAAATATTGGTACTTTTGTAATCTTTTTGGTACATACGTTAAGAATTATTCGTATCTTTGCAACTGTGTTTTTCATGGTATTAGATTATTAAGGTTAATTTAAGAATCATATTTATCGAGAGGTAAGTATCGGTTCGACCTCCATTAAAATGTTACAGGTGATTACTTGTAGAATTTTATGGTTAAAAAAAGGGGAACCTGAGAAGGTTCCCCTTTTACTTGTTATTATTCGGACATTCTTTAATAACTTCTTGCAATGATGACACGAGCCTTTGAAGGCTTTCCGCTTACCATATCGATACCCTCTGTCTGTTCTACGCCAAAAGGTACGCAACGGATAGTGGCCTGAGTCTCTTCCTTAATCTTTGCCTCGGTCTCTGCAGTACCGTCCCAATGGCAGAGGAAGAATCCACCGTCCTTTACCTTCTCCTTGAACTCCTCGTAGTTGTCACACTCGTAGATATGAGCATCACGATAAGCCTTAGCCTTCTCGAAGATGTTCTTCTGGATGTCCTCCAAAAGCTGCTCTACATATTCTACGATACCGTCAACTGGACGGGTTTCTTTTTCGAGAGTGTCACGACGCATAACCTCAATAGTGCCATTCTCCAAATCGCGAGCACCCATAACCAGACGAACGGGAACACCCTTTAACTCGTAGTCGGCAAACTTGAAGCCTGGACGTTTGTTGTCTGCATCATCATACTTCACGGTGATACCAGCCTTACGAAGTTCCTCGATAACCGGAGTCAGGCGTTCTGTGATATGTACGAGATCGTCGCCCTTTGAGATAGGAACGATAACAACCTGAACTGGAGCGAGCTTCGGAGGCAGAACAAGTCCGTTGTCATCAGAGTGAGTCATGATGAGGGCGCCAATCAGTCGGGTAGATACTCCCCAAGAGGTTGCCCATACGTACTCTGGCTTATTATCCTTATTAAGGTATGTTACCTCGAAAGCCTTTGCGAAGTTCTGACCCAAGAAATGAGAGGTACCACTCTGAAGAGCCTTACCGTCTTGCATCATAGCCTCGATGGTATAGGTGTCAAGTGCACCCGCGAAACGCTCTGTCTCACTCTTCACACCTTGAACCACAGGTACAGCCATCCACTCTTCTGCAAACTTGGCATATACCTTCAGCATTTTCTGTGCTTCTGCCTCAGCCTCTTCGCGAGTTGCGTGAGCTGTATGGCCTTCCTGCCACAGGAATTCTGAGGTGCGCAGGAACGGACGAGTACGCATCTCCCAACGCATGACGTTACACCACTGATTACACATCAAAGGCAGGTCGCGCCAAGAGTGGATCCAGTTTTTATACGTATTCCAGATGATAGTCTCTGACGTCGGACGTACGATCAACTCTTCTTCGAGTTTAGCTGTTGGATCAACCTCAACGCCGCTCTTGTCCTCTTTGGCACGAAGACGATAGTGGGTTACTACAGCACACTCTTTGGCGAAGCCTTCTACGTGCTCAGCCTCACGGCTCAAGAACGATTTGGGAATGAGCAGAGGGAAGTATGCGTTCTGAGCACCTGTCTCCTTGAACATCTTATCCAGCTGCTGCTGCATCTTCTCCCAGATGGCGTAACCATAGGGCTTAATTACCATGCAGCCGCGAACAGCACTCTGCTCTGCAAGGTCGGCTTTCACTACAAGGTCGTTAAACCACTGACTGTAATTATCAGCTCTTTTTGTTAGTTCTTTTAATTCTTTTGCCATTGTTTTTTTTCTATTTATCAAATTTGTGTGCAAAATTACATAAAAAATATGAAACTCGCATACATTATAATGAATTAATTACTATCTTTGCAAACAAAATAAACGTTTAACGATTAAAAACTGAAAGAAAAATGAAAAGTTTAAAGTCAATTTGCGTGGCACTGTGTGCTACTTTGGTTCTAGCAGGGTGTAACATGAGTAATACGGCTAAGGGTACGGCCATCGGTGCTGGTGGCGGTGCTGCGTTAGGCGCTATCGTCGGTGCTATTGCCGGTAACACAGCCATTGGTGCTGCTGTCGGTACTGCCGTAGGTGCTGGTGCTGGTGCTATCATTGGTAAGAAGATGGATAAGGCCAAGAAGGAGGCTGAGGCAATCCAGAATGCTCAGGTAGAGGAGGTTACTGATGCCAACGGACTTGAGGCTGTTAAGATGACTTTCGATTCTGGTATTCTCTTTGCTACAGGTAAGAGCGATTTGACTTCTGCTTCAAAGGCTTCACTTCAGCAGCTGGCTACCGTTCTGAAGAATAACAGTGAATGCGATGTAGCCATCCAGGGCTATACAGACAATCAGGGTTGGAAAGGCTCTACCGCTGAGCAGAGTGCAGTGAAGAATCAGGCTCTGTCTTTGGACCGTGCCACTTCTGTGTCTTCATACCTTCAGGCTTTGAGCGTTCCCGCCACTCAGATTAAGAGTGTACAGGGCTTTGGGCAGCAGAATCCTGTTGCCGACAATTCTACTAAGGAAGGTCAGGCTCAGAATCGTCGTGTAGAGGTTTATATGTATGCCTCTCAGCAGATGATTCAGGATGCTCAGCAGCAGGCTCAGTAACAATGCATATTATCCTAAAGAAAATTGGGGCCGTCATACGCTGGATTGTGGTAGCTTTTTTGGCTTCCACAATCCTTGCGGTGGTGGCACTTCGTTTTCTCCCTGTCTATTTCACTCCTTTGATGTTTATTCGTTGTTATGAACAAGTAAAGGAGGGCAAGGAGTTGAAACTATCTCATCATTGGGTTCCCCTTGAGAAAATTTCTCCCAATCTTCCTCGTGCAGTCATGGCTAGTGAGGACGCAAACTTCCTGTCACATCACGGTTTCGACTATAAAGCCATTGAGCATGCGGCCAAGCGTAATCGTGAACATCCTGAAAAACGTAGGTTGGGTGCTTCAACCATTTCACAGCAAACAGCTAAGAATGTTTTTCTATGGCCTGGACGTTCTTGGGTGCGTAAAGGCTTCGAAGTGTATTTCACGTTTATGATTGAGCTCTTCTGGTCTAAGCAACGTATCATGGAAGTTTATTTGAATTCTATCGAGACGGGTGATGGTATTTATGGTGCTGACGCTGTGGCTGAGGAACATTTCCATACAGATGCTCTTAACCTGTCTAAGGCTCAGTGTGCCCTGATTGCAGCCACTCTTCCCAATCCCCGTAAGTTCTCCAGTAAGTCTCCTTCTTCCTATATGCTCAAGCGCCAGGCTCGTATTCTGAGGGAGATGCGTTATGTGTCAGAACTTCCCAAATAACCAGGATAAATATCCTATGTGGCTTTGTGAAGGCTATTGTTTCGAGTCCTTCAGACGCCATCTTCCCACTAGTACAGACGGATTGCTCGTAATTATTTATGTATACCAGCCAGTTCCCAGAAAGCTACGGCTGCGGCAGCGGCTACGTTGAGGGAGTCGACATGGTGGTACATTGGTATGCGGACGGTATAATTGGCATTTCTGATGGTTTCGGATGGAAGTCCGTCGCCCTCGGTTCCCATAATGATGGCTAATTTTGACTGTTGCTTCAGAATGGGATCGGCGAGTGATATGGAGTTATCAGTAAGTGCCATGGCAGCAGTCTTGAATCCAAGAGCATGAAGTTGTGAATAATCATCAAGCCATGTCCATGGAACGAGGAATATCGTTCCCATTGATACACGTATTGCTCTGCGGTTCAGAGGGTCGCATGAACTTCGTGTTAGTAACACGGCATCGATGCCTAATGCTGCTGCGGAACGGAAAATCGCTCCTATGTTTGTGGTGTCGCAGACGGCATCAATGACACATACACGTTGGGTATCTCGTAATATTTCTTCAAGCGCAAGTTCTGGCTTGCGTTTCATGGCGCACAATACGCCACGAGTCAGTGTATAGCCTGTCAGCTCAGAAAGCATCTCGCGGCTTCCTGTGTAGATAGGCATATCGGGGTGGTCCTCTATGATATCCTTTGCATCGCCATCAATATGACGACGCTCGCAAAGTAATGCTATAGGCTGATAGCCGGCTTGCAAAGCTACACGTATTACTTTGGGACTCTCTGCAATAAAGATACCTTGTTGCTGGTTCAGGCGATTACGTAATTGCGCCTCAGTCATCGAGGTGAACAACTTGAGACGTTCGTCGTGTATCGATGAAATTTCGTAAATCATTCGGTATAAAACTTAATAAGACGAGTGAGGGCTTGTTGACAAACAAGACAGAACTCCGGTTCCTCATTAGTACGCATGCGGCAGTTCTCGAAGCCACGCCATACGCCATTGGTCAGATAGCCGCCACCTTCTATAAGATCTGCTTTTCCTTCTTTTACCAAGTTTTCCCATTTATCTACGAAGTGTGCCTTCGTCGTCAGATTGGGCTCCCAGGGCTCTGTGTCTGCAAAATACATCGGGTCGTCGTTGCCATAGGCGTATTCGTCGCCTAGTCCTCCAAAAGAATGACCAAACTCGTGTACCACAACTGGCAGGAAGTGCTTGCCGCCTGTATAGCAGAGGTTATATGAATTGTATATACCGCCGCCCCCATAATGATCTGTATTTACGAGTATGATAATATGCTCGTAGGGAGTTCCTGCCAATATATCGTGCAGACGTTTTAGGTGCAGCGTTGTGAGATAGCGATCACTATAGAAAGTGTCGAAGTGAGAAGCCAGTGCCGTATTTTTCCATATACCTTTAGAAGGTTCGCTGGTGCCGCTCTCTTCTGATACCGACTTTACGGCCACGATGTTAAAGCGGTCTTGCATAGCCTTGAACGGCTCGTGACGGAATAGCGATTCTGATGCTTTCTTACAATCGTTTAGGAAATGCTCCATTTCATCAGCAGTATAGCCTTCAGCTACATAAGCAATATGTATGCAGTGATTGGTGTCAGCTGCCTGCTGCAGCGTTTCAAATGGTGTCACCGCTTCAGGTTTCTCTCCTGCCTTGCGTATGAGGATGTCATTTGGATCTACAGTGTGGTGCATGCTGCTGATTATCTTCCCATGGTAGTCGTATATTTCAATGGTGATCTCTACAGGAGTCTTAGGGTAGGGAATAAGAAACACGTTTTCAAATGATTTCTGGACGTGTTTGGCTTCATCGGTAGCCAGCCACTCCTGAAACAGACTAGAGAAAGAGTGACGATAGATTACGTTTCCGCTGTCTTTTGCTTTGACGATAATCTGGCCATTGCCAATGAGAGGCACTTCGGAAAGTCTTTCTCTGCGTCCATGCCAATGGGGTAGACTCACAAGTTCGTCTATGTATATCTGTTGTTGATTTACATCACCCGCAAAAATGTAATCCAAACGCAATGTGCGATCTTCAAAACAATCATCAAACTTCTGAGCTCTCGTACTAATGCATAGTAATAGTAATATGCTGAATATAAGTATTTTTTTCATAATTCATTTAATAAATCCTTTACATAATTTCTGTCCCAATCTCTTAAGTGATATCGTTCATCGTCATATGCTAACAAATCAAGGTCGATTGCCACTATACCATCCTCATTATGTGTTCTGCCTAATCGTTTCTCAACCTCTTTCAATACCTCTTCCAATAGATTGAAACTGAATGAAGTCTTAGCTTTACAGAGCTGATTGAGATATTGTTCCTGTCGGATAGAATGAATAGGCTCCGTCCAGATGGAGGATGTGAAATATACCTCTTTAAGCAACTGTTTAAGCTGCTCTCTGGCTGCAACCATGTTGGCCTCTTGGTTATAGTTTGAGGCCAGACTGATGATGACTTGATGCTCTTTTTGATTCATAACGAATGCAAAATTACGAAAAAAAGTAAAAAGCAAGAAAACAATAAAGGAAAAAGTCATAAATATGGGGAAATCTTAGTAACTTTGCCGCTGTCTTTATAATATATATAGGTGGTTATGCAATCAGAAAAAGAAGAAAACTGATATGCAGACTTGACAATATGAAAGAAAAAAGAATATTTTCGTGAATTTCTGCTCAAATATTTGGTAGATTGAAATAAAAAGTGTAATTTCGCAGCGTTTTTCAAAAGCAAGGATATAAACCATTATTAAAATAACAATCAAAATGAAGAAGTACAACTTTAACGCCGGTCCCTCGATGCTTCCTCGCGAGGTGATTGAGAAGACCGCTCAACAGTGTCTTGATTTCAACGGTTCAGGTCTCTCACTGATGGAGATCAGCCATCGTGCAAAGGACTTTCAGCCTGTAGTTGACGAGGCTGTAGCTCTCGTAAAGGAACTCCTTAACGTTCCCGAGGGT
>JAEEGJ010006532.1_pt1 | contig 34775 bp, 28 predicted proteins | sample 8958761 | NCBI WGS metagenome assembly JAEEGJ01 (sample SAMN16246546, study PRJNA631951) | gut metagenome | biome: gut microbiome; feature: rumen; material: RS-attached | host: Bos | place: Iran: Karaj | collected 2018-10
TCAATGATTTCACCACATCGGCGGATTCCCATTCTCTCGCCTACCGTCGATAAATCAAGGCGGGTGAAACCGTCCTGTTTACCATTCAACGACAACTGGTGCTGACCGATCCATCTGCCGCCAGGCTTGTAGGAGTAACAGATATCATAGGCTGGCGCCAGCTTCCAGCGGCCCTGCTGGTCCATCAGGAAGGAGAAGTTCTTGGTATGGTCGTCGTTGTTACGGGCAACAACATTAAAGACCATCCTGCGGAACAACTGAAGCGAGGCTTCCATAGGTAGATTCATCTTCCGGATTATACCAAACACTTCCTCGTAGGAGTGTCGCTGGTCACGGTCAAGATGAGCCAAGCCGGCAACAGTTTGCATGTGTATCTTATTACCGCTGTCCGTACGGTCGAATCGACGGGTCATGAAGTGATGATTGCTATTTTCTGTCAACAGCCGGCACTCCGCCATCTCAATGCCACAGGCCTGGGCCATCTTGTAATAGGCATATTCTACATTGCCGATTCCTTTCGGATTCACTGTGATGGAATCGTGTTCGGAATAGGTGACGCCATCGAACTTCAACAGCCAATAGCCGAAACCATCAGGTGCCTTCACTTGTCCGGAACGGACCTCGTTTGTCTGTTCGTTATAGGCAATGATGGCCTTTGGCTTGGCTCCACCAGCAGAGGTTCCAACACGGAGAATATCGAGAATGGTCTTGTCTTCCTGAAACATCCGCTCCTGAAAAGCCTCACGCTTCGTAAAGATATCCTCAGCTAACCGGGTCAGTTCATCAATGTATATTTCCGTCGATTCATTCAGGAGCGCAGAAGACTTGCTTGGTTCAAACTCCAAGGCACCCATGGCACGCTGACCGACATAGCACAGCCGTTCTAAAGGGGTGATCTCACCCACGGGCAGCCCTTGACGCGTGAACCATTCTGTGATAATCTGATTACCGAACTTATCGGGTAATGCATCGGCAATCAGTCCTGGCAGGCCCTTAAAACACTCTGTCCGATTGGTGGGAAAAGAGAACGGACGATTGCCAAGGGACAGAGGCATCGTCAGGGGTGCCAGTTCTATACCGTTTCGCCTGAAGGCGCTGTCATACTCAAAGACAGCCATGCCTGTAGTAGCGTCCCAGACCAACGAACCCACTAGTCGTCCCCATAACTTCACGTCAACTATCAGGTCTTCCATAACTTATTCCTCCTTCTTATGTCTAACGCGCATCATCTTCTTACCCTGCATCTTCTTCATCAGAATAGGACTGATGCCAAGTTCCGGCAACAAGACGTCCATGTTCTCAAGTAAACCTAATGTGCGTAGGATACTTACAAAGAGTAATGTGGAGACAGCGTTTCCCTGTTCCAGTCTTACTATAGTTCCCATACTGACACCAGACCTTTCGGCCAACTCGCCTTGGGTTATCTCCATGCGCATCCGATAGTCGCGTATTCTACCTCCAATCTTCTGGAGAATCGCAGGATCACTCAACTCTGTCCACATAATTTTCCGCTTTTTATTTGCAAAGATAATGTATTTTTTAATATCTTGCAAATAAAAAGTGTGGTAATGTGTTTATTTATTAAATATTAGTAATTATTTATACTTCTTTTATTTTAAATTTTCCGATATTATCCAAATATCACGGCAGTCTTTTTAAATATATGGCGTTTTGTATGATATTTTACTCCATTCTTTCTGCAATTTTACTCAAATCACGCTGCCAAGATTTCCTTTCCGCGGCAGAAGCGGTGCTCGATCTGGCGGTCATCGCCCAGATAGATGTAGCGTTCAAGACGTTCCAGCAGCGAGTAGTTGTCGTGATTCAGGTCAGAGTCGTTGATGACGAGTGCATCGAACTCATAGCCGGGCTCGAAGCTACCGACTTGGCCGAAGAAACTGCCTGCCGACTTCGTGGCAATCCAAAAAGCTTCGGAGAGAGTGAGGAACCGATGGTTATGATGTTGCTGGTAGTATATCTTGCTGACCTGTATCGCATAGACCATCATGCGGAAGATGTTCAGGTCGTGGCCGCCACTGATGTCGCTGCCAAGACCGACGGGCACGTCCTCTTCAAGAAACATACGGATGGGCGCCAGGCCCGAGGCAAGATTCAGGTTCGACGTCGGACAGTGGGCCACCATGACATGGTTACGCTTCATCAACGCCAGCTCCTCGCCTTCGGTCCACACGCAATGGGCCATCACGGTAGGTGTCTGTCCGAAGAGTCCATAACGGTCATAGGCATCGCCATAGCACGTGCTCTCAGGTTCCAACTCAGCTACCAGGGCTATTTCGTCCTTGTTCTCCGAGAGGTGGGACTGTACGGGCAACTGGTACTTGGCAGCCAGTTCGCCACAAGCACGGAGCATCTCCGGGGTACAGGAGGGGATGAAACGGGGGGTGATAATCGGCCTGACAAGTGAGGGAAGTGAAGGGACGCAAGAATTTGCTTCCGCGATGAGGGACTCGTAGCCCTGAACCATAGTTTCAACGGACTCTGAGAGGCCTTCGGGACAGTTGCGGTTCATGGCCACCTTGCCCACCAGGGCGCCCATGCCCGACTCCCGGAAGAGACGCATCAACAGACGCGTGCTCTCGGTATGGCTGGTGGCAAACACACAGGCCCGCATAGTGCCGAAGCGCCACAGATCACGAATAAAGCGACGGTACATCCGCTCAGCATAGGCCGTATCGGCATATTTCGTCTCCTCGGGGAAGGTGTAGTTCTGAAGCCACGGCAACAGCTCAAGATCCATGGCGATGCCCTGATTGCGATACTGCGGCGCATGGACATGCACATCGTTCATGGCCGGTATCAGCAACCGGTCGCCAAAGTCGATGACGTCAGCGTCAGAACATTGAACATTGAACATTGAACATTGAACATGGAGTGACGTCAGGTCAGGGGCCACACCGACGACGCACCCGTCGGCATCGACAGCGACATAGCCGTTCTCCAACACCTCGAAATGGTTTTTCTCCTTCGTATAGAGGATATGCGCTTTATAAATCTTTTTCATAGGGCTAAACGGGTCAGAGTTTGATGTAGATCTTCTTGCGGTAGAGCACATAGCCGATGGCAAAGTTCAGCAGCACGAAGTAAAGGGCGTAGGTGAGCGAGGCCAACTTTAAAGGTGAGACAATGGCGTGGATCCAACCATAAACCACCTCAGAGACACCGATATTACCTAAAATGATGGCGAGGAGCTCACTCGACACATAGAGGGCAAGGGCGTTGACGCCAAAGACACGGAAAAAAGTTAATAGTGAATAGTGAATAGTGAATAATTTGCTACCGCTCAAGTCAATAACGTACATTAATACAGCCTGAAGCAACGTGGCAAGGCCGCAGCTGACCAAGACGAAACTAGGACTCCAGATGCGCTTGTTCAATGGCAGACCGTAGGTGAGCAGATAACCACCAATGACACAGACCGTGCCCACGACAAACAGGGCGATCATCTTCTGCTCAATGGTCTCCTTCTCACGGATGAGTTTTCCGCAGTAGAAACCCAGCAAGGTGTGTGCGACGGACGAGATGGTACCCACCAGTCCCTCAGGATCAACGGGACTCTTCTGATAGAGGTGGTCGATGCCAAAGAGACTCCGGTCGACCCTAGCCAGAATATTCACATCGGCATCATAGACATAACCGTTACCGAAGACGAGAATAGCTGCATAAACAGCCAGCAGGCCGATGATCACAGGTACCGTGTATTTATGGTTACAGAAGAGGGCGAAGAGCGACACGATGCCATAACAGAGCGCGATACGCTGCATGACCGCCCAGATGCGGAGATGACCGAAACAGAGAAGGTCGCCCTCGATGGCGTGGTCGAACCAGTTAATAAACAGACCGATGGCAAAAAGCAGAACGGTACGTTTGATGATACGGCGTATGACCTTCGACGTAGGTTTGAACTCCGACTTCACCAGGGACAGGTAACACGAGATACCCATGATGAAGAGGAAGAAGGGGAATACGAGGTCGCAGGGGGTCATGCCGTTCCACTTGCAGTGGCCAAGCATATCGAAAGACAGGCCCCAGCCGTTGTTGACCAGGATCATTCCTGCGACAGTGATACCACGGAGGATATCGAGGGAGAGAAGACGCTTATTTTGCATAGTGAATAATGATTAGCGAATAGTGATGAGGTCCATGACTTCGCGGGCGACATCGACGGGAGAGCCTTCCGGAGCGGCGCTATAAGGATTCTGACGGAGCGTCCAGGGCTCCTCGATGGCGTAGTAGTCGAGCTTCACCTCCTGAGGCAGGGCCATCTGGAAGAGTTCGGCCGCCGTCTTCGTGGCGTTAGGTCCACCACCCAGCAATTCGGGCTGGGGACCCGTCTGCGCCTTCATCTGAGCCGACAGGGCTTTGAAGTAGGCTTCCCAACGTACATAGTAAAAATCTTTCAACAGTCCCTGCCACTCTTTATGGGCATAGTCGCGCAGGCCGCCGGTATCGGCGCAATAGCGGTTGCCCCAGGTTGTGATCTGCACACGGGCATTCCACTCATAGAGACGTTTTTCCTCTGGCGTGACACCTGCATTGATGGCATCCTGGGTCCAATGGCCAAGACGGAACTCGGAACGGGTACCGAGGAGTTTGTCCTGAGCAAGTAGCATAGAGAGAAAACGACGATAGTCGGACTCGAACTCATCACGGGCAAAGGCCTTGTAGTCGGCAATGGCACGTTGATACTGCAGACGCGCTTGGTCGGCAAGCGCCTGACGGGTAATATCCACAAGGTCGTACTCAAAATTGTTGTTGCCGCGATACTTCTCCGCCACACTGTTCATCAGCTTTGCAGCCTCACGCGTATTGGCAGGATCATAATAATTTTTCATTTTCGACCATGACGATGCCTGGAAGTTATTCAACGTGGGCCGTCCGCAGAAAACACTCTCGTGAGGACCCTGCTGGTTGTTGCCTGCAGGACAGTTGTAAATGCTACGCACAAGGATCAGCCACGCCCGTTCGATGTTAGGATCCTCCACGCCGTAGCGAGCCTTGACATAACTACGGATCCAGTCTTCCTTCTTAAATTTCTCCGGCCGCCAAGGCAGCTCACTCATCAACTCGAACATCACGGGGTTGTTTTCTGAGCCCTCCATGGTGAAGCCGATACCCTTTCGGAGTGAATAGTGATTAGTGAATAGTGAATAGTCTGTGCTGTAGAAGTTGTCGAGGAGCTGGTCCATGCGGCCGTGGAGGCCGACGTTGGCACCGAAGTTCTCGAGGAGACAGAAGAGCCACTGGTGTTGTTTATAGCCCTCTTCACGTTTCCAGATGCTGGGGATGCCGAACATCGGACGACACTCCGAGAAGAGGTCGAGCACCAGCAGGTCGCCGGTTTTCATGCCATCGACCATCGCCTCGCGCGGATTCTCCGTCCAACCCTGGATCACCCATACGGCCTTCGGATTCACCCGTTTCATGGCCTGCATCATCGCCTCACCGGCCTTAGCGTAGTCGATGGAAGGGTCGTCATTACTCTCGTGGAAGGGATCCATCGAGTAATAGTCGGCCTTGCCGAAGAGCTTAGTGAGTTCATTATAATATAAGGTGGCAATCTCAGAGAACCGTTCATCGGTAGGCAGGAGATTTGCCGGACGCTGGAAACCGTTCCACAGTCCCGCATCAGCCACGTTCAGACCGAGTTTCTCTTTGGCGTCATGAGGCACCATACCGCAGTAGCCGGGCAATACGGGGTGCATACCCAGCTGTTTCATGCGGGCGAGGATCTGCTTCTGCAACTTCTCCTGACGGTCGTACCAAGAGAGTGGCAAGGGTCCACCCCACCCTTCGAGGTTGTTCATCTCCCACCAGGCCAGGAATGCCGGACCTGCAATAAACTTCCCGACCTCTTCTTCCGAATAGCCCAGTTTCAGGAGCATATTGCGCCAGACGCACTCTTCACCGACGATGGCCAACGGCAGGTTGATGCCGTGCAGCGCCATCCAGTCGATCTCCTTTTCCCAACGCGCCCAATCCCAGAAGGCCATGGAATAAGAGAAAGTGCAGTAGTTGAAGTCGTACCGCAGGGTCAGATCGGTCTCGTGGCGTTCTTTCTTAGTCACAGCAGGCATCACGGCGGGCAGCTTGGCCTGCATCTGGTTCCATGAGAGGTGGATACCGGCATAGTACTTCAAATACCAGTTCAGTCCCGAGGCGATGTTCACCCACGTGTTGCCCCTGATGACCACCTTCTTGCCCTGCTGGTCGAGTTCGAAGAAGTCCTTGTCACTCTTTACCAACTGTGTCTTAAACTTCGCCGAAGCACCCTTGTCGATACGCTCCAGCAACTCGTCTACTGGGTTAGCCCAAATCTGCATAGAGATCAGAGCGACAATTGCGGTTAGTAATAGTTTCTTCATATAACAATCTTTTAAGACGACAACTTGAACAACTTGGACAACTTTTTTTAATCCAGTTTCATTTCTTTCGCTTTTTGCATCAGGAGGGCCATGAGAGGCTCTCGCTCGTTTTCGACGCGGTTGTCAAGGACCGCATCCTTGAGGTATTGTTTGAGGATGCCCACCTCACGTGAAGGCTTCAGGTGGAACATCTCCATGATCTCATTGCCGTCGATCACAGGCTGCAACAGACGCACATAGTCCTTTTCCTTCAAGTCCGTGAGCTTCTCGCGCACCATCCGGAAATTCTCAAGGAACAGTTTCTTGCGCACCTCGTTCTTCGACGTGATATCCGCCTCGCAGAGCATCATCAGATCCTCGATATCCTCACCGGCATCATTCAACAGCCGACGTACGGCCGAATCCGTCACCTCATCATCGGCAATGGCAATGGGACGCATGTGCAACTCCACCAGTTTCTGGACGTATTTCATCTTCATGTCCATCGGCAACATCAGCCGACGGAAGATCTGCGGTACCATCTTGGCCCCGATCAGGTTGTGGTTGTGGAAAGTCCAGCCGATGGCGGGGTCCCAACGTTTCGACTTGGTCTTACCCACGTCGTGCAGCAGAGCGGCCCAGCGCAGCCAGAGTGGAGCTTCACTTTTTACGACGTTCTCCAGCACCTCGAGGGTGTGATAGAAGTTGTTTTTATGCGCCCGGCCGTTTTTCTGGTCGACGATATCCAAGGCGGAGAGCTCAGGCAGGATAATCTGCAGAAGACCACAGCGTTGCAGGTATTCGAAGCCGATGCTGGGATGCGGTGCCATGATAATCTTATTGAGTTCATCCTTGATACGCTCACCACTGACAATCTTGATACGGTCGGCCATCCGCTCCAAAGCGACAAAGGTCTCGTCTTCGATCTGGAAGTTCAGCTGTGTGGCAAAGCGGATGCATCGCATCATACGCAACGGGTCGTCGCTGAAAGTGATGTCCGGCTCCAACGGGGTGGCAATGATACCGTCCTCAAGGTCAGCCAGTCCGTTGAAGGGATCGACGAGTTCGCCAAAACGGTCTTTGTTCAGACAGATCGCCATCGCATTGATGGTGAAATCACGACGGTTTTGGTCGTCCTCCAAGGTTCCATCCTCCACGATGGGCTTGCGCGAGTCGTGGCTGTAGCTCTCCCTACGGGCACCAACGAACTCGACTTCACTCTTCGAAAACTTGACCTGCGCCGTGCCGAAGTTCTTAAAGACGGAGAGATGCGCCTTGCGACCCAGCATCCGTTTCAGTTCCTGAGCCACAGAGATACCACTTCCCACGACCACCACGTCGATGTCGTTCGAGGGGCGCTCGAGGAAGATGTCACGGACATAGCCACCCACCACATAGCACTCCAGACCTAATCGGTCTGCAGCCTCACTAATCTGGTGGAATATCTCCTGGTCTAATAGGTCTGCTAATTCTTCGTCGCTATATAATTTCATGCAGTTATTCGTTTTCGTGGGTGCAAAATTAGGCAAAATATAGCGAAAAACCAAATTTATCACTATAAAAGTCAATGAAAAAGGGAAGATTCTTTGGCTATTTCGGAAATTATGTCTACCTTTGCAGAGATTTTTATACAGACCTCTGACAGAATGATGACATTGAAGCGCATTTCGTACGCGATGGCGACGGTACTCTTTCTGATCCTGGCTGTTGCCTGCAAGGACAACAGACAGCAACAGGCTGAGCAGTTGTTGCAACAGGCTGAAGAACAGTTTGGGGCAAGCGACTACCAGGCAGCACTCTCCACCATCGACTCGTTGCGCAAGGTGTATCCCAATGCCATCAACACCCGCAAGAAGGCCCTGAAGCTCTATCAGGACATTGAACTGAAGAAAGCTCAGGAAGAGTTGGCCGTCACCGACAGCCTGTTGCAGGCCATCCAGCACGACCTTGACTACCAGACGGCGAAGGTGGAGAAAGACAAGGCCGCCCTCAGAGCGACTGCAGAGGAGTTGACAATGCTCACCAGGACCCGCATGAAGCGCGACTCGTTGCGCACACAGTGCGAGACCCTTGGTGCCAAGATACGTTACATCCATAAGAAGCAAAAAGAATAGACCATGGCTCGTTTGGATCTTACGAACACCCAGTTTGAGCAGGCGATGGCCGAGTGCCGCGCCCTCTTCGAGAAGAAACTCCACGACTACAAGGCCTCGTGGCGCATCCTGCGTCCCACAGCACTCACCGACCAGCTTTTTATCAAGGCAAAGCGGATCCGTTCGCTCGAGATCAAGAAGGAGAGCATGGTGGGCGAAGGCATCCGTCCGGAGTTCATCGCGCTCATCAACTACGGCATCGTAGGACTTATCCAGTTGAACAAAGGCTTTGCCGATGTAGTGGACATCACCAACGAGCAGGCCATGGCGCTTTACGACCAGTATGCCCACGAGGCGCTGGAGCTGATGAAACGTAAGAATCACGACTATGATGAGGCATGGCGCTCTATGCGCGTCAGTTCGTACACTGACTTCATCCTCACCAAGATAGAGAGAATCAAAGAGATTGAAAACCTGCAGGGCGAGACACTCGTCTCTGAGGGTATCGATGCCAACTATATGGACATCATCAACTACGCGGTCTTTGGAGTTATTAAATTGACAGAGTGAGACAAATCGCTGTAAACATCGCCCGGTTGCTGCTCGCCGTAACATTTATCCTCTCAGGATTTGTGAAAGCGGTAGACCCACTGGGCACACAGTACAAAATACGCGATTACCTGAACGCGATGCACTTGGGGCAGTACGTGCCGGATTATCTGACACTGGGTGCCTCGGTGACCATCTCCGCCATGGAGTTCCTTATCGGCATCTGTCTGCTCTTCGCCATCCACAGGCGTCTGGTTTCCAAGTTTCTGGTGGTACTGATGAGCGTCTGGACACTGCTCACGCTATGGCTGGCACTCACCGACCCTATCAGCGACTGCGGATGCTTCGGCGATGCCATCGTGCTCACCAACTGGCAGACCTTCTGGAAGAATGTCGTCTTGCTGGCAGCTGCTATCCTCGTGGCCCTATGGCCCAAGGACATGGCACGGATGATCAGTCTGAGCAACCAATGGATAGTTTTCAACTACTCCACCCTGTTCATCCTTTTCATCGCCATATGGTGCCTGTATGACCTGCCGCTTTTCGACTTCAGGCCTTATCACGTGGGGACGAACCTGCGCGAGGGATGGCAGGAGATGATGGAAGGTCAGGATTCACCCTATGCCGAGTTTTTCATCGACTCGGAAGACGGTGACATCACAGAGGAGGTTCTCAACAGCGAAGGTTACACCTTCCTGCTGGTATCACCACATCTGGAACAGGCCGACGACTCACAGTTGGATCGCATCAACGAGTGGTATGAGTACTGTACGGGACAGGGCTATCCTTTCTACTGCCTGACGGCCAGTTCAGGACAAGCCATCAGCCGTTGGCAGGATATCACGGGAGCAGAATATCCCTTCTGCAATACCGACGAGATCACCCTGAAGACCATCGTCCGCTCCAATCCCGGACTCGTGCTGTTGAAGGACGGTACCGTTATCCGCAAATGGAGCCACAACAGACTGCCGGTGCTCTCTGAGAAAGACAGCGTCCAACCGTTGGAACGTCATGAGATAGGTCAAATGCCCAATGACAGCATCCCCAGCAAGATAGCCATGCTGCTGCTGTGGTTTGTGTTACCTCTGGCACTACTCACCATCGCCGACCGCCTGTGGGCATGGAGCCGTTGGCTGAGAAAGAAGAGAATCAACCCTTTAAATAAAAAAGAAGAAAGAATTATGAGAAAGAAAATTGTAGCAGGAAACTGGAAGATGAACATGAATCTCCAGGATGGTATCGCTCTTGCAAAGGAGCTTAACGAGACATTGAAGGCTGACAAGCCCAACTGTGGTGTGGTCATCTGCACACCGTTTATCCACCTCGCTTCTATCGCACAGTTCCTCGACCAGAACATCATCGGTCTGGGTGCTGAGAACTGCGCCGACAAGGAGAAGGGTGCTTTCACTGGTGAGGTTTCTGCCGAGATGGTGAAGAGCACTGGTGCCCAGTACGTGATCCTGGGTCATTCAGAGCGTCGTGAGTACTACAAGGAGACTCCCGAGATCCTGAAGGAGAAGGTGCTGCTGGCTCAGAAGAACGATCTGAAGGTGATCTTCTGTATCGGCGAGTCACTCGAGGAGCGCGAGGCTGGCAAGCAGAACGAGGTCGTGAAGGCCGAGCTCGAGGGTTCTGTATTCAACCTGAGCGAGGAGGACTTCCGCAAGATCGTTATCGCCTACGAGCCCATCTGGGCTATCGGTACTGGTAAGACCGCTACCGCTGAGCAGGCTGAGGAGATCCACGCTTACATCCGTTCAATCATTGCCGAGAAGTACGGTCAGGCTGTAGCCGACGACACCACTATCCTCTATGGTGGTAGCTGCAAGGCCAGCAACGCTCCTGAGCTGTTTGCAAAGCCCGACATCGATGGTGGTCTGATTGGTGGTGCCTCACTGAAGGCTGCCGACTTCAAGGGTATTATCGACGCTTGGAAGAAGTAAGAAGTGAAACGACTTACTACCATATTGATGATGTGTGTTGGCTGCATGACGGCGGCCAACGCACAATCATCCTTCACCCAAAGACTCCAACAGAGCAAGAACGGTGAAGGCAAGGTTACCATCACACAGGACAAGGCCATCGACGACCTGATCAACGGACCAAAGACGACAATGGTCGTCCCACAGACACAAACCAAGAGCCAGTCCGTGACTCAAAAACAGACAGACCAGAAGACTAACACTGCTACAACAACCTCAAAACCCGATACCGGAACCACTCAACGACCTACCGTCACTGCCCTGCGACAGCAACCTGACACGACGACTGCCACGACCAGTGACGAAACCACTATCCGCAAGAAAGTCATGAAAGGCGGCTATAAGACCAACGGTTTCCGTGTACAGGTCTTTGCCGGTGGAAATTCCCGTGATGCCCGCATCAAGGCCGAACGCATTGGCCGAGAGATAAACGCACTCTTCCCCGGCGAACCCGTCTATGTACATTTCTACTCCCCCCGATGGATCTGTCGTATGGGTAACTACCGTACATACGCAGAAGCCTCAGAGATACTCCGTTCCGTGAAGAAACTCGGCTACAGCTCAGCCATTATCGTCAAAGGCAAGATTACTGTGCCTTACGTGACACCCGTTGAGGAGCCGGAAACGTCAAATCCCTAATATCCACTGCATGAACCCGGAAACAGAATACAGAGAAGGTCTCGAAGCACTTGCCGCCCACTACCAGGATATCCTCCGGCTGCTGGGTGAAGACCCCACTCGTGAGGGGCTCCAAAAGACCCCTATGCGTGTGGCGAAGGCCATGCAGGTGCTCACCAGAGGTTATGAGATGGATGCCCATGAGGTGCTACGACAGGCACTCTTCAAGGAGGATTACTCCCAGATGGTCATCGTCAAGGACATCGACTTCTTCTCGCTCTGCGAACACCATATGATACCCTTCTACGGTAAGGTGCACGTGGCTTACATCCCTAACGGATACATCACGGGACTTTCAAAGATTGCCCGTGTGGTAGACATCTACAGTCACCGTCTGCAGGTTCAGGAACGTATGACACTACAGATCAAGGAGTGTATCCAACAGACACTTAAGCCCCTCGGCGTAATGGTCGTCGTGGAGGCTCGACATATGTGCATGCAGATGCGCGGTGTGGAGAAGCAGAACAGCATCACCACCACCAGCGACTTCTGCGGTGCTTTCAACCAGGCCAAGACGCGCCAGGAATTCATGAACTTAATTCACAATAATAAAATTTAAACTTATGTATCGCTCAGACAACTTTAAACAAAAGGAAACAGTCGGACAGGCCTTCTATCACAGCTGTCTCGGTAAGCTCATCATTCTGGCAGGCATCATCCTTATCCTGCTTATCTTAGCCATTATTACTAAACCCAGCAAGGAATCGATGGCGTCAGAGACCGCTGACGGTCTTCTGGAGTGCATCGAGGACAACGACAGTATCAAGGGAGACAGGATCGATGACTACATCAGTAACTTCGGTCACATCTTCACCAAGGCCGACACGACCCAGATTAACAAGGATCTGATGGAAGGTCTGAAGAAATTCAACCGTCTGGAGATCCACAACCACACGTTCTTCCGTACGGCGTACATCCACAACAACGTTCACCCTGAGGGTGTGCGTGTAGCCTGGGGTGCCTTCGGCGTGGTCATTCCTACCGTCACCTATAGCGACTTGCTGCTTTACGTGGGTAAGATGCATGGCGGCTATAACAAGGCCATCATGAAGAGAGGTGGCATACCTGACCGCGATATGGGCACAACGCCTAATATTGGCATCTTCCATTATAAAGGCGACTCAGAAGACTAATCCGTATTTCTATGGATCTTCAAAAACTGACCCTCGCGGTTTGCAATATTGCAAAACGCGCGGGGTCATATATTGCAGATGAGTGTGAAAAGTTCTCGTTCAATGTCGTGGAACGCAAACATGCCCACGACTATGTGAGTTATGTCGACAAAGGCAGCGAACAACTCATCGTTGCTGCCTTGCGCGAGTTGTTGCCCGAGGCGGGCTTCATCACCGAGGAAGGGTCGGCAGGTCACGACAGCCAACAATTACTTTGGGTCATCGACCCCCTCGACGGCACCACCAACTTCATCCACCACTATGCGCCCTATGCCGTCAGCATTGCCCTGATACAAGGTCATGAGATTCTCCTCGGCGTGGTCTACGAGATCTGCGCTGCCGAATGTTACTATGCCTGGAAGGACGGTGGAGCCTACATGAACGGTGAACGCATTCACGTCAGCCACCATGCGATTGACGATGCCCTGCTCTGTCTGCAGCTGCCCTACAACAACGAGGCCTACAAACCTGTAGCAAAGCATTTCATCGACACTTTCTACGGCCGATGCGCCAGTATCCGCATGAACGGTTCCGCAGCGATGTCACTCTGTTATGTGGCCGCCGGACGTCTCGACGGCTATGCCGAACAATATATCGGACAGTGGGACTTCATGGCAGGCGCTCTTCTTGTACAAGAGGCTGGTGGTACAGTCACTGATTACACAGGCGACGCCGACTTCACCTATGGTAACAGTGTCATCGCCACCAACGGCCTTATACAGCAAGACATTCTGTTTGCTACATCTGATGCAAACCACTCTGACTAAGCTTAACCCCTTCAATGCACCCAACTAAAAACTGAGATTATGAGACGAAAGAAGACAATCATGATGGTTCTCGCAGCCACACTATTGGTTACATCCTGCGGAGAGGAAAAACGCAAAAGGCACGATGCTGCCCAATATAAGACAATGATTGTAAGCCGGAAGGATATGACCCTGGAACGTCAATATAGTGCAAAGCTCACCGGACGTCAGATTGTAGAGGTGCGGCCGCAGGTATCGGGCTGCATCACCCGTATACTCACCGGCGAGGGTCAGGCCGTCCGTAAAGGACAGACGCTGTTCATCATCGACCAGGTGCCTTACCGTGCTGCATTGGAAGTGGCTGTGGCCGCCCGCAAGAGTGCAGAGGCCCGTCTGGCTACGGCACGGATGAACTACGATAACGAGACCCGACTTCAGGAAGGACATGTAGTTGGCGACGTATCTGTACAGACCATGCGCAATGCCCTCTATGAGGCAGAGGCCGCATTGGCTCAAGCCAGGGCACAGGAAGTGAACGCCCGCAACAACCTGAGTTATACAGAGGTGAAGAGTCCCGTCAGTGGTGTGGCCTCAATGATTCCCTGGCATGTAGGATCACTCGTCAGCAGTAGCATCAGTGAGCCACTGGTGACGGTAGCCGACGACTCGGAGATGTACGTCTACTTCAGCATCAGCGAGAACCAGGTGCTCGACCTCATCTCGCAGTATGGTTCCGTGTCAGCGTTCATCAGCAAGGCTCCAGCTGTCAGTCTTCGTCTGAGCAACGGACAGATGTACGAGCAGAAAGGCAGCATCAGTGCCATCAGCGGAACGGTTGACACACAGACCGGAGCCGTCACGCTGCGCGCTTCGTTCCCCAACAGCGAACATCTGCTGCACAATGGCGGCAGTGCTACGGTGGTCGTACCCACACACCGCCAGCAATGCATCGTCATTCCTAAAGAGGCGACCTACGAGTTACAGAACCGTTCGTTCGTCTATCGTATCATCAACGGCAAGACCAAGGCCACGCCTGTCACCCTGTTCTCGCAGGATAACGGTAGAGAATATATCGTCGAAGAAGGCATCAGCGAAGGTGACACCATCATCGCCGAAGGTGCCGGACTGCTGAAAGAAGGAATAGAAGTGAAGAGTGAAAAGTGAAGAGTGAAGAATTTGCTACCGCATAGAGGATTATGAACGTAAAGACCTTTATAGACAGGCCGATCTTGTCAGGAGTGATTTCTGTACTGATGGTGCTCGTGGGCATCATCGGACTGAGCCAACTCGCCCTCGAGCAGTTCCCAGAGATAGCCCCTCCTACCGTCCGTATCCTAGCATCATACACAGGCGCTAACGCTGAGACCGTACAGAAGAGTGTCGTCGTCCCCCTGGAGGAAGCCATCAACGGTGTAGAAGGTATGATGTACATGACATCGTCGGCCTCAAACAACGGCACCGCCAGCATCGGCATCTTCTTCCGTCAGGGCACAGACCCCAATATGGCGATGGTGAATGTACAGAACCGTGCCGCCACCGTACAGGGCCGTCTGCCGAGCGACGTCGTAAAGAGTGGTATCACCGTCCGCAAACGACAGACCTCCAACATCAAACAGATAGCCGTCTACAGCCCAGACTCAACCTTCGACCGTTCGTTCTTGGCCAACTATACAAAGATCAATATCGAACCGCGTCTGAGTCGTATCCCCGGTGTGGGCGAAGTGAACGTGATGGGTGCCGACTACTCCATGCGCATCTGGCTCGACCCGCTGAAGATGGCCCGCTACGGGCTGACGCCAGCTGATGTGACACAGGTACTCAACGAGCAGAACGTTGAGGTGGCCACAGGTACGCTGGGGGCTGAGAGCGAGAACACATTCCAATACGTACTGAAATATCGCGGCCGCTACGAGGAAGAGAAGGAATACGAACAGTTGGTCATCCGCTCGCTGCCCAGTGGTGATGTCTTGCACATAGGCGACATTGCCCGTGTCGAGCTAGGTTCGCAGAACTATAATATAATAGGTGAGACCAACGGTAAGCCTGGCATCAACATCAGCATCAACCAGGTGGCAGGTTCCAATGCCAACGAGATCATCAAACAGATAGACCGTGAGGTGGAGGAGATACGCCATTCTCTGCCGCCAGGCATCGTCATCGAGGATCTGGAGAGCAAGAAAGACTTCCTCGACGCCTCCATCGCCAGCGTGGTAGAGACCCTGCTTGAAGCCCTGTTGTTGGTGATTCTCGTCGTGTGGTTATTCCTTGGCAGCTGGCGCGCCACTGTCATCCCCGCCATCGCCATCATCGTATCGCTGATTGCCACCCTGGCCGTCATCTACGCCATCGGTTTCTCGCTGAACATGCTCACACTCTTTGCCCTCGTACTGGTCATCGGAACGGTGGTCGATGATGCCATTGTGGTCGTCGAGGCCGTTCAGGCACGATTAGAAAGTGCAGAAGGGAGTAACTCAAAACAGATGACCGTACAGGCCATGCACGGCATCACCTCGGCACTGGTCACCACCACACTTGTCTTTATGGCGGTCTTTGTGCCCGTCTGTTTCATTGGTGGCGTCACAGGAACCTTCTACACACAGTTCGGACTCACGATGGCCATCGCTGTGGGTATCTCATTGTTCAATGCCCTGACCCTCTCCCCTGCCCTCTGTGCGTTGTTGATGAAGACAAAGAGACAAGGAGTTCAAGGAGTTCAGGGAGTTCAAGACAATAGATCTGCGACTGGTGGTAAAGTCCAGAACTTCTTGAACTTTATGTCCACCTGTCTCCAAAAAATCACCCTCCGCTATCAGCATGCTGTGGCTGGATTCATCCCCCGTCGTTGGCTCGCTGCTGGCCTTGTCGTTCTCGCTATCGTCTGCCTCGGCTGGATGATGCGCACCACGAGGACAGGACTCGTACCCAACGAAGACATGGGTACCGTATTTATTAATGTACAGGCTGCGCCAGGCAGCAGTCTCCACGAGACCTACGGCATTCTGAAACAGATAGAGGCCCGTATCAAAGACCTGCCGCAGCTACGCATCTACTCACTCATTGCAGGCAACAGCAACAGCTTCGAGCAGTCGTCGTCGAATGGTAACTTCACGCTGAAACTCAAGAATTGGGGCGAGCGCAAGGGCAAGGGCGACGACGTGCAAAGTGTGGTGGAGGAAATCTATCGTCGCACGGCCGACATTGCCAATGCGAAGATTCAGGTGAACACGCAGAACATGCTGCCAGGTTTTACACGAGTCAACGGTTTCGAGCTCTATATCCAGGACAAGCACGGCGGTACCATCAACGACCTGTATAACTACACCAACCGTCTCATAACAGCCCTTAGCGAACGCCCGGAGATCAGCCGTGCGTACACGAATTTCTCGCTGAAATATCCGCAATACCGGGTTGAAGTCGATGCCGCCCTGTGCAAGCGCCGAGGGGTATCGCCAAGCGATGTACTCGCAGCACTCAGCGGCTATATCGGCGGCTCCTACGCCTCCAACTTCGTACGCTTCACCAAGCTCTATCGCGTGATGGTACAGGCGTCGCCGGAATACCGTCTCGACACAGAGTCGCTCAATAACATCTTCGTGCGCAACAACCAGGGCGAGATGTCGCCCATAGGCCAGTATCTCACACTGACGCGTGTCTATGGCTCCGAGACGCTGATGCGTTTCAACCTCTTCCCCAGCATTCAGGTCGGTGGAACGGCTGCCGAAGGCTACAGCAGCGGACAGGCCATCAACGCCATCCGTGAGACAGCCGCCGAAGTATTGCCCGAGGGCTACGGCTACGAATTTGGTGGTATGACCCGTGAGGAGGCTTCGGCAGAGAACACCACGATCCTGGTCTTCGTAATCTGTATCATCTTCATCTACCTCATCCTCTGTGCGCTCTATGAGAGTCTGTTCATCCCTCTAGCCGTTATCCTGAGCGTTCCCTTCGGACTCGCAGGCTCGTTCCTCTTCGCCAGAATATGGGGACTGGAGAATAACATCTACATGCAGACGGGACTCATCATGCTGATCGGTCTGCTCTCAAAGACCGCCATCCTGCTTACCGAATACGCCACCACCCGCCGTCGGCAGGGCATGAGCATCGTCGAGGCTGCCCTCGATGCCGCAGCCGTCCGTCTGCGCCCGATCCTGATGACGTCGCTCACGATGGTCTTCGGACTGTTACCGCTGGCACTCGCCACAGGCGTCGGAGCCAACGGCAACCACTCTCTCGGCGTCGGCACCATCGGTGGTATGGTCGTCGGCACCATCGCACTGATATTCATCGTACCCGTACTCTTCGTGATTTTCAAGACCATTGAAGAGCGGTTCTATCACAAATAAAAAAGGGAGGCGATGTCATCCCGACATGGCCTCCCCACAATAAACTTATATAATAATACACGTATTAAGTTCTTACTCAGGATTCAACAAGTGGAAATAGTCGAGGGGCTCATCGTCTGTCTGCGCCGATGAACCCAAAGCCAATAGCCAAAGGCCAATAGCCAGTCTTATTCTCATAATCTGCCTTTTTCCGCACCGCATATCCCTGTACGGTCGTACTATCGTTTTTTCTGGCAGGTCTTCTGACTTTCCCCAGTCTGCTCTACCTTCCCGACATTTGTCAGTGGCGTTATACGAACAGGCTCTTTCTAAGGGGGATTACAGCTGCAGGTACAGTCCCGGACTTTCACCGGATTCCCTTACATCGTGGCGGCTTCGGCCACCAGATTGCCATGTTTTCGGCGACAAAGATACAAAAAAGCCCGCAAAGTTCCAAATTTTAGCGGACTTTTTTCATCAAACGACTCATGGGGACAGGTCCCCGTGAGTTGTTGAATCACTTTGTGAGCTCGAAGCCTACACGCGCACCGTCGGCACTCTTGGCGAGCTTGCTGACAGCCTGAACAGCAGCAGTATTGCTGACCTTGCCTTCCTTCTGGAGGATATTGGCCATCTGCTGGGCGTCGAACATCAGGCCCATTCCCTTCTCGGTCTTTGTCACGTTGCCCTTGATAGTTTCGGTAGCCGTCTTGAGGGCGATTTCACCGTTCTGGGAGTTGTAGTTGTAGGTTCCGCTGAACGGGATGCCGTTGACCTTGGCCGAGAACTTGTTGCCGGCAAGGAACGAGAAGGACGTGTTGCCTCGGTTGATGCCGATGTTGCTGTAGTTGCTGGCCAGCGACGAAGCCATGTTGGTAATTGCAGTACTTCCTCCGGCCTTTGTCAGAGCCTGCTGGGTAGTAAAGGCTGCGCTGGGAGCATTGTAGTTCCAGCTGCCAAGGATACCCGACTGGTCGTAAGTCATTCCACCTAACAGCACCTGGCCCAATACTGCGCCAAGCACATTGCCCCACGAATTGTTGTTTGAACCGGCAGTAGTACCCGTTCCGAGTCCGGTTGTCATGCAGCTCGACATCATCAGTGCCACAGCTACGAGAAGTGTCAAATAAGTTTTCTTCATAATGCTATAGAGATTAACCAGTGAATACTATTTGGGGGCAAAGATAGCATATTTCAGCGAATTATACAAATTTCCGCGATAAAAATTTGTCTTGGCGGGCGCACTCTTCAGCTTCTTACTTTTTCTGTTTCGGCAGGTCGCCGATACGCGTCACTTTAAAATCTGTGCCAGAGAACCACTGGGCGCGACAGGGCTGACCCGTGAAGTCTTCATCGGAAGATAGGCCGTAGGCTATGGAGTCGCCAGTGACTATGATGTTGTCGATGCTGACGTCATACCACCCCATATCGGGTTTACCGTCCAGATTCTCATAGACAGGAATCGTTTCGAGCCTGACGCTGTCGCCGATGGCATAGACACAGGCCCCAGGCCCCTCTGCCCTGACCACACAGTCGAGACGATAGACACCAGGCTTGACGGCCTCCTTGCGCTCCACCTGAAACACCTCCTCGCAGTTTTCATTGTAGACATCCAGGAAGCGCAGATTGTGATTGCCGTCATACTCTCCACAGTAGGTATAGTGGTCACAGTTCTCGGCCTTGATCAGATTCCAGTCGCCTTTACGCAGGAATCTCTTGTCTTCGTGGCTCATCATCACCCCTTGATAGGAATATTTCTCTCGCATCAATTCATTATATTCCTCTTTTTCCTGCTCCTGAATCCAGACGAGTGCAGGGAACAGACAGCACAGCGATGCCACCCACAGCACAATCCACAGGATACGCTGTCCGATGCCCATCGGCTGCACCTTTCCTGCCCTTGAGAACAGCATGTGGGCGATGGCATAAAGAGGAATGCAGAGGGCGAGCAACAGACCGATGACGAAAGCAATGACAATCCAGGGATGCACGCTCATCAGTTCGGCCAGATGCAGATCTTCGAATTCGAAAGGCAGAGACATCCGAACTGAAGGAACGGTAAAGACAATCACCAACGACACAATGATCAGCAGCAGACTGACCAGCAGCGCAAAACCGACTACCGAGGCTATCGCCACGAAGAAAGCGGCGAGAATCGAGAATATCACGGAAAATACCGATCCCAGACAGCCGCGACGACGCTGTACAGGCTGCTGGTCATCTACGACGACATCGGCCAGGTTCTGCGGCGTCACCTCCTTACCCTCCATCTCCAACACCTGCTTGGGTGTATCGGCCACAGGAATGGCAATGGCCAGCACGAAATAGAAGATGATAAAGGCCAGGTTGACGTGGAGGAAGTATCCATAGTTAAACCATATTCCGAACAAAGGGAACAGGAAGTTGGAGGCCAATATCAGCAACGCATAGCCAATACGCCACCAGGTGACATCGGAGCCTGTATAGGCCGCAATGCCTGAGAGCACACCAGCCACCATCTTGTCGTTGGGATTGCGATAGAGGCGTTTGCCGGCTGTCCTCGTGCGTACATTATCCCTGAAGCCCTGGGCTGCAGAGCGGAAGGAGTCGTACTTATGGCCGCCGTTGTCGCTCTTCTCTTCCTCGCCAGCTAGTTCCTCGGGCTTGCCGATACGGGTGATGATGTCCTTCACATGCTCGATAGTGATGGCTTCGGTGCCCTGCTGGTTTAACTCTGAAAACAGCTCCGCAATGCGGGCTTCGATGTCGTTGACGATCTCCTCGCCGCCTTCCTCATGGCCGAACGACTGACGGAGCGACTCGATATACTGCTGCAGCAGCTCATAGGCATCCTCATCGATCTGGAAAAGGCGCCCACACAGGTTGATGGTAATATTCTTCTTCATAATACTATTTTTTTCTTTTTGACGACAACTTGGACAACTTTGACAACTTTTTCTTTATTGCCGCAGCGGCAAATGTTGTCTTAGTTGTCTTTGTTGTCGTCTAAATACTTTTGGTTGTTTATTGACAATTGAATGTTTTTGAGATAATTGATAGTGCTAGAGAGTTCGTTCCAAGCGGCATCGAGGCCTTCGAGGAACTGTTCGCCCTCAGCGCTGAGGGCATAGTACTTGCGGGGAGGTCCCTGCGTGGACTCCTGCCACTCGTATTGCAGCAGACCGTCGTTCTTCAGACGGGTCAGCAGCGGGTAGAGCGTTCCCTCCACCACGAGCAGCTCCGCATTCTTCAGTTGTTGGATAATGTCACTGGCATACGATGGGCGATGCTTCAGGAGCAGCAACACGCAGTACTCCAGCATCCCTTTCCTCATCTGTGACTTTGCATTCTCGATGTTCATAATCTTGCGTATGATTTGATTTCGGGTGCAAAGATAGGTAAAATACTAGTACCTTGCAATACAAAGTACTAAGTTTTTGCAAAGAATTATATCTATTTAACACTCTGGGGTATGCACGTCTATAAAATAATGTGTACCTTTGCAGACGTAATGGTGATAACCTTTTTGATTGGCTGGCTGCTCGACCTCATCTTTGGCGACCCAGCACGATTGCCACATCCTATTGTGTGGTTCGGCAAGATTATTGCTGCCTTCGAGCACAGTCTGAACAAGGGGAATCATCGTAAACTGAAAGGTGCTCTGACAGCTATCGGACTGATTCTCTTCGTCTTTGTCTTCGCTTGGATGCTTCGAAAGCTTTTAGGCATCTTCGCCCTGTATATTTTCGACGGAACTCATGAGAAGGTATATCAGATACCCGTACTTCTTTATCTTTTCGATATTCTTGCCATCTTCTATTGCTTAGCAGGCACCACCTTGATTCGTGAAGTACGGGCTGTCTTCCTGGCCCTTGATCGCTCACTTGATGAAGGCCGTCAGCAAGTGGCTCGTATCGTTGGTCGTGACACCTCTGAGTTATCAGCGCAAGAAGTTCGTACTGCAGCTTTGGAGACTTTAGCAGAGAATCTGAGCGATGGTGTGATAGCGCCTTTGTTTTGGTTTACTATTCTGGGTACGCCTGGCATGTTAGCCTATAAGATGGTGAACACCCTCGACTCCATGATTGGCTACAAGACGGAGCGCTATCGTGACTTCGGCTGTTGGGCTGCCCATATCGACGATATCGCCAACTATCTCCCCGCCCGCCTCACCACCTTGCTGATGATAATTACACAGAAGGATCGGTTCCTATTGTGGAAATTCGTCCGTAAATACGGCCGCAACCACGCCTCACCCAATAGCGGCTATCCGGAAGCAGCTTTAGCAGGCATTCTCGATTGTCGCTTTGGAGGTCCTCACTATTATTTCGGCCAACTCTTCGACAAACCCTACATCGGCACCAATGACCGTCCCCTCACCACCGCAGATATGAAAACTGCCGTACGCATCAACCGCACCGCTGAAATCCTAATGGTGCTATTGACCACATGTATATTATGCCTTTACCCTTAGGCATAGCTGTGCATTCCTCCTAACAGGTAATTCACACCAAAGTAGGTGATGATGACAGCGAGGAAGGCTACGACCATGTAGATGTGATAGAAGCGAGGATTTCGGAAGATGCCGAAAGATGCTTTATGAAGGGGAATAGCGTAGATCATCATCGTGATAAGCGCCCACGACTCCTTGGGGTCCCACGACCAGTAATTGCCCCACGACACATTAGCCCAGACAGCACCAAGGAAGATGCCGATAGTAAGCAGGAAAACGGCAGGATAGAGCAAGAGTTGCGAAAGAGCGGTGAGTCTTTCGAGTGAAGAGTGAAGAGTGAATAGTGAAGCGCTCGACCTCTGGTCGCTTGCTACCGAAGGGACGCAAGAATTTGCTACCGCGTAGATGCCTATGATCATCTGCAAGGCAAAGAGGGCGTAGGCACACATCACTGTCATGACGTGGATGGACAGCAATGGTGATTGCAACACAGGCATGAGCGGTGTAAGCTGAGAGCTGCCGCCGCCGAGCATAGCCACCAAAAGACAGAATGAGCTTATGAGTGGTCCGAAGGCCAGGATGAGAGGGAATTTCTTTTGTATCAAGATAGTGAGTAAAAGCATCACCCATGCCATGAAGAGCATGGTCTCTGGACCGTTGCTCACAGGAATATGACCACCAAGCCACCAGCGCAAGCCAAGCGAGAGTGTGATGTAGGTGAAGAGGATGAAAGAAAAAGTGAATAGTGAAGAGTGAATAATACGTTTCCTCCAAAAGAGCATAACTATACAGAAAAGCAGGCTGAGCGTCAGCGATAGGAATACTGGCCACTTCTGACTGCGCATCATGTTATAAAAGAGTTCTGCCTGGATTTTGCTCTTACTGGGCAATACGTCGCCAATCATGTCGCGTTGGAACAGTTTGATCTTCGCAATGATCTCAAAGGCACGATCGCGCTGTCCTGTGACAATCGCCTCTGTAAGAAAATCCATCGACTGCTTGACAAAGAACTGTTCCTTGACAGGAATCTCCCTGGGTAATACCTGACCTCCTGGCGAATACCAGTTGACGACGTTATCTAAACGATAGGGGAATATCTTGGTGAACTGTCCGTTGTAGAACATCTCGACGATAGCCTTCCTTTCATCAGCACCTTTCTGTTTAGGATTGTTAGTAAGCAACGCTTCCTCCCACGGCATGTAATAGATCATCCAACTGAAAAATACCTCGTCTGCGGAATAGCCTTTCCATGAGGCACTGCCTGCCACCTTCATGGTAAAGTCGGTAGCAACGGTGTTGAGCGGACAGATACGGTTGTTGTAAAGTACTTGGATGGTGCCCATGCGGTGGGCGATCTCGGCGTCTACGACGGGAAGTGAAGAGTGAAGAGTGAAGAGTGAAGCGCTCGACCTCTGGTCGCTTGCTACCGAAGGGACGCAAGAATTTGCTACCGCTCCAATGTTCATGCCGAAGGAAAGCACTGCCACCGCGATGGCTTTGCGATAGAGCGAACGCATCTGAGTATGGCGTGACAATAGGGTGGCGATGATGCCGAGAAAGAGCATAAGATACCCAAAATAGGTGATGGCGATGCCGTAGGGGTCGTAGCTGATGCCCAACGTTACGCCCTCTTCATCTGTGTCGTAGCTCTGCTGAAACAGACGGTAACCATCGATGTTACCGATGTGGTTCATGGAAACAAGCACCTCCTCGTCACCACTTTGAATGACGCTTTGATAGTCAAGCGGTGCGTCTGTCCCAGGATAATTGATGACACGGAATTCCTTCAGCGTCAACGTAAAAGACAGATGCTCCACCTGATTGTCTTTATCTACAAAGGTCATCTCGGGTATGTTTGTCCTGAGCCTGACACTGCCTCGGCGAGCAAAAAGATGGGTGGTCAGCGCACCTGCCAGGATAACGACGAACGACAGGTGCAGCAACATCACAGCAACACGCTTGTAGAGCCGTTGCTTCATGATATAGCCAAGGGCTGCTACTGTGAGCATCGCCCACAGTACTGAGAACCACCAGGCACCATAGATATTGTCACTGACGAACGTGGTGCCATAATATTTCTCTATGACAGTAGCAAACCCTATACACACCACGATGAGCGTGTATAGGGCGATGATGATGATCTTAGTCGATTTCAAATGGATTCAATAAAATAGATCAATTGTTCGCGTTCTTTCTTCGACAGGTTGCGGAACTTCACGACGGTTTGGTAGGCATCACTCGTTCCACCCTCGTTCTTACATCCGTGCCACATGATAGCTTCGAGTACGTTGCGAGCTCGACAGTCGTGCAGACGTTCCACACCACTACCTGTCTTGCCTGCAAGTCCACGTCCCCACAACGGGGTAGTACGACACCAACCTGTGCGGATGTCGTTCTTCATCCACAGACGATGCTGTACGAAGTCGGTATAGGGCCAGATCTTCTGATGCGGATAGCGAGGCATATCGCTGTCAGACTTAAAGAACTTGGCAGGATCCTGGATATGATCCTCGCCCGTCTTCCATGAGGGACGATGACAATTGGCACAACCAATCTGCGAGAATAGTTCCTTACCTTTCTTGAAGTCCTCTGTAGTCGTGTTACGTGCAGCAGGTACAGCCAGACCACGATGCCAGATCATCAGATTCTTGTACTGTGCATCGGTCATCTCAGCATCAAGCTGTTTACTGGTCAGATAGGTATAGATATCTTTCTCGAGGTTGCCCGTATGCCACTCAGGATGTGTACCAGTGGGGTCGACACGTTTAATGTATTCTGTGAAGCCCGCCTGTACCTCCTTGTCCTGCGACGACTTTGTGGCGTAATAGACACCTGCGAGGTCGAGATAGTGGTAGCGACGGTCAGAACGTGTGACGTTGGTGATGTTCCAGATAGCATTGGCACCAGCAGCATCGAGGATAGGGCCACGCGACATCGCATAGGTATAGCGACGCACGTACTTTGTACCATCGCCTTGCAGCGAATTGCTGTAATAGCTCTTCCACGTACCTGTCGTCTGATCCCACATGGCTGGATTCAGCGCATCGGTCTTGCCAATGCTGTTAAAATAATCGCTCTCTGATTTCCATTGTGCCGTGATGTCCTCATCAGGAATAGCGTCAGTCAGTCCTGTGCCATAGATGCCGATGGTGGATTCCAACAGCACGCCGATGTCCTGATTATACTGAGCCTCATCCAGCGTCACATCGCTGCCGCCACGAGCCACGATCACTGGTGCATAGTAGGCACTGTAAGGGATGGTCACCTCAGGATAGATGAGCGAGTAGGTTTCACCGTCAGGGAACTTGTTGCCCCACTCATCGGTATAGTTATTCCACGCAATCTTGATCTGATTCTCGTCGATAGGTGCCTTGAAGGGTTTCACGGCTCCTGTCTGCGGCATACCTGCCACACTGCGGATATAGGCATTGGTAGTCTTGTCGTAGATGACGAGCAGATAACCGTTACGATGGGTATCTGCCTTATAGTCTGTCTGACGGGCACCGTGACCATAGCCAGGATGACAGTAGAGACAACCGCGACGCACATAGACAGGACCCAGTCCGTGGAAGGCGCCCTCGGTATTGGTATTATAGTCCTTCTCGAAGAGATACTCACCTTCGTTAAAAGCTGTCATCATGCCTGCAGTCTGGACAGCCTTCGAGGGCTGTTTGAACGCAGTGGAAGAGTTCTCGGATGTAGTACCAAGAAGACCTCCAGCATAATAATCCTCAGGATAGTCGGTAGTCGTAGGGTCGCCAATTTCCCACGTGGTGGGATTAGTGGCATCATCACCGTCGGAACATCCGACGGTGATGAAAGCACCCAATAGCATACTACCCCAAAATGATAGTCTGTTCATAAGCTAAAACTTTATTTCTTAATATTCACGATAGACTGATAGAGTTTCTGTGCATTGTCAGCCAAGAGGCGATAGGTGGCAACAATCACGTTGTCGACATAGTTCTCGTTGATAACCTTGCACTGGTTTTCTACCGTAGCATTACCTGCATAGGCTTTCAGCGTCTCGGCCAACTCGCCTAATGCATCATCGAGTTCACCCAATGCATCGATGGCCACCTTACACGAAGCGTCAGAGTAATAAAGGGCAAATGGTGCCTTCATGGCCTTGATGTTAGCCAATGCATTGTCGAGTTTTGTCTGTACGGTCTTGGCCTGGGCAGCGAGTGTGGTGTTGCCTGCGTTCAAGCAGAAGTAGATGAGCGACTTCTCGTTAGGTGTCGTGGCTCCCATGCTGCCATAAAGGGCATTCTTACAAGAGACGATGTTGTCGTAGAAGTCGGTGATGGAGTTATAAGCATAGGGTGACTCAATATAAGAGGCATCCTCACCCGTATAGGGCAGACCGACCTTCGACTGACCTACCTCACCGATGATGTCCTGACAACCAGAGATGATCTCCAGTGTGGCATCAAGTGCGGTTTCCCAATCACCCGTTCCAGGGTTCTTAAAGGCCTTGCCATAGTTCTGGAAACCATCCAATGCACCTTCCTGATTACCATCATCGTCGATAGCCAGATGGGTAGCGACATACTCCTTGGCAATCTTCTGACGCTCGGCATTGCTCTCCTTAGAGTCCCAGGCTGCCTCCAATGTTGCCGTAGCATTGTAGAGGTCCTTGGCTACTGCACAGATGTAATTATACTCCAGATTGGTAATCTGATCTATCTTACGTGGCTGACCTTGACGGAAGAGCACATATTCCAAACCGTGATAGCCCAGGATACCTGAGTTGGCGGTCTTGATGAAGTTGTCAAGATTCGACATCGCCTGGGCATCGCGCAGCACATCGGCAAGGTCGTTGGCGGCTACAGGCCACGTGTCGGTGTGGGGATCGATAGAGTAGACATCAGCGGCACCAAAGAGGAATGCCTCCGTGTTCTCCCAGTTGGCACGCGCCACCTTCCAGTCGGCACAAGCCTGGTCAAGGGCTGCCTGAGAGCCTGTTACTACACTGTTGTTTGCATCGTCATCGCTTGAACATGAAGCGAAGCCTGCGGAAAGTACGACAGCCATCGCTGCCATTTTCATAAGATTCTTGCTTTTCATTTTAATTATGAATTATGAATTATTAATTATGCATTAAAGGAACCAGCCACTATAAGTCACTCCGATGCTCACACTCGGCTCATTGTTATAGGGCTGCTTATACAACGGACTATCTGAAGCCAGACCGTTATTGTCAGGCTTCTCGAAGAAACGGTAGGAGTACTCTCCTTTGATGGTAATCTGCTTCACGGGCGAATAGTTCACGCCAAAGGCACAACGGTATTTCTTCGTGTACTTATACATCGATGCATAGGTACCCGATGCCATCGAGTTGTAATGCTCAAAACGTCCGAAGACATACAATTTTTCACTATCCTTCAGTTTAGGTATCTGCGAGAACACATTGTAACCAGCCTCAACAGCATATGCCACAGCATGACTACCTATATTTGAGTAATGGTGGGGATTACCATCCTGATATTTATGATGCGTCCAGTTGGCCTGGTTGTAGGCCGAGATTTCGTCGGCATCGCTGAAATGGGCATAGTCCACGTTGCCTCGCACAATCCAGTTCCAACGGTTCAATGAGAAGTCAAGGGCTACGATGCCCAAAGCGCCAGTCACATCGTCATATTTCTGGCCTGGTGTACGAAGGGTGTTACGAAAGGTGTAGCCATAATAGCCACTCAATCCGATGCGCAGGCCTTTGACGGAATAGTTGTCGACACGTACGGCACCAGCGTAGTTGTTGGCCACCTTAAATTCATAGGGACTCGTAGCGCCATAATGTACAAAACTCTCTGCCGTAAAACTCTCGGAGTTCAATCCCGAAAGGAACTGAGCCTCATAGCGCCAGTCCTTCAGTCGTCCCCATAACGACAGTCCTACCTGATGCCAGGTATTTGGCAGGATAGTGGCCTCACCCTCAGGACGATAGACGGTAAAGAACTGATTGGGTTCGTGATAGGCATTGCTATAACCCACAGGTACGATAATCTCACCTGCCTTGATATTGAACTTACTTCCAGCGAACGCCTTGTTAATCCAGAACTGCTCGATGTTTACCTCACCGCCTTTCTCCACTTCTGCCTCATATTCGCCTGCCTCCTCAGCCTCTATCTCTACAGCAGTACCATTGCCACCATGCTCGAACTCAATCTCCGAACCCATGGTCCAACCCTTGCCAAAATCATAACCAATATTCAAACACACATGTGGCAGGTCGAAACGTCCATGACTCTTGTCATCGGTATAAAGCTCTGGTTTCTTGTAACGATTAAAACTCTGACTATAAAAGTTGCGTGTCATCACAGCCTCGCCATAGCCACCGACATGTAAGCGTGATAAAATATCTGTCTTTTCCTCTTTCTGTGTCGTTTGTTGTGTGGCACCCGTTATCGCATCCACATCTTGTGCTGTAGCAGTGAATGACATATAAATTAATAGTATTATTACTGCTCTTCTCATATGTACCTGTTCGTATTTAATATGTCTTTTTAATGATACTCTGTCTTTTTGCGGCTGCAAAGGTACAGCAAAAAGTATAGTATGGCAATACCTAAAAATGGTGAAACAGCCTTTTCTCACCACTTTCAATCCACTTTGCTCTTCAAAAATACCTAATTGTGATTATTGTACATATCGGAAAATATGACTACCTTTGCACCCGATAATCATTTGTTGGTAGTGAATAGTGAATAATGAATAGGGAATAGTTATGAAAAATCAGAAGATGTATGAGGCGGACGACAAGATGATCTCGCTGATTCGCGATAATTACGATCTGTTGCAGATGCTGGGGAGTTTCGGCATCAGCCTTGGATTTGGCGACAAGACGGTTAAAGAGACATGTGAGGATAATGATGTGGACACCTATACTTTCTTGGCGGTGGTCAACTACAGCATCAATGGAAACGGGGATTTCAATACCGATGAACAGTTATCCGTTCCCACACTGTTGCACTATCTGGAGGCCTGTCATGCCTATTTCCTTGACTTCCAGTTGCCTTATATCCGTCGTGAGTTGCAAGAGTCGCTTGACGAACGCGAATCCCTCGCCAAACTCATCCTGCGGTTCTATGATGAATATGCCCATGAGATACGCCGTCACATGAAATACGAGCAGAAGACACTGTTCCCATACGTGCAGTCATTGATTGACGGACACCCTGCTAATGATTATAACGTGGAGACCTTCTCAAAACACCACGGTGCTACCGACAAGAAGCTGCGCGAATTGAAGCTTCTCATTATCAAGTACCTGCCTCAGGACGGTCTGCATAACAACCAGCTTACCGCCACCCTCCACGACATCTACGAAAACGAGGTGTGGCTCCGTCAGCATGCGATGGTTGAAGACGATATTTTCGTGCCTGCTATCCGTCGTCTGGAGCAGTTGACTAAACAGAGTGATGTGACACGTAACATCTCCGACATGGTGTTTAAAGCTGGGACAGGTCAGAATCCCGATGCGCTCAGCGACCGCGAAAAGGATGTGATTATCTCATTAGTACAAGGTATGTCGAACAAGGAGATTGCCGATCACCTCTGTATTTCTGTGAATACCGTTATCACCCATCGTCGTAACATTGCCCGCAAGCTTCAGATTCACTCCCCCGCAGGTCTCACCATCTACGCTATCGTCAATGGTCTTGTCGATATCTCGAGTGTAAAGCTATAAAACAGGTTAGAAGTATTTGGTGATTCTTGCTTTCTGGAAGTTATTCATCTCGTTCATCATACGGACGGCAGAGTCGATGATAGGGAAAGCACAAAGGGCACCTGTCCCCTCCCCTAACCGTAACCCTAAATGCAACAAGGGGCGTGCATCCACTATGTCAAGCATCATCTTGTGGCCGGATTCATCGCCACAATGCGTAAAAATCATATGGTCTTGAGCTGCAGGATAAAGTCTGATAGCTGCGATAGCACAAGCTGTCATGATAAAGCCATCTATTAATATAATAAGGTGATGCTCAGCAGCTCTCAGCATCACTCCAATCGCAGAAATCATCTCGAAGCCTCCGAAATATGTCAGATGGCTGATGGTTGATGGCTGATGGATGGATGCTTGATAGTTTTTGAGAGCCTTTGATAATACTTCATATTTATGACGGATACCATCGTTATCGAGGCCAGCACCAGCGCCGATGCAATTTTTCAGAGGAATGTCGCCAAAGATACTCATCCAAATGCTCGAGGGCGAGGTGTTGCCAATGCCCATTTCACCAATACTAAGAATGCGACAGCCTTCAGCTATACAATCGTCAACAAGGTCAGAACCAATCTGAATCGCACGATCAAACTCCTCTTCGCTCATGGCTGGCTCATAGAGGAAGTTCTTGGTGCCGCGAGCAATCTTGCGGTCAATGATGCCATCAACATCCGAAAAGTCGTAGTCGACACCAACATCAACGATGCGAAGCTTGAAGCCATGCTGGCGACAGAACATATTGACGCCTCCGCCACCACGAGTGAAGTTAATCATCTGTTGCCAGGTGACCTCACGAGGTGAGACGCTGACACCTTCGCGCTCAATGCCGTGATCGCCGCCTAAGAGCAAATGGCAGGGATGTGCCAATGATGGCTCTAACGTCTGCTGAATCAGACAAATCTGCATCGCCAACTCTTCCAGACGACCTAATGAGCCTTTGGGTTTGTTCAGGTTGTCGATCTTCTCCTGGATCGCTGCCTGCATCGATTTGTCTACGGAGGTTATATTAAATTCCTTCATGGAATACAACTTTGTTTATTTTTTAACGACAACAGAGACAACTTAGGACAACTCTTTGTTGTCATTTGTTGTTTGAGTTGTCTTTTATTTTAATGGGTATGCCCGAAACCATAAGTATTACTACATCGGCTTTGGAGGCAATATACTGGTTCATCCAGCCTTCGAGATCCGTAAATTTTCGTTGGATGGCATTTTCGCTGACACCACCAAGACCAATCTCGTTGGTGACAAAGATATAGGTGGCATCAGGCTCCGTGAACTTATCGAACTCAGCCTTAGCCAATTCAAGCGACTTATCGACGTCAGAATTGTTGGCGAAGAAGAAATTGGTGAGCCAAAGGGTCACGCAGTCGATAACAATTACTCTGCCCGTCATATCGTGTAAGCTCAACTGCGTCTCTTCTTCGATATTTGTCCACTGAGGACCGCGACGTTCCTGATGCTTGCGAACACGTTCACGAAACTCCTCGTCCCAGATATGGGCTGTGGCCAGATAGACAGGATTCGGACTCAGACTCAATGCCAGTTCTTCAGCCTTCGTGCTCTTGCCTGAGCGCTGGCCTCCAGTAATCAAAATGATTTTTCTCATAGCGCACATACCACTAAATATACCGTCAGCTCTACCAACAGACAGACGGCTCCGCAACAGTCACCCGTATAGCCACGAAGCTTGTTCCAGATGAGCAGATAGAGGAAATACATCACCAAGCAGGGGATAAAGATGATCATCTCCCACGATAGCCCTGTATACCACAGATACAAGCCCATTGGCAACAATCCTTGTACGGCGAGACTGATACCCGCCGGCCATTCAATCTTCCGATAAATGGTTTTGTTCTTCGCCTCTTCCTCCCGTCTGGCGTAGGGCATCATAATGATGAGTTCAGCAGTTACCATTCTGGCGTATGGAGTTGCTGCCAGAATAGTCAGAGCAGCCATCAAAGGGGACATTGAAAGGAGTGTGGCAAAGAGCAACAGATGGTAAAGGAGAAGTCCGATGACACCATAGGTGCCGATGTGCGAGTCTTTCATGATGGTGAGGATGCGCTCGCGATCTGAGCCTCCACCTCCGAAACCATCTAGGAAATCAGCCAAACCATCCTCATGCAAAGCACCTGTGATCAACAGTCTTACCACGATGGCCAACAAGACTGCAACAGCGTATGGCAACACAAGACTGCCGAAGTAAAGTGTTGCTGCCATCAGACATCCTGTGAGCCAGCCCGTCAAAGGCCAATACTCCACAACAGAATTGTAGCTATCCTTCGACGGTTGATGCAGTCGCCAGAAGGGCAATCGCGTGAAAAAGATGAATGCGGCCCAAATTCTGTCATACCAAAGGCTATGGGTAGGCGAGCCTTGCTCGGGATTTCGGGTTTGGTCGATATTTATTTGCATATTAGAGAATTGTTTTAATCTCGCTGAGGGTCGAAACGACGAACGTCAGATTCTGTGGGAACTCCTCTGATGGTACTTGCCAGCGATTAAACAACATAGCGTCGAGACCGGCATTGAGAGCGCCAAGAATGTCGCTTTGCAGATTGTCACCTATCATCAAAGTGGTTTCGCGATTAGCACCAGATACTTTGAGGGCATAGTCGAAATAGAGAGGCGATGGTTTGTTAACACCAGCATCTTCGCTCAGGACAATGGTATCGAAATAATCCCTGAGCCCACAGGCATCAAGTTTTTTGTACTGCACTTCGTGGAAACCATTGCTGCACATGTGCATCCGATAACCCTTTTGTTTCAGGTAGCCCATCACTTCGTGTGCACCGCTAATGACACCTGGCTTCGAGGCGCAGAAATCAAGAAACTTGTCGCTGATTTCCAAGCACAGTTCTTTTGTAATCTCAATGCCATTGCCAACGCTCAAAGGACGACGGAAGCGCTCCACGATAAGATAATCGCGCGTGATTTCTCCTTTAGCATATTGCGTCCAAAGATCGATGTTCGCAGTCCAATAGGCATCGTAGAACACTTGTGGATCTTCGAAATAGCGGTCCAAATGGAAACACTCAAACGTCTCGCTTAGGGCAATGACCGCATTTCCGTGGGTATCATAGAGCGTATCGTCGAAGTCGATAAAAAGGTCTTTATATTTCATATACCCTTCCATTGTCATAGCAATTTTCAAATCCAACCGCCTTTATTTGTCCTCAAGCGGGGCTTGCTTCAGTTGTTCAAGGGCTCTGCAGAGCTGGTCTGGGCAGGAAGTACCTTTTGTGCCACAGCGGATGCCGTCGAGACGTTTGATGACATCGTCGATATGCTGGCCGCGAACCAATTGACCGATGCCCTGAAGGTTACCGTTACATCCTCCAAGGAAAAACACCTGCTGAATCACATTGTTCTCATCTGCAGTTACATCGATCAGTTTCGAGCAAGTGCCGTGAGTTTCATACTGTACATGTTTTGTTTTCATACTTTACTATTTTACCATTTTCATACTTTTAGTTGCAAAGATATAATTTTTTTCCCGCTTTTATGCAATTTTGCATCGTTTATTAGGATTGTTTATGAATAATTCCTGAGGGGCCACGAAAATTCTCAAATAAATATTTGGAGTTTTACTCACTTATTCGTACCTTTGTAGCGCAATTCTGAAAAGAGTCGCCCGTAAAGGTGCACTTAGCTGTGCTTAATTGGGAACTGGAGTGTGAATCTCCGACTGTCCCGCAGCAGTGAACTCCGTTATGGCTCCTAAGCATAAACGCCATTACCCGTTTGGGTGAGAAGGCGCTTGGGAGTGGAGGAAAGTCTGAAGACCAGCCTTTTTCGGTAACATGCCAAACGGCCCTCGATGTAAGGGCGTGAGGCGAAACTAAACTTTTGTGGGATTATGAAACATGAATCGATTGTCGTAATTTACGACAGCTGTCAGGCTATTGCTGAGGAGATAGCCGACAAATTGGGTGCTGAGACTGTCAGCGTCCAGAGTATGAACATCAGGCAGATTGAGAACAGCCAGAGTCTCGTCCTCGCCGTCGAGTTTCAGGATGGTGGCAATCTGTCACCGCATTGGCAGTATGCCTGTCAGATGTTCCGTGGGGCCAGCCTGAGCGGTAAGAACCTTGCCGTTATGGTAGCTCTTGGCAACAAGCACGACAACGGTATCTATGCCGATGCCTTCTGTCGCGAACTCAAAGAGAACGGGGCGCATATCGTAGGCGACTACCTCTATGCCGATGCCCCGACGTGCAACCTCAGCAACTGGATCTGCGCCATATCACCTAACTTATAAAACCATTACCATTATGCAGTACATCTTTATCGTAGCCCTCGAATTCGTCCTTGCATTCTCAGGTGTCGCCCTGCTCATCAGGTACTATAACCACAAGGCATAGGTTTTATTACAAATGTTTGCGGTCACTTTGATATTGGTTTGATCGTCAGACATCGCTCGTAGCGGGTGGGCTTGACCTGATAGCCGGGCAAGACATAGCAGGCCGTGCAGCCTACGCCAGTGGTGTTGTAGTCGAGGTTCAGGGTGATGCCGTCCTGCTTTTGGAGCTGGTAGGTATAGACCGCCTTCGTCAGGTTGTCGGTGCTGTAGTGGTAGGCGTTGAAGTTGAACGGCTCGTCCATCGCGAAGCGCAGTCCCTGGCCGGAGCCGTTGCTCATGTCGAGCCAGCGGTTGTCGCAGCGCAAACCACAGTCCTGCGGTATCAGGTAGGGCTCGAACATATCATCCAC